>Ga0137796_10001818_pt1 | contig 11825 bp, 3 predicted proteins | sample OV2TP3_FD_97704 | JGI IMG/M metagenome (GOLD analysis project Ga0137796, IMG submission 97704)
AGCGTCATCAACTTCCTGGTTGTCTGGTCGGCGGTGACAGACAGTGTCGGCATTGACAGTTATGCGATCGAGGTATCGAGGACGACGGCGTTTACGAGCCTGGCGTTCAGTGACACGATCGACGGCGTATTGACGAGCGACACGGTGACCGGAATTTACAATGACACCTACTACTGGCGAGTCCGCGCGATCGACGATCTGGGCAACGGCGGCTCGTTCTCGACGACTCGCGGATTTTTGACCGACACCTTCGTGACTCAGGTCACCGCATCCACGCCTCCGGACGGCCACGAGACGACATCGATCAGTTTGGTGGTGACGTGGAGCGCGATCAGCGGTGACAGCGTGGGGTTGGACAGCTATGCGATTGAGGTATCGAGGACGACGGCGTTTACGAGCATGGCCTTCAGCGACACCATAGACCAGGCGCTGACCAGCGACACCATCACGGGGCTTTATAACGACACGTACTACTGGCGTGTGCGTGGCATTGACGATCTGGGCAACAGCGGGCAATATTCGGCCGTTCGGGGATTTCTCACGGATACACTTGTCGAGCAGGTGATTCTCTCATCGCCCGCGGCCGGATTGGAGACCACAGCGATCAGCTTCCTGCTCTCCTGGAGCGCCATCGGTTCCGACAGTGCGGGATTGGACAGTTACGCGATCGAGGTATCCCGGTTGAGCACATTCACGTCGATGGCCTTTTCGGATACGGTTGACCAGGTTCTTACGAGCGACACGGTGACGGGAATCTACAATGATACCTACTACTGGCGTGTGCGGGGCATTGACGATCTGGGCAACAGCGGGCAATACTCGTCGACCCGGGGATTTCTCACCGACACGATCATCGGGCAGGTGACGCTGTCCTCGCCCAGTAACAGACTGGTGACGACCGATTCGACCCCGACGCTATCGTGGGCCGCGTTGGCGGACAGTGTGGGGATTGACAGCTACGTCGTGGTGATCGCGACAGATTCCCTGTTTGGCTCTTCCGTTCAATGGGACACACGGGACGGCTCGGCGACCGACTCCACGGCCGCGCAGCTTGCGCCACTCGTGACGGCCGGGACGACCTTTTACTGGCGGGTGAGGGCCATCGACGACCTGGGAAATATCGGATCCTATTCTGATTCCTCCGAATTCACCGTCGACACCGGATTCGGCGTGACGCTCTCCGCCCCGGCGGCCGGCCACGAGACGAACAGCACGACCGTGACATTCATCTGGTCCGGCGTCAACACCGACACCTATACGTGGCAATTGTCCCGGTCGGCCGCGTTCACGACCATTACCGACAGCATCGTGGATACCACCTCCATCAGCTGTACACGGCCGCTCACGATTGAAGACACATACTACTGGCGCGTCATCGGCCGGCACTCGACCGCGGCCTCTTACGACACCACGTCCGCCCGGGGATTCGTCCTTGATACGCATACCTCCCAGGTCAGTCTCTCCCAGCCGGCCGACGGTGTGGACACGACCGCGATCAATTTCCTCGTGGTCTGGGCGGCGTTGACCGACAGTGTCGGAATCGACAGTTACGCCATCGAGGTGTCGAGGGTATCGACCTTCACCAGCATGGCCTTCAGCGACACGCTGGACGGAGTCTTGACGAGCGACACACTGACAGGCCTGTACAATGACACGTACTACTGGCGGGTGAGGGCCATCGACGATCTGGGCAGCGGTGGGCAATATTCCGCCACGAGGGGATTTTTGATGGACACGCTGGTCAACCAGGTTGTGGTCGCCAGTCCATCCTCCGGGCACGAGACGACGTCAATCGCGATTGTCGTGACGTGGGCCGCGGTCAGCGACAGCGTCGGAATAGATTCCTATGAGATTGAGGCGTCGACGACCAGCGCGTTTTCGACCTTTGTTTTTTCGGATACGATCGATGTGGCGCTGACGAGCGATACTCTGACGGGACTCTACAATGACTCTTATTTCTTCCGCGTCCGTGCCGTTGACGACCTGGGCAATCGTGGCGCGAATTCGTCAGTCCAAGGGCTGGTCTCCGACACAATTGTCAATCAGGTGAGCCTCCTTCTGCCGGCTGACGGACACGAAACGACGGCTATCAATTTCCTCGTGACTTGGACCGCCAACGCGGACAGTGTCGGGATTGACAGCTACGCTATTGAGGTATCGAGGCTGTCGACGTTTACGAGCATGACGTTCAGCGACACGCTGGACGGCGTTCTGACGAGCGATACGGTTACGGGGATTTACAATGACACCTACTACTGGCGTGTGCGTGCAATCGACGATCTAGGCAATGGCGGATCGTACTCGGCCACGCGGGGATTTGTGACCGACACCATCATCGGGCAGGTAAGCGCCAGTCAGCCCGCGGACGCGCACGAGACGAACGTCATCAATTTCCTGGTTGTCTGGACCGCGGTGAGCGACAGTGTTGGAATCGACAGTTATGCGGTCGAAGTTTCGCGGGTGTCGACATTTGCGAGCATGGCCTTCAGCGACACGATAGACGGTGTCCAGACGAGCGACACCGTCACCGGGATATACAATGACACGTATTACTGGCGTGTACGGGCCATCGACGATCTGGGAAATGGCGGATCGTATTCAGCCACTCGGGGATTCCTCACGGACACGATCGTGAGCCAGGTAAGCGCCGCCCAGCCGGCGGACGGGCATGAGACGACGGCGATCAATTTCCTGATAGTGTGGACCGCGATCAGCGGGGACAGCGTGGGGCTGGACAGTTACGCGATTGAGGTGTCCAAGTCCTCGGCGTTCACGAGCCTGGCGTTCAGCGATACCATTGATCAAGCGCTGACCAGCGATACGATCACCGGCCTTTACAACGATACCTACTACTGGCGCGTGCGTGGCGTCGACGATCTAGCCAACAGTGGGCCGAATTCGGCGGTCCGTGGATTCGTGACCGACACAATCGTCGACACGGTGTTGCTGTCAAGTCCTGCGGACGGATTTGAGACTACCTCGTACAAACTGATCGTGTACTGGTCCAGTTCGGACAGTGTGGGAATAGACACCTACGCGATCGAGGTATCGCGTCTTACGACATTTACGACTCTGGCGTTCAGCGACACGCTCGACGGCGTGTTGACGAACGACACGATCACGGGCATATACAACGACACCTATTTTTGGCGAGTTCGGGCCATTGATGATCTGGGAAATAGCGGCAGTTTCGGGGCGGTGCGAGGGTTTGTTACGGATACGATCATCGGCAAAGTGGTTTTGTCGTCGCCGACCAACAACACGGTCACCACAGACTCCACGCCGACTCTTTCCTGGGCCGCGATGTCGGACAGCGTGGGAATTGACAGTTATGTTCTGGAAATATCCGTTGATTCCGGATTTAATTTCCTCCTCGAATTCGACACCAGGGACGGATCATTGACCGATTCGACAACGAGACGGTTGTTCGGCGACACCGTTTATTTCTGGCGTGTCCGGGCAATCGACGATCTGGGCAATGTCGGGGCTTATTCCGACTCGCAATCCTTTAAAGTTGACACCGGCTTTGGAATTACCCTGGTCAATCCCTCGGACGGCCATGAGACGAACAGCGCCTCTGTGACCTTTGTCTGGTCCGGCCAGAGTGTTGACACCTACACATGGCAGCTGTCCCGGTCGTCCACTTTTTCGACCATCACCGACAGCATTGTGGACACGACGGCCGTCAGCTGCACCCGGACACTGCCCGGCCAGGACACCTATTTCTGGCGTGTCCTCATTCGAAATCAGACGGCCACGGTTTTTGACACCTCCGTCACTCGCGGCCTTGTCCTGGACACGCAGATTGGCCAAGTTTCCCTGGCCCAGCCCGCGGACGGGCACGAGACGAACGTCATCAATTTCCTGGCGGTCTGGACAGCGCTGGCCGACAGCGTCGGGATAGACAGTTACGCGATCGAGGTGTCAAGGACTACCGCGTTCACGACGACAGTATTTACGGACACGATTGATGGGTCGCTGACCAGCGACACGATAACCGGCATTTACAATGACACCTATTTCTGGCGTGTCCGCGCGATCGATGATCTGGGCCATCAGGGAGTCTTTTCGGCCACCCGGGGGTTTGTGACGGATACGATTGTCAATCAGGTATCGCTGAATTTGCCCGCGGAAGCGCATGAGACAACAAACGTGAATGTTGTCGTTTCCTGGACCGCGTTGACCGACACGGTCAGCATCGACAGTTACGTTTTGGAGGTTTCCCAGACCAGCACGTTTGCCTCGTTCTTTTTCCAGGATACCGTTGACCGTGTTCTGACAAGCGACACGATAACGGGGCTGAACAATGATACCTACTACTGGCGAGTCCGGGGTGTTGATGATCTGGGCAACAACGGCAGCAATTCGTCCACCCGTCGATTTACTCTCGATACCATGGTCGGCACCATCACCCTTTCCGGGCCGGCCAGCGGGCATGAGACCACCGTCACGAGTGTCCTGGTCATCTGGCAGGCGCTTGCCGACAGCGTTGGAATCGATTCCTACGTCCTCGAGGTGTCCCGGACCAATTCGACCTTCACGGCGTTTTATTTCGCCGACACCGTCGACGGCCTGATATCAAGCGATACCATCACCGGCCTGGTGAACGACACCTATTTCTGGCGTGTCCGCGCGATCGATGTCCTCGGCAACGTCGGATCGAATTCGTCTCGAGGCTTCAAGGTCGACACCGATGTCCGGCCTGGCACCGTGCGGTTCCTGAAGCCGTCCGGAGTGGAGGTATCGACCTACCGGTCGAAGGCGATGGACAGTGTGGTGATTGAAGTGAACGACACCGACCCCAACTTCCTGACCGGATCGGTTGAAACGACGACAGTGACGATCGTCAATACGACTCTCGGCACCGAAACCGAGCTTCTGGTGGTGACTGAGCAATCGGCGAACTCATCCATATTCAGGTGTACCGTACCCATCTCCGTCGCCGCATCGGACGGCACGGCCAACAACGGGAAACTCTTTGTCCGGCCGGGAGATTCCATCAGGGTCGAGTATCTCGACATACCCCGGGCCGTCACCGTTACCTCATCGGCTTCGATCGAAGCCGGCGGGGATACCACGACATTTCGAACGATCAGTGTCCTGAGCGGCAACCACCAGGTCGCCGCCGTCAGCACGTCCGTTTCGTTCACCGTCGCCGTATACGATACGTCCAACGACACCATCCCCAACGCGACGGTCACGTACTCCGTCGAGCATGACGGTTCCGGCGGCGCCGCGAGTGCGTCGGTTTCCGCCAGTTCGACCACCGGATCTTCCGGCCTTATTTCGGGAAGCCTGACGCTTGGATCGAGCAACGGCGCCTATGTTGTCCGGATCATCAGCGGCTCGGGTGAGGGCATACTGGTGGCCTACACAAATAAACGTCACATCCCGTCCAGCAAATGGACGATGGTCGCGCCCTTTAAACAGCCCGATTCGCCGAGCCTGTCGGGTCTTAATCAGCTCGCCTACGGCGGTACGGGCATTTCCTACTGGTACGACCCCGAGGCTTCCTCGAACGGCACCTACAGCCGGTACAAATCGGTATCGGGTCAGGCGTCGCCGAACAATTCGAGTGTCGGCGAGTTCTCTCAGTACCAGAGCGGCCGGGGGTACTGGTTCAAATCGACTGAAGCGACAGGTCTGGGTCTTGCCGGGTCTCCGGTGGCGGTGACCGACACGTATTTCCGCGTGCGTCTGCCGGCCGGCGCGAACATGATCGGCAATCCATTCACCCACTATATCGACTGGCTGGACGACGTTTCCGTTGACACACAGGTCTCGGACACCGAATCGAACATGACGCTCCGCAGTTTGCGCAGCACCACGACCGTCGACACCAAGATCCAGTGGCGCGACCAGTCGAACGAACAGTATATCAGTCCGGTGAGCAGTTCAGACACGAGCATTCAGCTCAAACCCTGGGTTGGGTTCTGGGTTCTGGCCAATCAGGAATGCACGCTTGTGTTTACCGCCACCAAGCGAACCCCGCAGACCACCCGGTCGCGCCAGCAAGCGCCCGACTACGCCGCTGCGGCCAAGTCGGATGGGTCGACAGGCGCGGCGCCGTATTCGGCGTTAGATCCGACCAGTTGGCGGTTGCGGTTGATGGCTTATACAGGCCGGAGTGAAATCCGTGACGAGTACACCTATGTCGGCGTCGCCCCGGGCGCGTCTGACGGGTCCGACATGAACGACATGTGGAAGGCTCCTGGGATGCTGGGGGATATGCAGGTGTTGGTAGGGGATGCGGTGCCGAGCGGCAAGGCTGCGTCGGTGTCGGCGGCGCCATCCTACGGAATGAGCATCGGGACGCCGATCAAGACGGCGGCGTCGTGGCCGGTGGAAGTCCGCGGTCCTACCGGAGGCGTGACGATGTCGTGGGATCTCAGCGGCGTTCCGCAGGAGTTTGGGGCCTACCTGATTGGCGGTCCGGCCGGTCCGGTTGATCTTCGCGGCGTTGCGTCGACCGCCATTGTATTGGCCTCTTCGGTTCATCTCACATTGGCGGTTGGTCAGGCCGATTATCTGGCGGCCTATCTGGCCACGCCGCTGTCCAAGGAGCAGACCTTTGTCTATCCGAACCCCGGTCCGGACAATGGGGGGATCATCACGTTCAAGTATAATCTGCAGACGCCGGCCGACGTGGGAATCAAGATATACGACGTGGGCGGTAAGCTGGTGAGGGAGATCAAGTCATCCGGAAGCGCCGGATCGAATCTCCAGCCGTGGGACACGACAAACAAGAACGGCCAGAAACTCGGGTCTGGAGTTTACATCTATATTCTGGAGGGCAGCGGAAACAAGCTCGTCGATAAATTGGCGATTGTTCGTTAAGTCCATTCCCGAGTTTCGATTTGCTTCCCGGGACTCCAGCTGACAATTTGAATCATGTAAGATAACCTGCCGGCGAGTCATCAAAAGAAGAGGTGGTATTGTGTCGGAGAGCGCCAAGGGACGCATTCTGATCGCGGATGACAGCCGGTTTTTCCTGCTGAGTCTGCAGAGGCTATTGGAAAACGAGGGATATGAGGTCATCCCGGCCGAGGATGGCCGGGTCGCGGTCGAATCGGCCAGGGCCCATCGGCCGGATTTGGTACTACTGGATGTCGAGATGCCCAGGCTGGACGGGATAGACGCGTGCCGGAAGATCAAGGAGATACCGGAGACCGCGCACATCCCGGTTCTCTTTTGCACCGGTCAGGCATCCAGTGACATCCGGCTGCGCGGTCTTCGGGCCGGCGGCGAGGAATATCTGACCAAACCGTTTATTCCGGAAGAGATTCTCGCCCAAGTCGCGAAATTCATGAAGCGGGTCCGAAGCACGCTGAGCCTGATCGACCGAGTGAAAATTCTCGAGGAGGAGCGCACCGAGCTTCAGCAGCGCCTCTCGGCGGTCTCATCGGAAGACACCCTGGCCCAGGCATTCCGCATCACTCCGACGAACAAGCTCCATGTCATTTCCGAGGTCGATGATTCGCTCATCTCTTTTGTGCGGGACAACCCGCAATTTGTCATTCTCTATGTGGCGGTCGACAACATGGACCGTGTGGACATGCTGTTTGGATCAGAAATGGTTTTCGAGGCCCAGTCTTTTCTCTTCAACAAGATTGTGGAATATCTGCGGGAACTTGCGGCGGATTTGAGCGCCATCCGGATCTGCCGGAACATGGCCGACGATCTGGTTGTTTTCCTGCCCGATCCGCTTCTGGCCCGGCTCAAGCTCGACTCGAATACCATCACTGATTTTGGCGCCGACGTGGTCCGGCACATCCGGTTTGGGATGGAGTCGCAGTTTGTCAAAAAAGAGGTCGGCGCCGTGCTCGGCATCGCCACCGGTGTGTCCTGGGTGTCGAGTACGCCCCGGCTGTCGTTCCACCGGCAGATATTGAGCGCCATCAAGGAGGCCTCGGACGGCGCGTACAATTTTCAGACCAAGGGGAGACAAAAACTGCATCTGAGACTCAAGGAGATGATCCGTACCGGATCGATCCGGGTGGTCTATCAGCCGATCGTGCGGAGTTTGGATGGCCGGATTGACGCGTATGAGGCGTTAAGCCGCGGGCAGTATCCGGAACTGGAGCGCCCGCCGCTGATGTTCGACGTAGCCGAGGAATGCCGTGAGACCGTGTCGCTTTCCAGGCTCTGCCGCAAAAAGGCGCTGAAGAGATTCAAGGAGATCAGCGAAAGTCATCGATTGTTTCTAAATTTTCATCCGGACGATTTCCAGGACGGCCAGATTCTCGCGGAGTCCCCGGCCGAACCGATCTTTCAGGCGCCCCCGGGGCGGATTGTCATTGAGATCACGGAACGATCGGCCATCAAGGACGCGCAGAAACTCAAGGAGACGATCGACTTTCTCAAAAAACGCGGGTTTAAAATCGCCATCGACGATCTGGGTACCGGCTATACCTCTCTGGCGCTCATTGCGTCTCTCAACCCGGACTACATCAAGTTCGACATGTCGCTGATCCGCGGGATTGATCTCTCGCCGACCAAGCAGGCGCTTCTCAAAACTCTGGTCCAGTTCGCAAGGGACGTCGGAGCGACGAGTGTGGCCGAGGGAATTGAGACGGGTGAGGAACTGGAAGTGGTGCGGGAGTTCAAGTGTGATCTCTGTCAGGGATTCTATTTCTCGCCGCCCCGGGATCATTTCGTCAACGAATCCGAATTTTCGTTCGCCAAGTAAAATCCGGTGGGTTTAAAAATCACGCGGGGCCTCAAGGCCTACAGCGAGGTGTTTAACGAATCCGGCGTCCCGCGGCCGGTGTACCGGCCGATTTTCGACTATCTAGGTTCGACCGATCTGCGGGAATTTCGCGAGCGGTTTCGCCGCGCGGATCAGATCAACGTCGAGGAAGGCGTGACCTTTTTGCTCCGGCCCGGTCAGGAGCGGATTCTCAAGGTCGACTGGATACCGCGGATCATCGATGGCGCGCAATTTGACCGTATCCGGGATGGCCTGATCCAGCGGGCCACCGCGCTAAATCTTTTCCTCAATGACCTCTACGCCGGAAAACAGGATGTCGTGCCCAGCGACATCATCCGGTCCAGCATCTACTTTTATCCCCCCTGCATGGGATATACTCCCCCGAGAGGCATTTATCTGCACATTTACGGTCCGGATCTGGTTCAGGCGAGAAAGGACGAGTGGGTGATTCTCGAGGACAACATGCGGATACCGTCCGGAGTGTCCTACGCGCTCAAGTACCGGGAAATTGAAAAACGTCTCTTCCCCGATTTTCACTCCTCCTACGACATCTATCCCGTCCATCTCTATCCGCACTTTCTCCGGAAAAATCTGGAGTACGTCTCTCCCGAGACGTCGCCGTCGGTCGATCCGGTGGTTGTGCTTCTGACCGAGGGGTCGTACAACGCGGCGTACTATGATCACAAATATCTCGCGGAGGAGATGGGCGTGTCGCTGGTGGTGCCGAAGGATCTTTTCGTCGACGCTGATGGATTTGTTCAGATGCGGACGAACCGGGGGAACATGAAAGTGGACGTCATTTACCGCCGGGTACAGGATATCGATGTATTTGTGCCCGGTCTATCCGGGAGTTACATTTCAGGCAAAGTCAATCTGGCGAATGCCTGGGGGACGGGCGTCCTGGACGACAAGGGGACATTTCCGTATGTGCCGAAAATGATCCGCCGATATCTCGATCAGGACCCGCTCCTCCAGAATGCCCCGACGTATTCGCCGCTGGATCCGGCGGACCTCAAGTACATCCTGTCGAGTTTCCCCAAGATGGTGATCAAGTGCCGGGAAGGGTACGGCGGTCATGGGATCTGGATTTGCCCGGAGGCGACTGCCGCGCAGCAGGAGGAATGGAAGAAGGAATTGCTGGCCAATCCGATCAATTTCATCGCCCAGGACTGCCTCGATTTCTCCACACACTGTCTTACCCGATTCTCCCAGGATGACATCATCCTCGATGACACCTATGTCGATCTTCGGACCTACGTTCTGATGGGTGAAAAGGTTCAGGTGATGCCCGGCGGAATCAGCCGTGTCGCTCCGCTCGGCACGCGAGTCGTGAACAGTTCATCCGGCGGACTCATCAAGGACACCTGGGTCCTTCGGTAACACGGGCGGATTGCGAACATGCTGGTCCGCGAGTTTTACCGGATGAAAACCCCGCTTCAGGAAAAAATCGGCCTCTTCGAATCGGTCTTCGGGTCAGGCGCGGGCAAGCGATTCGCGATGGTGTCGGGTCTGCATGGAGACGAGCTGGACGGATTGTATCTGTCCTGTCGGCTGGCCGCTTTTATGCGGGACTGGGAATCGGCCGGCCGGGAGGTATGCGGGGAGGTAGCGCTCATTCCGGTGGCCAATCCGCTGGCGACAGCGTCGACCGGGCGGTTTTGGCCGATGGGCCAGGTGGACGTCAACCGCTGTTTCCCCGGCCCGTCGCCGACCTCGCACGGGGAGGGATCGGCCCATGTGTGGGCGGGCGCGTTGTTTGAGCGGTTGCAGAAGTTTGATCTGGTCATCGACGTTCATTCAAGCAATCTTTTTTTACGGGAATGTCCGCAGATACGGATTTTGAACCGCTATGCAGAACAGGCGGCGCCGTTTGCCGACCATGCGAATGTGGACCTGGTCTGGATCCATGACGCGCCGACGGTGATCGAGACGACGCTTTCCTACAATTTGAATGCCGTCGCCGTGCCGACCTTGGTGATCGAGATGGGTGTGGGTCTTCGGATTCAGCCCGATTTTGTTGACATGGTATTCAAGGGAATCCTGAATTTGCTTGACCGGATGGGAATTCTCCCCGGGGCAATGCCGGATGCGGCCGTCAAGCATCCGATTCACGCGACAGACGACAACGTCCGGTATTTGAATTCCGAATCGGGCGGATTTTTTCTTCCGGATGCCCGGGTGGGGTTTGGCATCCGATCGGGTGAGCGGGTGGGCCGGATCCTGGATTCCCTGACGGGCGCGGTGAAAGAGGACGTCGTATCCCGTTGGAACGGATATCTCTTCACCATCCGCGCGCATCCGATTGTCTACCCCGGCAGCCTGATGGCGCGGATCGTGGAGATTTGAGCGGCGAAATGGCCGAAGGGCCCCGCGGCGATGTCCGGAAGCTTCTTTCGATTGAGCTCCCCTTCAACGAGCAGCTCGACTTTTTTTCCGTCGAGTTTGGTTCGGACGGCCCTGTGGCGTGCGTCACCAACGGGTTTTATGGGGACGAGCACAACGGCCTCTACATTTGTCACAAGCTCATCGCCTTTTTAAGGTCCGTCCAATCCGGCCGACATCCCGGGTGGCGGCTGATCGGCCGTGTTCAGATCTATCCGGCGCTCAATCCGCTCGGCCTCTTGACCAACAACCGGTTCTGGCCGTTCGACCAGCGGGATATCAATCGTTCCTTCCCGGGCCTGCCCCTTGGGGAGACGACCGAAAGACTTGCGGCGGCGGTGATGTCGGCGATCCGGACGCCTCGGGTTTGCGTTGATCTCTCCTCCGGCTCCCGGTTTTTCAATGAGCTGCCGCACGTCCGGCTGTATGAATCGCAGGATGAGTCCCTCGACCGAGCCGCCGCATTTGGTCTGCCGCTGATCTGGCGCCGGACGACAACGTCGCTCATCGAGGGAACGCTGGCCTGTCAGCTCAGCCGTCGGGGTGTGGAGACGTTTGTTGTGAAGGTCGGCGCCGGAGACCGGATCAACAAATTTTTTTGTCAGTGGACTTATTCGGCGTTGTTGAAATTCCTGCGCGCCGAGAGTGTATTGGAGGGAGACGGCGAGGACGCGATTTTTGTTCCGCACGGCCTGGACCATCTGAGCCGGCCGCGGTCAGCGGGTCCGGATGG
>Ga0137796_10001820_pt1 | contig 11817 bp, 12 predicted proteins | sample OV2TP3_FD_97704 | JGI IMG/M metagenome (GOLD analysis project Ga0137796, IMG submission 97704)
AGCGACCGTAGGGAGCGAAGCAATCCTATTGTCGACAGAAAAGATTGCTTCGTCGCTCCTTTCAGTCGCTCCTCGCAATGACACTTTAATTGTGACGTTTGTATTAATACGAGACTGTCACATCATAGCGTTGGGTGTTGTAAATGCCGTTTCCCATGGCCGAAACCGAAGCCGAATAGGTCTTATTGTCCAGAGGCTCCGATTGCGCACCGATGGGCCCGGTTCCATTGAGCAAGGAGGTGTAATTCAGCCAAAAAATGCCCTTGGCATACTGATCTGCTTTGATGCGTTCCACCTGATGCTGTCCTACGGTCACCTGACTGACATTGAGACTCAGCACACTGATAGCAAAAACCATCATAACAATGGAAATGACAAGGACACTGATTAAAACAACCCCGCCCTCAGGACGCTGGATTCCTTTGAACATTTTCTAAGATCCTTTCTTTTGGATTTCTGCATAGCTTCTACAACGCGGACAAATCTTAAGATTTTCCTCAGCATAATCAAAAAAAAGATAAAGACAATAAGGACATTGCTGAAGATATTCCCCTGCACTAAAAATATCCTTTGGGTCCCTCCTGGAACAATTATAAAATATCCAGTGCCCAACCACAAGGGCGATGACAAAAGAAAGATATATCGCAATGGCCCAAAAAAAATCCAGTGTGATCATGGCGGATGGGATCTTAAAGGAACATACGGTGGTATCTCTGGGGCAATCCCCAGCCCTTTTAAGGAAGATGACGGAGGCGTGCCGGTGTTGTCTTTCCCTTCTTCTATGAGGAGTGGCTTCCAGGGCGTTTTTCCTGGAGCCTTCAAACTTGTCGATAAAGCTGGCTTCGAAAGAGAAACAACCGAAGAGATCTTGTTTTCTTCTAGGGAAATCTCATCCATCTTAATATCCAAAGGGGCTAAAGAATGATCATTATGGGCCGTCAGAAAATCCTGCTTTTGCAAAATAGAGCCTATAAATAAAAAAAACGGTCTGGGCTGAAAAGGTTTGAGGCTAAAAGAAAAGGCAAAAGCCGTAAAAACAAAGACGTGAAGGATGCCCGAGAAGAAAATCGATTTGAGGACGGTGGGTTTTGAAGTCACTTTTATAAAGCGCTCGGCCTCACTTTTCTTGATCGGTGGCGATGTTGATCCTTTCGATCCCTAATTCGCGGCAAAGATCCCAGATATCAACCACCCGGCCGACCGAAGAGCGCCGATCCGCCTTGATTAAAAGAGGCCGTTTCTTATTGGAAGGCTTGCTGAGTTCCTTGCGCAATTCCTTTGTGGTGATGATTTTGTTGTTCAAATAGATGACGTTCTCACTGGTAATCGTAATGGCGACATTTTCTTCCTTCACCACATCACTGGTAATAGCCTTCGGAAGCTTCACTTCAATGGAGGAGGGAAGTGCAAACGAAGACGTCAGCATAAAAAAGATCAAAAGCTGAAAAATAACATCCACCAGGGGAGCAATATTGATCTGTTCCAAACCGCTCTGAACTTTGGTGTGAAGTTTAAATTTCAATGGGATACTCTGTTTTCTTGGCTGTTTTGGATTCCAAAAGCTGGGATAGGAAATTCACCAATTCCGTGGCGGCCCTTTCCATCTCCAGGACAATCGCATTGACCCGGCCCACGCAATAATTGTACGCGACGAACGTGGGTATGGCGACAATCAAACCCGCCACCGTGGTGATCAAGGCCTCCCAGATCCCCCCTGCTATATCTCCCGGAGTCACCGGATTATTGGCCGTGGCCCGCACCTGGATGGTATGAAAGCTTCCCGACATGCCGGTGACGGTCCCCAGAAGCCCCAAAAGCGGACTGACATTGGCGATCGTAGCCAAGGCGCTCAAACGCTTTTCCAGATGGGGAATCTCGAACAGGCTCACATCCTCCATGGCCTCTTTGATCTCGTCCCGGGAGGACCCGAATTTGAGAATCCCCGCCTTTAAAATCTTTGCCACGGGAGAAGGATTGGCCTCACAGAGCTCAACCGCTTCCTTGATCCGATGATTCTTTAAGCAATTGAAGATATCGGTCTTAAGTTTTTGGGTATTGGTGCTGATGATAAAAAAATACCAGAGTTTTTCAATGACGATGCCAACCGCGAGAATCGAGCATAGTAAAATCGGAAACATCACCGGACCGCCGGATAAAAATAATTTCCAAGGACTGATTTCCCAAATGCTCATCGTTAAACCTCCTTATTAGTTTTGAGACGATAGCCCATGATCCCTAATCCACTCAAGCCGTTCCTGAGCGAATTTCATTTCATCGGCATCTAAATCAATGACCTTCTGGTAAATGGCTTGAGCCCCCTCCCAGTCGGATTTATCTTCAAAAATCCTAGCCGCCCGCAAATACGCCTTGGTCACCCAGGGAAGATCCTGGCTGTACAGATAAGGGATCTTCAGATAAGAGGCAACGGCCTGATCACGGCGATTCAACATCTCATAGAGATCTCCCACATAGAATTGCAGCTCAGCATTCCTAAATTCGCTCAAGCCCACGTCTGCTTTAAGCGCCTCTTGGTAGGCCTCAATGGCCTCTTCGTACCTGTGATGGGTCTCCTGCAGCTTAGCAATCTTTACATACGCGTCGCGTTTAAACTCCGGACAACTCTCGACAATATTGAGATACGTTTGAATGGCATTCTCCTCGTCCACCTCTTTTGAAAATATATCCGCTATGGCGAGCTTGGCCTTGGCGTATAAGGCCTTGTCCCGGGGATCGTCAATCAACCGCAGTTGATTTAAGGCCTTATCCAACATCCCTTGAGCCTGGTAGGCCAATCCGAGTTCCAGGCGGGCAAGATCGATCTTTTCACTTTTGGGAAAATCATGGATCAATCGCTCATAATAGAGGACGGCGTTCCCAAAGTCCGAAGACTCCAGGTAATAGCTGCCCAGCCAAAGAAGCGCATCCTGAGCCGTATCGGTATTGGGATATTTATTCAAAATGATTTTAAATTTTTTGACAGCCTCTTTGACGTTACCCAGATTGTAAAGGGTTTTCGCGGCTCCCAACTGGGCATCAGTGACGATATTCGCTTCCCCGGGAAAGACCTTCGCGATTTCCTGAAAGACTTTCAAGGCTTTGTCATAACCTCGAAGATTAAAAAAAGATAAAGCCAGGATGTAATGGGCCTCGGCTAAAAACTCATGGCCCGTGGGGGCCTCCTTCATGAAGGCCTCCATCTCCTCCTGACAACTGGCCCAATCCCCCTTCTTAAAATAGGCGAGACCCAGATAATAACTCACTTCTTTTAGGTATTTGCTGTCTGGAAAGTTGGCCTTGAGACTTTTCAAGGAAAGGATAGCCGCATCAAACTTATCCATTTTAAGGAGGGTGATACCCTGCTGGTATTGAACATAATCGGTATAAAGCGTATCCGGATAATCCCGCAAGACCCGATCGTAAACCTCTAACGCCTTCTCCCATTGCCCTAAGTCCTGGTAGGCATCCCCGATCTGGGTTAAGGCGCTCACTTTGACGATTTTGTTGTCGGTCTGGTCCATAATTTCCTGGAAGCTTTTGATCGACAAATCCATCTGGCCGGCCTTTAGATAAGTCCAGGCCAAACCAAAACGACTTTTTTCTACGATTTGTTGGGCCTCAGGGTTCTTTGAAAACTTTTCGATGACCGATCGATAAGCTTCGATGGCTTTCCCGTAATGTTTGAGGCTGTAAAGCGTGTTGGCCTGCCCTAAGTAGGCGTCTGCCAGACGCCCGCTCTGGGGAAACTGTTGGATCAGATGCTCGTAAGCCTGGAGGGCCTTCTCTTCTTCCTTGGTCTCGGTAAACAGGCTCGCCTGGCCCAAATAAATCTCATCCGATTCGACTCCTTTGCTCTGGGCAAAGGTCAAGGCCTCCTCAAAACATTTTCGGGATCGTTCAAAGTCCCCGAGCTTTAAATAACTCCAGCCCAAACCCACCCGCGAGATCACGCCCAATTTCGGATCCTGGGAAAGAGAAGCGGATTTTTCATAATCCATGGCGGCCAAACGAAAGTCTTCAAGATAATAATGCGATTCGGCGATATAAAAGTACGCCTGATCGTGGCGGTTGGATGGGGGGAATCGCTGGACATAATCTTTAAAATATTCGATCGCCTCCTCATAGCGGGCCCGATTATAGGCGCACTCTCCCTGCTTAAAGGAAGCATCTTCATTCAAGACATGCATGGGAAATTTTGTGACCAGCTTCTGAAAATATTCGCTGGCCTTAGCGTAGTCTTTCTGCTCAAAAAAACTCCAGCCCAGCGAATAATAGGCTTGTGGGGTATAAATCGAATCCGGATAAACATCGATCAATTGACGATAATGCTTTTCGGCCTGGGCGTAGTCTTTGCCTTTGAGGTAGGTCTCTCCTAACCAAAAGAGCGTGGCATCCCGGAATTCTGTATATTGAAGGAGATCCTTAAACACTTCAAAGGCCTTGAGGTGCTGGGCCTTAAAAAAATAGCATTGACCCATAAGAAGGTGGGCCTCCAGGCGTTTCTGGCTGGCGGGGAATTCTTTAAGGAAATCTTGGATATACCGCAGGGCGACATCGTAAAAGCCATCGTCAAACGCCTTTTGGGCAATGAAAAAAAGCTCCTTTTCCGCTGCATCGGCTTTAGCGCAAGGACAAAAGGCGCCCATGACAAGCATGACAAGGAGGAAGAGAAGAAATCCCGACAACCCACACGAGAAGAATTTTCGTTTCGTCATGGCGGCTATTATAACACCTTAAGGTTGATTTGCAATGAGACCTGTCATGAAGAATTTGATTCATCATCAATGATGAATACACAATACACAATGAACAAATTCCAGACAATAAACAATCTCCAATATCCAAATTTATGGGATCATTGTGAATTCGGAATTGTGTATTGTTTGTGGTTTGCAAAATTGTGTATTAGAAATATTGTATCTTGGTTATTGGTTATTTTTGATCGATTCCCCTTCCTTATAAAAACTCCCTCAAATACCGTCCGGTATGCGAGTTTTTATTCTTAATGATGTCCTCGGGACTCCCGCCAAAGACCAACTCTCCGCCCTTGTCCCCGCCCTCCGGCCCAAGATCAACAATGTAATCGGCATTCTTGACAACTTCCAGATTATGCTCAATGACCAAGACCGTATTCCCGCGGTCAACCAGCCGCTGTAAAACCCTGATCAACTTTTCGACATCCGCAAAATGTAGCCCCGTCGTCGGCTCATCCAGGATATAAAGGGTCTTGCCTGTGGCGACCTTACAAAGCTCACTGGCCAGCTTCACTCTCTGGGCCTCTCCTCCTGAAAGGGTCGTGGCGGACTGCCCGAGCTTGATATACCCTAAACCGACATCATCCAGAGTGGTCAGGATATGCTTGATCCGGGGGATATTCTCAAAGAGCTTGAGGGCCTCCTTAACCGAGAGATTCAGAACCTGCGCGATGTTCTGCTCTTTATATTCCACTTCGAGGGTCTGCTCATTAAACCGCAGGCCATGGCAGACCTCGCATTCCACATACACATCCGGCAGAAAATGCATCTCGATTTTTTTAATCCCATCGCCCTGACAGGCCTCGCAGCGTCCCCCTTTGACATTGAAGCTAAACCGGCCGGGTTTATATCCGCGCATCTTGGATTCCGGCAATTGACTGAAAAGATCCCGGATGAGGCTAAAGACCCCGGTATAAGTGGCAGGGTTGGAGCGGGGCGTTCTTCCGATGGGCGATTGATCCACCACAATGACCTTGTCGAGATGTTGAATGCCTTCGATTTTTTTATGAGCGCCGGGCCTCTCTTTGGAGTGGTAAAGTTTTTGGGCCAGGGCTTTGAACAGGATGTCATCAACGAGGGTAGACTTGCCGGAGCCGGAGACGCCGGTCACACACACAAAGGTACCCAAAGGAATGGTCACATCAATGTTTTTTAAGTTGTGTTGGCGGGCCCCTAAGATTTTCAGCTGATGGGTGTCCAGAATCTCGCGGCGCCTTAAGGGTGTCGGGATTTCTAGGTCGCCGCGCAGATACTGACCCGTGAGAGATTTTTCACTCTTCAAAAGACCCGCAAGGTCTCCCGCGTAGATCACCTCTCCTCCCAACTCGCCTGCTCCGGGCCCCAGATCGATGACATAATCCGCGGCGCGGATCGTGGCTTCATCGTGCTCCACCACAATCAAGGTATTGCCCAGATCTCGCAGGGCCTGAAGTGTTGAAAGAAGCCTTTCATTATCTTTTTGATGCAGTCCAATACTGGGTTCATCCAGAATGTAAATGACGCCGACCAGACCCGATCCCACTTGAGTGGCGAGGCGAATCCGTTCGGCCTCGCCTCCTGAAAGGGTCGAGCTTCGGCGGTCCAGGGTCAAATACTCCAAACCCACGTTGATGCAAAAATCCAGCCGGCGGATGATCTCCTTTAAAATCTGTTCACTGATAACTCTTTTATCTCGGGAAAGCTCGAGGGTGACAAAAAACGTCTTGGCCTCTTTGATCGACAAACTCACCACCTGCGAAATCGTGTAACCATTGATTTTAACCGCCAGGGATTCTTTCTTTAATCTCGCGCCCCGACACTGAGGACACGGAAGAACCGACATGTAACGGACGATCTCGTCTTTGAGTCCGTCGTTGTCCGTCTCCCGGAAAAGCCTCTCCAGATATCGGATCGAGCCTTCAAACTGCCGTCCCCAGATCTCATCACCGGAGCCATACAAAACAATGCTCCGAAACTTTTTGTCGAGATCCTTAAACGATTTGTAATGGTCCACTCCATAGATTTGAGCCAGCTCGCGCAAGACCGCGCGGTGATACATCAGATAACCCCGGGCCCCCTTTCGCCAAGGCGCAATGGCCTGGACCCACGGCCGCGAGGGATCCGGCACAATCATCTCGGGATCAATCTCCATCTTTGTCCCCAGGCCGTTACAAGTCGGGCAGGCCCCATAAGGCGAATTGAACGAGAAAATCCTCGGCTCCAATTCCGTAAGGCTTATCTCGCAGTCCACACAGGCATATTTCTCACTAAAAATCCGATCTGGCATCTGGCCATTAAAATCAACAGTGAGGCGGCCTTCCCCTGTCGCCAAGGCGGTTTCAACGGAATCTGTAAGACGTTTTTTTACTCCCGCCTTGATCGTCAGGCGATCCACGACCACATCAATATGATGGATCTTGAATTTGTCCAGTTTGAACGAATCGTGAACGTCATAAATCTTCCCATCCACCCTAAGACGCGCAAAACCGGCCTTGGCGACCTTGTCTTGGATATTGCGGTATTCGCCTTTTCGTCCTCGGATCAGCGGGGCGAGGATGTTGATGGGAGTCCCACCTTGAAGCTTAAGCAGTTGTTGGGTGATCTCCTGGGCGGACTGCTTCTCAATTTCTTTCCCGCATTGATAGCAGGTGGGGGTCCCGATCCGGGCAAAAAGAAGCCGGAGGTAATCATAAATTTCGGTTTGCGTGGCTACCGTTGAGCGGGGGTTGCGGCTGGTGGTCTTTTGTTCAATGGAGATAGTCGGTGAGAGCCCTTGGATGGATTCCACTTCCGGCTTTTGCAATTGCTCTAAAAACTGCCTGGCATAGGCGGAAAGGCTTTCCACGTACCGGCGCTGGCCCTCGGCGTAAATCGTATCAAAGGCCAAAGAGGACTTCCCCGATCCGCTTAACCCCGTCACAACGACAAACCGATTGCGCGGGATCTGGACATCGATATTTTTTAAATTATGCTCTTTGGCTCCCCGGATAGTAAGGTAGTTGTTTTGCATTGTGTATCGGAATTTGTAATTTAAAAACAGCCCCACATCCCCATCGTTTTTAAACTCGCAACCCATCAACGGTGGAGGCTGTGGGGCTGTTTTTATTCTACTTCGCATAAGCAATAGGAACAATGGTATATGCTTCGTAGAATATTCTACTCGGAATAATTCTCCGAAGCCTATACCAGCGTTTTCTATTGATAAGGCGAAGGAGAATAAATGATGACGGTCAAGAAGAAGTTATCTTCTTTTCTTTCTCTTCTGCCCGCCCCGGACCATCTTGGCGCAGGAGATATCGCCTTGCTTGTCGATAAAATACAGATATCCGTCTTCCTTTCTGATGCCAACCTTGGCCACCTTGCGCGCCTTGCCGCCCTTTTTGTTGCCCCGGGCCATAAGCGCGCAAGAGATATCGCCTTGCTTGTCAACAAAGTACAGATACCCTTTCTCCTTTTTAACACCGACCTTTTGCACTTTTTTTGCTGCCATCGTTTCACCTCCCTTCTTTCTTTGTACAGTTTTTCTCATTCCCAAAATCATTGGGCTTTAGGTCCCAATCTTAACCCACTCAAAAAACTCTTTTAAAGTTTGTATCGCGGATAAAACCGCCAGGTAACTGGTTTTGGGATTGTCGGGGCAGACCACATTGTCGGTACGACTCAGCATTCGGCCGAAATCCCCGACCACTTCGATCTCATGCGAATTCGTCTTGTAGTCGGGAGACGTCATAATGCGGACCGCGATTTTGTCTTTGGCTTTTGAGGCCAAAGCGATGGTGGCCGCCACGTTGATATTTTGCGGGAACAATTTGACCGCGGTGTCCACATCTCCCTCAAAGATCACGGTCTCTTGAGCGATTCCGTTGAGATTAATTTTCTTTTCCATGACAAAGGAGCTCTTTACAAATCCAAAGGGGGGTTTGCGAGTGGTCAAGGTAATGTGGGAGATGTTGGCCAATCCCGCGGCCTTGATCGTGTCAATACCGGCGATAGCCCCGGAGGGAATCAAGAGGGTACACTGATTCTTTTTCGCCAAATGAAACAGATCCTCTCGGCCCAGGAACTTGCCCACGCTCATCGCCAAAACATCCTTTTTCAGCTCTAACGCTTGTTTAATAATCTGATACGTATCATCGGCATTGACGGCCTCAATCACAAATTCGCAGTCCTTCAATAAGCTTGGATAAGACTTCTTAAAGGCTTTCGGATAAGAAAGCTCATTGGCGAGATCCTGTGCTTTCTTAAGGTCGATATCATACAAAGCTGTTAGTTGACATTCTTGTTTAAAGCTCTCAGCAATGCCCCTGGCCAATCTCGAGCCGATCGCGCCGCAACCCACAATGCCGATTTTAACTCTTCGACAGCGCCCAACCCCCCCCCTTATGGGGGATTGGGCGCTGCTCAGAGTCAACCCTGAGCAAGCCCTGTCCCCATGATCCATCGAGACAGGGAGCGCCGAAGGGTTAACTTTTGTCTTTCGAACGCTCATGGGAGGCGCACACAGATGTTATCAATCAACCGGGCCGCTCCAAACCATACCGCCAAGGCAATAAGAATATCACCCGAAAGGATCGTCAAGGGCTCTAAGCTCCTGGCATCCACGCACTCGATATAATCGATGCGGCTGGTTTGAGTTTTTGACCGAATCAAATCGCGAATCATGCCGACGATATTTTTAGAATCGCGCTCGCCTGATAATATCTTGGTGGTGGCTAAATTGAGGGCCTCAAAAAGGATTCTGGCTTCCTGCCGCTCTTGCGCTGTCAAATACGCGTTGCGCGAGCTCATCGCCAGGCCGTCTTCCTCCCGGACCGTTGGCAAAACCTTGACCTTGACCGGGACATTTAAGTCCTCCACCATCTTCTGGATGATGACCGCCTGCTGGGCGTCTTTCTGCCCGAGATAAAGACGATGGGGAGAAACGATATTCAGCAATTTTAAAACGACCGTTGTCACTCCCCGAAAATGGCCCGGACGAAATTTCCCACAAAGAATATCTGACAGCCCTTCAACTTCCACCGCCGTTAAATAACCTTCGGGATAAATTTCCTCGGCCGACGGATGAAAGATTATATCAACTTTTTGGTTTTTTGCCAACAATTCATCTTTTTTAAAATCCCGAGGGTATCGGGCGAAATCCTCGGTGGGAGTAAATTGTTTGGGGTTGACGAAGATGCTCAAGACCGTTATATCATTTTCCTTTTTGCTTTTTCTAAGCAGAGAGGCGTGTCCTTCATGCAAACACCCCATGGTCGGGACAAAGCCAATGGTCTTTCTTTCCCGCCCGGCTTTCTGGCTAAGACGCCTCATAAAAGAGACGGAGGTAATAACGCGCATGCCCTTAAATCCTTGATCCATTCTGCGAATCTCAACACGAAAGTATTGAGCGAAGCAGAATCAAATCGGGTTCAATCTCTTGTAAAGGAATCATAACAAAATCCCGCTCAAACATTCGAGGATGAGGAATGGTCAACTGAGGATTGGTGATCCTCTGGTGGTCATAAAGAAGGATGTCGATATCAATGGTCCGGGGCGCATTACGAACACTCCTCTCTCGTCCGAGCTCTTTTTCAATGGACTGAGCGACACCCAAAAGCTCAAAAGCCGACAAGTCGGTGGTGGCTTTTAAAACCGCATTGAGAAATTTGCCCTGTGGGAGGCCTCCGAGGGGTTCGGTCTCAATGATTCGAGAGACCTTCTCCACTCTGAGGTGCTTTTCTTTCAGCAATCGAATCGCGTTTTCAATATAGCTTCGCCGGTTCCCCAGATTCGACCCCAAGGCCAGATACACAACGGCCATCACAAAACCTTTCGTAATCTCTCAACGGCCTCATTGATCCGTTCCTTGGAGACGGTTAAGGCCATCCGCAAATAACCTTCGCCGGATTCCCCAAAGCCCACCCCGGGTGTCACAAGGATATTGGCCTGGTCCAAAAAGGCCTTCGCCGCTTCCAGGGAGTCAGGAAATTTTTTGGGGACCTTGGCCCAGACGTAAAAGCTCGCCCGGGGTGGCGTAATCTTCCAGCCGAGGCTACGCAGGCCGTTGATCAGATAATCACGGCGCTCTTGATACAACATTCTTAAGTCCTCCAATTCCTGATCAGGAAGGTTGAGCGCGCTCCTACCGGCGATTTGGATGGCCTGGAAAATCCCTGAGTCGACGTTGGATTTGACCTTGCCTAGAATTGAGATGAGCTTAGGATTCCCGCACGCCCATCCCAACCGCCAGCCGGTCATGTTAAACGTCTTGGAGAAGGAATGAAATTCAATGGCGAGATCCTTGGCTCCTTCGATTTCCAAAAGGCTTGAGGGCTTTTTTACGTCGTAATAAATTTCTGAGTAGGCCAGATCGGAAACTAATACGATGCCCTTCTCTTGGGCAATGCGCACCAGCTGCGTGTAGAATTCCCGCGAGGCGACGGCCGCGGTGGGATTGTTAGGGTAGTTGACGAACATGAGCCTGGCGTCTCTGATCTTTTCAATTTTTGCGAGGTCCGGCAAAAAATTATTCTTGGCTTTTAAGGGAACATAAACAGGCTTTGCGCCGGAAAGAATGGCGAAGGCCCGGTAGCCCGGATAACAAGGCTCAGGAATAATCACTTTCTCTTTGGGATTAACGGCTCCCAAAAGCAAATGCGCCAGGCCTTCCTTGGAGCCGATCGTGGGATAAACCTCGGTTTCCGGATCAAGAGCAACATTAAACCGCTTCTGATACCAGGCCGCGATCGCCTGGCGGAGCTGCAGCATTCCGGCATCCAGCGCATAATGATGATTGGCGGGATCGCAGGCCGCTTCGTTTAAAGCCTCAATGATGGGCTGGGGTGTGGGAGAATCCGGATCGCCGATCCCGAGATCAATGATGTCCCGGCCCTCGGATTTTGCCTGGCGCTTGGCCTTGTCAATCTCGAGAAACAGATACGGTGGCAGGGCCTTCAAGCGCTCGGCGAAGTCCATGGTTAAGGGCATGATGAGTTCTCCAGTTTCATTTTCTTTTTCTTTTGTTACTATTCAGGTACCTTGGCTCGTCGATAAGAAATTTTAGCCTAAAATTTACTCAAATAAGCTCTCATCGAGAGTCAATTTCCAT
>Ga0137796_10001822_pt1 | contig 11812 bp, 12 predicted proteins | sample OV2TP3_FD_97704 | JGI IMG/M metagenome (GOLD analysis project Ga0137796, IMG submission 97704)
ATGTCCTTTGGAGGTCTCGATCGTGGTGAAAAGACCTGTGGATTCAACGACGTAATCCGCCCCGATATCTCCCCATTTTAAATTCGCCGGATCTTTCTCGGTGCCCACGCGGACGGGCTTGCCGCTAACGATCATCTGATTGGCTTTAACCTCGATTGTCCCTTTAAATTCCCGGTGCGTCGAATCGTATTTGAGCATGTACGCCAGATAATCGGCGTCGAACAAATCATTAATCCCAACAACCTCGACCTTCTTATTCTGGAACGCGGCCCGGAAAACCAGCCTTCCGATCCGGCCGAACCCGTTGATTCCTATTCGCGCTGCCATGACTTTCCTCCTTCATTTATAAAAAATATTCCACCCCTCCAAACGAGGGTGAATTATATCATAAAGAATTTCTTCAAGCAACGGCCCCTTCTTTGGAGGCACCCCTGCTTTTGATGGGCAGGCTTGCCAGGCCAATTCCCGCGGTGCCGCGGGAATTGGCCCCCCTCATCACGCCCCCAATCGAAACCCCACGCCCAGCTTGTGCCCGGCCAGAAAACTGCGGGCGGACATGGGTCTGGCGGATTCCGGATGAACCCGCTTGACCAAAAGCCCCTGATCCGCGGTCGCCACAATAAAGCCTTCCGGATGCAGCTCCATCAGCTCACCAGGGGATTTGCGGCTTGTGTCCACGGGAAGGACTTCTGTTTCCAAAATCTTTAAAAGTCTTCCTTGATAGGATGTGTAAGCCGTCGGCCAGGGCAAAAGCGCCCGCACGAGATTATGAATCGAACAGGCCTTTTTGTTCCACGCAATCAACCCCAATTCTTTGGTCAGCTTTGGGGCAAAGGTGGCCTGGGCATGATCCTGAACGGCCAGGGTGTACGCATTTCTCTCCATGGAATCGATCGTCTTTAGAAGGAGATCCGCCCCTGAAACAGCCAGCCGGGAACGCACAGTGACGACCGTGTCGTTTGGACCAATCTTAATTCTTGCCTGAGCCAAGATATCCCCGGCATCCATCTGGGCATTCATTTTCATGATGGAAACGCCGGTTTCTTCATCGCCATTCATGATGGCCCACTGGATGGGCGCGGCCCCTCGATACTTCGGTAAGAGCGAGGCATGAACGTTCATGCAGCAAAGATACGGGATGGCCAAAACTTCGGGAGACAAAATCCGGCCGTAGGCCGCAACCACAAAAAGGTCGCTTCGATAACCTTGCAGCTGTTTTTGGAAGGAAGAGGCTTTGAGGATCGAGGGCTGCAGGAGCGGGATTTTATTTTTGAGAGCGGATTCCTTGATGGGAGAAGACCCGACGGCCATTCCCCGGCCCTGGGGTCGATCGGGATGGGTGACGCAGGCAGCCACCTCATGGGAAGATTGGGAAAGCGCCTCTAAAATGACCAACGCAAAATCATCGCTTCCCCAAAATACGATTTTCATCTCATAGGCTCGGAGCTGCGAAACTGCACCGCCAGCTCCTTAAAGCTTCCAAAAATCGACTCCAAGACCACACTCCAATAGACCTTATTGGCTCCATCAAAAAAGACAGAATCTGGCACACCCTTTTCTTGCACGCTAAATAATCTCACGCCGGTATCGAATTTATTCTCATCCTGGGGCTCCCAAGAGGCGGGCTTGGACCAGATCACTCCCCCCTCCATCGCCACCGGCTTTTGGGCCCCGGGCACATACACCTCCAGATGCAGGAGATCCGCCTTTTCCAATCGTTTCCCGCTGGTGAAACAAAGGCCCTCCACGCTCACATCCTTGCTTAAGGCCGAATACTTTCGGGATAAAAGCTGACCGGTTTGTTTATCTTTGACCTGAAACTTGACCAAGGTCTTGATATCATAAACGAAAGAATAACGGACCTCTAACTGGGTCTCATAGCGCTTGTATCTTCTGCGTTCTTCTTGTTTGTCTCGGGGAGGGTTCATACGCTAAAGCCTATATTACCTCTCACCTGGGTTTTCTTCCGAGAAATTCTAAAAGGTGTGAAGATTTAATGCACCAATCTGTGGTGAGCGAAGTCGAACCATTATATCCATCTCGTGGGAAGAAAACAAGGACGAATATTCTAATAATCCACATTGAGCGCGATGACCACACCTTTCTTTCGTTTCAATCCCTTTAAGGCCGCTTGAACCAAATCCAGCATGCCTCGGACAGATTTCCCTTTCAAGATCATGGTGAAGCGGTATTGGTCCCTCAGCTTCGGCGTCAAATCCGGATGCGGCTCCACGATGTCGATGGCTTCTTTCCCTTCAAATTCTTTGAGCCGGCTGTAAAGAGAATACGCCTGCTGGAGCGCCGCCTCTTCTTGAAACGCCCGCACTCCTATGGCCAAGAGGTGACGGAAAGGCGGCAGCCCCAACTCCCGCCGGGCCTTCAGCTCATGCTTATAAAAATACTGGAAGTCCAGGCGGCGGGCCCCTTGAAAACAATAATGATCACTAAGACGCGTTTGCACAACCAGTCTTTTTTGGGCCCACTGCCGCAAATGAATCAAAATAGAAAAAACCCGCTGGGACGCTCTAAAATCGGGCCGATTGAGCTGCGCATCGATCTGAACGCATCCGATCAAATGAACGGCCAACAAAGCCTTAAGCCGCCCAACTGCCTGCGTGCCGACCAGGATGTCAAATTTTTCCGGCGGCCTTTGGGTTTCCCGGTCGTAGCGGCTGATCCGGGCCTGCGGGAAAATCCTACTCATCTCGCTTTCCAGCTTCTCGATTCCCCCTCCGATCGAGCGCAAATGGGAATCCTGGCATTGAGGGCAAACCGCGGGAAAATTCGTCCGAAAATCACACTGCGGGCAAATCAGCTTCTTTTTAGCGTAGGAATAGCTCAAATTCACGTCGCAGCGGGGGCATTGGAAGGTGTAACCGCACCGGGGGCAACGCGTCAATCGGCTGAAACCCCGCCGGTTCATCCATAAAAGCACCTTCCCTTTTTCTTTTAAGGTCTCCTCAATCTGGTTTCGCAAGGAAAAAGAAACGGTCGCTGCCTTCCGCGATTTGTAGTTGGAAAGATCAATCACATCCATGGGGCAGAGCTTCTCCTCGGTCAGGGAGATCAAACCGATTTTCTTTCGAGAGGCCCGATACCAAACCTCGGTGCTGGGCGCCGAGCTGACCAGAAGAACCGACGCCCCCTCGATCTTCAAACGGAACTCCGCGACTTGGCGGGCATGATAAAAAGGAGACTGCTCCTGCTTATAGGCGGGGTTTTCCTCTTCGTAGAGAATAATCAATCCCAGCCGGCTTAAGGGCGCAAAGACCGCCGAGCGGGTCCCCACAACGATCTCGCCCCGGCCGCTTTTAAGCATGAGCCACTCTTTAAGCTCGTCTTTGGGCTTCCTGCGCTTATTCCAAATGACCGGTGCCTCCCCTAAACCGGCCTTCAACTGGGAAATGACAAGATCCATCAAAGACGCCTCCGGCACGAGAAAGATAATCGTCCGGCCCTGAGCAATGACCTCTTTGATATTTTCTATAATAAACGGCCAGCGACGGGTTGTGCCCTGATCGTGAAGCAGCGTGATCGTGGGCTTCCACCGGGGTGGGGCAGCCCCCGCTGCCCCCGTCGCTTTGCTTCGCAAAGCGAAGCAGCGGGGGCAAAACGGCGGGGGCTGCCCCACCCCTTCCGGAACCGAACGGGATTGATCATCCAGCGAAAAGCTTTCCTCCCGCTCCAACTTTCGCCCTTTTCTCAAAAGACTCGGAAGCGCGGCCTCAATCGCCTCTCCCCAAGAACACCCGTAATACCGCGAGACCTCCTGGGTTAATTGCAGTAACCTCGAATCCAAAATGGGCTTTGGGTCAAGAACAGAAAGGATCGGCTTGAGCTTCTTCCAAGGACTTCTTTTCCTAAATCCGACGACAAAACCCAGCCGCCTCCGGTTACGGAAGGGAATCCACACGCGTTTCCCTAAAGCGATTCGATCACGCAACCGCTCATCGATTGTATAATCAAAAGGGCCTTCCACCGGAAGGCCCACGACCACTTGGGCTATGGGGTTTTTCATAAAATTAAGGCGATGATATCCGAGGCGGCCTGGGGTTTGGCTAAGATTTGAGTCTTCTCTTGGGCTAAGCAGAGCGAATCCGTCGAAGATCGCAATGCCTGGAGCGCCTCGACCATCTGCGGAATCGTGCAGTCACTCAACCCAATCCCGTATTCTTTGAGGACCCGGATATTCCCGGTCTCCTGGCCGGGGATGGGGTTAAAGAAAATCAAAGGAAGCCTGTTGATTAAGGCCTCTGAGATGGAAAGCCCTCCGGCCTTGGTGAGCATCGCATCCGAGACGGCCATCAGCTCATCCATATTACGAACCAATCCGTAGACCTGCAGGGTCGGAGCCCGGCGCTGGGCAAGCCTCTCGAATAATTTGCGGTTGTGTCCGCAGACGACGATCACCTGAAAATCCTTGAGGGCGGATGCGATTTTCTCGATGGGCCCCAGGCCGAACGATCCGGTGGCAACCAAAACCGTGAAAAGGTCCTCCCTTAAACCCAGCTTTCTTCTTAAGGCGACCTTATCCCGCTTTTGGGAAAACTTCTCGCTGGTGGGGATCCCGGTAACCACGATCTTTTCTCCCGGCACCCCCAGCTTCCTGAGCATCTTTTGGGTGATCTCGCAGGCCACGGCATAACGCTCAATGGCCTCCTCCACCCAAATGCTGTGCACGCCAAAATCCGTGATCACACAGATGATCCGGGAGGAGATGATCTTTTCCCTTTTTAGGTGGGCCAGGACCTCATTGGGAAAAAAGTGGGTTGAAATCACGTAATCAAAATTCCCATTTTTCAGGTAGCGCAGGAACCGATGGGTATTGAGACCATTGAAACAGCGTCGGAAGACCTTCACAAAGCCCCTTAAGATTTTGAGATCCGCCAGATTGAAGAAAAACCCCCAGACGGCCGGGCATTTGGTCACCATCAGAGCATAACTTTTCTGATAAAAGGCCTTGTAAAGGGGAGAGGTGTAATCCAAGGCATCGATCAGCCGGACCTCAAAGTCCAAGGGAGTCCTTTGAGCGCCCGGCGGCGCCTCAAGAAATTGGGCGTGCAGTCTTTTCTTGATTCCCTGGAAAAGGGCCTCAGCGGCTTTGGTATGCCCGGCCCCGGCGGAGGCGTGAATGATGAGAATCTTCATGGACAATAATGAGCCCTCGGGCTAATTCGTATCATGTATCCCGACTGCTCACAATAATGAGCCCTCGGGCTAATTCGTATCATGTGTCCCGAGGGCTCATCCTGAAGCCCGGAGGGCTGAAGGATCTAGGAGATCCTTCGTCGCTTTGCTCCTCAGGATGAGCAGTCGGGGGAATTAATCCCGACTGCTCACAATAATCCGGGAGGCTTCTAAGAGATCCTTGGCGATAAAATCGGGCTGTATGCGCCAGCGGCTCACACTCGTTCGTGTTTCCCGTCCGGACAAAACAAAAATGGTTTTGCAGCCGGCATTGTGCCCGGCCATGATATCCGAATCCGTGTCTCCCACAAAAAAAGTCTGGGGGGCGCGACGCAGCGTTTTGTGGATGGACCCCAGGGCCTTTTTGATCAATCCGATCTCGGGTTTGCGGCAGCCACATCCATGATCAGAAGGATGAATGCAATAAAAAACTCTTTTGATCCGACCTTTATGGCGGGTGGCTGTTTTCAGCATGTGGCGGGTAATCCGGTTCAATTTGTTCTTTGAATAAATTCCTTTCATCACGCCCGCCTGATTGGAAACGACGAAGATCACATAGCCTCCTTCGGTCAGGTATCTTAGCGCTTTCAGCGCGCCCGGGACAAACCGGAAATCTTTGACCCTCGTCACATAGTTTCCGTGACCGGGGAATTCGTTGATCACACCGTCGCGGTCTAGGAAGACGACTTTGAGTGAATTATTTTTTCTTGTTTTAATTTTGACCATGTCCATCAATAACTAAAAAGTAAAAGAAATTAACCTTGGGCTATGCGCTTTGTGCCGTGAGCTTCAAAAAAAGAAGAGCCCCTGGCTCATAACCCAAAGCTCAAGGCCCTTGTGAAGATTTTCTTTTAGAGAGCATCTCCCAATATTTGGCGAAGCTCATGATTTGATAAAGCGAGGCAAAAAAAGCGACCATAAAACCGATAAAGCCGTCCTTATACCCTTTTTTGCCAAGGTACGAGCGGGGGAAGCGGTCGAGGGTGCGCCAGAGGGCTTTTCCCCAGGACATCCGGCGGTTGGTTGCGATCCATTTCCGGGCCTCCAGCGTGGTCTGACGATTGAGGCTCGCCAGGAAATGCTCGAAATCCGGATAGCCTTTGTGGATGATGTCCTGGGAGAGATGCCCGGTTTTTCCGTCCACAAAAACCCGCGGATGGACCTCCACTTCCTCATAACGAAAACGGCTCTTCATAAAAAGCCGAAGCTTGCCCGCCGGATACCAGCCTCCGTACCGAACCCAATAGTCCCCAATGTAATTTCGTAAAGGAATCGAAAAGGCCTGATACGGGGAGCTTTGAAGGGCCCCGGCGATTTCCCGCTTCAATTCTTCCGTCACCTTTTCATCGGCATCCAGGCTTAAGACCCATTCGTTCTTGGCTTGGGCGTAGGCCCAGTTGCGGTGCCGGCCTTCATTGTCCATCCGGCGGCGGAAAATCCGGTCGGTGAATTGCCGGGCGATCGCCACGGTCCGATCCTGACTCTCGTCGTCCACCACCACAATCTCATCGGCCCAGCCGTGGACGCTCCTTAGGCATTCGTCGATATTCTTCTGTTCGTTCTTGGTGATCACAACGACCGATAGCGGGACTTTAGGCATACTTTCATTTTTCCACGAGCTCTCTTAAACTCTCACACACGTACTCAATCTGCTCTGGGGTCAGGTGCGGAAACATGGGAAGCGACAGAATATCATTTGCCACCCGCTCGGCCACCGGAAAATCGCCCCGCTTGTGCCCCAGCTCAGCATAGGCCTCCTGCAGATGCAGGGGAATCGGATAATGGATGAGAACCCCAACGCCCTTTTCTTTAAGGGCCTCACAAATCCGATCGCGGTCTTTGAGCCGCACGGCAAAAGTCTGAAAGACGTGGGAGCGGTCTTTCTTGACGACGGGCGTTTTGATCCCGTTTCCTTTTCCTAAAAGCGTACAATAAGATGCGGCGTGCTCCCGGCGCATGGCATTCCATTGATCCAAGCGCTTGAGCTTGGCTGAAAGGACGACCGCTTGAATGGTGTCGAGCCTCGAATTGAAGCCTTTGATCTTGTGACGGTATCGTTCCACACGGCCGTAATCGCGCAGCATGAGAAGCTTCTCGTAAAGCTCTTTCTCGTTGGTGACGACCATCCCCCCGTCGCCGAAGGCCCCCAAGCCTTTGGTGGGATAAAAACTAAAACAGGCCATGTCTCCGAAGGAGCCGATCTTCCGGCCCTTGTAGGTGGCGCCATGCGCCTGGGCCGCGTCCTCGATGACTTTAATCCCATGCGCTCGGGCCGATTGGAGGATCTCCTCCAAATCCGCGGACTGGCCGTAGATGTGGACCGGGATCATGGCCTTGGTCTTTTTTGTAATCAGTTTCTCGAGCTTGCGGGGATCTAAATTATACGTATCCTCCTCGATGTCCGCAAAGACCACCTTCGCGCCGGTATAAGAGACGCACAAAGCGGTTGCGATAAACGTAAAGGTCGGGAGGATCACCTCATCCCCGGGCCCGATGTCCAGACTGGCCAACGCCAGATACAAGGCATCGGTCCCGGAATTGACGCCCACCGCGTACTTGACCCCGCAGTATTTCGCGAACTCAGCCTCAAAGGCCTTTTCCTCCTGGCCTAAGATAAAATCTCCCCGCTCAAAAACCTGTTTTAAGCCCCCGTCGATCTCCTCTTTGATCGTCTCATATTCTCGACGCAAATCAACAAACCACACCTTCATAGGATCTCACCCACCTTTTCCAAAACATCCTCCACGGCAATCGAGTGAAGGCAGCTGATATGATCGCACTCGGCCCGGCGGAATCGCCGGTAGCAGGGACGGCACGCCAAATTCTTTTTGACCACGGTATGAACCTGATTTGTATCGGCAGGAGGATAGGGCCCGTAGACGGTTTCATCCACGGGTCCGAAGATCGAGACGGTCTTAGCGCCGGCAGCCACGGCCACATGGAGGGGGCCGCCGTCATTCACCACATTCAAGAGGCACCTTTTCAGCAGGGCCGCGAACTGACCGAGCGTGGTTCTCCCACTGCAATCCACGCAAAAGCCTTTGATGAGCCCCTGGATACGACGACAAAGATCGCTGTCGTTTTGATCTCCCAACAGTATAATCTTTGCCGGGAATTTTTCAATCATTTTATCGGCTAATTTTGCGTATTTTTGAGGGGCCCATTGTTTGTAGACCGCATCCTTGCCCCAGCTCGCCCCGCCGCCGGGAACCAGCCCGATTACGACATCTTGTGGGCCGATCCCTTCCCTGTGCAAAAGTTGGTCAACCCACTGGCTGTCTTCGGGCTTGATCGGAAACTCCAGCCGGGTCATCTGGATCTCCATCCCCAGCTCTTTTAATAAGCTTAAGTAATACTCCACGACATGCCTGTCTTCATAACCTTTTAAGGGGATCCGGGTTGTTAAAAACAGGCTGCGGTTTTTGTAATGGAAGCCGACCCTTCTTTTGATGCCCGCCAGCCACATCAGGAAACCGGCATAACCGTTCAAGGACAGATCCAGGACCACGTCGAATCGTTCTCTTCTAATCTCGGCGAGCGCTTGGAAAAATTTTATAAAAAAATCCCGCTTGGAATCCTTATACAGACGGTGATATTCGTCCCGCTCGTACACAAAAACCTTATCGATCTTCGGATAGCCGTCCAGGAATTCCGCTGTCCTTCGATTCCCCAGATAGCCGATAAAGCCTTGGGGGTCGTGATATTTGATATTGCTGATCAAGGGAGTGGTGAACAGGACATCGCCGATACCGAAGGGGTTGATGATCAAAATTTTTAGGGAAGGGCCTTTAAGGCTCATGGCTGGATATTGTAGTCAAAAGAATAAATCTTCAACTTTGTACAATCAGCAATTAAATCAAAATCCTTATCACGATGAAATACTCGAAAATTATTTTCAAGAGCTATCGCCGCGATAATGGCATCCATTGTTTTGGTTATGGTCTTGCCTATTTTACGGCATAAACGGTAGATATGAGCCGCTCGAATATAGGTCTCCAAACTTCTTGCCCTAAGAATAGGGAATTGCATCAAATAACCCTTGATTTCTTCAAACACTCTCTCTTCTTTAATGCCCTGCAGAATTTCCACAACATTCATATCAGCAAGACAGAGTTCTTCATCCTCCTTAATCAGACGCACCAATTCGTTCGCATAGGGAGAATCGCGGTGATCGAAAAAATCTATCCAGACTGAGGTATCAACTAAAATCAAATCCTGCTACCTCTCATTTCTTCTAAATTCCCTTCCCAGCAACCAGAACCAATGAATTTTAAAATCCCTTTTCTTTTTAACCTTCTCACCAATTCTCTTAGGGCAGCATTCACGACTTCTTTTTTGGTCCGGTAGTCTGAAATTTTCATGGCTTCTCTAACCAATTTATCATCTAAATCGATATTGGTTCGTGACATTCTTCATCACCTCCATACACAAAATATAGCCTATCTTGGTGTATCCGTCAATTGAAAATTTTTGGGGTCAGCGGGAAGATAAAAAATTTTAGGAATGCCTTATCCACTGCGGGCGATTCTGTTTCTTGAGGATCCCCACGACATCTTTCACCTTTTGGGAGTCTTCATTCTGACAGACCAAAAGCGCATCCGGGGTATCCACCACGGTCAAGTCTCTTAAACCCATCGTGACCACCAGCCGATGGCCGGCGAAAACCAGGATGTTCCGGCAGTCCTGAGCGATGTGATCTCCTCGGGAGACATTGCCCCGGCGATCTTTGGGAAGAACCTCCCATAAGGCCTGCCAGGTTCCCAAATCCGACCAGCCCATGCCCGAGGCAGGAATCGTCACGACGTTGGGGGATTTTTCTAAGATGCCGTAATCGACCGAGATCGCGAGCAGCCTATGCCAGATCGTCTTAACGGAGGCGGAATCGGTTTTGTCGATCAAAAGCCGATAAAGATCCGGAAGAAATTCTTTGTAGGCCTTAAGGATCGCTTCGGTTTTCCAGACAAACATCCCGCTATTCCACAAATACTTCTTTTCCTTAAGAAACCTTTGGGCGGTTTTAAGGGAGGGCTTCTCCGTGAATTGCTCGACTTTCAGAATACTTTTGCGATGATCTTTTACCCATCGAGTCTTCAAATAACCAAAGCCAGTCTCGGGCCGATTGGGCACAACCCCTAAGGTCACCAGATACCCTTCCCGGGCCAGTTGAACAGCCCTTTGCAAATCCTTCAAAAATTGTGTGCGATGCTCGATGAGATGATCCGAGGGCAGGACCACCATGACCGCTTGCGGATCGAGGCGATCGATCCGGCAGGCAGCCCAAAGAATCGCGGGGGCGGTATTTTTCCCTTCCGGCTCGAGGAGGATGTTTTTCTTGGGCAAAGGAAAGGATCTCAGCTGATCCTTAAGCTGTCTTCGATACAAGGCATTGGCGACAATAAAGGTGCGGGGGGCCTGGATCAGGGGCTTGATCCGCCCGAGGGTCTCTTGCAGCAAGCTCCTTTTACCGACGATCTCCAAAAACTGCTTAGGGGTTCGCCGGCGGCTCAAAGGCCAAAACCGCGTGCCCGAACCACCCGCCAAGATGACAGCGTAGAGATGGTTGGATTTTAAAGACACGCCACCGCCTCGATCTCGACCAACACATCCTTAGGGAGACGCGCCACCTCAACGGTGGAACGGGCCGGCGCCGTGGCCGATTCAAAAAATTCTCCGTACACCTTGTTCATGGCCGGAAAATCGTTCATATTTTTTAAGAAAACCGTGACCTTAAGAACCTTCTGGAGGGAGGAGCCTGCATCCTCCAGGACGCCTTTCAGATTCGTTAAGACCATCCGCGTTTGTTCGGCTATGCCGCCTTGACAAATCTCATTGGTCAAGTGGTCCATGGCAATTTGTGCCGCGGTGAAAACCAGATTATTAGAAACGACCGCTTGATTGTAAGGGCCAATCGGCTGCGGGGCCTTGTTGGTTTTGATGATTTTTCTTGTCATGACAGACTCCTCTATTATGTTATCTTTATTTTAACCCTTTTAAAACTTTTATACCGCACCCGAAAAATCCGAAACGGATGCCACCAGTATTTGCGTTGAATGATCTTGCGGTCTTCCTCGCTTAAAGGGTGCCCCCGAACACGGTTTTGCATGAGCCGAGGATGCGTTCCCCAATAGATGGGAAAACGCTCCAAATCGCCGTAAGGATACTCCTCCTGGCGCTCTGGATCCGTTAAAGTGGCAAAGCCGATCTTTTCGGCATTCACCCGACGCTGGGTCATAATCGAAGGGGAATGTACCCACCCATAATGATAGACGAAACAACCGGTATTTTTGATTTTTAAGGGCTGCCCGTCTTTTCGTCGGAAAGCCCAGGCATCGCCCCAAGACTCGATTGTGCCGTTATTCTTGATGATCCGGCCCTGTTTCTGAAACCAGCCGTAGTCGACCCGATACCGATGGTAGCTCCCGTAAAAATGAAACCACCGCAGCCGCAAGGCCTGGGTGGTTTCATCATTCCGAGACTTTTTCATACACTGAAGGAGGCGCCTCAAATCGTTCTCGTGGATCACTTCATCCGCCTGCAGGTAAAAGGCCCAATCGCCCCGGCATTCTTTTAAGGCCAAATTCGTCTGGTACGATAGCATCTCTTTGCCCATCGACAGATCCCAAAC
>Ga0137796_10001824_pt1 | contig 11808 bp, 9 predicted proteins | sample OV2TP3_FD_97704 | JGI IMG/M metagenome (GOLD analysis project Ga0137796, IMG submission 97704)
CGATCTGGTCGCCGCAGCGCATGACGGGATTCAGCGCCGTCATCGGCTCCTGGAAGATCATCGACATGCGCGCGCCGCGCAGCTCGCGCCGGCGTGCTTCCCCGGCCGCACCGAGATCTTCTCTTTCCAGAAAGATTCTTCCATTGGAGATCGAGAGCGTCCTCGGCAGCAGGCCCATGATCGCCTGCGCGATCACGCTTTTCCCGGATCCGGACTCGCCGACCAGGCACATGATCTCGCCGCGCTCGACGCTGAACGAGACCCGGGACACGGCTTCGGCGCGGTCGGCGCCCGGCGGAAGCGCGACGGTCAGATCGTTCACTTCCAGCGTGCTCATACGCGCTTCGCCATCTTCGGGTCGAGCGTGTCCCTCAGCCCGTCGCCGAGGATGTTCACCGCGAGCACCGTGACGGCAAGAAAGATCCCGGGGAAGAAGACGTTGTGCGGATAGGCGACGAACTGCACCCGCCCTTCGGCCATGATGTTGCCCCAGGTCGGGATGTCGGGAGGCAGCCCGACGCCGAGGAACGAAAGGATGGCCTCGAGCAGGATGGAGAAGGCGCAGATGTAGGTGCCCTGCACCAGCAGCGGCGCGATGGTGTTGGGCAGGATGTGGCCGAACATGATCTTCAGCGCCGGGGTGCCGAGCGATACCGCGGCCTCGACGTAGGGCTCCTCGCGGATCGAGAGCACCAGCGCCCTGACCAGCCGGGTGACGCGCGGGATTTCGGGGATCGCGATGGCGACGATGACCGTGGGCAGGCTGCCTCGCCACAGCGCGACCACGGCGATGGCGATCAGGATCGCCGGGATGGCCATGATGCCGTCCATGACGCGCATCAGCGGGCCGTCGAGCCAGCGCAGGTAGCCCGCAGCCAGGCCGCACACCACGCCGAAAGCGAGCGCGAGAGCCGCGGACGATACTCCGACCATGAGCGATACGCGCGTGCCGTACAGCACCCGGCTGTAGATGTCGCGGCCGAAGGAGTCCGAGCCCATCAGGAAGACGTGCTTCACCGTCTCGCCCTCGAGCGTGGTGATCTCCCCCGGCTGGCCCGGCCGCAGGTCGCGGCTGGCCGCGTCGAACAGCGTCGGATCGACCGTGCCGAGCCAGGGCGCCGTCATGGAAATAACAATCAACAGAGCAAGGGCGGTGCCGCCGATGCGCACGGACCAGTTCTTCCAGATCATCAGTAACGGATCCTGGGATCGAGGAACACGTAGGACAGGTCGATCAGCATGTTCACCGCGACGTAGACGAACGAGAAGAACAGGATCACGCCCTGGATGGTCGGGAAGTCGCGCGCCAGCACGGCGTCGACGGTGAGCCGCCCGAGGCCCGGGATCGCGTACACCGACTCCGTGACCACCACGCCGCCGATCAGGATCGCGATGCCGATGCCGATCACCGTGGCGATCGGCACCGCGGCGTTGGCGAGCGCGTGCCGTACCAGCACGCGGACCTCCGGAAGCCCCTTCGCGCGCGCGGTGCGGATATAGTCCTCGCCCAGCGCCTCCAGAACGCTCGCGCGCGTGACTCTTGCTATGAGGGCGATATAGATCACCGACAGCGTGATCGCAGGAAGAATGAGATGCTTCAAAAACAGGAAAAACCCCCCGGAAATGCGTACGTAGCCCTGCACCGGCAGCCAGCCGAGCTTGAGCGACACCAGCCAGATCAGCAGGTAGGCGAGCACGAACACGGGGACCGAGAAGCCCATCACGGAGAACCCCATCAGGGCGCGGTCGAGCCAGCCGCCGAAGCGCCAGGCGGCGAGGACGCCGAGCGGGATCGACACCACCACCGCGATCAATATGGTGAGCGAGGCGAGCGCGAACGTCGGCTCGAGGCGCTGCCCGATCAGCGTCGTTACCTTGATGCGGTAGTAGAACGACTCGCCGAGGTCCCCGGAGAGCACCTTTGCGAGCCAGATACCGAACTGCACCACGATCGGCCGGTCGAGGCCGAGGCCGGCGCGGATGCGCTCGATCTGCTCCGCGGTGGCGGCGTCCCCGGCCATGATCGCCGCCGGGTCGCCGGGCGTCAGGCGCAGCAGCAGGAATACCAGCACCGCGACGATCAGCAGAACCGGGATCGTCGCGAGCAACCGCCGCGTGATGAACTGGATCAGTTCTTCTTGACGTTCCAGTAGTGGTCGCCCGGGCCGATGACCCAGCCGGTCACGTTCTTGCGCACGGCGAGCGGGTTGACGTACTCGCCGAGCGGCGCGTGGGTGCCGATCTCGAAGGCGCGCGCCTGGATTCTCTCGGCGAGCGCCTTCTTGCCTGCGTCGTCGGTGGCGCGCGCGAACTCGTCGCGCAGCTTCTCGAGCTGCGCGTCGCTCGGCCAGCCGAACCAGGACTTCTCGCCCGCCCCGCCGATCGCGGCGTTGGTGAGCGGATTCCAGATGTCGGGCGCGACCCAGGCGGTGAGGAAGATGTTCCAGCCGCCCTGCGCCGGCGGGTCCTTCTTCGCGCGGCGCGATACCACGGTGTTCCAGTCCATCGCCTGCAGGTCGACCTTGAAGCCCGCCTGGCGCAGCAGCTGCGCCGCGACGTCCGGGAGCTTCTGGATCGCCGCGAGGTCGGTCGGCTTCAGGATCACCACCGGCGTGCCGTCGTAGCCCGAGGCCTTGAGCAGCTCCTGCGCCTTCTTCATGTTCGACTTCGACTGGATCTCGCTTCCCTTCGCGCTGCCGTACGGCGTGCCGCAGGTGAACATCGATGCGCAGCCGCGGTAGAACTCCTTGATGCCGACCTGCGCGCGCAGGAACGGCTCCTGCGCCATCGCGGCGATCGCCGCCTGGCGCACCTTCGGGTTGTTGAACGGCGGGTGCAGGTGGTTGAAGCGACCCATGTATTGGAAGCCCAGCGGGTCCTTGGTCACGAGCCGCACGTCCGCAATCTGCTTGAGCTGCTCGTAGCTTTCGAACGCCGGGCGCTCGAGGACGTCGACCTCGCCCTTGGCGAGCGCGTTGACCTGCGACTGCGCGTCGCGCAGCGCGAGGTTCCACTCCACGCGGTCGACGTAGACGTGCTTGCCGCCGGCCGTGCCGGAGGGCGGGTCCTTGCGCGGCACGTACTTCGGGTTCCTGACGTACACCGCCTTGTCGCCGGGCTTGAACTCTTCCTTCCTGAAGATGTACGGGCCGCTGCCGACCGCTTCCTCGATCTGCTTGTCGGCGGGCGTATCGGCGACACGCTTGGGCATGATGAAGGGCACGTTGGACGAGGGCTTGCCGAGCGCCTCGAGCACGAAGCCGCAGGGCTCGCGCAGGAAGATGCGGAAGGTCTTCGCATCGGGCGAGTCCATCTTCTCGACGAAGGTCATCAGCTTCTGGCCCATCGCGTCGCGCTTGCCCCAGCGCGAAAGCGACGCGATCACGTCTTCGCCGGTCACGGGCTTGCCGTCGTGGAACGCGAGGCCGCTCCTCAACGTGAAGCTCCACTGCTTCTGGTCCTGGCTCACCGTCCACTTGTCGACCATCTGCGGCTGCACGCGGCTCTTCTCGTCCGTGCCGAAGAGCGTGTCGTAGACCATGTAGCCATGGTTTCTCGCCATGTACTGCGTGGTCCAGATCGGATCGAGGATGTTCAGATTGGAGTGCGGAACGACGCGCAGCACTTTTTCTTGTCCGTTCGCGCCGAATGCAACGGCAAACGCCACTACTGCCAGCAATTTGCGCATGCGAGAATCTCCTTTAGGAGAAAATGCAGGTTAGCAGGCCATGGCACGCATCGCAATCGGCGGCTTCCAGCACGAGACCAATACGTTCGCGCCCTCCAAGGCCGACTACGCGGCATTCGAGGCGGGCGGCGGCTGGCCCGGCGTGCAGTACGGCGCGCCCATCTTCGGCGCGGTGGAAGGCGCCAACATCCCCGCCGCCGGCGCGGTCCAGGCCCTGCGGGCCCTGGGGCACGCGCTCGTCGGCACGGCCTGGGCCGCGGCAAGCCCCTCCGCCCATGTCACCGCAGATGCCTTTGAACGGATTCTGAATGAATTGATCCGCAAGCTGGAAAAGGCGCAACCGCTCGACGGCGTCTATCTCGACCTGCACGGCGCGATGGTCGCCGAGTCGTACGACGACGGCGAGGGCGAGATCCTCCGCCGAACGCGCGAAGCGGTCGGCCCCCGCGTGCCGGTGGTGGCAAGCCTCGATCTGCACGCGAATGTCACGCGCGCCATGGTCGAGCGCGCCGATGCCATGGTCGCCTACCGCAGCTATCCGCACGTCGACATGGCCGAGACCGGCGCGCGCGCCGCGCGCCTGCTGGACCGGATGCTGAAGACCGGGGAGCGCCCGGCCGGGGGCTTCCACCAGCTCGACTACCTCACCGGCATTCCCTCGCAGTGCTCGCTCATCGAGCCCTGCAAGTCGATTTTTGAAGAATTGCGAAGATTGGAGGAGCGATACGACGCCATCCTTTCATTCGCTCCAGGCTTCCCGATGGCCGACTTCGCCGAATGCGGCATGTCCGTCTTCGGCTTCGGTTCTCCTGAAGCAGTCGAAAGGCTGCGCCGGATCGTCTCGGATGCCGAAAAGGACTTCGCACTCGAGCTGCACTCGGCGCCCGACGCCGTGCACCGGGCGCGCAGCCGCGGCGAGCCCGGCGCGCCGGTGGTGCTCGCCGATACCCAGGACAATCCCGGCGCCGGCGGCAACGGCGACACGACGGGAATTTTGCAAGCGTTAGTGGAGCAAAAAGCCCAGGACGCAGTGTTGGGCATGCTGATCGATCCGGCTTCCGCGCAGCGCGCGCACGACGCAGGTCAGGGCGCGAGCCTCGCTTTTTCCATTGGAGGCCTTTCCAAGGTAGAAGGCGATTCCCCGTTCGCCGGCGAATTCCTGGTGGAGCGTCTCGGCGACGGCCGGTTCACCTGCACCGGACCGATGTTCAAGGGCTTTCGCATGACGCTCGGCGACATGGCGCTGCTTCGCAGCCGCGCCGCGCCCGGAGTGCGCGTGGTGCTTGCCTCGCGCAAGTGCCAGGCCGCGGACCAGGAGATGTTCCGCCACCTCGGCGTCGAGCCGCGCGCGAGCCGCGTCGTCGCGCTCAAGAGCTCGGTCCACTTCCGCGCCGACTTCGAGCCGATCGCGAAGGAGGTCCTGGTGGTGAAATCCCCGGGACCCGCGCTCGCCGATCCTGCGGAATTCAGGTGGACCAGGCTGCGCAAGGGCGTGCGGCTGCGGCCGCTCGGCCCGGTACGCGCCTAGATGCGCCTGCCGGCGTCGCGCCAGTAGGGCTCGCGCAGCACGCGCTTGAAGATCTTGCCGCTCTCTTCGCGAGGCAGGCAGTCATGGAAAGTCACGACGCGAGGGACTTTGTAATTGGAGATGCGCTCGCGCAGGAACGATCGCACCTCTTCTTCCGAGATCGTCCTGTCACGAAGCTGAACCGCGGCCGCAAGCGCTTCCCCGAATTCAGAGTCCGGAATGCCGAAGACGGCGCAGTCGGCGACGCCGGGCATGGTCATGAGCACGGCTTCGATCTCGGCAGGATAGATGTTGACGCCGCCGGAGATCACCATGTCGCTCTTGCGGTCCGCCACATACAAGTAACCGTGCGCGTCGAGGTAGCCCATGTCGCCGACGCTCCACAGGCCGCTGCGCTCGATGGCGGCGCGCGCCTCGGCGTTGTTCGTATAAGTGAAGTCCGGGTAGGCGGGCTGGCGGCAGTAGATGAGGCCGACTTCGCCCGGCGGCAGCTCGCGGCCGTTCTCGTCGAGGATCCTGATCACGCTGTCGCCCAGCGCCCGGCCGACGCTGCCCGGGTGCTCGAGCCAGTCCCGCGAGTCGATGAAGGTGACCGCGCCGGTCTCGCTCGAGGCGTAGCTTTCCGTGATCACCGGCCCGAACCAGTCGATCATCGCGCGCTTGAGGTCGGGCGCGCACGGCGAGCCGGTCGAGGCGATGAACTTGACCGAGGAGACATCGTAGCGCCGGCGCGCCTCGGGCGGGAGCTTGAGCAGGCGCACATACATCGTCGGCACCAGGTAGAGGCAGGTGAGGCGGTGCTTCTCGATCAGCGCGAGCGTGCGCTCGGCGTCGAAGCGCGGCTCGAGCGCGAGCAGCTCGCCGATGAGCAGCGATTGCAGGCCGTAGAGGTTCGGCGCGCTGTGATAGAGCGGCGCCGAGCACAGGGCCCGCATGCCCGGCTCGATGCCCCAGACGATGCGGTTGAGCTCGAGCACCCGCCGGCGCTGCGCTTCGCTCGCCGGCGCGCGGCGCACGCCCTTGGGGCGGCCGGTGGTGCCCGAGGTGTACGGCATGTTGCCGCGCGGGTTGCGCGGCGTGCCGGCCCACGGCGTTTGCGCGTCGCGCCAGCCTGGCCAGTCGTCGAGGAGAGAGATTCCGCTCGGGATTCCCGGGCCGATCTTTTCCTTGAGTTCCGGGTGAACCACCAAAACCTTGGCACCGCTGTCGCGCAGGATGTAGCCTGCCTCGTCCGCCTTGTAGTGCCAGTTGATCGGGCAGTGATAGGCGCCAAGGCGCCGGCAGGCGAGCATCGCCTCGAAGTAGGCCGGCTCGTTGTGCAGCATCAGCGCGACGAGGTCGCCCTCGCCGATGCCGAGGCGATCGAAGCCGCCCGCGGCGCAGGCGGCGCGCCGCTCGAGCTCGGCCGGTAAGATCTCCTGGTTGTCGAAAAGCAGCGCCGCTGTCATTCCGGCCAGCGGCGCTGCGGCGGGCGGATTTGCTCGATGAGTCTCGCCAGCTTCAGCACGCCCGCGTCGTCGAATCGCTTTCCGATCACCTGGATTCCGATCGGCAGGCCGTCGGCGCTCGCGCTCCAGTTCACCGACGCCGCGGGCTGCTCGGACATGTTGTAGGGCACGGTGAAAGCGATGTGCGGCAGCGCATTGCGCGGGTCGTCGCCCGGCGCGGCGAGCTCGGCCTCGTAGGGCAGGATCGGCGAAGTGGGCGAAAGGATGAAGTCGTAGGGCTCGATCGCGGCGACGGCGGCTTCGCGCATCGCCACCACGGATGTATAGGCCTGCATCACCTCGCGGCCGGTGAATCGCGCCGCGCGCCAGGTGCACCATTCGGCGATGAACGGCAGCACGCGGCCGCGCTTGCCTTGCGGAAGCTGCGCGAGCTCGTTGTGCGAGCGCGCCTCGAAGAAGCGGCACATGCCGTCGAGCATCTCCTCGGTGAGGAAGGAGCGGATCGATTCGACGCTGCAGCCTGCGCCGGCGAGGGCGGTCGCGGCCGATTCGGCCGCGGCGCGCACTTCGGGTGCCACCGCAAGGCCCGCGCCCATGTCGGGCAGCAACGCGATGCGCAAGCGCCTGGTTTCAAGGCCGTTGAGACGGGAAAAGTCGAATTCGTGAAACGGCAGAGACATGAAGTCGCGCGCATCCGGCTTCGCCAGGACGTTCAGCATCGATGCCGCGTCGGCGACGCTGCGCGTCATCGGTCCCGCGACGCGCCCCATGTAGGGCGGATGGATCGGCACGCGGCCGAGCGAGGGCTTGAGCGCGAAGATGCCGCAGTGCGTGGCGGGGAGGCGCAGCGAGCCGCCGATGTCGGTGCCCAGGTGCAGCGGCGCATATCCGGCGACGCAGGCCGCGGCCGCGCCGGAGCTCGATCCGGACGTGTTGCGGTCCAGGCGCCAGGGATTGCGCGTGACGCCGTGCAGGCTGGAGAGCCCGGAAGAGAGCATGCCGTAGTCGGGCATGGTGGTCTTGCCGAGGATCACGCAGCCCGCCTCGCGCAGGCGTGCCGCGGGCGGCGCATCCGCCGGCTGGGGCGCCGCATCCTCGTTCGCCCGGGTGCCGATCGGCGCCGGATCGCCTCGCGTGTAGACGTTCTCCTTGATGGTTGCCGGCACCCCGTCGAGCGCCGAGAGCGGCGTGCCGGAGCGCCAGCGCGCCTCGGATGCGCGCGCCTGCGCGAGCGCGGCGTCGCGATGCACCCGGTACATGGCGTTGATGCGCGGCTCCCAGGCCGCCACGCGCGCGAGAGCCGCGCTCGCGACGTCCACGGGCGACAATTCGCGCCGCGAGTACGCGGATGCCAGCTCCTGCGCCGACAGATCGCTGATGGCAGCCATCTCGAGCCGACTATATACTCGGCGCCAGCATGAAAGGGAAACTGCTGGCGGCAATCGTCCTTGCCGGCGCCGCGTTCGCGGCGCAGGCGCAAGTCGAGATCCGCTTGTGGCACGCGATGAGCGGTGCCGCCGGCGTCGAGCTCGAGCGGCTTGCGGCGCGCTTCAATGCATCGCAGAGCGGCTACCGGGTGATCGCCAGCCACCGCGGCTCGTACGATCGCATGGTCGCGGTCGCTCTCGCCGGCCGCAGAAGCGAGTTCGCCCCGCACCTCATGCAGGTGTCCGAAGCCGGCAGCGCGGAGCTGACGGTGCGCGGCGACGCCGTGCGCCCGTTGTGGCAGGTGCTCGCCGAGGCCGGCCAGCCGCTGGAGGCGAAGTACGTCGCCGCGGTCGCCGACCATGTCTCGGATCCGGGCGGCAGGCTGCTTGCGCTGCCGTTCAACACCTCGACCGCGGTGCTGTACTACAACCGCGATGCGTTCCGGCGCGCCGGGCTCGATCCCGGCCGGCCGCCGAAAACCTGGCCCGAGGCCGCAGGCATGCTCGGCGCGCTGGTGGACTCGGGAGAGCGCTGCGGCTACACCACCGCCTGGCCGTCCTGGGTGCTGCTCGAAAACATGAGCGCCTGGCACGATCAGGCGTTCGCGACGCGGCAATCCGGCGTCCCGGAGGTGCGACTGTCGTTCAACGGGCAGCTCATGGTGCGCTGGGTCGCGATGCTCGCGTCGTGGCACAAATCGGGCTATTTCACCTACTCCGGCCGCGAGAGCGAGGCGGAGGCGCGGTTTGCCGCGGGCGAATGCGCGGTCCTGACCTCGTCCTCCGCAAGCTACGCCGCGCTGCGGGAGCGCGCCGCATTCGACCTCGCCGTGGCGCCGCTGCCCTATTACGACGACTTCGGCGGCGCGCCGCGGAGCACGCTCACTGCCGGCGACGCCATCTGGGTCATGAGCGGCCGGGCGAAGACCGATTATCGCGGGGTGGCACGCTTCATCGGCTTCCTCGCCGCGCCCGATGTGCAGGCGGGCTGGCATCAGAAGACCGGCGCCGTGCCGCTCACGCGTGCCGCCTACGAGCTGACGCGCAAGCAGGGGTTTTACGCCGCGCATCCCGGCCACGAAGTGCCGGTGCGTCAGCTCCTCGCCAATCCGCCCGGGAAGAACGCGAAGCCGGTCCACCTGGGCGAATTCCGCCGCATCCGCACCATCATCGACGAGGAGCTCGAGGCGGTCTGGGGCGGAAGGAAGACGCCGCTCGACGCCCTGAATTCCGCGGTAGCGCGAGGCAATGCGCTGCTCGGGCGGATCAGCGGGCGCCTGACGCAGTAGCGCCTGGCGCTACTTCTTCCGGGGGGCGCCGCGCTTCATGCACTCGTCCATGAATTTCTTGCGCGCTTCGTCCTTCAGCTCTCCCTGGTTGGCGTTGGCGGTGCACTCGCTCCAGCGGCGCTGCTCGGCGGCTTGAGCGGCGGTCAGCACCGGCTTTTTCTCCGGGACCGCGGCTTTCTTCTCGGGCGGCGGGGCCTTCTGGCCAAGCATGGGCGCCGGCTTTTTCTGCGCCGGAGCCGCGGCTTTGGTCTCGGCCTTGCCGCTCATGCATTCGGCAAGGTACTTCTTGCGCGCCTCGTCCTTGAGCTCCGCCTGGTTGGCGTTGGCGGTGCAAAATCGCATGCGCTGCGTCTGGCTCTTCTCGACCTTGGTGTGCGGCTTGTCCTGAGCGAGCGCGAGCGGCGCGGCGGCAAGCATCAGGCACAGGACGGGGATCAGCGCCTTCATGAGATGTTTCCTTAGTAAGGCAGCGGTATACCGGGCTTCAGGGGCTGCAGCGCAGTGCGGAAATCTTCCTTGATGCGCTCCAGGGCGGCGTCGTTGTCGGCCTCGAAGCGGATCACGATCACCGGGGTGGTGTTCGAGGCCCGAGCCAGACCGAACCCGTCCGCGTACTCCACCCGCACGCCGTCGATGGTGAGCACGCGCTCGGCGCCGGGGAAGGGCTTCGCGGCCTGCAGCTTCGCCACCAGCGCGTGCGGCTCGCCTTCGTCGAGCGCCCAGTGCAGCTCGGGCGTGGAAGGCGCGTTGGGCAGGTTTTTCAGGGCTGCGCTCGGGTCGGCCTCCCTGGACAGGATTTCGAGCAACCTCGCTCCGCCGTAGAGCGCATCGTCGAAGCCGTACCAGCGCTCCTTGAAGAAGGTATGGCCCGACATCTCGCCGGCGAGCAGCGCCCCGGTTTCCTTGAGCTTCGCCTTGATGAGCGAATGGCCGGTCTTCCAGATGAGGGGCCTGCCGCCGTGGCGCTCGATCCACGGCGCCAGCAGGCGCGTCGATTTCACGTCATAGATGATCTCGGCGCCCGGGTTGCGCGACAGCACGTCCTTCGCGAGCAGCATCAGCTGCCGGTCGGCATAGATGATCTCGCCGTCCTTCGTCACCACGCCGAGGCGGTCGCCGTCGCCGTCGAAGGCGAGACCCAGCTCGGCATCGCCGGATTCGAGGGTGTTTATCAAATCGACGAGGTTCTTGGGCTGGGCGGGATCGGGATGATGGTTCGGAAAGCGCCCGTCGACCTCGCAGAAGAGCTCGGTCACCTCGCAGCCGAGGCGCCGGTACAGCCGCGGCGCCAGCATGCCGGCGACGCCGTTGCCGCAGTCGATCGCGACGTGAAACGGCCGCGCCAGCCTGACGTCGCCGGCAATGCGCTCCACATAGGCTTCGAGCACGTCGGCAGTGCTGCGCTTCCCGGCGCCGGAGACGAGTTGCCCGCTTTCGATCCGGCGCCGCAGGCCCTGGATGTCCTCGCCATAGAGGGTGCTTCCCGCCACGACCATCTTCAGGCCGTTGTAATCCGGCGGGTTATGGCTGCCGCTCACCGCGACGCAGCTCGCGCAGCCCAGGTGATGCGCGGCGAAATACGCCACCGGCGTCGGCGCCATGCCGATGTCGATGGCGTTGGCGCCGCTTTCCAGGATTCCCTGGATCAAGGAATCTGAAAGCTCTTGTCCGGAAAGGCGGCCGTCGCGCCCCACCGCAAAGGTGGCCGCGTTGCGCTCCCTGCCGAGCGCGCCCAGGGCGCCGCCGATCGCGCGTACGATCGCCGGCGTAAAGCTGCGCCCGACGACGCCGCGGACGTCGTAGGTGCGAAAAATTTCGGCAGGGACGTTCACGCGCTAAAAAAGTCGAGCAGGCGGCGCGGAAGCCAGCTGTGACGGCCTGGGAACGCCCCGGCGAGAAAGCCGGCATGGCCTCCGGTACGCGGAAATTCTAGCACCACGCACGAAGCGGCCTTTCGCGTCGCGGCGAGCAGGTCATGCTCCGGAAGGAACGGGTCGTTGCGCGCATTGATGACCAGAGTCGGCACGCGCACCCGCTCGAGCAGCGGCCCGCTGGAGGCGCGCGACCAGTAGTCGTCGGCGTCGCAAAAGCCGTGCAGCGGAGCGGTGACCAGGTCGTCGAACTCGTGAAAGCTGCGCGCCGAGCGCACGCGCGCGGCATCGTAGATTCCCGGAAAGGCTTCCAGCTTGGCGATCGACTTGGGCTTCAGCGTGGCGAGGAACATGCGCGTATACACCAGCCGGTTGAGCCCGCGGTCGAGGGCGCGGCCCGAGGCGGCGAGATCGACCGGAGCCGAGACCGCGGCGGCGCGGCGCACCAGGCCGCGGGCGGCGTCGGCGCGCTCGCCGAGCCACTTCAACAGCACGTTGCCGCCCAGGGAGACGCCCACGGCATGAACCGGAAAAGCGAATCTCTTCAAAATCCAATC
>Ga0137796_10001827_pt1 | contig 11805 bp, 10 predicted proteins | sample OV2TP3_FD_97704 | JGI IMG/M metagenome (GOLD analysis project Ga0137796, IMG submission 97704)
CAAGGCGTCCTATCCCCAGTGCACCGAGATCATGGAACGCATCATCACCGAGAAATTGGACATCGAATGGTCCGGCTACATCCGCACGTCGCTCATCACCGCCGAGTTCGCCAAGCTCATGGTCCGCTCGGGCGTCGGCGACCTGGAAGTGGCCATCACCTCGGGTTCGCAGGAGGTCCTGAACGGCCTGCATATGGGGTTCATGCTGGATCGCCTGTACGACGGCTGCCGCTACCTGAAAGAGGCAGGCTTCCGAGGCAAGGTCATCCTCAACTACTCGCTCAATGCGCCCGACGAGACGGAGGCCTCGCTGCTAGAGTCCATCGAGTCCTATAAAAAGGTGGCGGCTATTTTGGGGGAGGACCGGGTCTTTCCGATGATGTTCTTCCTGGGTATCCAGCCCAATACCGACCTCGAGCACCGGCTGCTGGAAGAAGGTTACTTGACCGGGGGATACAACCCCCTGATGCTCACCCCCACCAGCATCCGCAAGCTGCTGTATAACCCCGCTCCTCTCAGCAAGCTTATCGGGAAGGCCTGCCTGGCCGCCTGGCACCGGAAAAAAGGACCTCGGACCGGCAGCCGCGATCCGCGACCGTGGGGGGCAGAACAAGGCGCTCGGTATGCCGACACGAGCCTCTTGAGGGGGGTCGAGTTGAATTCGGGCCGGGATGTCCTGTTGACCTTGGAAGAAATCCTGAACTCACGCAAATCAACGGCAAAATAAGACGCCTTCAACGGTCGCTGACAGTCCAAGTAACCATCGTTCCATGCCCAGAAAAACAGTTGCATTTATTCGAGACGCAGTGCTAGGATACGCAGTCATTTTGCCCCCTTAGGATGATGAGGGGTTCATTTCGAGACTCACCCGCCTACGCAAAGATAGGGGGCAGAGGGCAGGTTTGGGGACCCCTTAAGGAGACGGCATGTACAAAACGATTTACGTCCCGGTTGATAACTCCGACCACTCCAATATGGCCCTCGATGTCGGGGTTTCCCTGGCAAAGACCTTCGGGTCCAAGCTCGTCGGTAGCCACGTCTACGCGGCGAAGATGCACGACAAACGCTTCAAGCAGATGGAAGCGGGACTCCCCGAAGAGTACCACGATGAGACCGAACTCGAACGGCAGCGGCAGATCCACGATTCGCTGATCACCCGCGGCCTCCAGATCATCACCGACTCCTACCTCGATATCGTGGACCAGAAGGCCGCCAAGGCCAACCTCCTGGTCGAACGCAAATCCCTGGAAGGCCGGAACTTCAAGGTCCTGGTCGAGGACATCAACACCAACGCCTATGACCTCGTCATTATGGGCGCCCTGGGGGTGGGAGCGGTCAAGGACAGCGTCATCGGGGGCGTCACCGAGCGGGTCGTCCGCCGCGTGCGTGCCTCGGACATGCTGATCATCAAGAATACCCTGCCCATGAACGGCGGCGCCATCGTGGCCGCCTTGGACGGCAGCCACTACTCCTTCGGCGGCCTGAAGACCGCCCTGGCGCTCGGCAAGGCGTTGAACAAACCGGTCGAGGCGATTTCCGCCTTCGATCCGTACTTCCATTACGCCGCCTTCCACAGCATCTCCGGAGTCCTCAATGAAGAAGCCGGGAAGGTGTTCCGGTTCAAAGAACAGGAAAAGCTGCACGAGGAGATCATTGACAGCGGCCTTGCCAAGATCTATCAGGCACACTTGGATATCGCCCGCGAGATCGCCCAGGCCGAAGGCCAGGATATCAAGACGACCCTGCTGGACGGCAAGGCCTTCGAGAAGGTCCTCCAGTACGTCCGCCGCGAGGAGCCGTGGATGTTGGTGCTGGGCCGGATCGGGGTGCACAGCGACGAGGATATGGACGTCGGCTCGAACACCGAAAATTTGCTCCGGCTGGTCAACTGCCACGTCATGATCTCCAACAAGAAATACGTGCCGCCCATTGATCAGCAGGCCGAGTACACGATCGCGTGGACCGAAGAGGCCTTGTGCCGGATGGAGAAAATCCCGGTATTCGCTCGAGGCGTGGCCAAAACCGCCATCCATCGGTACGCGATCGAGAAAGGCCACACCATCATCAGCAACTCGGTGGTGGACGCGGCCGTCGGACACATCCTGCCCAAGGGCGCCATGGAGGCCATGAAGCAGCTCGGCGCGACCCTGGACGAGCAGGGGATCGACCGCAACCGGATGAAAGCCGATGCCGGGGTGGCCCGCGACATTATCGGCTCCACGCTGTCCGGCATGATGGCCGGCATCGTGGAGGAGAAGCCCACCGTCAGCCCGGGCACGCAGGCCTACCTCGATCGGATGAGCCAGAACTACTACCTCTGCAACGGTTGCGGCTACACGGCCAAGGGCGACCAGCCGGTCCTGTGCCCGATCTGCAAAGCTACCGGGGACAAGTTCAAGCTGATTGACAAGAGCATGTTCGAGGCGGCCGCCAAGACCGAGGGTCTCCTCGAGACCGAGATGGCTTACGACGACGTGCCGATGCAATGGACGAAGGAAGCCAAGGACGCCATCCGCGCGGTGCCGGCCGGCTTCCAGCGCCGTCGGGCCAAGGCGAAGATCGAGAAGATCGCCCGCAAGATGGGCATGACGACGATCACCCTCGAATACGCCAAGCCCTATATTGACGAAGCAGCGAGCGAGGAGTACACACCGATCTTCGCGAACAAGGGCACAGGCGCGTTCCCGCCGAAGGAGAACCCCGCCGCAACGCCCCGCTCACCCTTCACCTGGACCCCGGATGCGCTGGCCCGTTTGGAGCGGGCGCCCGCGGGGTACATGCGGGACTGTACGCGGGCCTTGATCGAGAAGCACGCCGAGAAGATCGCCGTTACAACCATCACCCATGAGGTCGCCGAAGCCGGGATCGAGCAGGCCAAGGGTTACATGGAAGAGGCCATGAAGACCGGCAATCTCAAGGAGATGATCGAGAAACTGGTCGGCAACAAGTACTCGTGAACGAGACCCTTCAGCTCATCAACCCGATTCCTCTCCGGTACATAGACCGTCCCGGCCTGCTCCCGGCAGCCCGTCCCGCGACCGCCCAGAACGATTGGAAGCCGTACCTCATCGCGCTGAATCTCACCAAACGTTGCAACCTTCGTTGCGCCCATTGCTACCTTGACGCGACCACGCGCGCAGGCGGCGGAGCCGACGAGCTCTCAACGCAGGAGGTTTACACGCTCCTGGACCAGATGGCGATCGTGAACAGGCACGCCATCGTCGTGATCACCGGCGGCGAGCCGCTCACCCGGCCGGACATCTTGGATGTCGCCCGCTACGCGGCGGCGTGCGGCTTCATGGTCGTCTTCGGGACCAACGGGATGCTGATTGACGATGCTCTGGCCAAGGAACTGGTCGAGATCGGCGTGATGGGTATGGGGATCAGCGTTGATTCGACCGACGCGGCCAAGCACGACGCGTTCCGCGGGCTGCCCGGCGCGTGGGCGCGGACGATGGCCGGGATCGAGGCTTGCAAGCGCAACGGCCTCCAATTTCAGATCCACTTCAGCGTCTCGCCGATGAATTACCGGGAACTGCCCGAAATGGTCGCTTTCGCCCATCGGTCAGGCGCGCGGGTTTTGAACCTGTTTTTCCTGGTCTGTACCGGCCGCGGGGAGGAGATGACGGACATCACGCCGCAGCAGTATGAGGAGGTGCTGACCTACCTCGTGGACACGCAGAAGCGGTACCCGGACATGCTCGTGCGGGCCCGCTGCGCGCCGCACTTCAAGCGCATAGCCTACGAACGCGATCCCAACTCGCCGATCACCAAGGCCACCGGCTACATGGGCGGGGGCTGCCTCGCCGGCACCAACTACGCCCGCGTAACCCCGGAGGGCAACCTGACGCCTTGCCCTTACATGCCGCTGAGCGCGGGCAACGTCCGGGAGATTAGCTTCGTGGATCTCTGGGAGCGCTCGGAGGTGTTCGACTCCTTCCGGGAACCGAAGCTCAAGGGGAAGTGCGCCGACTGCGAGTACTCCGACATCTGCGGCGGCTGCCGGGCCCGGCCGTACGCCGACCATGGCGACTGGCTGGACGCCGACGAATGGTGCCTCTACCAGCCGAAAGGCGGGCCGAAGATCACGGTGAACGAAATCGGCGTGGACGCCCGACCGGACAGCTTCGAAGTCCGCTGGACCGACGAGGCGACGGCCCGGTTCAAACGCATCCCCTACTTCATGCAGGCGATGGTCAAGAAGAGCGTGGAGGCCAAGGCGCGCGAGCGCGGGCTGACCGCAATCACCCCCGAGTTTATGGAAGAGCTCCGCAAGGCCCGATTCGGCAACGAGAAACCGGTCTTCAAGTTCTGATGGATCGGTTCATCACCGCCTTCGTGGACCAGTGGATCCCCATCGTGAACCACTGGCTGCACCTCATGTCGGCCATCTTGTGGATCGGCGGGCTGGGCCTGCTGATGATGGCGGTCGTGCCCTCGTTGCGCAAATCGGTGCCAGGCGAGCTCGTCAAGCCGCTCGCCCTGGCCATTTACCAAAAATACCAAAAGGTGATCGGGGTCCTCATGCTGGTCATCCTGGTGACCGGCGGGATCAACATCGCGTACGTCAACAAGCTGATGAAGACGGTCAACGGCGAAGGGTTCACCAACCCCTATATCATCGCGCTGGGGGTCAAGCTCTTCTTCGTCATGTGCATCATGACCCTGTTCCTCTACAACATCATCTTTCCTCCGGAGCCCGAGGAGAAAAGCGAGGGCGAGGAAGAGGAGGCCGATCCGGAAGGCGTGCCCTTCCTCCGTGCGGCCTTCTGGTTCGGCATCTTCATCGTCCTCATGGCCTCGACCCTCAAGCACCTGCATCACTGAGAGCACTCCCAACGATTATCTACCAGGCCACCTAGGACAAGATCGAAGGACCGGATCACCGCCAAGCAGAAATAACCGCCAATGTTGCAAGTAGGGGCGGTTCGCGAACCGCCCCTACAAAATCACCACTCCGATCCGCCCCACCTGCGGGAAGAGCCCCGCGCCTCGCTACAGGGAAGAGGCGGGCGGAGATCCACAGGGACTGGCTCCCAAGAGTGCCGTCCCCCTTTGTCGCGAGAGTCTGGCTTCGTCCTGCTACCGCTTCTTTTTATTGTCCGCCCTCTTGGCCACAAATTATCCTAAATGTAATGCACTAGGGTACATGAGCAGTGGTCCTATACGTGGAACGTCCGGCCCCAATGGGCCTATCACGCCTGAGCTACCGCGCTGGTAGATGGCGAGGCCGCCTTCCCTCCCATCATAGAACTTGCCCTGCAACTGGACCCGGTCCTCCACCAGCTTCAATTGCAGGACAACGTCGCCGGATTTGTCCCTGACCTCCAGAGCATCCTTGGTGTAATTTCTATCGAAAGATCCATTGTGGTTGACCTGCCACTCATTGTTGATCAGTTCGGCAACAACCGAGCCATCAGAGTCTCGAAGAGTCGTTGATACCTTCATTTCTCCGTCTTCGCTTTCTATTTTTAGAACATTGCCACCTGACGTATTGAACAACAGTGGATGGCCAGGTTGGGCTTGACGAAGGATAGAGGTTGAATTACCGATCTCAAGCTTGCTAGGCATTTTCTTATTTTGGCGGGCGGAACTACCTTTCTCGCCGTTGCTGAGCTTGCCGGCGTTCCGTTTCAGTTCTTCGGCGGCTTGGCGCTGCTGGTACTGGAGGTACTGGCCCCACCCCGTAAGCAAACCTCCCACTACAATGATCACGGCACCTATGAACGTAATAAGACCCGGATTCCATGACATCTGTTTAGCGCCTCTTGTCTTTAAGGTTGCCCGTTCGGAAGAAAGAAGGAAAGCAACTTTTCCAATCTCGCTCAATAATAGTTCGGCACCAAGCTGCGCTCAGATAAGGTAGCCAGTTCCTCTCCACATTGCGTCTTCACGACGCCGCGAGCCGAGACTTGAAGGCGGGGTCGGCTTCACCTGCGGCGCCTCAGCTTGCGTTCCCGCTTGGCAATTTCCCGCTCGACCTGTTCCAGAGATCGGCCGCTGCGTTCTGATAAACCACGCTCAATAAGCGCCACGAGTCGGAGGTTATGAGCGACCAGAAACGCTTCGAGGTCCATCCCCTCATCGATCGCCACCAGGGCGGCGCACGGCCTCCCATTTTTCGTGATAATGACCGGACCTCGCGGGAGGGTCATGATCATTTCGCTCAGCCGGTCCCTCACAACCCGAACGGATTCAATTTTCATAGGACGAACTCCTCCCCTCCAACGATGAGGGCATTTCCTAGCTTGCGACCGATCACTGTGATGGTCGTTTCAGACCCCCCAATCCGATAAAACACCCGTAGCCCTTCAGCTAACCTGAGTTCGAAATCCGCCGCTCCGCTTTTCCGCCTTAAGCGGAACTTGTTCCGCGTTTCGACCCTCGGGTCGTTGTCCACCAAATGACGTCGGACTCCGTCGGTGACCATTCGTTGCTGGCGAACCGGAAGCCATCGGAGATGCGCAAGGGCTTGAGGCTTGAATACCACCACGCCCTTGGTCATGGCGCTTATTGTAGCGTCTTTCGGCGCTACAATCTAGTCTAGATTCTGGAGATAAGGAAATTCCATATGACAAATAAGCAGAGCAGCAAGAAGCGGTTACGACGCCGCCAGCCGAGACTTGAAGGCGGGGTCGGCTTCGACCACTCCCTTGAGCGATTCCCCTAATACGGTCCCAGGTGGTAGGGCACGTCGATGACGATGACCCGGAATTTGAACAGCACCGCCGCCTTGATGAGCAAGGCCCGCTGGTTGTGCAGGAGGGTCTCCCACCAGCGCGCCGGGAGGACCTCCGCCAGAGCCACTGTGACCCATCCGCTTGGACTCTCCTGCCGGACTTGTTCGATGTAGTCCAGTAACGGCGCCAGAAACGAACGATACGGCGAGGACAGGACCACAAGAGGAAAGCCCGCCCCCCACTTCGCCCAGTCCTCCTTGACCCTGGCTGTCTCTTCGGGATCCACGTCCACATGGACCACGCGGATGTCCTGCGCCCTCTGCCTGAGATAATCTAAGGCTATGACAACCGGGCGGTTAACACTCCCGATCGGCATCACGAAGGTGTTGTGCGGGGGCCTGGCCGGGCGGTCGTACATGTCCAGCGAGAGTTGCCAGTCCGCGATCCGATAATGCCATCGGATCTTTCTGAACATGGCAATGAGGATCGGGATGAGGACGATCACCACCCACGCCCCGTGCGTGAATTTCGTCACGGCCAGGACCAGCGTTGCCACGCCGGTCGCCACGGCGCCGGTCAGGTTGATCACAAGCTTCTTCCTCCAGCCGCGCCCCTTACGATCTCGCCAATGCTGGACCATGCCCGCCTGCGACAGTGTGAAGGAGAGAAACACCCCGACCGCATACAGCGGGATCAGGGCATGGGTCTCCCCGCGGAAGATCACGAGGAGGAACGCGGCGCACAGCCCAAGGATGAGAATCCCGTTCGAGAATGCCAGGCGATCTCCGAGGTTATGCATCTGATGGGGGAGGAACCCGTCCTGGGCCAGCAGCGAGGCCAGTCGTGGAAACCCGTTGAAGCTCGTGTTCGCCGCGAGGATCAAGATCATCATCGTCGCGGCCTGGATGAAATAGTAAAGGGCGCCCCCGCCGAGCGAGATTCTCGCGATCTGGGAGATCAGGGTCTCTTCTTCGCGCGGCACGAGCCCGTAGAGATGGGCCAGGATGGTGAGGCCGAAAAACAGGCTCCCCAGTATCACGGCCATCCAGATCATGGTGGTCGCGGCGTTTTTCGACACCGGCTCCCGAAAGGCCGGCACGCCGTTTGAGATCGCCTCAATCCCGGTCAGGGCGGTACAGCCGGAGGAAAACGCGCGAAGAAGCAGAAACAGCGTGAGTCCTTCCACGGCCGGAACGGACGGAATCGGGCGCTCCACCGGGGCGCCGAAAAGCGCCCGCCCCAAGCCGACGAGGATCACCAAACCGAGGCCGCCGACGAACAGATATGTCGGCAAGGCGAAGATCCTTCCTGATTCCCGGACGCCGCGAAGATTGCCCCAAGACAAGACGGCGATCGCCAGCAGGCCCAAGCCCACGCGATGCTCATGCAACTCCGGCACCGCGGAGGTGAGCGCCGCAATGCCCGCCGCAACGCTCACCGCCACCGTGAGCACGTAGTCAATCATCAAGGCCGCACCGGCGACAAGCCCCGGGCGTTCGCCGAGGTTGGACTTTGCCACGACGTAGGCGCCTCCACCTGAAGGGTAGGCGTAAACTGTCTGACGGTAGGAAGCGGTGAGAATGGCCACAAGTCCGACGATCACGATGCTGATTCCGAGGGAATAGTGGAGCGCGGCCGTTCCGGCAAGGACCAGGACGAGGAGGATTTCCTCGGTGGCGTACGCCACCGAGGAAAGCGGATCCGAGGAGAAGATCGCCAACGCGACTGGATTCGAGAGCCGCTCCCTCGCAGCCTGCTTGGTAGCAAGGGGATGCCCGAGGAGCCAGCGCTTAAGCCACATCGTTATCCATCCCTTCGTTTAGGCTGGTCGGATGAGGCAAGCTACTTGGAGAAATCCTGAGGCGGGACCGGCGGGGCATCGTCCACCTTGCGGACGCGGCCGAACTGATCGTACTCCACCCGAACCCCGTGGCGGCTCAGGACTCCGAACTTGAAGTAATAGGTTTCGTAGAGATAGGGGCCGTACTGCTTCTCGTCCACGCTGGCATAGTGTGCCATGACCTTGCGCACGTCATCTCTCAACATCCCGTAATGGACGGTTTTCTTATAGTGCTCGAACGGAAAGGTCCCGCGACGCTCGATTTTCGTCCACTCGACGCCGAGAGCGGTCGCCAGCGATTTCATTTCTTGAACATACCAGATGCGGTCGGCGACGACCAGGAGGACAACCGTCCCAACGATGGCGGCAATCCATTTGGCGGTCCAAGGCATGAGCGAGAATCCCTTTTCTAAAGGAAGCTCATTTTATGGAGTGGTCGGAATGGAGTCCACGCGGAACGATCTATTATGGCCCGGCGAGTGTCGGCGCGGCGATAACCTCGACGTCCTTCGGAACGGCAAAGACGAACACGTCGTCCTTTAACCCGGTGTTCGCCCGAATCTTACTGAAGACGAAGTTCGAGACGTTTCCGTTCACATCGTGCAGCTCAACCCGGCGGAGGAAGTGCGACGCTGCATCCACCTCGACGACGATCCGCGGCTGGTCCGGTCCGCCGGCCAAGGGAGTCAATGCCAGGAGCGGGAGTCCACCGTCGCCCCGCACCCCTGGCGACACGGGCGTCACGAGATAGTGCGCATCCAGCCGCCCGATTCCTTGGAGAAGCCTGAGCGGGGCTTGAGAGTCCGCCATCTTTGAGAGTTGGCCGGTCAGCACCTGCTTGTGTTCGGGAACGTAGAATTGGACCCGGTCGTTGTCCACGAAGATCTGCTCAAGGGTCGGTTCCAAGTAGTCCCACCGGAGTTTACCTGGACGTTTGAGGTAGAGTCGCCCGGCCGATTCGAGCGCCTTGGTGAAGCCCTTCACGGTCGTGGTTTGTGTGAACTCGGCCGTAAGGTCCGTGGTTTTTTTGTACCGGGCTTCAACCTTGTGCACCATCTCCTGGACGGGATCCCCCGCCCAAACAGATGCCGGAAGCCCCCACTGGGCCATCACGACCCCGACCAGGACAAGACTCCGGGTGTGCAGCCGGATGCTCACGGCCCCTCATCCACGCCGACGCGCTTGATCAACACTTCCCGTCGCCCGTCTCGTGCGGCCCCGCCGACGATGCCGTCCTGCTCCATCATCTCGACCATGCGGGCCGCACGAGGATAGCCGATACGCAACCGACGTTGGAGGAAGGATGCCGAGGCCTGGCCGGTACTGATGACGATGTCCTTGGCCATCTCGTACATCTCGTCCCGGTCGCCCTCTTCGCCGGGGCCATCTGCCGCCGCCGCGACCGGCTCTTGGACATAAGCCGGACCCCCCTGAGCCTTGACGCAGTCCACGACCTTCTTGAGGTCACCATCCGGCACATAGGCGCCGTGAACGCGGATGAGTTTGCCGGTGCCGGTAGCCAGGTAGAGCATGTCGCCCCGGCCAAGAAGTTGGTCCGCCCCATTCTGGTCAAGAATAGTCCGCGAGTCGGTCTTCGACGCCACCTGAAAGGCGATGCGCGCCGGGAAGTTCGCCTTGATGATGCCGGTCAGGACATCAACCGAAGGCCGTTGCGTGGCCAGGATCAGATGAATCCCGGAGGCCCGTGCCATCTGGGCCAGCCGAGCGATCGAATCTTCCACTTCCTTGGAAGCCACCATCATGAGGTCTGCCAGCTCGTCAATGACGATGACAAGATACGGTAGAGGTGCGGGAGGCGTCTGGGGGAGCCCTGTGGCGGAGATCGTCGTTTCGCCGGCCGCCAACCGTTCTTCCTCCGACAAGAACGCCGGCTCGGGTTCCGTTCCGGCAATCACCTCGGTTCCCCCCGGGGACGCCTCGAATGACGGGACCGGGATGCCCTGGAACTGTGCCACGGCGCGGTTGTAGGTTTCGATGTTCCGGGCCCCACATTCCGCCATCAACTTGTACCGCCGATCCATTTCCTTGACGGCCAGCATGAGCCCGCGCGAGGCCGCCTTGGGATCCGTGATGACCGGCCGCCACAGATGCGGAATGCCCTCGTACTCGCCGAGTTCGAGCATCTTGGGGTCGATCATCAAAAACTTGACCTCGTCCGGCCGGGCCGCAAAAAGAATGCTCAGGATCATCGTGTTGAGCCCGACGCTCTTGCCCGAACCGGTCGCGCCCGCGACCAACAGATGCGGCATACCCCTGAGGTCGGCCACGACGGGCATTCCGAAGATGTCCTTGCCCAACGCCAGCTTCAAGGGAGAACGCAATTGGACGAAGGGTTCGCTCAAGACAATTTCCTTGAGCGCAACATCTTCGCGCCGGGGGTTCGGGACTTCGATTCCGACAACGGACTTGCCGGGAATGGGGGCCACGATGCGGATGCTCATCGCCCTGAGGGCCAAGGCCAAGTCGTCGGCGAGGTTCACGATGCGGGCCACTTTGACTCCGGGCGCCGGCTCGAACTCGTACATCGTCACGACCGGACCCACGTGCGTTTGGATCACCTGGCCGTTGATGCCGAAGTTGGCCAGGGCCCTGGTCAAGATCTGAGCCTGCTCGCGGATCTCCTCGTCACTGAGACGTTCCACCAAGACAGCCTGATCCCCGAGCAGGGCTTCGGGACCAGGGAGCACGTACCCCACTCCACCGACCACCTCTGGCCTCAGGAGTTCGCCGGAGAGTTGGTCGGCCGCACCTTTACGCTTCCGCCGGCGTTTTTCTTGCGGCCCCAGAAGCCCCGAGTCCGTCTCCAGAATTTCCGGCGTCACAGTGGCGATATTCGCATCCTCGACCAGGGTTACCGGTTCCGATCGGACGATCTTCACCGGCTTGAGCTTGACCTTTTTGGACTCGCCGGCTGACCCGGCGCGTAACTGTGTCCACCGTTCGACTCCCCACTCACGGAGCGTGGCCAGGACCTCCGTACCTTGCCTGCCGAGCGCGACCAACGAGACCGGGGTCGCAACGAGAAGAGAGAGCAGCAATCCGGAAATGACGACGATGTGTGTTCCGACAGAGGCAAAGTAAGCCAACAACAGATTGCTTACATGACCACCGACATATCCGCCGGCATGTTCGAGGTGAGTCCACCCGCTGCTCACTGTTGGAATGCCGTGCAATTGCTAGGCCAGCAAGGTCGCAAGGAAGAGGAGCAACGAGGTAAAGCCGGCCGCGCTTCGGAGCGTCAATCCAATCTCGCCACGGCGGAAG
>Ga0137796_10001829_pt1 | contig 11799 bp, 9 predicted proteins | sample OV2TP3_FD_97704 | JGI IMG/M metagenome (GOLD analysis project Ga0137796, IMG submission 97704)
CTTGACAGGACCTGTCAAGGGCGAGCGCCTTGCGCGGCTGGCGGCTCGGCCCAGCGCAGGGCACGGGAGGTTGAGGGACGGGCTCTAGAGCCTAGCGCTGAAGTGATGAGTACCGCGATGCCACGTCGTAACGCAGTCGTGGAATCGTAGGCGAAAATAGTTGTAACGGCACTAGACTCTCTCAACACCTCCTCAACAATCCACCCACCCTTCTTGCCGTTCTCCTTCCTGAATCCTGAACGACTCTAAGTCTCATCTCAGGACTTTCCTCGCCAGACCCAGGCTTCTGGTGGTGCTCCTTGCGGGGTTTCCTGCCTCGGGCGAGAAGCTTTATTCTGCTCAATCTTGCTTAAAAGTTTTGTGATTTGCTCTTGACAGAAGTGGATCAGACCAGGTATAGTTTGGGGGTCGTTGTGGTAGAAAGTGGTAGCTAGTGGTCGCTCACCTCAGTGAAGGCTCAGGTGAGCAACTTCTTTTCAGATGCGAGATGTTTTACGGTGAATTCGAACACGCGATTGACCGCAAAGGCCGCGTCATCATCCCCGCCAAGTTCCGCCAGTCCCTTCACACACACCAGATCGAGACGTTGTTCCTCACCCGGGGGTTGGACGGCTGTCTGTTCTTGTTCGCGGAATCGGAATGGCGATTGGCCGAATCCCGCTTCAAGCAGGTGCCGTTCACGAGGGCGGAGGGCCGGAAGTTTAACCGGTTGTTCTTCTCGGGTGCCACCGAGGTGCGCCTGGATCAGTTGGGCCGGATCTTGATTCCGAGGCACTTGAAGGAGTTTGCGCAGGTCAAACAGGAGGTCGTGGTCGTCGGCGTCTCGAACCGCATGGAGATCTGGGCGAAGGAGAAGTGGCGGGAGTTCTACGAGACGTCGCGGCAGGGGTATGAAGAGGTCGCTGAGCGGGTGCTGCTGGAGTAGCGAAGCCTTGCGGAATGCATGAATTGTCGAGTGCCGAATGCCGATTGTCGATTGAATCGACAATCGTAAATCGAAAAACGTCAATGGAGAATCTCCCCGATCCGCAAGCCAACACGTCATGGCATCGGGCAGCCTTGCTGCAGGAGGCTGTGACGTTGCTTGCGCCCGCCCCCGGCATGACCATCGTGGATTGCACGATCGGATCAGGCGGCCACAGCCTCGCCATCCTTCCGCGCCTGCTGCCGGATGGTCAGCTCATCGCCATCGATTGTGATGCGCAGGCCCTGGCCCTGGCCCGACAGCGTCTGACGGAGTTCCATCCTCGCGTCCAATTCATCCATGACAACTTCCGTCACCTTCCCGAGATCCTGAAGCGTCTGGGTGTCAGTGCGGTCCACGGGATTCTCGCGGATCTGGGCCTCTCGAGCTTCCATGTCGACCAGGCCGAGCGGGGCTTCAGCTTCTTGAAGGAAGGGCCGCTGGACATGCGGATGGATCAGCGCCTGGCTACGACGGCCGCTTCGCTCATCCAGCGGCTCTCCGAGCGGGAACTTGCCGAGCTTATCCAGACCTATGGGGAAGAGCGCTGGGCCCGACGCATCGCCAGGCGGATCGTGGACGCCCGAACACGTCAACCGATTCGGACCACCACGCAGCTTGCCCGTCTTGTGGTGGAGGCGATCCCGGCCAAGACGCATCATCAGCGTATCCATCCTGCCACGCGCACGTTTCTCGCCCTGCGGCTTGCGGTCAACGAGGAGCTGGCTTGCCTTGAGGGCCTGTTGAAGGCGTTGCCAGACGTGCTGATGCCCGGGGGGCGTGCGGTGATCATCGCGTTTCATTCCCTGGAGGATCGCCTGGTGAAGCGGGCATTCCAACACGGGGCCAAGGCAGGCGTGTTTCGGATGTTGACGAAGAAACCAATTCGTCCTGGCGCACCTGAGGTGGCTGAGAATCCCCGGGCTCGCTCAGCCCGACTCCGTGCCGTGGAGCGATTATGACGGAAACCACCCAAGGAGTGGCAAAGTGGCGAAGTGACAAAGTGGCCGAGAAGACAACACTTAGCCACTATAGCCACCTAGCCACTTAGCCACTGAACATGAACACCTTCAGTCGGTCACTGCTGCTCATCGGGATTGTGACCGGACTTGGATTCGCCAAGGTCACGCAGCAGACCACGATCTGGCTTGCGGCCTATGAGCTGGGACGACGAAGCGACCAGTTCCATGAGCTCGAGAACGACACGCTGTGGCTCAAGACCCAGGTCGTGGCCTTGCAGTCCCCTGCGCACTTGGCCAAAGCGATGAGACAGGAGCGCCAGCGGCTGGTGGCGTCCCTCGATTCCACTCGGGACGCCACCCTGAGCGGAGTCGAATGGGTGGCGCGGACCGAGTTGCCCGTTGGGTCGCGGCTTGCGCAGGTTGCCAAGGTCCTGACGACGCCGTCACGGGATTTCCGTTCTGAGTAATAAGGAACGTGTTGAAATGACTTCTAACCGAAGACTGCTGGGTGTGCTGGCAGGGTTGTCCATCGCGCTCGGGTGTTTGTGGGCGCGCTGTGTGTGGCTTCAGGTCATCCAGGCTCCTCACCTCGCCAAGCTGGCGAAGGCCCAGCATCGGGTCTCGCGACCGCTCGTGGCGCCACGAGGGACGATCTACGATCGCACTGGCCGTGTGCTGGCCATGAGCGTGCGCACTTCCTCCGTGTTTGCGAATCCTCGCCACGTGGTCGCAAAAGACCAGACCGCCCTGCACGTCGCAAGACTCCTCGGGAAGGATGCGAAAATGGTGCAGCGAAGGCTGTCTCAGGATAAAGGATTCGTCTGGCTGTCCCGCCATGTGGATCCCATGCTCAAAGACAATCTGTCCCCGTTGTTCCGTGAGGGGATCGGGATCCTGGAAGAGCCCAAGCGGGTGTACCCCCACGGGAATCTGGCGAGCCACCTGCTTGGCTACGTCGATATTGATCAGAAGGGTCTCGAGGGCCTCGAGCTGGCTTTTCATGGGGTCTTGCAAGGCCGCCCCGGCTGGCAGTCCACCCTGCGGGACGCCAAAGGGAATCTGCTCATCGGACCGTGGACCGTCGAGGTCAAGCCTCAGGCAGGCCACGACTTGATCCTGACCATTGATAGCGCGGTCCAAGGAGTCGCCGAGGAGGCCTTGGCCTGGGGAGTAAAGAAGTTCCGTGCCAAGGGAGGTTCGATCATCGTCATGGATCCCGCAAGTGGAGCGGTGCTGGCCTTGGCCAATCAGCCGGACTTTGACCCGAATCGTCCGGGACGCGCACGCGCCGATGCCCGACGCAATCGGGCGATCACGGATCTCATGGAGCCAGGGAGTGTCTTTAAGGTTGTGCCAGCCACCGTCTTGCTGGAGGAACAGGCTGTCCGATTGGACGAGCGGATTTTCTGCGAGCACGGCGCCTTTCCAACGGTCGCGCGACACGTCCTCCACGACCATCGGCCACACGGATGGCTGTCGTTCCACGACGTCATCAAGTACTCCTCCAACATCGGCACGTCCAAAGCGGCTCAGCGTCTGAAACCCGAGACCCTCTACCGGTATATCCGGGCCTTTGGTTTTGGCCAAGAAACAGGGATCGAGCTTCCCGGTGAAGTGAGCGGGATGGTGGCTCCACCGGTGAAGTGGTCCAAGCTCTCCCCCTTCATCATTCCCATCGGTCAGGAAATTGCCGTCACCCCCATCCAGCTGGCGGTCATGATGGCCGCGGTCGCCAACGGAGGATGGAAGGTGCGGCCCTACGCGGTCGAGCGCGTTCAACGGTCGGATGGGACGCCGCTTCGCACCACTCAGGCGCATCTGCGAGAGCGGATCCTCAAACCTGAGACCGTGGAAGACCTGCACACCATGTTCATCAGTGTCGTGGAATCGGGCACCGGCCAGCTGGCGAATGTCCAGGGCCTCACGGTGGCCGGTAAAACCGGGACGGCTCAGAAACTTGAGCCGAACGGCCGCTACTCCCACAGCCGTTACATCGCCTCCTTCGTCGGCTATGGGCCGGTGCCCGATCCACGCTTTGTCGTCGTCGTGACGATCGATGAGCCCAGGCCGCTGTACTTCGGTGGGGTTGTGGCGGCGCCCGTCTTCCGCCGTGTCGTCGAGCAGTTGGCAGGCTACTGGGGCCTCAGAAATTTTGCTGCGCAAAATTTCTTAATTGGTGAGCACACAGGTTAATAAATTTCGCGAAGCGAAATTTATGATGACGCTCCGACGACTTCTCCAGGATCTGACGACGCAAGCGGTTCCGCCGATCCCGGTGACCGGCGTTGCCTGTCACTCCAAGCAGGTCCGGGCTGGCGAGGTGTTTGTGGCCGTCCGCGGCACAACCCATGACGGCCATGACTTTGTCGATGAAGCCATCCGCCGCGGCGCCTGCGCGCTCGTCGTTGAGCGCCTGCCTGCCAAGATGAGCGAGGGACAGGCAGGGCCACTCGCAGCCCACCTGCCTGCGCCGCAACGCTCAGGGCGGGCAGGGAGACGGTGTCCGGTCGTCGTGGTGCCGGATACCAGGCAGGCTCTGGCGGTGATCGCCACGAGGTTTTATGGCAATCCGGCGAGCCGTCTTCGACTCATCGGTGTGACGGGGACGAACGGCAAGACCACGACGACGTATCTGGTGAAAGCGATCCTGGAGGCTGCGGACCATCGCGTGGGGCTGCTGGGCACGGTGGCCTACGAGATCGGGGAGCGGCATCTCCCCTCGACAAACACGACCCCAGGGCCCTTGGAGCTGCAGCGGTATTTCGCGCAGATGGCCGAGCAGGGACTGGCCTTCTGTGTCATGGAAGTCTCTTCCCATTCCCTGGATCAGGGGCGGATCGAGGGACTCCAGTTGGAGACCGCCGTCTTCACGAACCTTGGCTCTGACCATCTCGATTACCACCAGACGCTCGAACGGTATGCAGCGGCCAAGCGGCGGATCTTCTCATACCTGACCTCAAGGGGATGGGCCGTCGTCAACGTCGATGATCCCTATGGCCAGACCCTGATTGAGTCGCTCAACGGCCACTCGATTCTGACGTATGGCGTCGAGCCCCGCACCAATTTGTTGGTATCACGCTCCAGCGGATGGATGTTCGAACCGCCGTTTCGAAGATCGGACGACGATTCAATGTCGAGACAATTGGTGCGGGGCGAGCATCCCGCGAAGGTGGGTGTGAGAAACATTGTCTGCAGCTGGCAGGGAACGAGCCTCGTGCTTGAGAGCCCCTGGGGTACAATCCCTGTGAGCACCCCGCTTGTAGGGCGACATAACGTCCCCAATATCGCTGCGGCGTGTGGGACGTGTCTGGCCGTGGGGATCGAGCCTCGTGCCATCCAGCAGGCGCTGGCCAACTTCCCGCAGGTGCCTGGGCGGATGGAACGCGTGCCCAACGAAGCCGGGATCGTCGCGGTCATCGACTATGCCCACACCACCGACGCCCTGCGGCTCGTGCTGCTGTCCCTGCGGGAGCTCGTCCGGGGACGGCTTTTCGTGGTGTTCGGCTGCGGGGGGAACCGCGATCAGACGAAACGGCCCGCGATGGGACAGATCGCAAGCCTGTTGGCCGATTCCGTGATCCTCACCTCCGATAATCCCCGGAACGAAGATCCTCTGGACATCATCCGTCAAATTAAGGCGGGGTTTATGCCAGGCTTTCACGACTACCAGGTGGTCGTGGACCGAGAGGTGGCGATCACGACTGCGTTATCGATGGCCCGCCCGGACGATGCGGTGCTCATCGCCGGGAAAGGTCATGAAGCCTATCAGATTTTCGACCACGTGGCCGTGCCGTTTTCGGATCGGGACGTGGTCCAACGATATTGTTCGAGCCGACACAACCTAGCGATTGCGTGACATCCTGATTGTCGATTGCCGATTGCCGATTGAAAAAGCAGTCTCGCTGTTCAATCGTCAATCGAAAATCGTCAATCCAAAATTATTCATGACAAACTGGACCGTGGCCCAGCTCCTTGCTGCGACGCAAGGGGCGCTGGTCACAGGCGGCCTCGCCGTTGGTGGGGTCAGCGGCATCAGCCTCGACTCGCGTCGACTGAAGCCACGGGAAGCGTTCGTGGCGATTCGGGGAAATCGGTTCGATGCCCATGCCTTCATTCCTGAGGCGGTTGCCAGAGGCACCGCCTGCCTGATTGTCTCCCAGGTTCCCCATCCGACTCCTCCGATTCCCACGGTCCTCGTTCCTGATACGGTCCGGGCGCTTGGGGCCATCGCGGCGTTCCACCGTCGTCGATTCCAGATTCCGGTCATCGCGGTCACCGGCTCTTGCGGGAAGACGACCACCAAAGAACTGATCGCCCATCTGTTGAGTCCTACGTCCCGTGTCCTCAAGACGCAGGGAACAGAAAACAATCACATCGGGCTTCCGTTGACCTTACTGAAACTCTCTGAGTCCGACGAGGTAGCGGTCGTCGAACTCGGATCCAATCATCCTGGGGAGATTGGGTATTTGGCGGCTATTACACGGCCGACCATCGCCGTCATCACCAACGTCGGCCCAGCGCACTTGGAATTTTTCGGCTCATTGGATGAAGTCCGACGAGAAAAACTCTCCCTGCTTGAGGCCCTTGAGCCGGGCGGTACAGCCATTCTCTCTGGCGATCAACTCGACGTGTTGTTACAAGCGAAATCGCGGCTTCATCGGCAGATAACCTTGCTCACATTCGGCACCTCTGACCAATGTGGCGTTCAGGCGCTTGAGATCTGTCGGGGGGCTGAAGGGCTGTCAATGCGCGTGCGAGGCGTGCCAGGCAGGTTCTTCGTTCCGCTTCTTGGCTGGCACAACGTCGAAAATGCCCTGGCAGCACTCGCCTGCGTGAAAGTCCTGGGCATTCCGCTTGAATCGGTTCAGGAGCGCCTGGCGAGCTTCGCGCCGCTCCCCCTTCGTGCTGAACTCATGCAATGCAACGGGATCACGATCATCAATGACTGCTACAACGCCAACCCCCTGTCCTTTGCGAGGGCTCTTGAGATCCTCAGGGATTTGGAGACGAGGCGCAAGGTTGTCATCGCGGGGGACATGCTCGAGCTCGGCGCGCATGCCCCTGCGGCTCACCGGGCGATCGGTCGGATGTGCGCGCAGGTTGGCGTTCATGTCCTCGTGGCGGTGGGATCGTTTGCCGCCGAGGTGGCGAAGGGTGCCACAGGACAGGCTGACATCCATACCCTTGTTTGTCGAACGGTGCCGGAGGCGCTGTCGCAGTTGCCTTTACTCCTCCGGGATGGCGATGCGGTGCTCATCAAAGGCTCCCGGAAACTGCAGCTTGAGCAGGTGACGTCCTTCTTGCTTGAGCATTTTTTGGTTAAGCCGGTTGAGCCGGTTAAGCCCGTTAACGGGCCAACAGGCATAACGGGCGAACGGGCAAACGGAAACGATACCAATGTCGCTTGAGCGTCTGTCCGTCGTCTTCTTGATCAGCGCGTTAGGCTGCCTGCTCGTCGGCCGCTTGGCCATTCGGGGCTTGCTCGCCATGAGATGGGTCCAGCCCATCCGCTATGAGGACTGCCCGTCGCTTGTACCATATCAACAGACCAAACAGGGCACTCCCACGATGGGTGGGCTGCTGGTCCTTGGAATTGCGATCGTGGTCGCCATGGTGTGTGGAGGAGTGGCCCATCCTGAAGGCCGGTTGGTGGTTGCCGCTGCTGTGAGTGTGGGCTTTCTCGGGTTCATCGATGATCTGTTGAAGCTCAACTCTCCCAATGCAAGAGGCTTGCGGTACATGCCGAAGCTGCTTGCCGCGCTTGGGATCGGAGCCATCATCGGCTGGCTGTTGGCCGACCCTGCCGCAGGGTATCGGCAAGCCGTCGTGCCATGGTTTGGCGCACGGATGGAGCTCGGCTGGCTGTGGATTCCGTACGTCTCGGTCGTCATCGCTGGCTGTGCACACGCGGTGAATCTCACCGATGGGATGGACGGGCTTGCCGTGGGTTGTCTCGCCCTGGCCTTCGGGGTGTTGGGCCTCTTGGCCCTGACAGCCTTCGACAATCGGTTGGTGGCGATCTGGTGTGCCAGTTTGGCAGGATCGACCGTGGGATTCCTCTGGTTCAATGCCTCACCCGCCTCGGTGTTCCTCGGTGACGTGGGCGCCTTGGGGCTGGGCGCAGCGCTTGGTGTCCTCGCGTTACTCACCCATGCCACGTTGGGGCTCGTGATTGTGGGCGGGATCTTCGTGGCAGAAGCTGTCTCGGTGATCCTGCAAGTGGCTTCCTACCGATGGCGGAACCAACGCCGGATCTTTCGTGTGGCTCCGCTGCATCACCACTTCCAGCTCGGTGGTGTGGCTGAGCACAAGCTGGTCGTGCGGTTTTGGATCGTCGGGCTCTTGCTGGCAGCTCTGACCCTCACCGCCTTCGCTTCCTCATGATGAATGTCTCGGGCCAAGGGACCAACGGGGTTGATCGGTTCGGTGTCAGCTGGCAGGGTCGACCAGTCTTGGTCGTGGGCTTAGGAAAAAGCGGACTGGCGGCTTGCCGGCTTCTCCAGCAAGTTGGCTGTCGGATCCGTGTGACAGACCTGCATGACACCGAGGCCATGCGAGCTCTCGCAAATCGCTTGCGCGAATCCGGGATCGAGCAGGTGGAGCTAGGTCATCACAGCCGTCGAACGCTTGAGGGGTGTGAGATGGTGGTGACCAGTCCAGGGGTCCCGGAATCAGCGGTTCCGCTTCGGAAGGCCCAAGAGCTTGGCATTCCGATTTTGAGCGAAGTGGAGCTGGCCTTCCGCTTCTGTGTCGCACCCATCGTCGCGATGACAGGGACCAATGGCAAGAGTTCGGTCGTGATGATGGTCCAGAACGTCCTGAATGCCGCTGGCCGGCCGGCGATCGCGTGTGGCAACCTCGGACTCCCATTTTCTGAGGTCGCACTCTCCATCACGACGAACACGATTGCGGTGGTCGAGGTGAGCTCCTTTCAGCTGTTGTGGGTTGAGGAGTTTCGTCCGACCATCGCGGTGCTGCTCAATCTCGGGACGAACCACCTCGATCGGCATCAGGATCGCAGCCGTTACATCTCGGCAAAGGCACGGGTGTTTGCACGCCAGACACCGCAGGACTATGCGGTGCTCAACGGCAGTGATCCAGACGTCGTGAAACTGGCCGAGCGCCTCGTGGCCCAGCGCGTGTGGTTCGGCACCCACGAGCCTACGAACCGCTCCAGCTTGCGGCTCGATCCGGCAACCTGCCGTGCGCTCTCCACGAACGCCCAAGCTGTGCTGCAAGTTGGACGCCTCCTGGATGTCCCAGATCCGTTGGTCTACCAGGTGATTCGGGAGTTTCCAGGACTTCCTCATCGGCTTGAGTATGTGGCGACAGTCCACGGGATACGGCTCGTGAACGATGCGAAGTCCACAACGCCCGAGAGTCTCCTCTATGCCCTGGAGCGCTTGCCAGGCTCTGTGGTGCCGATCATTGGGGGGCGCGACAAAGGTCTGGACTTCAGCCCTCTCAAACCCGCGTTGGCCCAGGAGCGTATCCGAGGGGTCATCGTCATTGGGGAATCCCGAACCGCATTGCGCCAGCTCCTCAACGGATCGTCCAGTGTGCAGGAGTGCGGCACCTTGGAACAGGCGGTTTCGCAGGCGATGGCGCTTGCGCATCCGGGTGACACGATCCTCTTTTCACCAGCCTGCGCCAGCTTCGACATGTTCAAGAATTTCGAAGAACGTGGTCAACGGTTCAAAGAGCTGGTGTATCAGCTCAAGAACGGTGAGCCCGTTCGCCCCTCCGCCGGGACGCCCGATCTACGGGCACACGGACACACGGGCATACCGGCACACGGAAGACAATGACCACCCGAGAGCTACGGCGGTTTCTCTTGCTCGTCGTCATCAGCCTCTTGAGCCTTGGGCTACTCGCAGTGTATTCAGCCACTGCGGTCATGGCGCATGAGACGTATGGCCAGAGTCTCCGCTTCGTGCTCCACCATCTCCTCGCCATTGCGATTGGTCTTGGCCTTGGGCTCGGCTGCCTGGCTCTTCCGTCCTCGATGCTTCGTCAATCTGCCAAATGGCTTGTGCTGGCAAGTCTGGTGTTGCTTGTCCTGGTCTTGGTGTGGGGCGCAGAGATTGGAGGAGCGCGCCGGTGGTTTCGGATCGGCCGCTTCGGGATCCAGCCGTCAGAATTCGCGCAACTGGCCCTTGTGCTCTATCTGTCCGAGTTCTTGGCTCGGAAACAGGCCGTCGTACAGCACCTTCGCGAGGGATTCCTTCCTCCAATCTTGATCACCGGCCTCATGGCCGCACTGATTGTGTTCCAGCCTGATCTGGGAACCGCCATCGTCATGGGGACGGTGGCCATCCTGCTGCTCGTGATCGCCAAGGCCCGTGGGAAGCATCTTGCGTCGGTTCTGGCCGTCTGCGGGCTTGTCCTGGTCGTGCTGATGCTTGGGGAAGAGTACCGACGGCGCCGGCTGCTTGCGTTTCTCAATCCTTGGCAGGATCCACGGGGTGCCGGGTTTCAGATCGTCCAATCCTACCTGGCGCTTGGTCGCGGTGGACTTGTGGGCCAAGGGATCGGGGAGTCGATGCAAAAACTGTTCTACCTGCCCGGAGCGCATACCGATTTCATCTTTGCCATCATCGGAGAAGAGCTCGGCCTCATCGGCACCACAGCCCTCTTGGGCCTCTTTGCCTTGTTCGTGAGCTGCGGCATCCGCCTGGCGCTCATGGTGGAGGATCCCTTTCGCAAGTACCTCATCTGTGGATGCGTGGGGCTGCTTGGCCTTGAGGCGATCGTCCATATGGCGGTCGCCACAGGCCTCTTGCCGACGAAGGGGTTGCCACTTCCGCTCGTCTCGTACGGGGGAACCTCGATGGTGACGAACCTCTTGGCGTGTGCGTTGATCTTCCACGCCAGCCGCCACAAAAGCATTGACGATTGTCAATTTTCGATTGTCGATTTTAATCGTCAATCAGCAATCGTAAATCGGAAATGACGCTAGTCCGAAATTCACATTCCACATCTCAGCAACAAGGGATCAGGGTGTTGCTCGTCGCTGAGGGAAGCGGCGGTCATCTGATCCCCGCCCTTGAAGTGTCGCGTGCACTGGTGCGGTTGGGAGCCTCTGTGATGCTCCTGTATGCAAAGCGGCGGCAGGCCGCTTCGCTGTTGGATGAACTCATCCAGGACGCTCACGCAGAGGGCGTCCAGGTCCACCCTGTTCCGCTTTCACCTCCTCCCATCCAGGCCTTCCGGTGGATGTGGCGCATCTGGCAGGGAGGTTCCGCGTGGCGCTTGGCGCAGGAACGGTTCAGGGCGTTTCGACCTCAGACGGCCGTGGGTTTCGGAGGGTGGCTCTCCGTGCCGGTGATCCTTGCCGCCCGCCGGCGTCGAATCCCTGTGCTCCTCCATGAACAGAATGTCCGTCTTGGTCGTGCAAACGAATTTCTGCTTCCGTGGGCCGATCAGATGGCGCTCTCGTTTCCTGCCTGCCCCGATGCCTGCCCGCCCCGAGCAGAGCAAGGCAGGCGGGGGCACAAGGCAGGCAGGGAGCAAACCCGCACACAGCTCAACGGAACACCCGTGGTGATCACCGGCCTGCCGATTCGCCACACCATCGGGATGGCTCACCGTGACGACGCCGCAAGACGGTTTGGGTTGGATCCCCATGCCTTGACCGTGTTCATCCTGGGAGGGAGCCAGGGATCTCGAGCAATCAACCAGTTGGTCTGTGAAATGCTCGGTGGGTTGTCCTGGCCTGAACGACGTGCTTGGCAGTTCCTCCATCTCACCGGGCCGCATGATCACGCTGCGGTTCAGCAGGCCTATGCCGCGTTAGAGCTTCGATGCTGGGTCGCGCCGTCTTTGGCGGAGGTGGAGGAGGTCTATGCCCTCGCCGATGTCGTCGTGGCGCGA
>Ga0137796_10001830_pt1 | contig 11798 bp, 8 predicted proteins | sample OV2TP3_FD_97704 | JGI IMG/M metagenome (GOLD analysis project Ga0137796, IMG submission 97704)
ATCGGCATGCCTTTCGCCGCAGCCGCGGCTTCGGTGAGTCCGCACCAGGCGATTTCCGGATCGGTATACACTACTGCGGGGATGATGCGCGGCTTCACCCCGCCCCAACTCGTTGGGGCGGGGGTGATCGCCTCCACTGCGATGCGGGCCTCTGTGGAGGCCTTATGCGCCAACAATGGGCCGCCGGTCACATCGCCAATCGCATAGATCGCCGGATCTGAGGTCTGTTGTTTGGCATTCACCTGGATGAAGCCCTGGGGATTTCGCGTGACGCGGGTGCGCTCAAGCCCGAGATCGTCACACGCCGGCACGCGGCCAACAGCCACCAAGACGCGGTCGTACCGCTCCTCGCTCTGCTGGCCGTTCGACTCGATGGTGACCGTGATCTGCTGTCCGCGCGGCGTCATCGCGAGCACGCGGGTGTTCACCCGAACACCCGCGGACGCCTCGCGGGCGGACCACAAGACCGGCTGCACGAGATCCGCATCCACACCCATGAGCAGTGAGGCCATCGCTTCCACTAAGACGACGCGGCTGCCCAGCGCGGCATAGATCGTCCCAAGTTCCAGGCCGATGTAGCCCCCGCCGACCACCAGCAGGCTCTGAGGAATGTCGGGTAACTCAAGCGCTTCGGTGGACGTCATGATCCGCGGGCTGTCACACGCCAGGGCCTGCGGTATCGCTGGGGTTGAGCCCACGGCGACGATCGCGGTCTCATAGCGGATGATGGCGGGCTGGCCGTTCTCGGTCTCCACGCGGAGTGTGCGGGAATCTTCAAACCGGCCTCGTCCGGAGACCACGGTGATCCCTCGTCGCTGACTGAGGGCGCTGAGACCTTGAGCCAGATGGTCAATGATCGAGGCTTTCCAGGCGCGCAGGCGTTCCAGGTTTACTTGAGGCTCCCCGAAGCTAATCCCTCGGCTGCGGCCTGATGTGCGCACCTCTCGCAACAGCCCCGTGGCATGTAAGAGCGCTTTGGACGGAATGCATCCCCGATGGAGGCACACCCCTCCCAGCCGCTTGTCCTGATCAACTAAGATGACGTGTCTGCCTTGGTCCGCGGCGTAGAAAGCGGCCGCGTAGCCGCCTGGGCCGGCCCCGATCACGACGAGATCGGCGCGAGTGGGCTCCATCTATGATCCGGCTCGATGCGTCACGAGGAGGAGGGTGGTTCTCGCCGAGGAGCTGACTCGGACCTCGGAGGGGTCATCGTTCGGTCTTCCAGCAATCGCTGCATCTGGGAGTCGAGCTCTTGGAAATGGCGGGCGATGGAATGGAGGACAAGGCCCACGAAACTCACAAGGAGCCCTGAGACGATCAGCCCCACGGCCAGCACCGCGGAGGGCAATCTCGGCACAAGGCCCGTCTCCAGGAATTCTTTGATGACCACCACCCCCGGCACCAGGCCGCAGATAACCAGGAAGGCCCCGATCGATCCAAATGCCGTCAAGGGCTTGTAATCCCTGAGGAGAGCCACAATCGTCTCGAGGTTCAACAGGCCGTCCCGGACGATGTGAAGCTTCGAGTAGCTGCCTGCCGGCCTGGGAGCGAGGCTGACCGGGATCTCCACGATGCGCAAATCGCGTCCCAAGCATTTGACCGTCAGCTCGGTTTCGCTCTCAAAGCCTCGGCTGAGAAACGGCAGGCCCTTGACGACCCGCCGGTTCATCGCGCGGTAGCCGGAGAATAAATCCGTCACGTGGACGCGAAACAACGTGTTCAAGAGAAACCGAAACAACCGATTGCCAACTTGATTGAGGATCTTAAACCGGCTCGAGGCGCCGGCAAGCAGACGGGAACCAATCGCCATATCGGCCTCGTCCGCGATCACCGGCCTGAGGAGCTCATGGACTCTGTCTGCCGGATAGGTGCCGTCCCCATCCACCATCACATACACATCCGCCTCGACCTGCCTGAACATCGTCCGAATCACGTAGCCTTTACCTGGTCGCGGTTCACGCCCGATGAGCGCTCCCGCCCGCCGGGCCTCCTCCACCGTGCGATCGGTGGAGCGATTATCAAACACCCACACCTCAGCGTCGGGGAGCTGGGCGCGGAAATCGCGAACCACCTGACCCACGGTCTGTGCTTCATTGTAGCACGGGATCAACACCGCCACCCTGCAGGGCCTGGCTGAGGGGTTTGTCGGGGATGTCTCGCGTTTCATGGGCAGCCTCACCGGCCCTCGGGGTGTTCGGGGGCGACGTTGAGCGCGGCACGCTCCTGGGCAATCTTGCGCCTCCATTCCGCATCCTCTGAGGATTCTGAGGAGATCCGTTGCTCGAGATATCTCAAGGTCGCCTCCCCTTCCTTGGGCCTTCCGGTCATTCGCGCGGAGACGGCCAACTGGTAGAGATCGTCACGGGACGGATCGAAGCTAAAGGCATGGGCGTGCTCCCTGAGCAGCGTGTACGCCCGACCATACCGTCCTTGCTCAAAATAGACGCTGCCGATCTGTTTCGAGATGGCCGGGGACACGCCCCCTGGCGACTTCTGCATCGCCTGCTCGTACGCCTCAAGCGCCTGCTCGAACTGCTTCAACTCCTTCATGGCATCCCCCTTCACGCGAAAGCCGATGGGCGATTCAGGGAAATACCGGATCATCGCCTCAGCATGGGGCAACATCTTATCATAGGCGTCTTGGCGCTCGTAGATCGTGGCGGCGAGGTGGTTGAGGATCCCACAACCCGGAAAGATCTCCAAGAGGCTCAGCGCCTCGCGCAGCAGCGCCTCGTTGTCTGGGCGTCGTTCCTGATCCACGTCGTGCTCCTCGGCGTCATCGCCCCACTCGTCCTCGTTGCCCTTCACCAACTTCTCCGGACCGTCCTTGGTCAAATCATACGGGTCGAGCGCCTGGAGCTCGTAGTGCTGCGCGATGGCCGGCTCACGAGTCTGGTTCACATACACCATCTCGGCGTCATCGAAAAAGACCAGGCGATACGTCGGGAACTCTTCGATCAACTTCCGAAACGCGCCAACCCGATGCGGCACGCTGAGAAACGCGGGTCGATAGCGCTGAAGCACCTTGGTGAGCACTTCTCGTTTCACAAACATGTTCCCCGCCGTATACATATCGTCATCCGTGAACAACAAGGGCACCTCCATGTCCATGAAAATCCGATAGCTCGGAGAGAGCCTCCATTGGAGATAGCCGCCGCTGTTGGGGTGGTTGAGCACCTCCCCGCCCGCTTCGATCTGGTTCAAAAAGCTGGCGACGCCCTCAGGCAATCCGGTGTAGGAAAACGGATAGGCCGGTCGATGGTCGAGCTTAAAGGCGCTAAACAGGAAGGCCAAGGGCATGGCCATCAACACTCCTGCGCTCACGAAATAGACCGGCTTTGGAACCCACCTCAACACCCCCCGAGGAATGAGCGGGGTCGCTTTCAGCAGCGGCAGGGCCAGAAGGGAAAACTCGTGGATGAACCGAACCCCTTTCAGGAGGAGCACCAATCCGCCGAGGCACAACAGCGCGTGGGAGAGGCGTAGCGTTCCGCGGGCCACCGCCGCGATGGCGGTTAAGCAAATGCCAACGAGCAGCAGGTTGAAGAGGGTCACGTTATCCGGCGTCAGCGCTGAGACGTGAAACGAGAAGAGTCCCCAGAAGACGACGGGCTTCAATTCCTCAATGTAGTGCGAGGCGTCTGCCGTGGAGAGAAAGGGGAGCTTAAGGAGCTCGAGGCCGTGAGGAGTCAGGAAGACGGCGCACGCCGACAGCGCCGCCCAGGCGAGGATCGTATCACGCTCGGGCTTGCGAGGTCTCTTGCTGCCCCAACGCCTCCAGCTCTCCTCAAGGGCATAGGCGGCGAGGACTAAGAGCATCAGGGGATACGCGATGCCGTGCAGATTGCACCAGAGGACGGCAAGGAGCGGAAGCAGCCAGGCGCGTCGGGGGTGACATTCCAAGATGAACACAAACAGGACGATGAACAAGTAGGTGAACATCTGCGGGCGGACGTTCAGATAGCGCACGGCAAGCACAAGGCTATAACACACAAACACAAAGGCCAGCCACGACACCGCCCCCCTGGGCGCTCGTCCGTGGAACAAGAACTTCCAGATCGTGAAGAGGGCGGCCAACAAGATCGTGGTCCGTAAGGCGATCAGCCCATAGTAGCCCCACCACGTATAGAGGCCATACAAGAGGGCTTGGAACAACCAGTAATACGCGGTCCAGGGTCGCGGGGGGGAGATGAACGAGAAGAAGCTCTCACGCGGAATGGTACCGTGTTCAACCAGATACCGCCCCCCGTTGAGGTGATACCAGGTGTCGGTATCCGTCACCATGATCGGCCACGCCGCCAGGGCCAACACGGCCAAGAGCCCACACAATATCGCATACACCACAGAGGGCGGTGCGAGGTCCAACCAGTCAATGCGTCGACGCCTGACGGGCTTTACCATGCAGGGCTCCTCAGCCGGGCCAGGGAGGGTTTCCTGATGGGAGGTGAGCACGAAGCGGTCAGATCGCTAATCGGTGTCAGGGGGGCGCTGCGAGGTTGGTTGAGGGTCGTCTTGTGGAGCCCCACGGCTTGACAGCCGTGGCACCTTCGTCGACTTCGTCGGGGCGGAACCCCGCCGAAGCAGATCCCTCCGCATTCCTCCACGGCTTCACAGCCGTGGTTTCCTGCGAAGGCGGGGTGGAGCTTCGCGAATCCGTCATCGGCCAGGAGCCATTCTACCACAGCCCGAGGGATCACGAAGCCCCTGGCAGCAGCGAATCCGCCTGGCGACGCAACAAACAGATGCGAATGCGCTCCCGGAGGTCTGCCGGTTTGAAGGGCTTGAGGACATAATCTTCCGCGCCCAAATCCAAGCCGGCTTTCACATGGTCGGCCAGGCCGAGCGAGGTCAGGAAGATCACGGGGATGTGCTTGGTGTTGGGGTTGACTTTCAGACGCGCACAGACTTCGCGGCCCTTCATCTTGGGCATCAGGATGTCGAGCAGGATGAGATCGGGCTGAGCCGATTCAGCAACGGCGAGACCTTCCTCGCCACTGGCTGCCGTGATGGCCCGAAAACCCCAATGCTCAAGACGCTTCTTGAGCATCTTCAGGATGGCTGGCATATCGTCAATGACCAAGATGGTGGCTGGCTTGTTACTACTGAAGCGCATGGCTCGCCTCGCTTGTTGACTGCGGCACCTGGATCAAGATCCGAATCTGGGTGAGCAATTCGTGGGCGTTGAAGGGCTTTCGGACGTAGGCATCGGCTCCGCATGCCCGGCCAAGCTGCTCGTCTTTTTCCTGCGCCTTGGCGGTAAACAGCACAATCGGGATGTGCTGGGAACTGGGGTCTTGCTTGAGCCTCATGCAGACTTCGTAACCGGTGAGCTTGGGCAGCATCGCGTCCAAGATCATCAGGTGGGGGGTCTCGGTGCGAGCTTTGGTGAGCGCTTCCTGCCCATCCGTCGCCACGAGGACCTCGAAGCCCTCCACCTCCAACCGTTTCCCGACCATCTTCACAATACTCGGCTCATCATCGACCAGCAAGATGCGGGGTTTGCTCTCCCGGTGTGCAGCCCGCTTGTCCCCCAAGGCTTGATACACCTTCTCCAGGAGTTCCTGCGATCGAAACGGTTTCTTGAGCCAACCCGCTACCCCCAGATCGATGCACTCATCGGTCAACCTCGCCCATTTCCCGGCTGAGCCTGTCAACAGAATAATCGGGATGCGCACCGTGGAGGAGCTGGCTTTCAAGAGGCGGCAGACCTCGAGGCCGTTGCGTTTGGGGAGGTTCACATCTAACAGAATGAGATCAACGGGCAACGACCGTTCCATGTGCGTGAGCGCGGCATCCCCATCGGTGGCCACGATCACCGCAAACCCTTCGTGTTCGAGTCGGATTTTGGTCATCTTGAGGATTGACAGGTCATCTTCAACCAGCAGGATGCGCTTCTTCGCGGTTCCGACCGTCTGGGGCTCCAAGTGGGTGGTGGTCATGATCGGGTCTCCGTCGAGGGTGGCGGCGCGGAGGGCTCTTCCCGCAACGACGTGGTCGCTTTGACAAACAGGCTGTGGACATCGGCGCCTTCGATCGGACTGAACGCTGTCCCGAATCTGAGCGACACCAGATCGCTGCATCCAATCAAGGTGGTTTTCGCCCAGTCGCTCAGCACCATGCGGAGTCGCTGTTCCATCGCTTGGGCCCCCGCAAGGTCAGTCATCGCAATGATGACAATCCAATGGGGTTCCACGGCGAGGACCGCATCGCCCCGATGGACATGTTTGCGCACCACGTCCGCCGCCTGATCCAGATGCCAGGTTCGCTGATCCGCTTGGGCTTGGGAGAGTTGTCCAAGCAGCGGGGTGGCCTCGATCGCCAGCAACGCCATCGTGTCTTGATCGGACGATCGAGCCGCCTGGAGGAGCTCTTCAAAATGTTCTTCCATCGCAAATCGGGGGGTATACACCGGCAACGTAAAGGTAAAGGTAGAGCCTCTTCCAAGCTCTGAGGCGACCGAGATCGTCCCCTTGTGGAGCCCCACAAGTTCCTTGCAGAGCATCAGCCCTAATCCGGAGCTTTGCGGTTTGCTCTGCCCTTCACCCACCTGGGAGAATTTCTGGAAGAGGTTGGGGACATCGTCCGGCGAGATCCCCACGCCGTTATCGGAGACGGACACGGCCACGAAGCCGTCGCGTTCCTCGGCGGAAAACGTCAGCGTGCCATCGGGCTTGGTAAATTTGACCCCATTGGAAAAGAGGTTGCCCAGGATTTGGAGGATCCGGTTTGAGTCCGCAAAGACGGGAACCACCTTCGCCAACTGGATGTCCAGGGTGCGTTGGCCCGTGAGGGTCTTGTAGCTCGCGATGGTGGTCTCAAGCAGTTGACGAATATCCAACCGTTTCCGATTCAGTCGCAGGCGGCCCGATTCAATCTTGGAGATATCCAGCATGTTGCTGATCATCTCGGTGAGCCGGTCGATGTTTTCATCCACCGTCTTCAGGAAATCCTGCTGATCGGCGTTGATCGCCCCCAGGGCCTCATCCAACATCAGGCTGATGCCTTCTTTGATGGCGGTCAGCGGCGTGCGCAATTCATGGCTCACCTTGGAGACAAACTCATCCTTGAGCGCCGAGAGATCCTTCAGTTGCTGATTGGCCGTTTGCAGGGCGGCGGCCTGTTGCTCCACGCGTTTCTTGGACGTGCTGAGGTCTTCCAGAATGCTGTGCATTACCTGTTCCCGTTGTTCCAGGGCTTCCTCAGCTGTCTTGAGGGTCGTGACATCATGTTGAATCCCAATATAGGCCACGAGCTGACCGTGTTCATCCAACACCGGCGACACGGAGAGCTCATTCCAAAACATCGTGCCGTCTTTTCGATAGGTCTTGAGGAGCACGCGACACGCTCGCTGTTCCTGAATCGCGGCGCGGAGCTCCTTCAAGCCTTCCTGGTCCTGGTCCTGATCGTACAGGAACCGGCTGTTGCGGCCGATGACCTCGGCGGACGTATAGCCGGTGAGCCGCTCGAAGGCCTCGTTGCAGTACACCACGGGGTGATCAGGCTGCCAGGGGTCGGTGATGAACACTCCATCGGCGGTTGAGGCCAATGCGCGCTCACGAAGGAGCCCTCGCCGATCATGCTCGAGGACTTCTGCGGTCACTTGAGTCGAGTGCCTCGCTGCGCGCAGTCGACGTATCGCGGAGGCTAGCCACATGATCCCCGTGAGCAGGCTGATCAACACCCCTCCAATGATGAGGCCCACGGGAAGGCCCTGGGCAACGGCACCTCCGGACCTTGGTAAGAAGCTCACCATGATCCCTGTTCCCACGAGCAAGAGTCCCACCACGCCCCAGGCAATCACACTCGGCGCACCCCGCGGGGGCGTCGGCCTCTGCCGCAAGAGGAACAGAGCATGTGCCATGCGGTCATGGGCCACGGGAGGGAGCTCATCCATCGTCAGTACGTTCCTGTCACGGGGAGGTGTGGGGCCGCTCATGTTGGACGCCGCGCAGATGAGGAAGGCTTTTCTGGACGCTCCTCGGTGAGACGATCGAGGATGGCTTGGAGAGCTTTCAGGAAGATCGGCTTCCGCAAACACTCCACCGAGTCATCACGGATCACGTCCTCTTCTTCCCCTTCTTCACTGAGTCGAAATCCGGTCGTCAGGACCACTTTGGTGGTCGGAGCGATCTGCCGAATTTGGGTACACGCTGAGAGGCCATCGAGCTTCGGCATCTTCACATCCATGAGGATGAGGTCAAAGGCCTCCGCGCCAGCCAGCGACACCGCTTGTGCACCGTGCTTGGCCTCAGTGACGTGATGGCCTTTGAGCTTGAAGAATTGCGCAAAACAGTCGCGAATCTTCTCATCATCCTCAACGACGAGAATGCGCAGCATCGATTATCCTCGCCCTGGGCGGTGATTGGCAGGGGGCTGTTGATCCTCAGCGCGCAGCCGCTCCACGGCCACCTGATCGGCCACCCACCCCTCCAACATCTCCACGCTAAATCGCCACTGATTGCCCACCTTAAACCCAGGCAACTCACCCCGCTGGGCGAGCCGATAGACGGTGGTGGACGTCACCCCGAATCGCTTGGCGACCTCATCAACGGTCAAAAACGGTTTGTCGTTCATGTTTAATGAGGACACCCTTTACATCGCACGTGCGATGTAAAGGGTCTTGTCCGAATTGATCCCACCACCTGTCTTTCGGCCGAAGGCCGAACGGTCCGCCTTCGGCGGACAGGACAGGTGGTGGGGCACATTCAGCCACGCAACTTGTGTTTCCGCCAAACTTCTTGGCGGACCCGCCTCAGCCATACAGCGTGGCTGATGCGCCACGTCTTGTGGCGCAAACGCATTGTGGCGGGTACGACGTTCCGTAAGTTGTGGCCTCAAATGAAAATAGCCCATCCGCAATACGGATGGGCTCATGTTCCTCGTCCCGCAGCCCCTTGGCGTTCCCGGTCCGACCTTTGTTAGCGCCGGGACGGGCGGGACGTCGCTCGCCCCAAATAAGCGGGGCTCGCTCCGCTGGCAGCCCAACCCCCAGCACTAATTTTCTGGGTCCTACGCTTCAGCGAAAAATTAGTGCTGGGTTGCGGCTTTGCGTCCCACAGTTTCCTGTGGTTTGCCCCCAGCACTAATTTTCTGGGTCCTACGCTTCAGCGAAAAATTAGTGCTGGGTCCACTGTCCTCATGACGGACAGCGGATTGATTCAGCATGACCAGTCAGTTGTCAACAATGCATCACGTCGTTCAAAAGCTTACCTGACCTGGAGCCACGTTGTCAATGGAGCCAACCGCTGCCTTGGCGTGGTCAAGGATGACTACGCGTGGCGACTCTTGCGTGCTGAGAACTCCTGAGAAGGGAGATGAAGGGAGATCAGGGGATATGAGGGGTGATGAGGGGATTTCATTTCCCTTCCTCACCCTTCATCTCCCTTCACCCCGCCCCACGAGGAAGCCCCGCCCATGAGGGCGGGGAGGAAGCGGGGCAGCATCCCGAAGGGTTCTTCCCCGAAACCACGGGCGTAAGCCCGTGGGGCGGGATTCACAACCCTTCATTCCCCTTCTCAGACTTCTCGGAAGGCAACGCCGCTGGGCGCGGACCTTGCTCTAAGAGGGCCACCAGCTCCTCGACGCGCCTCACCGGCAGGTTGCAAATGTAGTTCTGACAGACATACGCGGTGGGCTGTCCATCCAGAGGGCGCTGGGCCTTGAGATACGGAATCAGCGCCTCAGCCCTCTGCCCGGCTTGTGCGCCGTCATGGAATGCCAGGACGGTCCGTGGGAGCCATCGCTGATGGACGACTTGGAGCATCGCGCGGGTCGTTGGATCGGCGGCGTCGCCGGCGATGACGATCTCCTGCGTGGGCCCCAGCGCGAAGTCCCAGGCGATGAGGAGCTGCGGAGAGGCAAAGGGGGCTCGATGCACCGTCTGGCTCCACCCCTCGAGCAGCCGGCGGCCATACGATTCCAGCGTCTGATCCGCGGTCAGCCGACCCAGTTTGAGCAACACCAGCGCCGCGATCGAATTGCCTGACGGGGTGGCGCCATCAGAGAGCTCCTTCGGCTGGACGATCAGGGGCTCATCGGCCTTGTCCCTGAAGAAGAAGCCGCCCCCCTCGTCATCCCAGAATCGCCGGATCATCTCCTCGACCAGCCTCTTGGCTTCAACGAGCCATCGCGGATCAAGGGTCGCCTCGTAGAGTTCAAGCAACCCATGACTGAAGAAGGCATAGTCCTCAAGCGTTCCGGGGTACAACGCTTCCCCGTTGCGATACCGCCGAAGCAATTGGCCGTGTTGCTGCAGATGGGTCAGGAGAAAGCGAGCCGACGCCTCGGCCGCCTCGACGTAGCGTGGCGCATCCAGCACCGCCCCGCCGTAGGCGAGGCTCGCAATCATCAAGCCGTTCCATGACGTCAGGATTTTGTCGTCCCGATGGGGACGGATCCTCTGACGACGGGCTTCGAGCAGCGTCGCGCGAGCGGCCCCCAGGCGCTGCGCCAGGTGGGTTGGCTCATAGCCTTTGAGCTTGGCAAAGTCCTCAAGCGGCTGTCCAATAGCGAGAATGGTTGTGTCGTGTGGTCCCCCTTCGATTGAGAAGTTCCCCGTCGGTGTGACGCCATAGAATCGACTGAAGAACTCCCCGTCCTCCTGGCCGAGGACGCGAACGATTTCGTCAGGACGCCAGACATAGAACTTGCCTTCCTCCCCTTCGCTGTCGGCATCTTCCGCCGTGTAGAAGGCGCCTTGGGAATCGGTCATGTCGCGCAGCACGTACTCAAACAGCTCGTTCGCCACCTCGGCAAACGATTCGTGGCGGGTGACCTGATACGCCTCAAGGAACGCCCGCGCGATCAGGGCTTGATCGTAAAGCATCTTTTCAAAGTGGGGCACGAGCCACGTCGCGTCGGTCGAGTAGCGGTGGAATCCTCCACCCAGATGATCGCGAATGCCTCCCCGGGCGAGGTGGTTGAGCGTTGTCACCGCCATCTCCAAGGCCTGAGCCGTCCCGGTCCGTGCCCAATAGTGCAGGAGAAACGACACCGCATGACCCTGAGGAAATTTCGGGGCGCGGCCAAACCCTCCGAAGGTCGGGTCAAAGGCCACGGCCGCTTGGTTGAACGCCGCGTGGAGGGTCTCCATGGTGATCGCGCCAAGCGGCTCAGAGGGAATCATCTGCTGACGCAACAGCGCGGCCAGGTCGCTCGCTGAACGGACGATCTCCTCGCGTTTGGTCTGCCACGCGTTCGCCACCGCCGGCAGCAGCTCGTTCATCCCAGGCAGATTGGCTCGTCGCGTTGGCGGAAAATAGGTGCCGCCGAAAAACGGCTTGAGGTCCGGCGTGAGGAACACGGTCAGCGGCCATCCCCCTTGCCCGCTCATGGCGATCACCGCCTGCATGTAGACATGATCCACATCCGGCAACTCTTCCCGGTCCACCTTGATGTTGATGAACCACTGGTTCATGAGATCGGCAATCGCCGGATCTTCAAACGACTCCCGCTCCATCACATGGCACCAATGGCACGTCGAGTACCCGATAGAGAGGAAGACCGGCTTGTTCTGCTGCTTCGCGTTGGCAAATGCCTCCTCGCCCCAGGGATACCAGTCCACGGGGTTATAGGCGTGCTGCTGCAAATACGGACTCTGCTCACGGATGAGTCGGTTCGGCTTCCGCGGTTCTGATGGGGCGAAAGAGGGTTGTGTCATCATGCCGTGCGATGTGATGGCGTTCGTGGCCTCATGCCGTGGCTGATCGCGCTGGTGGCTGGACCTGCTGTGCACCCACCAGACCGTCCCAGCCACCCCTCCGACGATGAGCACCACCACCACACGCCATCTAAATCTC
>Ga0137796_10001831_pt1 | contig 11787 bp, 23 predicted proteins | sample OV2TP3_FD_97704 | JGI IMG/M metagenome (GOLD analysis project Ga0137796, IMG submission 97704)
CGGCGCCGGCCGCGCCTGCCGCGCCGGCGAAGAAGTGAGGGGCGCGCGATGGAGACGCGAGCGATCCTGCGCGGCGTGCGGCTCTCGGCCCAGAAAGGGCGGCTCGTGGCCGACCTGATCCGCGGGCGTCCGGTGGACCAGGCAATGAACATCCTCGCGTTCTCCCCGAAGAAGGGGGCGGCGATGATGAAGAAGCTCCTCGAGTCCGCGATCGCCAACGCGGAGCACAACGACGGGGCCGATGTCGACGCGCTCAAGGTGAAGCGCGTGCACGTGGAGCGAGGCACTTTCCTCAAGCGCTTTCACGCCCGTGCCAAGGGCCGCGGGACGCGCGTGCAGAAGCACAGCTGCCACATCTACCTCACGGTCGGAGACTGAAGGGAGCGCCATGGGACAGAAGATCCATCCGGTCGGCTTCAGGCTCGCCGTCAACCGCAACTGGAGCTCGCGCTGGTATGCCGGCAACAAGGCCTTCGGCCCGATGCTGGCCGAGGACATCAAGGTGCGCTCGTTCCTGCGGCGCAAGCTGGCGCACGCCTCGGTCGGCCGCGTGCTCATCGAGCGCCCGGCGAAGGACGCCCGCATCACCATCTTCTCGGCGCGCCCCGGGGTGGTGATCGGCAAGAAGGGCGAGGAGATCGAGGCGCTGAAGGCCGAGCTGCGGCGCATCATGGGCGTGCAGCAGGTGCACGTGAACATCGAGGAGATCCGCAAGCCCGAGACCGACGCGCAGCTCATCGCCGACTCGATCGCGCAGCAGCTCGAGAAGCGCATCATGTTCCGGCGCGCCATGAAGCGCGCCATGCAGAACGCGATGCGCCTGGGCGCCCAGGGCGTGAAGATCATGAGCGCGGGGCGCCTGAACGGCCACGAGATCGCGCGCACCGAGTGGTACCGCGAGGGCCGGGTGCCGCTGCACACGCTGCGCGCCGACATCGACTACGGCTTCGGCGAGGCGAAGACCACCTACGGCGTGATCGGGATCAAGGTCTGGGTGTACAAGGGCGAGGTCGTGCCCAGGGACGAGGCGCAGGCGGCCGCCGCGGCAGCCGGATTGCCGCCCGCCCCGACGGCGCCCGTGCAGCCCGATGCCCCGGCCGAGCCCAAGCGCGCCAAGAAGCCGGTGCCCAGGCCGGGCGCGAAGCGCGCGCCCGCCAGGCCCCGCCCAGAGGGCGAGAAGAAGACGAAGAAGCCCGCCGAGACGGCCCCCAAGACGATGGTCAAGCGCAGCCGCAAGGTCGTCAAGGACGACGCCGGGGCGAAGAAGGAAGAGAAGGGGAACTGAGCGATGCTTCAGCCTGCCCGCACGAAGTACCGCAAGCAGCAGAAGGGGCGCAACACCGGCGTCGCCACGCGCGGCGCCAAGGTGTCGTTCGGCGAGTACGGCTTGAAGGCGATCGGCCGAGGACGGCTCACCGCGCGGCAGCTGGAGGCCGCGCGGCGCACGCTCTCGCGCCACATCAAGCGCGGCGGCCGCATCTGGATCCGCGTCTTCCCGGACAAGCCGGTCTCGCGCAAGCCCGCCGAGGTGCGCATGGGCAACGGCAAGGGCAACCCGGAGTATTTCGTGTGCGAGATCCAGCCGGGCAAGATCATCTACGAGATGGACGGCGTGGACGCGGCGCTCGCGCGCGAGGCCTTCGCGCTGGCGGCGGCCAAGCTCCCGTTCAAGACCGCGGTCGTGCACCGCATGCTCGGGTGAGCCCATGAAAGCGAGCGAACTGCGGGCCAAGTCGCCCGGGGAGCTGCAAAGGGAGCTGGAGGAGCTGCTGCGGGCGCAGTTCGGCCTGCGCATGCAGCACGCCACGCAGCAGCTCGCCAACACCAGCCAGTTGAAGAAGGTGCGGCGCGACATCGCGCGCGTGCGCACGGTGATGAAGGAGAAGGCATGACCGAGCCGCAGGTAGCGAGTCCGGCCCGCAACCAGCGCAGGCTGGTCGGCCGGGTGGTGAGCGACAGGATGCAGAAGACCGTGGTGGTGCGCGTCGAGCGGCGCGTGCGGCACCCCGGGATCGGCAAGACGATGACGCGCTCGCGCAAGTACCACGCGCACGCGGCGAGCGGGGAGTACCGCGCCGGGGACCTGGTCGAGATCGCCGAGTGCCGGCCGATCTCCCGCACCAAGGCCTGGACCGTGACCCGGCTGGTCGAGAAATCGAAAGCCGTGTGAGCTTGTGCGGCGCGCGGTTCCTGGTTTAAAATCCGCGCCTTTCCCGCCCCCTGCGGGGTCCAAGACTGCCGGCGCCGCGCCGCGGACGCCGGCAAGTTGGAGGAAGCGAAGCCATGATTCAGATGCAGTCCGTCCTGGACGTCGCCGACAATACCGGCGCGCGCGCGGTGACGTGCATCAAGGTGCTGGGCGGCTCCAAGCGCCGCTATGCCTCGATCGGGGACGTCATCAAGGTGAGCGTGCGGGACGCCGCGCCGCGCGGCCGCGTCAAGAAGGGCGAAGTCTACGACGCGGTGGTCGTGCGCACGGCGCAGGGCGTGCGGCGCGCCGACGGCTCGCGCATCCGCTTCGACTCGAATGCGGTCGTGCTGCTCACCAACAAGCTGGAGCCGATCGGCACGCGCATCTTCGGCCCGGTGACCCGCGAGCTGCGCACCGAGCGGTTCATGAAGATCGTGTCGCTCGCGCCGGAAGTCATCTAGGAACGGGACATGCAACGCATCCGCAAGGGCGACGAGGTGGTGGTGACTGCGGGCCGCGACCGCGGCAAGCGCGGCACCGTGCTGCGCCGCGTCGGCGCCGAGCACGTGGTGGTCGAGGGCGTGAACCGCGTCAAGAAGCACCAGCGGCCCAACCCCATGAAGAACGTTACCGGCGGCATCGTCGACCGCGACATGCCGATCCACGTCTCCAACCTCGCGCTCTTCAACCCGGGAACGCAGAAGGCCGACCGGGTGGGGTTCAAGCAGCTCGCCGACGGCCGCAAGGTGCGCGTGTTCCGAGCAAACGGCGAGCAGGTCGACAGGTAAGGACGCCGATGGCGAAAGATCAGGACAAGGGCGAGAAGGCGCAGGCGCAGAAGCCGGCGCCGAAGAAGGACCCGCAGGCCAGGAAGGAAGCGCCGGCGAAGAAGGACGCCCAGGCCAAGAAGGAAGCGCCCCGCGACGAGGGTCCGCAGCTGCCGGCGCCGCCGCCGCGGCTCGCGCTGCACTACCGCGAGAAGGTGGTGCCCGACCTGATGCAGAAGTTCGGCTACAAGACGGTGATGCAGGTGCCGCGCATCCGCAAGATCACGCTCAACATGGGCGTGGGCGAGGCGACGAGCGACAAGAAGGTGCTCGACAACGCGGTGGGCGACATGGCGCGCATCGCGGGCCAGAAGCCGGTGGTCACCAAGTCCCGCCGCTCGATCGCCAACTTCAAGATTCGCGCCAACTTCCCGATCGGCTGCATGGTGACGCTGCGCGGCGCGCGCATGTACGAGTTCCTCGACCGCCTGGTCAACATCGCCATCCCGCGCATCCGCGACTTCCGCGGCGTCTCCAGCCGCGCCTTCGACGGCCGCGGCAACTACAGCCTGGGGATCAAGGAGCAGATCATCTTCCCCGAGATCGAGTACGACAAGATCGACGCGATCCGGGGGCTCAACATTGCCATCACCACGTCGGCGAAGACCGACGACGAGGCGAGGGCGCTGCTCGCGGCGTTCCGCTTCCCGTTCCGGAACTGAGAGGTTCGACCGCATGGCCAAGCTCGCTGTGAAGTTGCGTGAGCAGAAGCGCCGCAAGACGGTGGAGAAGTTCAAGGCCACGCGCGCGGCGCTGCTCGCGATCCTGCACGACGCGAAAGCGACCGACGAGGCGAAGGAGGAGGCACGCAGCAGGCTGCAGAGGCTGCCGCGCGACGCCTCGCCCACGCGCCTGCGCAACCGCTGCGCCCTCACGGGGCGGCCGCGCGGCGTCTACCGCAAGTTCGGGCTGGCGCGCAACAAGCTGCGCGAGCTCGCGCTGCGCGGTGAGGTGCCGGGCATCATCAAGGCGAGCTGGTGAGGAGGCCCAGATGAGCATGACGGATCCGATCGCCGACATGCTGACGCGCATCCGCAACGCCCAGATGGTCGGGCAGGTGGATGTCGGCATGCCGAGCTCAAAGCTGAAAGTCTCGATCGCGCAGGTGCTCAAGGACGAGGGCTACATCGAGGACTACGCGGTGCGCGACGAAGGTGTGAAGCGCGAGCTGCGCATCGGCCTCAAGTACTATGCCGGCCGGCCGGTGATCGAGCGCCTGGAGCGCGTCTCCAAGCCGGGCCTGCGCGTCTACAAGGGGCGCGACGACCTGCCGCGGGTGATGAACGGGCTGGGCGTCGCCATCGTCTCGACGCCGCGCGGCGTGATGACCGACCGCAAGGCACGCGCCACCGGCGTCGGCGGCGAAGTGCTGTGCATCGTCGCCTAGGGAGCGCCGCATGTCGCGCATCGCCAAGTTCCCGATCGCGCTGCCCAAGGGCGTCGAAGTGAGCATCACGCGCGAGAGCATCTCGGTGAAGGGCCCGCTCGGCAGCGTGGCGCGCCCGATGGATGCGAACGTCGGCATCGAGCGCACCGGCGACAGCCTGCAGTGCCGGGCGCTCGGCAACTCGCGCCACGCTGCGGCCATGTCCGGCACCATGCGGGCGCTGGTGGCCAACATGGTCACGGGCGTCACGAAGGGGTTCGAGAAGCGGCTGGCGCTGGTCGGCGTGGGCTACCGCGCGCAGGCGCAGGGCGACAAGCTGAGCCTCTCGCTCGGCTTCTCGCACCCGGTGGTGCGCGCGATGCCCAAGGGCGTCAAGGTGGCGACGCCGACGCAGACCGAGATCGTGATCAGCGGCACGGACAAGCAGCTCGTGGGCATGGTCGCGGCGGAGATCCGCGACGTGAAGTCGCCGGAGCCCTACAAGGGCAAGGGCGTGCGCTACGCGGGCGAGGCGATCGCGCTCAAGGAGACGAAGAAGAAGTGACGGAGACGCGGCATGATTGACAAGACTCCCGCGCGCCTGCGCCGGGCGCGGCAGACACGGCTGAAGATCCGCGAGCTCGGCGTGCTGCGGCTCACGGTGCATCGCACCAACCAGCACATCTATGCGCAGATTACCTCGCCCCGGGGCGAGCGAGTGCTGGCGGCCGCCTCGAGCGCGGAGAAGGAGATGCGCGTGCGGCTGAAAAACGGCGGCGGTCGCGCCGCGGCCGAAGCGGTCGGGCAGCGGATCGCGCAGAAGGCGGTGGCCGCGGGGATCGCGAGGGTCGCGTTCGACCGCGCCGGCTACCGCTATCACGGGCGGGTCAGGACGCTCGCCGAGGCCGCCCGCGCGGGCGGGCTCAAGTTCTGAGGAATCGCCATGGCGAAGATGCAGGCCAGACGGGTGCAGCAGAGCGAAGAGCGCGGCGACGGGCTGCGCGAGAAGATGGTGTCGGTCAACCGGGTCACCAAGGTGGTGAAGGGTGGGCGCGTGCTGGGCTTCGCCGCGCTCACCGTGGTGGGTGACGGCGACGGCGGCATCGGCATGGGCAAGGGCAAGGCGCGGGAAGTACCGGTCGCGGTGCAAAAGGCGATGGAGGAGGCGCGCCGGCGCATGGTCAAGGTGAAGCTGCGCAACGGCACGCTGCACCACGCCGTCGTTGGCCGCCACGGCTCGGCCAAGGTGCTGATGCAGCCCGCCTCCGAGGGCACCGGCATCATCGCGGGCGGCCCGATGCGCGCAGTGTTCGAGGTGATGGGCGTCACCAACGTGCTGGCCAAGTGCTTCGGCTCGACCAATCCCTACAACGTGGTGCGCGCCACGCTCAAGGGTCTGCAGGCGATGAACACGCCGGCGGAGATCGCTGCCAAGCGCGGCAAGAAGGTCGAGGAGATCGTCACCTAGGGACGGGTCATGGCGGACAAGCGCATCAAAGTGAAGCTGGTCAGAGGATTGGCCGGGTGCAAGCGCGCTCACCGCGCGACCGTGCGCGGCCTGGGCCTGAAGCGCATCCGTCAGACGGTGGAGCTCGCGGACACTCCCGCGGTGCGCGGCATGATCAACCGCGTCGCCTACCTCGTGCGCGTGGAGGCCTAGCATGCGCCTCAATTCGATCAAGCCGGCCCCCGGCGCGAAGCGCGACCGGCACCGCGTTGGGCGCGGCGTCGGCTCGGGCTGGGGCAAGACCGCGGGCCTCGGCCACAAGGGCCAGAAGGCGCGCGCCGGAGGCTTCCACAAGCTCGGCTTCGAGGGCGGCCAGATGCCGCTGCACCGCCGGCTGCCCAAGCGCGGCTTCGCTTCGCCTTCGCGCGACGACATCGCCGAGGTGCGCCTTTCGGACCTCGAGCGCATGAGCGCGACCGACATCGACCTCGCCGCCCTCAAGGCGGCGCGGGTGGTCGCGCGCGGCGCGCTCGGCGCCAAGGTGATCCTCGCCGGCAAGCTCACGCGCAAGCTGACGCTGACGGGGGTGCGGGCGAGCAGGGGCGCGCGCGCCGCGATCGAGGCGGCGGGCGGCACGCTGCGGGAGCCCGAGGCGGCGGCGGCGAAGCCCGCGGACGCCCCGCGCAAGGACTGAGCCCGCTTGGCGACGACGCTTCCCGGGACCGGCAGGGCGAACCGCTACGGCGACCTGAAGCGCCGGCTGCTGTTCCTGCTCGGGGCGCTGTTCGTGTTCCGCATCGGCGCGCACATCCCGGTGCCGGGCATCGACCCCGTGGTGCTGGCCGAGCTCTTCAAGGGCCAGCAGGGCGGCATCCTCGGCATGTTCAACATGTTCTCGGGCGGCGCGCTGTCGCGCTTCACGATCTTCGCGCTGGGGATCATGCCGTACATCTCCGCCTCGATCATCATGCAGCTGATGACCGCGGTCAGCCCGCAGCTCGAGGCGCTGCGCAAGGAGGGCGAGTCCGGCCGGCGCAAGATCACCCAGTACACCCGCTACGGCACGGTGCTGCTGGCGCTTTTCCAGGCGACAGGGATCTCGATCGCCCTGGAATCGCAGCAGAACCTGGTGCTCGACCCGGGACTCATGTTCCGCCTCACCACGGTGACAACCCTGGTCACCGGCACCATGTTCCTGATGTGGCTCGGCGAGCAGATCACCGAGCGCGGCCTGGGCAACGGCATCTCCATCATCATCTTCGCCGGCATCGCCGCCGGCCTGCCGAACGCGATCGCGGGCACGCTCGAGCTGGTGCGCACGGGGGCCATGCACCCGCTCACCGCGCTGCTCATCGCGGTCGCGGTGGTGCTGGTCACCGCCTTCGTGTGCTTCGTCGAGCGGGGGCAGCGCAAGATCCTGGTGAACTACGCCAAGCGCCAGGTCGGCAACCGCGTCTACGGCGGCCAGAGCTCGCACCTGCCGTTCAAGCTCAACATGTCGGGCGTGATCCCGCCGATCTTCGCCTCCTCGCTGATCCTGTTCCCGGCGACGCTGCTCAGCTGGTTCGGCTCCGCCGAGGGCATGGTGTGGCTGCGCGACCTCGCCGGCACGCTCTCGCCCGGACAGCCGATCTACGTGCTGCTGTACGCGGCGCTGATCGTGTTCTTCTGCTTCTTCTACACGGCGCTGCAGTACAACCCCAAGGAGACGGCGGACAACCTGAAGAAATCCGGCGCCTTCGTGCCGGGGATCCGTCCGGGGGACCAGACCGCGCGCTATCTCGAGCGCATCCTCACCCGCCTCACGCTCGCCGGCGCCAGCTACGTGACGCTGGTGTGCCTGCTGCCCGAGTTCCTGATTCTGCGCTGGAACGTGCCGTTCTACTTCGGCGGCACCTCGCTCCTGATCATCGTCGTGGTGACGATGGACTTCATGGCGCAGGTGCAGGCGTACGTCATGACGCACCAGTACGAGAGCCTGCTGAAGAAGGCGAGCTTCAAGGGCGGACTGCCGGCCCGCTAGGGTGCCGGCGAGGAGAGTCGACATGAAAGTGATGGCCTCGGTGAAGCGAATCTGCCGCAAGTGCAAGATCGTGCGGCGCAAGGGCGTGGTGCGGGTCATCTGCAGCGATCCGCGCCACAAGCAGCGTCAAGGTTGATAAGCGCTTGAGCAAACAGGTATAATTACGGGTTTTCCCCGTTGCAGGGGCAAAGCCGGGGCCGCCGATGGCACGAATCGCAGGGATCAACATTCCGAACCACCAGCACGCCGGGGTCGCGCTGACGGCGATCTACGGCATCGGGCGCTCGCGCGCGCAGGCGATCTGCATCGCCGCCGGCGTCGAGCCGACGCGCAAGATCAAGGACCTCACCGACGCCGAGATGGAGCGCCTGCGCGAGAACGTGGGGCGCATCGGGGTGGAAGGCGACCTGCGCCGCGAGGTGCAGATGTCGATCAAGCGGCTCATCGACCTCGGCTGCTACCGCGGCCAGCGCCACCGCAAGGGGTTGCCGGTGCGCGGCCAGCGCACGCGCACCAATGCGCGCACCCGCAAGGGGCCGCGCAAGGCGGCAATCAAGCTGAACGTGCCGGCCGGCAAGGTGGCGTAGCAACCGGAATCGCTCGAGAACACAACTTTTCAGGAAGAGACGCCGATGGCCAGCAAGAACGCCCCGACCCAGCAGCAGCTGCAGCAGACGGCGGCGGCGCGCGCACGCAAGAAGGTGAAGAAGAACGTCGCCGAGGGCATCGCGCACGTGCACGCCTCGTTCAACAACACCATCGTCACGATCACCGACCGCCAGGGCAACACGCTCGCCTGGGCGACTTCGGGCAACGCCGGCTTCAAGGGCTCGCGCAAGTCGACCCCTTTCGCGGCGCAGGTGGCGGCCGAGCGCGCGGGACGCGCCGCGCAGGAGTACGGCGTGAAGAACGTCGAGGTGCGCATCAAGGGCCCCGGCCCGGGCCGCGAGTCGGCGGTGCGCGCGCTCAACGCGGTCGGGCTCAAGGTCACCTCGATCGCCGACGTGACGCCGATTCCGCACAACGGCTGCCGGCCGCCCAAGCGCCGGCGCGTCTAGCGCGAGGAGAACGCATGGCCAGGGACATCGACGCCAAGTGCCGGCAGTGCCGCCGCGAGGGCGAAAAGCTCTTTCTCAAGGGCGAGAAGTGCTTCACCGACAAGTGCGCCATCGAGCGGCGCAGCTACGCGCCCGGCCAGCACGGCCAGAAGTCGGGCGCGCGCCTCTCGGATTACGGCAAGCAGCTGCGCGAGAAGCAGAAGACGCGGCGCATCTACGGCGTGCTGGAGCGCCAGTTCCGCGGCACCTACGCCGAGGCGGCGCGCAGCAAGGGCGTCACCGGCGAGCGGCTGCTGCAGCTGCTGGAGTCGCGCCTGGACAACGTCGCCTACCGCATGGGATTCGGCGCCTCGCGCGCCGAGGCGCGCCAGGTGGTGCGGCACAACGCGGTGCTCGTCAACGGCCGGCGCGTCAACATTCCCTCGTACCGGGTGCGCCCGGGCGACGTGATCGAGGTGGCGCCGAAGGCGAAGGCACAGTTGCGCATCAAGGCGGCCGCCGAGGCCGCTGAATCGCGGCACGTTCCGAATTGGCTCGAGGTGGACGCCAAGGCGCTCAAGGGCACGTTCAAGTCGCTGCCCGCGCGCACCGACCTGCCCTCGAGCGTGAACGAGCACCTCATCATCGAACTGTATTCGAAGTGACCGGGTGACCCTTACATGCCCCTGACCGGATTCCTCAAGCCGCGCATCGTCGATGTCCAGAATCTCTCGCCCTGGCACGCCAAGGTGACCATGGAGCCTTTCGAGCGCGGCTACGGCCACACGCTCGGCAACGCGCTGCGGCGCGTGCTGCTGTCCTCCATGCCGGGGTACGCGCCCACCGAGGTGCAGATCGCCGGGGTGGTGCACGAGTACTCGACCCTGGACGGGGTGCGCGAGGACATCGTCGACATCCTGCTCAACCTCAAGGGCGTGGTGTTTCGCCTGCACAACCGCAACGAGGCGATCCTGACGCTGAAGAAGAAGGGCGAAGGGCCCGTGACCGCGGGCGACATCGAGCCTTCGCACGACGTCGAGGTGGTCAACCCGGAGCACGTCGTCGCCAACCTGTCGGCGGGCGGCAAGCTCGAGCTGCAGATCAAGGTCGAAGCCGGACGCGGCTATGTGCCGGGCAACATGCGCTACCTGCCCGAGGAGACCAAGGGCATCGGCCGGATCATCCTGGACGCCTCCTTCAGCCCGGTGCGGCGCGTGTCCTACGCCGTGGACTCGGCGCGCGTCGAGCAGCGCACCGACCTCGACAAGCTGATCCTGGACATCGAGACCAACGGCGCCATCGAGCCCGAGGAGGCGGTCCGGTACGCGGCGCGCATCCTCGTCGACCAGCTCTCGGTGTTCGCGCAGCTCGAGGGCACGGCGCTGCCGACCGAGGAGAAGAAGGCGGTCGCGGTCGATCCCATCCTGCTGCGGCCGGTGGACGACCTCGAGCTCACGGTGCGCTCGGCGAACTGCCTCAAGGCGGAGAACATCTACTACATCGGCGACCTGATCCAGCGCACCGAGACCGAGCTCCTCAAGACCCCGAACCTCGGCCGCAAGTCGCTCAACGAGATCAAGGAAGTGCTCGCCTCGCGCGGCCTGACGCTCGGCATGAAGCTCGAGAACTGGCCGCCGGCGGGCCTCGAGCACCACCGGGTCTAGGCAAGGAGACGGGGCGATGCGCCACGGGCACGGGCTGAGAAAGCTCAACCGGACCTCGAGCCACCGGCTCGCCATGTTCCGCAACATGGCGGTGTCGCTGCTCAGGCACGAGCAGATCACCACCACGCTCCCCAAGGCGAAAGAGCTGCGGCGCGTGGTCGAGCCGATGATCACGCTGGGCAAGCGCCCGAGCCTCGCCAACCGGCGCCTCGCCTATGACCGCCTGCGCGACCGCGGCACGGTGGCGAAGCTCTTCGGCGAGCTGGGGCCGCGCTACGCCAAGAGGAGCGGCGGCTACCTGAGGATCCTCAAGGGCGGCTTTCGCAAGGGCGACAACGCGCCGCTGGCGCTGGTCACCCTGATGGACCGCGCCGAGGCCCCGGCCGCCGGGGCGAAGAAGCCGGACGAGAAGCAACCCGCCTGATCGTCCTTTTCACCGACTTCGGCAGCGCCGACCTCTACGTCGGCCAGGTGAAGGCGGTGCTTGCGGCCCAGGCCCCCGGGGTCGCCGTAGTGGACCTCCTCAACGACCTTCCGGGCTACGATGTGGCCGGCGCCGCGCACCTGCTCGCCGCGCTCGCGCCGCGCGTCGCACCAGGCAACGTTTTTCTCGCGGTGCTCGATCCCGGAGTCGGCACCGCGCGCGACGCCCTGGTGATCGAGGCGGACGGCCGCGCCTTCGTCGGGCCCGACAACGGCCTGCTCTCGGTGCTGTGGCAGCGCGCCGCCGAGCGACGTTGCCGCTCGATCGCCTGGAAACCGGAGCAGCTCAGCGCCTCGTTCCACGGCCGCGACCTCTTCGCGCCGGTCGCGGCGCGGCTCGCGGCGGACCGCCTGCCACCGGAGTGGCTCGCGCCGAAGGCTGCGCCCGAGGTGCTGCTCGACCCCGCGCCGCTGGCGCGCGTGATCTACGTCGACCACTACGGCAACTGCATCACCGGGATTCCGGCGCAGGACATCGGCCGCAATGCCGCCCTTCGCGTCGGCGGCCGCAGCCTGCGCTTCGCCCGCGTCTTCGACGAGGCGCCGCCGGGGGAGCCCTTCTGGCACGCCAACAGCAGCGGGCTGGTCGAGATCTCGGTGGCGCGTGCGAGCGCCGCGCGCTCGCTCGGGCTGGCGGCGGGCGCTGCGGTCGAGGTTGCGGCCTAGCCGGACTTCGCGGATTCGAGGGGTCGGCGAGGGTTAAGTAGTTGATGCGTCACGGGGGCGCACCCGAAGGTCTGCACTACAAC
>Ga0137796_10001836_pt1 | contig 11764 bp, 10 predicted proteins | sample OV2TP3_FD_97704 | JGI IMG/M metagenome (GOLD analysis project Ga0137796, IMG submission 97704)
GGGAAGCGGAGAATTGTCAAGAGAGGAGGTGTGCGCTTTCCTCTGTCGCCTAAAGGCGACAGTCCCCAGCGCACGATTTCTTATGGCCACATGGGCGTCTACGGAGAAGTCGTCGGAAGCGGCGAGGTCTCGCTGGTGAAGCGGAAGGAGGGCGGGAGGAACACGTAGTAGCTCACAAACAGGGCCAGCGCCATCGCCGCCAGTCCGGGGCCCATCCCACCATACCCCACGCTCACGGCAATCGCGGCAATGTAGAGCAAGAACGTGGGCAGGTCGAAGACCGCGACCGCCCCGGCAACCCCCGCCGTCGCGAGGGCCACGGTGAGGAGCGCAATGCCATAGCGGAACCACCATGGGCGCCAGCAGAAGTACCCTGCAAGCATCGCTCAACCCTCCAGCTGGCCAGCTCAGGGGGGCCAGCTAGGGGAGCACTTCATTCCGGAGGGCCAGCTGCGCCATCTGTTCGGCACGCTGCTCGTCAAAACCCTCCTGTAAACCGGTCTCAATCACCTCCGCCAGGAGTGCCGCTGAATGGAGACGGGGGAGAAACACAAAGTCGGCCCCCTCGGCATAGAGCTCCCGCGCGCGGGGAATGCTCTCCGCGGTGACGATGACTTTCGCCCTGGGACATACATGCCGGGCCTGTTGGAGCAGACGTCGGTTATCCGTGCCTTTGAGGATCGCATCCGGAATGGTGGAGACCACCAGCTCGGCGTCGTGAATCGGCGCGTGGTGCAGCGTCTCCATGTGCGCGACATCCCCGTAGATGCACGCAATGCCGCGCCGCCGCAACTCCGCATGCACTTCGGGGTTGAAATCGATCACAAACACCTCCTCGAGCACATGGTGCCGCCCCTGTTCCAGCTCCTGCAGCTCAAACTCGTGCAGCACCGAGCTGGCCTCGCGGTACAACCCCAGGAAGACGATGCGCTTGCCCCCGCGCTGGCCTGCCCCCTCTTCCGCCTCGCTCCGGTCGCCGAGATCGCGCACCCCCACGTGCACTAACCTCCGACTGAGCACCTGATACAGCGGGTGGCTGTATGGGATCATGTAGGTGGAGGCGGTGGAGGTGATCACGAAGATCAAGATAATCAGGGAGACCACCTGGCTGTCAATATGTCCGAGCCCCAGGCCCAGGGACGCGATGACGAGTGAGAACTCGCTGATTTGCGCCAGATTGATCGCGGGCAGCAGGCTCACACGATGGCCGTAGCGCAGGAGGTAGAGCACGGGCGAGACCGCGAGAAAGCGGCTGGCCACCAGAAAGAGCGCGGAGACGAGGGCCAACCCGAGGAGGCTGAGGGTTGGCATGGGGATCTTCATCCCCAAGGCGACGAAGAACAAGGTGACAAAGAAGTCGCGGATGCTCGTCACCTTGGCGATGACATCCAGGTGATACGGCAGGGTGGACAGCGTGATCCCAGCGATGAGCGCGCCCATCTCCCGGGAGAGCCCCGCGGCGTGTGCCCCCCCGGCCATGACGAAACACCACGCCAGCGAGCCGACCAGGACCAGTTCCGGCAGCTTCGCGATGGAGTGAAAGAGCGGTGGCAGCACGTACCGGCTCAGCAGGATACTGCCAGCGATCAGGAGCAGCCCGTTGCCGAAGGAGGCGGCCAGCGGCGTAAGTTGAGGATTGAGCAGGTTGGGCTGCAACGCCAGCACGATGATCGCCCAGATATCCTGAAAGACCAGGACGCCCAAGGTGATACGGCCGGGCAGCGTGTCGAGCTCGAATTTGTCATAGAGCAATTTCACGACGATCATCGTGCTGCTGAGCGCCGCCGTCACCGCCATATACAACAGCCCGAAGGGGCCGCCGAGCGCGTCGGGTTGACCCACACGGAACCCCAGCCCATAGAAAAACGGCAGTCCCAGGGCGGCGCAGAGCCCGAACTGCGAGAGGCCCGTCAGGAGGACGGGTTTGCCCGAGGCGCGCAGCTTTTTGATGTCCATCTCCAGGCCGATGATGAAGAGCAGCAGGATCAGGCCGATCTCGGAGATGACCTCGATGGTGGCGTGGTCGGTGATCCAGCGGAGCCCGATTTCTGGACCGATCAACATGCCCGCGGCTATATAGGCCAGGATCGGGGGCTGCTTCAGTTTGCTCGCCCCGAAGGCAAACACCGCGGCCACCGCGATGCTCAGCCCAATACTGCTCAAGAGATCGCCATGCAGGCCTTCCATGACGTCGCGGCTCCTCCAGGAACACAGCGCCTCGGGTTCAGATGCTCCAGATGACAGCCGATGTCAGGGCACGAGTGTAGTGACATAAGGACTGGAGATCAACTGGCATCTTGTAGGCGCCCCAGTGCACGATGATCGGCTGGCCTGGCGTTGTACGTCCGAGAACATCCACTGGCTGAGAAAAAAGGGCAGTGCTAACCCCCGCCTATGATAGAATGGCGCCCAACCCATAGCCAGGCATCCTATGCTCGATGGTGAATTGCGTGATGTGAGGGGGGTCGTATGCGTGGAGACGGCGGTCCGTATGGGGATTCCGACGCTCAGTGCTGATCCAACCTATGCACACGCCTGAGCTTCCTGATGATTGGTCGCTATGAGAAGATTTCGAGGTGGGATGTGCAACGGAAAGGCATTGCGATAGCCATCGCGGTCGTCGTGGCCTTGCTGATGATCCTGGGGTTCACCACGGACTTCCTGGTCGATTGGGCCTGGTTTACGGCCCTGGGATACTTCTCTGTCTTCTGGATGGTCCTGTGGGGCAAGGTGGTCTTGTTCCTGGCCGTCTTCGGAGCCTCCGCCCTGCTGCTGTGGGTGAACGGCTCCCTGGCCCACCGGTTTGCCCGCCCACAGCGGAGTCTGCGCCCCATCGATTTCGCGCGCGAATCGGTCGCGATCGAGACATTCCCGGAGCTGCTGGAACTGGCGCGCCAGCGTTTCCCCTGGCGGCTGCTCATTGCCGGAGTTGCCGCGGTCCTGGGGCTCCTGGTGGCATTCGGGGAGCTGAGCAACTGGGAGACCTTCCTCCGCTATCTCTATCAGGTACCGTACGGACAGAGCGATCCGCTGTTCGGGAAGGACGTCAGCTTTTATCTGTTTTCCCTGCCCGCCTACATCGCCCTCAAAAATTGGATGCTCCTGCTGCTGTTCTTCAGCCTGGTCATGGCCGGAGCGGTGTACTGGGTGTACGGGGGCATTACGGTCGATGAGCAGCGCTGGTCGATGTCGCCGCAGGCGATCGCCCATGGCTCGGTCTTGCTGGGTGCGTTTTTCGCCGTGAAAGCCTGGTCGTATAGCCTGGATCGCTATCTCCTCCTTTACCGCGATAATGGCGTGGTCGTAGGCGCCGGCTATACCGATGTGCATGTGGAATTACCCATCCTCTGGCTGCTGGTGGGACTGGCGGTGATCGCGGCCATCGTGGCGTGGGCCAATATACGGGTCCGGACGTATCGGCTCCCCCTCGCGGGCGCGGTGCTGGTCTTTGGGAGCTCGATCGTGCTGAGCATGCTCGTCCCGGCGGTCTTTCAGCGGGTGTTTGTGAAACCGAATGAGTTGCAGCTGGAGAAACCATTCATCCAGCACAACATCGCGCTCACCCGACAGGCGTATAATTTACAAGAGATCACGGTCAAGGCCTTTCCCGCCGAACAGGACCTGACCTTTCAAAAGATCCAGGCCAACAGGCCCACCATCGATAACATTCGGCTGTGGGACTGGCGACCCTTGATGGATACGTACGGCCAATTACAGGAGATTCGGACTTACTATAAGTTCCACGATGTGGATGTGGATCGCTACCCGATCGAGGGAGCGTATCAGCAAGTCATGTTGTCCGCCCGGGAGCTCAGGCAGTCGCTCCTCCCTCCCAATGCCCAGACGTGGGTCAACCGCCGTGTGCTCTTCACCCATGGCAATGGGGTCGTCATGAGCCCGGTGACCCGGAAAAGCGTCGAGGGCCTGCCGCTCTTCTATCTACAAGATATCCCCCCGAGCTCGAGCGGCGGCCCGCCAATCCGCGAGTCCCGGATTTACTACGGGGAAGAGACCGACGGATACGTCATCGTGAAGGGGACGACCCCGGAGTTCGACTATCCGAAGGGGAAAGATAACGTGTACGCGAGTTACGACGGGACGGGGGGCGTCCCTGTGGGGGGGATCGTCCGCCGGGCGCTGTTCGCCTGGTACTTCAAAGACGTGAATCTGCTCCTGACCAGCTATATCACGGGCGAGAGCCGGATCATGCTGCGCCGCACCATCCAGGAGCGCGTGCGGACCATTGCACCCTTCCTACATCTGGACCGGGACCCCTATCTCGTGGTCAGCGAGGGGCGACTCTTCTGGATGCAAGACGCCTACACCACCAGTACCTATTTCCCGTACTCCCAGCCCTTTCAGGAGCGCAGGCTGAACTATATGCGCAACGCGGTCAAAGTGATCATCGACGCCTACCATGGGAGCGTCGATTTCTACCTGATGGACCCCTCGGACCCGATCGCCGCCACCTACCAGCACATCTTCCCGGGACTGTTCAAACCCTTTGCGGCGATGCCCGACGACTTGCAACGGCATATTCGCTATCCAGAGGATCTCTTCTTCATCCAGGCGCAGATGTACCGGACGTACCACATGGAGAACCCAGAGGTCTTCTATAATCGGGAAGATCTGTGGCAGTTCCCGCGCGATCCGACGGGTGGGGAGCAGGCCACCATGCTCCCGTACTATACCATCATGCGGCTGCCTGGGGAGGCGCGCGCCGAGTTTGTCCTCATGCTCCCCATGGTGCCGAGCAGGCGAGAGAATATGATCGCGTGGCTGGCGGCCCGCTGTGACCCCCCCGATTACGGCAAGCTGATCGTCTACGAATTTCCCAAGGAGAAGCTCGTCTACGGCCCCATGCAAATCGAGGCTCGCATTAATCAGAACACGGAGATCTCGCAACAGCTCTCCCTCTGGAATCAGATGGGATCACGGGTCATTCGCGGCCATTTGATTGTGATCCCCATCGAGAGCTCGATCTTGTACGTGTCGCCCCTGTATCTGCGCTCGGAGACGGGACAGTTGCCGGAGCTCAAACGGGTGATCGCCGCGTATGGCGAACAGGTGGTCATGGAGGAGACGTTGACCGGGGCGTTGGCGGCCCTCTTTAGGGATACCGCTCCTGTCGCCCAGGTGCCTCAGCCGCCACAGGTGCGGGTCAGCACGCCGCTCACAGGTCCTGCATTCGAACGGGCCCGGCAGGCCCTGCAGCATTATCAGCAGGCGATGGAACAGTTGAAAACGGGAGATTGGGGTGGCTTCGGGACGGAGCTGGGCGCGGTGCAACAGATCCTCGAAGAATTGAGCCAACCGGCTGACGGTCGCTGAGAAGACCGAGGATCGAGAATCGAGGATTGAGAAATGCATCCGTTTCGGCGGCGTCTGAGCCAGATCATGGCTCGTGTCATCGCCCGGCACAGCCTGCCTCGCCAGAAGGAGGTGCCCGATGACTGAGCCAGCTCTGCAACCGCGAGGCGTGAGAGGGGTCGCATCGAAGCTCCACGAGTATCATCTGCAGCGATTGGCCATCGTGTATGTGCGCCAGTCCCATCCCCAGCAAGTCGTCGAGCACGTGGAGTCCACGGCCAGGCAATATGCCTTGGTGGACCGAGCTGTCGCCTTGGGGTGGTCGCGAGACCGCGTCGTCGTCATTGATGAGGATCAAGGCCAAAGCGGCCAGCGTATGGTGACACGCGTGGGCTTTCAGCGCGTGTTGGCGGACGTGAGCTTGGACCATGTCGGGCTGATCCTTGGGTTGGAGATGAGTCGCTTGGCACGCTCGAACAAGGACTGGCATCAATTGCTCGAGCTCTGTGCCATCTTTCGGACGTTGTTGGCCCATGCCGATGGCCTCTATGATCCGACCGACTACAAGGATCGCTTCCTGTTAGGGCTGCGTGGTATGATGAGCGAAGCGGAACTCTCCCTCATGAAAGGCCGTCTGTTGGAAGGGATGCGCAACAAGGCTCGGCGCGGTGAACTGCTGAATCATCCCCCCATGAGGTATGTCCGCGGACCCGACGGCGATTATCAGCTGGACCCAGACGAGCAGGCCCAACGGGTCATCCGCTTGATCTTCGATACCTTCGAGGCGCAAGGGAGTCTGCATGGCTTGCTCCGCTACCTAGTGGCCCACGACATTCGCGTGCCGATTCGCCCCCACTGTGGTCCAAACCGGGGGCAACTCGTGTGGCGGCGGCCTACGCGTATGACCTTACAAAACCTGCTGCACCACCCGATCTATGCGGGGGCCTATCGCTGGGGGCATCGCAAGATTGATCCGCGCAAGCAACAACCTGGGCGCCGTAGTACCGGACGGACCATCAACGGCCCTGAGGCCTGCGATGTGCTGATCCCCCATCGCTTTCCAGCATACATCAGCTGGGAGCGGTTTGCCGCGATCCAGCAGCGCTTGGCGGACAACTGCGCGATCGCCGAAGCGTGAGGCGCTCCCCGCGAAGGGCCCTCCTTATTGGGAGGCTTGCTCGCGTGTGGGCGCTGCGGACGGCGGTTGATGACCGCCTACGGGGGCAAAGCTAATTATCTGCGCTACACGTGCATGCGGGCCACGATTGATTACGGGGCGCCTGGGTGCCTCAGCCTCGCCGGAGCGTTCCTGGAGCGCTTTGTCGCCACGCAGATCATGCAGGTGCTCCAGCCAGCGTCGCTAGCCTGGATTCCCACCATCCCATAAGGACCTAACACATGCTCCACGATCGGCCTTGTTTTTATGGATTTTATACTTCCACTCTGTTATCGTCTATCCAAACTGATCCACCCATATTGACACCTGTCTTCCGTATATTCGATTTTTGGAATGGCGTGTCGTAAAAAACGCCGTAATGCCCATGAAACTTACCTCACAGAGGTGCCTGGATCCTTCCTGGGGGAACGGCCTTTACATGGATCATCGTGTGGCCCTCTGTGTAACAGTACAGGAAAACAGCTGACAGCGCTCGAGCGCGTCTTCCTCGAACCGGCTGATCCAACCCATCGGCAGTACGAGGCGCTCCGTGCCTATTTTGTTGAGGGCCTCCCCTCGCATGCGGTCGCCAAGCGTTTTGGCTATACGCCCGGTAGTTTCCGCGTGCTCTGCCACCAGTTCCGCCAACACCCCCAACGACCCTTCTTCATCCAGCCGCGGAGAGGACCCCACCGCGCCCCAACACGTGACCCCGTCCGCGACCACGTCATTGCCATGCGCAAGCAAAATTTCTCGATCTACGATATCAGCGCGGCCCTCAAGGCTGAGGGCCACAGCCTGAGCCCCGTCACCGTCTCGCTCATTGTAAAAGAAGAAGGCTTTGCACGGTTACCCCGCCGCGCTGACGAGGAACGCCCCGACACGCCCCGGCCCCTGGCGGCGGCCGTCGCCGATGGGCGTCGGCTCGACCTGCGTCCGCGACAGCTGCGCACCACGTGCGGCGGCTTGTTTCTCTTTGTGCCCTCTCTGGCCGCGATCCCTTTCGACACGCTCCTTGACGCGGCCAGCCGGCCCGGTTCACGTACATTGCCCCCCGCGCAGGCCATGCGGGCTCTCTTGGCCTTAAAACTCTTTGGCCATGCGCGCCAGAGCCATGTCATGAGCTCTGTCTTTGACGAAGGCTTGGCGCTCTTTGCCGGCCTCAACGTCATGCCCACACGCGTGTCTTTTGCTATGCCCATGGGCAGCTGCGCAAAGCGGAGCAACATGACGCGATGCTCCAGTTTGTCGCCTCTTGGGAGCAGCGCACCGGCCAGCGGCCACACGCACTTCTGTTTGACTCGAAGCTCACCACGTATGCCAACCTCAACCGGCTGAACCACCGCGGCATTGACTTCATGACCCTCCGGCGCCGTTCCCAACAGATGCTCGCCACCCTGGCCCACAGGCCGGCCTCGGCATGGCGACGCGTCGCGCTGCAAAACGTCGCGCGCGCGTACCGACGACCGCGCGTACTTGACGAGCAAGTCCTCCTCACAGGCTATGAGGGGCCCATTCGCCAATTGACGGTGACCGACCTGGGCCATGAAGAACCCACCTTACTCATGACCCATCAGCTGCGCCGTGCCGCCTCGACCCTCATTGAACGCTATGCCAAACGTATGGTGATTGAAAACAGCATCGCCGATGGCATCGACTTTTTCCATAGGGATGCCTTGTCCTCAGCCGTGGCCATGAAGCTCACCGGTGATTTACAACTGACCCTCATGGCCAGCAGCCTCTCTCGCCTTCTGGGGGCTCAGGTCGGCAGAGGGTATGAGGAGGCCAAAAGCCGCCCTATCTTCCGCGATTTCATTGATGCGGTGGGCCTGATCACCCTGACCGACCAGGAGATGATTGTCCGGTATCAGAAGCGCGCGCATAATCCCCTGCTGCTTGCCGCGGGCTTTGCCAATACCGATGTGTCTGTGCCCTGGTTGGGCGATAAACGCCTCCGGCTCGTGTTCAGCTAGACCGTCGTGGTGTTACGTCTTTTCCCTAACGTGGGAATCCAGGCTAGTGTCCTCTTGGGCGCAGCTAGCGCTGCTCAATCGGGGGAGTTTCTCACCAAGTGAAGCTGCTGCCAACGATGCACGACAGCAGGTTATTGCTCTACTCCAACTCGCACTTTTGGTAGTCAACATCATAGTTTTTGCCCTATGGATTTATAGAGCCCATCAGAACGTCAGGGCACTTGGAGCGACTGGTCTGAGAGTCACACCCGGTTGGGCAGTTGGTTACTTCTTCGTACCAGTGGTCAACTTGTGGAAACCCTACCAGGCCATGAAAGAGTTGTGGCAAGCCAGTCAGCAGCCTACGGCGTGGCAAAGCGTCACGCCAACTTCGCAATTACCACAATCAATACCCTCGCCAATTATGAAAAGCTGCAGGAGGGTTGAGAGGCATGGATCCGGCCTAAGCCGGCGACCTTGTGGAGAATCCGGCCTAATAAAACTGGCTCAGGCTTTTCCGGAAGCATTTTTATTGTCTCCTCCACGAATTTGTAGCCTCGACAGTCAGCTTTCAGGTCAAGGATGCTGTAGTCGGGGTCATGCTGACGCACATCAGCCTGGAGACGGTACGCCACATTGACCATGAACAACGACAGGTTCACCGCATTGGTGACGCCTGTGGGGGTCATGTTCATGAAGTCTTCCAGACCCCAGTACTGTTTGGCGTCACGGAAGTTGAACTCGATCTGGAAGCGCAGGCTGTAGTAGTCCCTGAGCGTGTCGTAGGCGAGATCCAGGTCACTGCTAAACAGGATGACATGTGCTTGAGCGTGTGTGTGTAGGTTCGTCTTGACGATGATGACCACGTTCAGTGCTTGGGAGAACTCTTTGGGCCACAGGTGGGCCTGGTAGACGCGGGTCTGGATGTGGCCCTCAACGGTCGTGGCTGTGAGATACTGCTCCGGAATGCTGCGATAATCCAGTTTGCTGCCATACGTGCGATGTGGACCACGACCAGCATAACGGCCAGTGTAGGGCCAGTACAACGCCGAGTCGGAGCGTCGTTTGGAGATGAGGTGCACATGGCACTGTCGGGCCATGTGCAAGGCGTTGTGGTTGCCAAAGTGCCCATCCAGCACCAGGGAGGTTCACGAGATAGACACCGCAATCCGTTGCAGCAAAGCGGTGATCATGCTTTTGATCCGCCCCAACTCCGGGGTCAAGGTGACGTCGGCTTTGTTTTGGTTCTTACTGCCCTTGGGACGTCCGCGGCGACGCTTGTCGGGGGACGGTTGCTGCTGCGTGGCTGCCGCTTTGGCCTGGCTGGCCGCCTTCTCCGCGTCACTGCGCACGACCTGCTCGACGTGCAGCGGAAACGAGCGCCGTTCCTGGGTACTGACCCACGATAACGTGAAGAAGGCCAGCCCTGGCACTGGCTTGCCGTACAGACTGGCCAAGAACCGATCCAGACCATGGGTGTGTTGACCCGCTTTGGTGACCACGACTTCATCGCCAGCCAGCAGGTAGACATCCCCTGGACGGTACACATGCTGCCGAAAGAACACCCAAAACAGCATCGCCCAGGGGAGCACCGTGGCGAAAAAGCGCTGCACGGTGCGATAGCTGCCCCCTTTGCCGGCCCAGCGGGCCATGCCCAGCATAGTGATGCGTCCGGTCATGACCAGCAGGGCGAGCGCTATCCGACTGCATTGGCGGAGGGTCGTCGCCGTCACATGGGGTCGGAGGCATTGGAAACGTGTTAAAATGTCCATGAGGGCTTCTCCGTAGCTCGAGAGTTGTAGTCGTGGTGGACGACAACTCTACCATAGTGCTACGACAGAAGCCCTTTCAAGTTCACGCATTTTGGCAAAGGTATTGCACAATACTATCGAGTTTATTGGAGGTCCCAGGCCGCGGGAGCGTGGCAGAATGTCACGTCCGCTTCGATATTGCCATTCTGGTGGACGCTTTGGCTCCTTTACAACATTTTGAAACAGGTATCCTTCAGAGCAACAATGTCAGCGCATCAATTGGAGACCCTGCAAATCGCCACAGTCCTTCAGATGCTTTCCGACGCTGTAGACATTCCACTGTGTATTGTTGCACTAACTTTGGTTTCACGGATTTACCGTGCTCAAGAGGCAGCCAAAAGCACTTCCCAGAGGGCTATAACGTAGGGAGGAGGGCTATCACTGGGCCATAAGGTGTGGTTCTGGAGGGTTTGGTCTCCTCAGTGTGGAGGTCTGTGGTAGAGCCTGCACCTAACCAAGGCATGGAGCTGATGCGCAACAAGCCGCGCACAGCTCATGCCCGGCGTTGGGCACAAAAGACTCCAATAGCAAGTCCTCGACACATGACATTTGCTCTCAGTGGAGGTCATCATGCACACGTTGAACATAGATCCCTGGTTTGTGAACCGGGCAAAGCAGACCCGCGACGGCCGGCTCAACGCCTATGACACGCTGGAGGCACGCAAGACCGCGCTCGTCGTCGTGGACATGCAGAATTATTTCGTCGCCGACGGCATGCCGGCCTGTGCGCCCGAGGCGCGGACGATCGTGCCCAATATTAACCGCTTGGCTCGGGCCATGCGGACGACCGGCGGGATGGTGATCTGGATCCAGACCGAAGCGCGCATTGCAGACCCGCAAGACTGGGCGAATCGCCAGGAAGCGATGAGCGCCGCAGGCTGGGCGAAGCGTCAGACGCTGTTGGCCAAGTCCGGCGAGGGATTCCCCCTGTATCCCACCTGCGAGGTGTTGCCTGAGGACAAGATCGCGATCAAATACCGCTACTCAGCGTTCATTCCATATCCATCGGAACTCGACAACCTGCTGCGCACGCATGGCATCGACACGCTGCTCATCACTGGCGTGGCGACCAGCACGTGTTGCGAGTCGACGGCCCGGGACGCCGCCATGTGGGGCTACCGCACGATCATGGTCTCGGACGGCAACGCTGACCAGACGGATGCGCTGCACAATCACACACTGGGCAAGTTCCTGGTGACCTTCGGTGACGTCCAGGCGACCGACGAGGTGCTCGCGAAGTTGGGGTGTACGGAGAAGAGGCACAGCAGGCATTCCTAGCCAGCCGGGCTTGCGGCACGGCTCTGAGCGGAAAATAGAGCGAGCTAACCGACGTCGTACGGCGTAGCCGCCGGTGGGGGGAGAGGAGAACGGGTCGGGTCTCAAGGCATTCGTCGGTGCCAGCCCCTGCCCAACCAAGGCCTGGAGCCGACTGCCTACAGCGTCCGCTCCTGCGTCGCTCCCGCTTCCGGCAGCGGCTCATGCCTGGCGTTGGCTGCGACACGAGGTCGCGTTCATGAGGTGTTCCCCCCCGGCAT
>Ga0137796_10001838_pt1 | contig 11754 bp, 7 predicted proteins | sample OV2TP3_FD_97704 | JGI IMG/M metagenome (GOLD analysis project Ga0137796, IMG submission 97704)
TGGTCTGCGTGGTTGGCTGCGACTGCGTGCCCGGAGTGAGAACTGTGCGGAAGCCACCGGCCGGGACGATGGACTGCACCTGTGTGGTCACCGTCAAGGTGCGGATGGCCGTCCCGAAGGTGCCGCGAATTTGCAGTGGCGTTGACCCGACGGGGGCGGTGCCGGGCACGGCAATCGAAAACGACGCGGTGGCACCCGCAGCGACCTGCGCATTGGGCGGCGTCGCCACCCAGCCGGCAGGCAATGCGGGAAAGTCCACCGTCACCACACCCGCAAAGCCAGAGATCGGCACCACAGTGACGTCTACCGGGAGTGAAGTATTGCGCGCCACATTGAAATTTGTGGCGCTCGTGGCGGTGAGAGTGAAATCGCTGGTCACATTGAGGAAGACCGTGTCGGTACGCACCAGGCTGCCACCGGAAGTGCCGCGCACCGTAACCTGCGCCGGGCCCGGCACGCTGGCTGCGGTGACTTGCAGCGGAAATGTCGCTGTAGCCCCGGCGACAACGGTGCCCGGCGTGGCAGAGAACCCGGCCGGCAAGTTGGGAAAATCAATCAGAACGCTGCCGCCGAATCCTGTGCCCGCGGTCACCGTGACCATCAACTGAAGCGCTGAATTGTGCGTGACGGGCGCCGGGCTGGAAGCCGTCGTCACCGGCTGCACGGAAATTGAAAACGCGGGATCCAGCGTCATGGGCACATTAGCGGTGACGGATTGCCCGCTCGCGGGGTCCGTTCCAATGAGCACGAGCGTGAACGGGGTTGGCCCCGTGAAGCCCATGGGCGCCATCGTAGGCGCGGTGACGGTGAAGCTGACGATGGTGCCCGGCGAAGCCGTGGCGGGGTTGAACGTCACGTTCACTCTTTGCCCGCCCACGTCGCCTTGCCCGGTGAGATTGACATTCCCGGTGAAGCCCGCAACGGGCACGATCTCGAGGCTGCCGTTCACTGTGCCCCCCAACGGGATGTTGGTGGCCAGCACCTGCACGTTGCCGAGCAGGAATGACGGCGTGGCGGCAGAGCCGGCTGCCAGGATGCAGGAGCCGACGTTGATTCCCGTTGCGGTTGATCCGCCGGGACAACTCACGGCGGCGGCGTAGTCCACAATCTTCCAGCCGCCGCCTTCTGGGCCTCGTTCATATCGGATGGTCGTCCGCTCCGTGCCGGTCTGCGTACGCTTGCCCAGCGTCGCGTTGGGTGGGCATGCGGGCTGGCCGGTACCGCCACAGGGATTACCGGAAGCATCGAGCAATTCCGGCTGCTGGTTCTTCTGCGTGAACTGCAATTCGAAATCGGCCTGGCATACCGCCTGGTTCTGCTCTTCGATCACCGAGCAGTTCACGGCCCGCTGGAAAACGCGCATGGATTCGAGCTGGTTGCGGAAGCTGTCTTCAATGGCCGCCGCGAAACCTGCGTAGTTGCGGAAGCGCAGCTCGTCGAAGTATTGCAGGAACTGGTTGGGCTGCAGCGACTCATAGGCGCTGGCCAGCAGTTGCAGGATTTCCGCTGGCTGCACCCCGGCTTGCACTTCGATAGTGTATTGCTGCGTGGCCGTCTGCCCGCGGTCGTCCGTCACAATCACCTGCACGGTGTAGGTCCCCGGCGCGAGGCCGCTGGTGTTGAGATTGAACGCGGAACCAGTGGAGCGGACCTGCGTGTTCAGGACCTCCCACTGATAACTGACAATCTGCCCACCCCCGCCTGCCTGCGCTTCAGAAGCGTCGATCTCAAAGACGGAACCGCGCAAGCCGGAGAAGTTCCGGCTGCCGGGCATGCGAATCGGCGCCAGCGCGGCCGCTTCGCGCTGCAGCGCAGCACTGGTGACCACAAGGGTGGCCTTGGCTTCGCCGTCGGGCCGCTGGATGGTGAGCGTGTAGCGGCCTGCCGGGACATTGCTGGCCACGCTGATGGTCACGGGGATTGCACCACTGCCTTCCGGGGCGCCTGCTTGCACCTGAATGCCGGCGTTATCGAAGGCAAAAGCGGTGGCCGTATCCAACCTGCTGCCAGTAAGGCGCGATTGCAACGTGTCGCCGGGCAGAACTGTGTTGGGCGTCAACTGGGCAATGGGATCGGCTTCCGTCGCCTGAAAGGCGCGGCCCAGCTCTTCTGCGGTGGCCGGACGCTTCGGCGCGGGCGCGCGTCCTTCGGCAACGCTGGTGGTTTCTCCCGGACTCAGTACCACCGCGTCAGGAAAACGCGGATCGGTGGAGGTGACGGTAACCAATCCGCCGCCGAGCGCGATCACCGTGGTCAGGGCGTTGGAGGCTTCCACGTACTCTTCCGTGCCCACCACGCCGGCTACGGCAGCTCGCGTGCGGACTTTGAACTCGCCGCCGGGCGTCACGATGCGCGTCGCGGTGGCGCGTACGCGTCCATAGATGAGATCGAGCTCCGTGCTCTGCGCCTGCGCGTCATGCTTCTGAATCTTTAACTCCGATTGCGAGCCAACGCTCAGCACTGAGCCATCCGTGAGGCGCACGCGCACACGTCCGCCACGCTGGGTGCGAATCACGTCGCCCCAGAGCACATCCATATCTTTCGTAGGCACGAGCTCCTGCGCGCTGCGAAGAACGTGGTTCACGGGAATCTGCGTCGTGATCTTTCCAGCCACGGCAGGTGTGCCGGCCTGACCGATGGCCGCAGGTACGATCCAGAAAGTCAGAGCCAGGAGGGCTGCGGCCAATCCCAGCCGCGCACGCTTCGGAGTCTGGTTTTTCGCGTTCATTGTTCACCTCAATTGCCGCGCGTCTTTTCGCGGCGCTCAAACTCCGCTCCGGCAAGCTAATGGCCGAAGCGCAACACCACACTTCCTCCGATAATTGTTTCTCGAAAACTCTTCAGGTCGGCGACAAAGGGGTCGCCCGTGGCAAAAAAATTGTTCTGTCGCGCGTAGTAGACATTGAGCAGCCGGTTCTCGTCGTTTTTGATCTTGTAGGTGAGCATAGCGCGCCAACTGGGCCGCTTGAATCCCTGGTTGAGATAGAAAAAGTTTCGCGCCGGGTCGAGTGCCGTGCTGGCCTGCAGTGACGTGAGCAGGATGCTGTTGAACTCACGGTACTGCCCCTCGAAGCGCACATGGCTGGGAGCCTCCAGGCTGAAACCGGCCTGAATGGAGCGCCCGGTGTCGAACGCATCGAAAAAATCAAAGGGAAACAGCAGTGTGGGATCGGTGGGCGAGAAACCCGGCGAATTCGGTTGATTCTTGCGCAGGCGTTCCAGCTCCAGCCGGAAAAATGGGCGCCAGACCCAGCCGCCCCAGTTGTGATTGGAGCGGATACCAAAGGCAAAGCTATCCGTATCTGAGGCCAGCGACGGGCGCACGCGGTCGGCGTCGTGCCGCCGCTCGTAATCGAAGGTGAGCTGTGCGGGACCGAAGATCCAGTCGGCGGAGAAGAACGGGATGTGCGTGGTGCGGTCGCGCTCCTCAGTTGCAGTGGGCGCACCCACCGTCTTGATGGTGCGTTCGCGGTAGCCCACCTGCAGCGTCAGGCCACGCACATACGGCATCTCGCGAAACACGGCGCGCACTTCCGGGGCTTGCACCAGATTGGTGTAGTGGCGCATGCCGTTGAGGTTGTCGGTGGAGCGGCGCCAGCCAGCGGCCAGCAGGAACTGCCTGGCGAAGCGATAATCGCCGCGCAGCAGGAAATCCTCGAGGTCACGAATCTGGCGCGCATTGGCGCTGTAGAAGTCCGGCTCGAAGCGCACATAGTCCGCGCGCCAACTGAGGTTGTGAATCTTTTGTGTAACCTCGGCGCGGACCGCCCAGTCTGCCACCTGGCCACGGAAGCACCGTTCGTCGAGGACGCTGGCGCCCACGATGGGCGGCTGCGACGCGCAGTAGAAATTGGTTGGGTCGGCGCCCGGGGGCGGCTGCCCGCCTGAGGTCCAACTGTTGACGACTTCACCGCGGAAGCGCAATTGCCAGATAGGAACTTCCAGGTTGACGTCAACGCCGAGGACATCGTTATTGAACGCCTCGCGCGAGGGCCGGTTCGCGCGCGGGAGCAGCATCTCGCCCACCAGGCACCCGGGACTGATGAGCCGAACTGTGCGGAAGCCGCTGCTGGTGTCTTCGCACAGAATGCGCGCCTCGGGCAGTGACTGCAGCAGGTCTTTGCCATGACTCCAGTTGGCCGCGATCCAGCCGTCTTTGCCCATCTTCCATTCGGCCCGCGCACCACCCGACAGGCGGCTGTACGGCTTGCCCGGATTCTCAGGACTGGGAAGAAAGATGCCGGAGCCGGGAGGGGATTCGATGCAGCCGGCCGCTGGGAAGCCGGGGACGGACGTGGTGCAGTCCAGTCGCACGTCGCGGAAGGCGAGATAGTCGCGGTAGAGCGAGCCCCAGCGGTCGGTGAAATAGCCTACGGTGCCAAACATCTTGAAGCGCGGGTGCAACTCCTTCGCGGCGTGGAAGCCCTTGATATTCTGGTTCAGGGTAAGGCGGGAGTAGTTCGCGAGGTTGTCGCCGAGGACCACCTCAAACGTCTTGCCCATAAGTTTGGCGTAGGCGCGTTGCAGGCTGTTGCGCTCCGGGTCGACGCGCGGGTTGTCGGTGTAGCGTCCGACGGCGAGCAGCTCCAGTCGCTTGTTGCCAAGAACCGGGCGGTCGTTGAAGAAGCTGACTTCCGCAGTGTGGTTGATCCCGCTGTTCAGGAAGGAGCGGTCGCGGTTGCCTTGGATGTCAGTCCCATCCACCGCGTAGGTAAGTTCGAGGAAGAGCTGGCCTGGTTCCGGCGCTGGCGCCTGTGGGCGCGGGCTTGGTGTGGGAGACTTCGCACGCGGCGGGCTGGTCGTGTTGGCCCCTGTGCTCGTTGAGTGCGCTGTCGCCGGTTTGGAGGAAGCCGACGCTTCCTTGGTCTCATCGGTTGTCGGCGGAGCGGTCGCCTCACCCTTCTGAGGCGCCGATGTTGCAGGAGCCTGGGCTTGCACGGTGAGCGTTGAGGGGATCAGGAGAAGCACAAGGAAGAGCGGCAGAATCGCCATGAACCGCGCGCGTCGGCACCGGGCGATACCACTCCACAAGCGGCTTTTCTGCCTGAGCTGCAGATGCATAAGCCAAGCCGGCTACATGGGAGACGAACACGTAGCTGTTCAGCAATTGTTGGCCTGAAATGCTACCTTGCGCCTTTGTAGAGTCAAGAGAATAGTTTGCGGCAACGCGGGGAGGGACGGTCGTTAAGCCACCGGAAGGACGCACTTCACAGGCGCGCTGGTGGAAGCTTCTACTTCTCTGTCGCGACAAACACGCCATCCCAGTCCGGCTCGGGATTTCGCGCCAGATACTCTTCGCAACGGAGCACAAACAACTTGGAAGGGCCATCTTCGGGCCAGACTTCCAGTATCTTCTCAAAGCACTGTAGAGCCTGTCGCCAATCCCGGCGGCGATAGGCCGCCAGCCCGCCGTGAAACCCGTCCACGCGCTCCCGCCATTCATTTTCGTCGGAGCGAAGGCCCACCAACTCATAGATAGAGACGGGCTGCTGCTTTCCCTTCACGCGGATCCAGTCCAACTCGCGAAAGACGAATTCCTGAGCGGTATCTTCCGAGCGTGTGGATTCGCCCACCAGGATATGTGTCCCGTAAAGACGGTTCAGTCCCTCGAGGCGCGAAGCCAGGTTGACGGAATCGCCGATGGCCGTGTAGGCGCGGCGAAGTTTGGAACCCATTCTGCCCACGGAAGCGATGCCGGTGCTGAGGCCGATGGCGATATCCAGCGGCGGCTTGCCCTCCTGTATCCACTGTTGGCGCAACTCCTGAAGGCGGCTGAGCATCAGCAGCGCGGCGCGGCAGGCGCGTGGGGCGTGGTGCTCTTCCTCGAAGGGGGCGCCCCAGAACGCCATCACGCCGTCGCCGATGTACTTATCGAGGGTGCCCTGGTTGCGGAAGATTATGCGTGTCATCTCGGTGAGGTATTCGTTGAGCAGTTGCGCCACTTCCTGCGCGTCCATCCTCTCGGCCAGGCTGGTGAAGCCGCGCACGTCGCTGAACACGCTGGTGATTTCGATCTTGCGCGGCTCCACCAGGGCAGGATTCTCCAGCAGGCGGCGGATGACCTCCGGGCTCATGTACTCCTGGAAGGCGGCCCGTGTGCGCCGCTTTTCCTTGTCTTCGAAGATCACGCGGTAGAGAGCCAACAGAATCGTATTGGGGATCAGCGTGAGCGCCGCTGGCGTAACCACGTTGAGCCACCAGCCCTGGTTGAACGCGAGCTGCACCCCCATGAGGAAGGGCACCAACAGCAGCAACCCCAGCCACATCCAGCGCGGCGGCAGCAGTCCCAGCATCAGGCCGAAGGGCACGCCGAACAGCAGAATCATCAGCAGGTCGAGGCCGATCTGCATCGGGCCGCGCTGGAGAAAATCGCTGTTCAAAGCATTGTCGATGACGTTGGCGTGGATTTCGACGCCCGGGTAGTCGCCTGTGGCGAATGGGGTCGCGCGCAGATCGCCGATGCCGGTGGCCGAGGCGCCCACCAGCACCAGCTTGTCTTTGAAAAAACCGCGAGGGAAGTTGCGCTGCACCACATCCGCAATGGACCGGTAGGGGTAGGTGCCCGCTTCGCCGCGAAAGTTGATCAAGACGCGGCCCAGGCTGTCGGGCTTGATGTGGAGCGCCCCTAATTCAATACCCTCGATGCCAGCCTCTCCAAAATTCAGCGTCATCTTGTCGTTCGGAACGTCAAGATAAAAGCGCAGGGCGTGAATATCAATCGGGGCAAACAGGTCCCAGTCCGCCCAATCCTCCGACGTGCCATACGGCAGCGCCAACTGCGCCTGGCGCACTACACCGTCGGGGTCGGGGAAGATGTTGAAGAAGCCGGAGGCGGAGGTCCCCTGTGGCAAGGCCAGCGTGAACTCTTCGAGGTTGGCCTCGGCGCCTCGCGGCAGCACTTTCTGTTTGTCACTGAAAATACGGACCAGGTTGCGGTAGCTGTCCACACCCTCCGCGGACTTCGCAGCAATCACCTGCGGATAGGGGTGATAGGACGCGAGCAAGGAAAACCGCTCCCGGGTTTCCTTATCAAGGCCGCGGAGGTCCGCCTCGGTGTAGAGAAAGAAATTGCCGAGCACAACGTGCCCAAACCGCTCCAGCGCGGCAGCAAACTGCGCGTCGTGGTCGAACTCCTGTTCCACGCGCGCCAACTCCGGCGCCACCTTGCTGTTTCTCAGCGCGCCGTTTTTTTCCAGTTGCGTTCGCAACACCTGAATCGGTTCGGTGGAATCGTCCAGATGGCTGAAGGTGATGTCGAAGGCCACCACACGCGCGCCGTCTTCGCGCAACACGTCGAGCATCTTCGCAAAATGGCCGCGATGGAAAGGCCAGCGCCCCAGCACCTCTTGCGCCTGCTGGTCGATATCCACTATCACGATGCGTGGGTCCGGCGGCAACTTGCCCCGTTGATTAAAGCGAAAGTCGAGCGTGGCCATCTCCATGCGGTTGACAAACTCGACTCCATGGGTAGGACGCTCACCAATAAAAGCGGCGTAGTAAACCGTGAAGGCAACCGCCGTCACCGCCAGGCTGATGAACAGGGGCATCTTCCCTGTCAGCCTTCGTCGCAGTGCTTTCAGCAGCCTTTGCAGCATGTGCAGTTGGATGGCGCGCATCGCGACGCGCGCACGGTGAAGTGAAACTTACATATCCGTGGGAGAGAGTCAATCGCGTTTCGGGTTTCGAGCTCAGGGAGACTCAAGGCTTGGCAGGGGCGGGTTCGTCGAGGGGGATGAATGTGCCGTCGTCAACCTTGCCGTCACGCACGCGGTAGAGCGTGACGCCGGAAGGCGCAGAAACCCCTCCCACCGAGGTCGGTCCCACGATCGCTGCCGCCTGGTGAAAGCGCAGGGTTCCGTTCGCAATGGGATAGACAAGCGACTCGCGCGTGTGCATGTGCCCGCCCAAAGCGATTTCGAGTTTGTGCGGCTGGAGCGCGGCCAGCAACTCCTCGGTATTTGAAACTACGTGACGATACTGCATCTTGCCCTTGATGCGGATCAGGCTCGGCGCGGGTTCCTCTTCGGTATAGCCGTGCAGCACATCCACGGCGCTCGCCAGGGGAATGTGGTTGAAGGTCACCACACGCGTGCCCGGCGCGGCTGTCGCGAGGTCGCGCTTGAGCCACTCCATCTGCGCTGCATCGATGTGGCCGTAGTACCAGAGGTCGTCCACGTCAATTGTGTCCAGCCCCACGAAGCGCACGCCACTATAGGTGAACGAGTAGTAGTCCGGCCCGCGATAGTGGCGGTACATCTTCTTGCCGTACAGCGGATGCTGCGGGCTCACCAGCGACTTGTGCCGTTCGATGCCGAAGATTTCGTGATTGCCCGGCACCGTCCACACCGGCACAGCGAAGCGCGCGAGTTCGGCAGCAAGCATTTCGTAGTAACCGCGCGCCTCGGGCTCCTGCACGCGCAGCGCGTCGCGCACCAGGTCACCGGTAATGAGCACGAAGGCCGGACGCAGCCGCTCCACGATTTCGCGCACGCGTTGCAGGCGCGGCAGGCTCTGTGCGCTCACGTGCGGGTCTGAGGCATGGATAAAGGTGAACTCCTTCGACGCCGCCTGCTGGCGCAGCGCGAAATCAACCTGCTGCTCGCTCTTCCCTTCCTCCACCGCGCGCCAGAAGCCACCGGGCGCAGCCCAGCCGTCCGGCACGCTGACAAAGACAACGTCTGCCTCCGCGGTTGCCGTCAGGGAGTAGGCGCCGTCGGCCCCGCTCATGGCAACCGTGTACTGGTCAGAGACGGCCACGCCGGCGACGCCGCGTTCGCCGGCATCGCGCTTGCCATTCGCGTCCGCGTCGTCAAACACCACACCGCGCACCACACGCGTCTCGACTTTCTGCGCTTCCGCTGCACGCGGGTCGACGTGCGAGATGATGGGAAGACTGCCGGCAACCGCTGCGATCAGGATTCGAGCCTGCCAATTCCTTCGCTGGTTCATGCTGGACTCCCGTGTGGAAGAACGATTGTAGCAGGAGAGGAGAGTCCGTCTCGGCTATGTTAGAATATTGCTCGGCGCGCGCCCTTAGCTCAGCTGGATAGAGCGTCTGGCTACGAACCAGAAGGCCGGGGGTTCGAATCCCTCAGGGCGCGCCACTTGCTCGTGAGATTTCTTTTCAAAGACTTCCAACAAGAGCCTTCGTTTCACTTCGAACTCAGATATCATGGCCGCCCATCAATTGACGCGCTTTGAGTCAACTAGGGGCTGAGCGATGAACATCGTTGGCTGCCGTGCCTTAGGGCTCATAGTTATCGGGGCTGTTCTTTACTGGCTATCTGTGGTCGTGGCTATGCATCTTCTGGAACCAGAGTTCAATCCCGTCAGAGATCCAATGAGCGCCTACGTCCTGGGCGCCTACGGCCCTTGGATGACCACAACCTACGTGGCGTTGAGTGCCGCGCTGTTGGGCCTAGCCTATGGCTTGGCGAAGACGTTGCTACGTACCCGCCTTACCAGCACCGCATGCTTGCTCTTCCTGGTTGCCGCCGCAGCTAACTTTGTGGCAGGGCTGTTTCCGATGGACTTCCCTCCGCCGCCTCGGACCTTATCGGGCCGCTTGCACGTGCTAGGCGGGTTGCTCGCCTTTCCCACAATGACACTCGGGACATTTCTTTTCTCGCTGAGCTTTCGCCGCGATGAGTATTGGCGAACGGTGTCAGTTCCCTCGTTGACCCTTTCCGCCGGTATCATTGGAGCGCTTCATCTTGGAATAGTCTCGCTCCTTACTCTTGGCTTTGGCGGCTACGCGCAACGTCTGCTCATCGCCCTGCTTTTCGCTTGGATGATCGTGGTCAGCATTCGGCTGACCCACTTCCCGCGTACCGCTGAAGAGTCTCGGCGTTCGGTTTCCCTGAGTTCTTAAATCGTCCCCTAGGGCGCGCCACTCCTGCAATGTCCCTTGGCTTCTTCTACTGTTGCTCAGGTGACGCAGCAATGGGTTGCGCTTCAAACGCTTTCATGAATTCGTCGGAGTCTGAAACCCACCCGAACAGCGTTTGAATGACCAGAAGGGATGCTTCGTGGTTACTTCTCGGGAACTCGTGTCCAATGGGCTCGCCCATACAATCTGCTAGGAGCACACACGAATAGTCTCGGAACATCGCATCTCTGACCGTCGACTCCACGCACACACTCGTTGTGCACCCAGTGATGATGAGGAATTTGACTCCCAGTTGTGTGAGGATGGCATCCAAATCTGTTTCATAGAAGCCGCTAAATCGATGCTTATAGATGACAACGTCTTGGTCCTGCGGCTTAAGTTCGGAAATAATATCTGTGTTCCACGTGCCTCGGATGAGAATTCGACTTTCCGTACCGTTGAGGGCGTGAATGGTCGTTCCGACGCCAAACATCAGGTGCCGCACCCGGTTCGGAGAGTCGGGAGCACCTAAGTCCGAGAGATCCGGACGAAACCCCATCTTAAGATAAATGACCCTGATGCCTGCGTCGCGGGCCGATGCCAGGACTCTCGCTGTGGGCCGGACGGCTTTTTGAATCATCGAAATGTCGAATCCCGCACGGTCGAACAAGCCACCCTTGGAGCCGAAGTCATTTTGCATGTCCACAACGACCACTGCAGTCCTTGCCGTTTCGATCGCAATCGGGTGGGGCTTCGCATCGAGCCTGACAACGCGGCTTTTCCTTTCAGGGGGATGGTGTGCCATTGACCTTGATTCCTCCAGCGCAAGTCTGGCTAAGTGGTCAGCAGAAAGGCCGAATGCGGACTTTCTACCACACTTCCGTCCGTCCCAAAAGTTCTAAAATCGTCCCCTAGGGCGCGCCATTCCCTCCACTTCCCTTGCGTTCCAACCTGCCGAAGAGTTGCCCGCCGTACTTTTCTGCGCTCCAGGTGCCGGCGTACTGATCGCGATACAAGACCACGCGCGCGCTGAATGTCCCCATGCCGGGAATGGTGAAGTCCGTCAGGCAGAGAACGGGTGTATCGCCGGCCCATTTGACTTGCACCGGGATGACGATGGGGATGTCGCGCGAGGCGTACTGAAAGCGCGAGCGAACCAGCCACGTGTCGCCGGCCAAGCGCGTGACGCCTTCGATGACGTAGCGCTCTTCGCTGCTGAGCGTGTCGCGGCCAACCGTAGTCGAGCGGCCGACCAGTGTCGTGCCCGTCATCATCTGCTCGAACTGCGCGTCGAGCTCCTCCACCGTTGCGCTGGTGCGCCTGCGGGCAAAGCCAAACACGAGAACTACCACACCCAACACCGCAAACGTCCACAGCAAGATTCTGCGGAACCGTCCCATAGCCATAGCGAATTACCTCCGAGGATTGGGCTATCTGGAGTTGCTGCGCAGCGCCCTTCCCTGCGGCTAGCTCGCTTTCGCAAAACGCTTGGCGGCGCGAGCGCGGGCACGCGCAGCGACTTCGGCGCGGTCGCGAGGCGGAGCGTTGGTGACGAGTGAATCCACGAGGCGGCGCGCAATGGCAGTGACGTCGTGGACCGCGCGGTCGAAGGCGGCCTCGTTAGCTTTCGATGGATGCGTAAAGCCGCTCAGCTTGCGCACAAACTGCACCGCCGACGCGCGAATCTCGTCGTCCGTGGCGGGCGGTTTGAAATTGAAAAGCGTCTTGATGTTCCGGCACATGGTGATTTTTTCCTCGCAGACCAAAATACGATAACGCGCAGGGCGTTGCAATCAAACCGCAAGAAAAGCAGATCCCGCGACCGCCGCGGCGGGGTGCTAACGCACGGGGACGGCCAGCGTGTCGTGGTGCGAGCGGATCAGCGT
>Ga0137796_10001839_pt1 | contig 11751 bp, 10 predicted proteins | sample OV2TP3_FD_97704 | JGI IMG/M metagenome (GOLD analysis project Ga0137796, IMG submission 97704)
CAGAAAAGTGGCGTCCTGCTGTTCGAGGGGGAGATATCCCACCTCATCAATCACCAGCAAGGCTGGTCGGGTCATGACGTCCATCAGCACGTTGAGTCGATTTTTGGAGCGTGCGATGCGCGACTTGGTGATCAGGTCGTGCAGGGTCAGGAAGTAGACCCGGTGGCCGTGCGCGATGGTTTTGAGGGCCAGTCCCATGGCCAGATGGGATTTGCCCACGCCGGGGGGTCCGAGGAAGAGGACGTTTTCGCCAGCGTGCACGAAGCGTAGCGTGGCCAGTTCCGTGATGACGTCCCTGGGGACTTGAGGCTGGGCCTCGAAGTCGAAGCTTTCGAGCGTCTTGGGATTCGTGATCCCCGACAGCCTCAGATAGGTCCGGATGCGTCGCTCAAAGCGGACCGTTCGTTCCTTGCCCAACAGGTCGTCCAGGATTTCGACAGGGCAGCGTTGCTGTTTCTGACCTTGTTCCAGCACGACATCCAGGGTGGACAGCGCCGCCTCCATCGAAAGCGCGCCGAGGTGTTCCCGGACCCGTTCATAGCTGAGTGCAGCGCTCATCGGACCTCCTCCCTTCGACAAGCTCAGGGACCGCCTCAAAGACCTGCTCGTAGAGGGCCAGGGGACGCACCTCCACGGGCGTGGCGATGCGGCGGAAGGGATTCTCAAAGCCGCCTGGGAAGGCAGGTACGGCCACCTGCAGGAAATGCGGACGCGGGGGGGTATCTGGCCGAGGTTTGGAGGCCTTTGGCCTGGAGAGTCTCCGGATGGCTTCCTGGTGACCGGGAAGCGTCACCGACCGGCTGCCCTGGGGCTGTCTTTGATGCCTGGCGACCTGGGTCTCTCCCAGGAAGACCTGGAAGGTATCTCCTACGTTATCCCCGTCAGGACGGACCACGACGGTGTGTCCTACGGCCTTGGGATCAACGCTGTAGCGCACGCCCTCGAAGCTGATGTGACAGTCGGACGGGACCTGCCTGAATTCCAGGGGCCGCACGTCGAGGGCCGGAATCGCCGCCAGGGGGCGCAAGTGAGGCAATTCCTGAGCGTGGCGGTCTGAGGGCCTTTGGCCCGTGGTACCGTGGAGGCGCACGTTGGCCACGGTATCCAGCCAGGCCTGGAGCTGGTGGTTGAGATCCTCCAGGTCGACAAAGCACCGCCCTTCCAGGAAGCTGGACTTCACAAAGGAGACGCCTCGTTCCACCTTGCCCTTGACTCTGGGCCAGTAGGGCGGGCAGGCCACCGGCAAGAATCCATAATGCTGGGCGAAGTCCAGAAATGTCCGGTTGAATCGCACGGTCCCGGTGATCACGTCGTGAGACTCGACGGCCTGTTTCATGTTGTCCACCAGGATCTCACGAGAAATCCCCAGGACGCCGAAGGCATCCTTGAGACACCGCAACAGCGCTGGAAGTCGCGTCGAGGTGGTGAATCGGGCATACAGCATCCGGCTGTAACCCAGGACCATCACGAAAACATACAGCTTGTGGGGGGAGTCGCCCACCTGAATGGACCCGCACTCTCCCCAGTCGATCTGCGCCTGGTGGCCCGGCAGCGTCTCGAAACGCTCGGTGACTCTTCGGGTGAATACTTCCTTGATCGGGTGTACAAACTCCCGCAGGATCGTCAGACCACCGGTGTAGCCCTGGGACGTCAGTTCCCGCAACAGCACGGTGGCAGGCAGGTCGAACTGCTCCAGGCGGGCCTGGATATATCCCTTGAAGTCATCCAACTTGGAGGACCGGGCAGATCGAGGCTTGGGAAACGGTCCCTCCCGATGGAGGTGGTTGTAAACCGTCTGACGGCTGACTCCCAATTGCTTGGCTATTCTGTCCTTGGGCACTCCTTCTCGGGCCAAATACAAAATCTGCATGGACATCTCCCTTAACATCATAGGTGGAAGCCCTCCAGGGTTAGGAAGCATCTTAAGGGGATGCTCCTATTATATCCTGCCGAGGGCTTCTACCATAGCCAATTGTCGACTTGCTCCCCTGCCATAAGGGCAGAGAAGGGCTTTACAGACCGATGGGAGTGTCCAATTCTAAACCGATGCTTTTGTCAAATATACAACCGTTGATGACATGTGCCTTCCCTGACAGCCGTGTTGAAGGGTTCGTGCGGGATGACCACGTTCAGTAGCATACGCATGGCGGACTCCTTTCCCTGTCGGGTGACGGGTTGCGCTTCAACCTCTCAACCGCCTCTCAGACCATTGGTCCATACGGTAATCAAACCGCAAGGAGGTGTCAACAAAAAATCTTCGACTCGTGATCGGAGGCCTCCACATCCGAAAGTCAACGCCCATAGACGCCCCACAGAATTAGAACAGAACAAGGCAGGACAAGTTGCCGTTTGGGGGAACCTTTCCTACTAAAACTCAGTTCAATTGGCAGAAGAACAAAGGGGACAAGCCAGAGGTCATCGAAAGGGAAATTGCACGGGCATTCCGCAAAAAGATTACTCGGTGGTGAATAGGAAGAAAAGTTATGGATGATATATGGCCGTCTATCGTGATTGTTTTGGTGATAGTGATCATAGCCCTGTTGCCCGATATTCTGAAGCTTTTCAGAGACAAAGAGCAGCCGAAGTCTTAGAAACAGCAATTTCGGCTCCCAGGGCTTCTCTGCCCAAAAATTGAGGGCCATAGACGCCCCATAAAGCCGCGATCTCGGATCAACCCGACTCTGAATTCCCCCTAAACCGGCAGCTTGGTTTCCCCATCTGTGATCGCCGACTTAACCTGAACATCGGTAAGACCAATGGCATCCGTCAGGTCGACCCCTCTGAGGTCGGCGTTTATCGTATAGGCGCTCCGAAGGTTGGCCCTCTGGAGATTGGCCTTTGCAAAAGAAGCCCTCCCCAGGCTGGCCCTTATCAGGTTTGCTCCCTCCAAATTTGTCCCTTCCAAGTTAGCCCCTCTCATATTGGCTTCGGAAAGATTCGCGCCGGAGAGGTTGGCTTCCCATAAGTTGGCCCCGGCGAGGTTGGTCTTGGATAAGTCAGCCGTCACCAGAGAGGCCCTTGCGAGGATGGCTTCTCCCAGGTCGGCCTCGGAGAGATTGACTCCCACCAGATGAACACCCCAGAGTCTGACCCCTCGGAGGTTAGCCCTTTTGCCTTCTTTGCCTTTTGACTCCACCCACTTCCGGTGATTCTCAAGAATCTCTTGGAGTTGTTCTGGTGGAATTTCTCGTGGCCCGGTCATCTCATCCTCTCTCGTTTATGTCCGCTTCCACCACCCTGTCGCCGGTACAAAGTAAAGCGACAACGCTCGCCTCACAACATCGCTCACCGTCTCTGATGTAACCTCGGCATGGGCTTTCAGACTCTCTGCCACGTCTACAGGTAGATGGAGCATTACGCGCTCCATACGTCCACTCACGACTTTTTCAGTCGGGGCCTTTCGCCTTTGCCTCCACTTTTCGCTTGCCACCTCATCAACCAGCTTGCCTGTTTTCCGCAGCCGGCCAGCAAGTAGATCGATCACATTCCTCTGAAACTTAATGTTGAGACCTCTCTCGCCCTTCAGAAAGGTGAGCAAGGCTTTCTTTTGGATGACCAATCCTAATGAGTTCTCGACAGCAACGACACGCGCTGAACGTGGAGTATCCGTCAGGACACCCATCTCGCCCACACACTCGCCAGGCTTGATCCGGGCAATGTTGATCCCCTTCTCAGACTGTACGATCAGCGTCCCCTTACACAGAATGAGCATATCTGTGCTGGGTGCCCCTATTTTGTAAATGGCATGTCGGCCCTTGACCTTTTTCAACTTGCCGACCTGAAGCAGTTTTTGGGCTTCCTGGGGGGTGAACCCTTTGAACAGCGAAAGCCCACGAATCAGTTTGAGCAGGTTTTCGTTCAGATACCCCTGCATCGCCCCTCCTGTTAATAAAGAAAAACGTTTCCTGAAAGGATGTCGTCGAGCTCCTTGCTGAGATTGGGAGCCCTGGTCTTTAACCTCTCGATCTGGGCGTTCGTGTTGTGAACTTTCTGAGAGATGATCTTGATGACATTGAGCAGCATCTTGATACAGATAGGCGTATTCCGAAGGAAAAGGGCAGTCAGGTCGTCCTTATGAATGAGGAGTCCCATAACGTTATCAAGGGTAATGACCTCGGCAGACCGGGGGCTATCAGCCAACAGACCCATCTCGCCCACGAGGTCAACGGGGCTGATCCGGGCGACCTCCACACCGCCGGAGGTGCGCACGGAAAGGTTGCCCTCCAGGAGGATGAACATGTCGAGGCTGGGCAATCCGACCCTGTAGAGGGTCTCCCTGGCCCTGTATCGCTGGAGAGTGCAGATGTCGAACACCTGCTGAAGTTCGGGCAGGATCAATCTCTCGAAAAGCGGAATCCTCTTGAGGAGTTCGAGGGTCTGATGCGATGTCTCAGAAAAGGACGTGTTGCTCATGGCTAATCTCCCTCCACGACGATGTATTCTCTTGCCGTCCAGAGGACATGGCGATAATCTCCCTGGATCGCTTTCTCTTGAAACTGTCTCGCCAGGTCAGCGTGGCTAGCCAGGCGTAGCGTCTGAGCAACGCAAACGAGGACCGAGAAAGCGTTTCTGTTCCTGTCGGTCAGGCTGACCCTCAAATTGGTGCGTGGCATATCGCGTGCCTGAAACACAAAAAGCCACACCTATCCAGATGCGGCTCGTCACCGTTTTTCAAGACTATGGTGTATACGGGAGACCATCGGCTCCCTCCCGACCCAAGCCCAGCAAAACCAAGGGGTGCACTTTTCAGTTACAAGGTACCAATGGGGTTTATCGGAGTCAAGCAAAAATAGAGCACCGAGTAGTCCATCGGCATCGACTCGCCGCTCTCTTTGAGCACACTCCGCCCCTGCAGGTGCGCAAATATGAGCGCAATGTCGCCCAGAACGTCGAGGCGCTCAATCTCTATCTTGGGATCGAACGTCCCGCGGGTAAAGCTCTCGCTGACCGAAGCTTCGATGGCGGCCTTCGATTTCGCAGGCGACCTCCGGGGACCTGCCCAGATAACGTCGTCGTCGAAAAGGGAGACGTACGCCTGCACGTCGCTCCTCTTAACCGCACTCTCGTACGCATCGACCACCGCGCGCACGGCCTGCGCGTCTGTCTTTGCTGTCATCGGTCTTCCTCCTTTCTCCCGCGATGGGGTCTCGCCTCGACTCGCGCAAGCGACGCCCCTGCACGGGCTCAACTCACTTTCGCGCGGTATGGGTTTTGGCATTGCTCCCAACGAATAGGCGCTGAGTGGCCGGTGCTGGCCACCACTCGGTAACGGTAAGAAACAAGCGGGGGTGACAGCGACGCCAGGTCTACTCCCTTACCCTCCCAGCGCAGGCGCCCCCTACACCGTCGGCTTAATGTTCTGGTTGAGCCGGAAGAAATTAGTCGGATCGTACTTGTTCTTTAGTGCGACCAGCCGTTGGTACTTCTGGCGGCCATAGGCGGCCCTGACCCGGCCTGCCCCCTCGTCGGCCTCTTGGCCCAGATAGTTGACGTACACGCCGCCCGACGAGAACGGTTGCATCGCCTCCCAAAACTCACAGGCCCACCGGATGCACTTGTCAGATTCCACCGGGTCAGGCGAGATCCCCAGGATGAGGAGGCTATAGCGCGCATCTCTGTGATTGAAAGCGGTCTCCTCCTGGCCCATCTGGTTAACTGCGCCACCCAGCTCTTCGATGGTCCCGTGGCTCATCGGCGAAGGACGGCTCGCGCAGTAAGCGACCATGGTGTCGATGGCGTCGTCGTTGAGGCCCTTCAGGAAGTTCGATTTCCAGTAGTGCTGTTGCCCGGATGGAAAAGAGGAATCTAATATGCTCTGGACTTCTCTGTAGACCATAGGGTGGACTTGGTCTGCTACCGGCGGGCCGAACTCTTTGAGGGGGCGCAGGATCTTTTCCCCCTCCTCGATGGGCCCGTTATAGCAGACAAAGATGACGGCTACAGGGTCACCGCCGGGCAAGGTCCCGAGCGCTGCGTAGGAAGTCAGCTCGTCGGGTTCTGTGCTGGTGAACTCACGATAGAACTTGAGAATTTCTTTGGCCTTCTCGAAGGGATAAACGACCATACCCGCCAGCACCGTAGGGCCGATGACATGAAGACGGTACTCTAAGGAGGTCACAACACCAAAGTTCCCGCCGCCGCGGAGGCCCCAGAAGAGGTCCTCGTGCTCGGTGGCGCTGGCCGTCAGGAACTTCCCATCAGCGGTGACGATATCGGCGGACAGCAGGTTGTCGGAGGCCAAGCCGCACCTGCGTGACAGCCAACCCAGGCCTCCGCCAAGGGTGAGCCCAGCAATGCCCGTCGTGGAGACGATACCACCGGTAGTCGCCAGGCCGAAGGCTTGAGTCTCCAGGTCGAATTCGCCCCAGGTGACACCACCCTCGGCTCGGACCGTACGCCCGATGGGATCGACGCGAATCCCCTTCAGGCAAGACAGGTCGATCACGAGACCACCGTTGCAAGTGGCTTTGCCCGCAACGTTATGACCGCCGCCGCGTACGGCCATTAGGAGGTTGTGGGTTCGGGCAAAATTGACGGAATGGATTACGTCAGCGACGCCGGCGCAGCGGGCGATAAGGCCCGGCCTCCTGTCGATCATGCCGTTCCAGACTTTACGGGCCTCGTCGTAGCCTTCGTCGCCGGGACGGAGCAGTTGGCCGCGCAAGCCCTTCTCGAACTCCTCTATCGCTGAGTCCTGGAGCAGGATGTCCCCACCTGTGAGGGTAGTAACCCTTAAGTCTGTCATGATTCCTCTCCTTCCTCCTAAACCATACAGCTTCCTCACACAGCACCGTGGACCGCCGTATAGCCGTAACAGGCGCTTTCAGCCGTCTCTCCCCTGGGTGAGGGTTTGCGCTTTTCTCACGGCAGCCCGAACGCGAACACCATCCCCGACGAATGGTGGTTTTTCATGTCCTTGAAAAATTCCGGAAATAGATTCAGAGCCGGGTCTGCCACGCCGCCTTTGCCTGAGACGACGGCGACATACTGCTTCCCGTCCACCGCGTAGGTGATGGTATGCGCCATGATGCCCGAGCCCGTCTGGAACTGCCACAGGGTCTTTCCGGTCTCGGCGTCGAACGCCTGAAGGAATCCGCGCATGGTGCCCGAGAAGACCAGCTCTCCGCCGGTCACCAGCGGGCCGCCCCAGCGCACCTCCAGTTCGGGTTCGGCCTCCCACTGTTTTTTCATGGTGCGCAGGTCGTAGGCGCACAGGCGTCCCGGACGGTCTGCCGTCCGCCGCTCGGCTTTGGCAAACTCGGTTACTTCCGCGCCGATGAAAAGCTCACCGGGCTTGTATTCCGTGGGTTCCCAAATCCGGTCGTTTCCGGTTTCGTTGGCCACGATGACCATCCACTGCCGGCCCGGATGGAACGCCGTGCTCCACCAGTTTGCAGCGCCGATCACGGACGGCGCGACGAAGACGGTGTCCTTCGACCCCTTCTTCGGGCGGGCGTAGGGACTCTCAATCGGACGCCCTGTACTGAGATCGAGGCCTTTTGCCCAGAACGGGGGTTCCGGCGTCTCACAGAACTTCACCGCCTTGAGGAATCTGCCGTCGCGCCGGTCAAGCACGTAGAGAAAGCCGGTCTTCACCGCCATCGCGATGACAGGGGTCGCCTTCCCTTCGTGTTCGATCTCCGTGAGGGTCGGCGTGACATTGGAATCGAAGTCCCAGTCGTCGTTGGGCACGAACTGGAAATGCCATTTGATCTTTCCTGTGTCCGCGTCGAGCGCGAGCACGGAACAGCAGTAGAGGTTGTCCCCCGGCCGCTGTTCGCTGCTCCACGGCCCGGCGTTGCCCGTTGTCCAGTAGATCAGGTTCAAATCGGGGTCGTAGGAGCCCGTGACCCACGTAGGCGCGCCCCCGCGCTCCCAGATGTCGCTGTCCTGTGGCCACGTCTCGTGGCCCGGTTCTCCGGGCCCAGGAATGGTGTAGGTCTTCCAGACGCGTTTTCCTGTGTCCGCATCGCGCGCCTCGACAAACCCTCGAATGCCGAACTCGCCGCCTGCCGTGCCAGTGACGACCATGCCTTTGATGATCAGCGGGGCGAACGTCTTCGAGAAGCCGAGACGGTAGTAGTCGGGCGTCACCTGCCAGATGACTTTGCCCGTCCTGGCATCGTGACAGAAAATTGTCCCGATAGTGTTATGCCAGATGACCCTGTCCTTGTAAATCGCCGCGCCTCGGTTCACGTCAGTGCCAGCAGAGTACTTGGTCGCATCCTCGGGCAGCATCGAGTCGAACTCCCAGAGGAGTTCCCCTGTGTCTGCCTTGAGCGCGTTGATGCGCCCTTGTGTTGAGGTCGCATACATGATGCCTCGATGCACGAGCGGCGTGCACTGTTGCCCCCCGCGCGTGCCCAGCGAGAAGCACCACCTCGGCACAAGCTTTGCCACGTTCTTGCGGTCGATCTGGTTCAGGGGGCTGAACCGGTGCCCGCGATAGTTCTTCGCGTACATCAACCAGTCGGCGGGGTAGTCGTCCGCGCCTTTGAGCGCCTCATCCGTCACCATCTCAGGCGCGTGGCGAGGGGGGGCGGCAGGAGGCTCTGCCAGCGCCCTGCGCGAGAGGGAAAAGAACAACCCCGCGAGAACCACGAGCAGAACCGCCGAGGACAGATGCGCCAGACGACGTGTGAGAGCAACCATATCTCCCTCCTTATCTCACAACCCCTAATGGGGATCGGTGATGTGAAAGGTTCTTTCCAGCTTCAAAACCGCATTCGGACCCCTCCGTGCAACCGGACCGGCGCGCCGACCGTCACAATGCCATCCCCCGTCTTCCCCACCGCGTAGGATTGATTGAAAAGATTTTCGACCTGGAAAAAGACCTCCTTTCCCGCCCTGATCTGGCGCGTCACAGACAGCCCCACCTGGCCGGAGTCCCCCAGCCCCAGCGAATTGACGTCGTCCTCAAACTGGTCGCTCGTGTACTGAGCCTGCACAGAGACGAGCAAGAGCGCCGGGTTGGCATAGCCCAGTTTCAGGATGAGGTGATGCGCCGGTACCTGAGGGATGCGCTTGCCTTTCAGGTCCGGCGGCCCGCTGACGACCCTGCTGTCATTGAGAAGATAGCTGACCGAGCCGGTCCAGAACGAACGGGTCCGGCAGGTCAGCTCGGCCTCGATCCCCCGGACCCGCGTCCGGTCCAGGTTGCGCCGCTGACGGCAGCGGCCACCGCCGGGGACAAAGCCACACGGAGGGACCTGACCTGGCCCGCTTCCGAGGGTCAGGTTGACCACGGCATCCTTCACCTCATTCCAGTAGGCTGTCAGACGGCCGGTCAGGGAGGGAGTGACATAGTCAACCCCGGCCTCTCCGCCCAGCAGTCGCTCCGGGTTTAGGTCTTCGCTGGCCTCGGTGATGTCGTTCTGCACCCGGAATGGCCGGAAGAGCTCATTCAGCGTGGGGGCGCGGAAGGTCCGGTAGAAGGAGCCTCGAAAAGAGACGCGGTCCGTAGCGTGGAAACGCAGGCCTGCCTTGGGGTTGAAGACCCAGCGCGTCCGGCTGGCGAACCGGTCGTCCCGCACGGTCTGGTCCACCTCCAGGTCCCGCTCAAGGCGGGAGGCGTCAAGGCTGCGCCAGAGGTCGATCCTGCCGCCCGTCGTGACCTGCCAGCGGGGCCGGGGGATAAAGATGTCCTGGAGGTAGACCCCCATCACCAGCTGCTCTCCTCCGGCCCTGCGCCGCCGGGTGAACCGGCCGGACATAAACCGGAAGTCCTCATTGGTCTCCCCCGAAGCCCATCGGAGGTCCGACCCTGCCGTGAGCAGGTGGGCCGCGCTCACCGGCTTCAGCCACTCTGTCGTGACGCCGACCGCCTTTGAGGGCACGTCAAACTGATTCAGACTCGGACTCTCTGAACTCCGGTCAGGGGCCTGGGAGGAAAATGTGCTCTTGAACCGCTGGAGCTGCGAAAAGCCTGTGAAGGTCCACTTGCCTCCGTCCGGCGTCCTCACGGTGGCGTTGATCCCGACGTATCCCGCATCCGTGTTGTTTCGGGTGAAGGGCGTCCCATTGTTCCGGTCTTCGCTGAACATGCCCCCGTGCAGGTAGAGGTCCGCGGTCGGCGAGAGGTCGTGCGTCAGCTTCATCCTGACGGCCCTGTTCTTCGAGCCGGCGCTGACGTCGATCCTCCCCCGCCGGTCCGCCCGAACGACCGGATACCCCTGCGTGTCGAAGTAGCTCCCCTCCAGCGCCAGACCGAGGGGGCCAAAGCGGTCGCTGACGGAAAAGTCCAGGTCCGCGGTCTTCCCATTTCCGACCTTGCCGGAGACCATCGCTGTTCTTTTCTGAGGTCGTGAAGTGAGAATCTGAATGACCCCGTCCAGGGCGTAGTTCCCCCAGATGTGCGCCCCCCCGCCCCGGAGCACCTCGATCCGCTCGACCTGCTCCATCCGCACCCGGCTCCACGCCACCCAGCCCCCGAACGGATCGTTTAACGGGATGCCGTCCAGAAGGACCAGGCTGCGGCTGGACCCGCTGGCCCCGATGCCGCGCAGGGATACCCCCTGCGCGGTGGGGTGGGCCACGACGCTGCTGGAGCGTCGAAACAGGCTGAAACCGGGCACCTGCCGCAGGAGATCGTCCAGCGTCTGAGCCGCAGACCCCCGGATGTCCGCTCGGGTGAGAAGGGTCGCGCTGGCGGGGATGTCTTTGAGCGCCTGGTCCGTCCGGGTGGCCGTCACGACCATTTCCTGCAGGGGGACGACCTTCGTCGAATCTTTCACCGCCGCCCGGGACCCCTCAGCGCACAGGCTCATCGAGGCCAATGACAGCATCAGGCTCAGGAGCAGGAGTCTATATCCCTTCCGGCAGTCCTTCTGCCAGCGCATCCGTATCCTCCTCCGCTTTGGCCTCCCATTCCATCCCCTGTATTTTCTTTCATGCCAGCGCCTCCAGCAGCGCCCTGGCCTCTTTCAAGTCTGCGGTGTCAAACCCCTCCGTGAACCACCCGTAAATCTCCTGAAGCATCTGCCGCGCCTCCTCCTTCTTGCCCTGCCCCTGCCACAGCCGGCACAGGCTCACCGTCGCCCGCAGCTCCAGGGACCTGGTCTGCTGATGCCGGGCCACCGAGATGGCCTTCTGAAAACAGGTCTCCGCCTCAGATTCCGCTTCTTCCGTCGACCGCTGACCGCCGACCGCCGACCGCCGACCGTCGGCTTTTCTGCCGTCCGCCGTCGTCGGTCGTCCGTCTGCCTTCTGCCGTAACAACTCCCCCTTGAGCCGGTACAGCTCCGCCTCGTAGAAACGCTCCCCCGTGCGCTCGACTGCGGTTAGCGCCTCGGCCAGGACACGCAGCCCCTCATCAGGCTGTCCTCCTTTCCCATACCCCTCGGCCAGAAGAGCAAAACAATATGGACGCCAATACTCTGCTATAGCTCGCTGCCTGGCTATACTCTCGTGCATCTGAGCAACCACCTCTTGCGCATGACCCTGCTCGGCCAACGCCCAGCCATGAAAGATAGTTCCCCACCCTATCCACTCCAAAAACCCCTGCTCGCGAGAAAACCGGATGCCTGCCTCTGCCCGCTCCAGCGCCCTTTGCCCCTCCCGGCGGAACTGATGGATCTCGGCAGCTTGGAGTAGCGCACGGGCCGTGCTCAGGGGATGAGATAGGTCCTGCGCCAAAGTGATAGCCTCGTTGATTCTATTCAGGGCCTTTGCTACCGGACACTTTTTTTGCCGTTTTTTAAAGGGGGGGGCTCGTAGTATATTCTTATCTCAACCCCAAGTGAGAGAAAGGAG
>Ga0137796_10001840_pt1 | contig 11749 bp, 13 predicted proteins | sample OV2TP3_FD_97704 | JGI IMG/M metagenome (GOLD analysis project Ga0137796, IMG submission 97704)
TCCGCCGCTTCGGTAAGACGACCCCGATCCTCGGTGTCTGCCTGGGACACCAGTGCATCGGGGCGGCCTTCGGAGGCAGGATCATCCGTGCCCCTGAGATCATGCACGGCAAGATGTCCGGCATCTTCCACGATTCTCAAACCATCTACCGATCTTTAAAAAACCCTTTCGCCGCCATGCGCTACCACTCTCTGGTCATAGATCCGAGCCAATTGCCCGCCGATCTCGCCGTCAGCGCGCGGACTGCCGACGATGTCATCATGGGCGTGCGCCACCGGAGCTGGCCCGTCGAAGGGGTGCAATTTCACCCCGAATCGATCCTCACCGAGGAAGGGAAAAAATTGCTGAGCAATTTTTTGACTTGCTACTGAGGCTGGCGGAGCGCTAGGCCCGCTTCTTAATGAAATCCGCTAGCCGCTCGCCGATCATGATGGCCGTGAGGTTCGTATTGGCATGGGTCACGGTCGGCATGATCGAGGCATCACCGATCCACAGGTTGGACATCCCGTGCACGCGAAGGCTCTGATCCACAACCGCCATCGGGTTCGAGGCCGGACCCATCATGCAAGTCCCCACCCCGTGGTGATAGCTATCGTAAGTGGAGCAGGCGAACTTTGCCCAACCTTCCTTCGCGCCCGGCTGCAACAGCGGCCCATAGTACTCTCGCATGCTCCGGTCCTGAACCAGCTTGAAGATAAATTCCATGGCTGAGGCCATGTCTCTGATATCTCCGGGATCTTCCAGCATGCGCGATTCGATTCCGGGTAGGTCGTAGGGATCGGGGCTCTTCAAGAAGAGCCTGCCCCGGTTTTTCTGCTCCAGCAAGTGAGCCGAGATCGGCATCATCCGCTTGACTCCCCCGACCTCGGTCGGCGGCCTCATGACGATGTGGAAGTTGCCACAATCGCGACTCGGGTCGCTCTTGATGATCAATCTGAAGCGCGGGATCACCCAATCTTCCCGGAAGTGAGTCGGCCCCTCAAAGGTCATATAGACGACGGCATGATCTTGGTAGTTCTCTCCCACGCCCTGCAAGCCATGAACCACACGAATGCCATGCCGCTCAAGCTCCGCTGCCGGGCCGATGCCCGAGAGCATAAGGATTTGCGGCGTATGATAGACCCCGGCGCTGAGCACGACCTGATCTCCCCACGCGGTATGGAGGCTACCCTCCTTTTTGTAGCGGACCTCCTCGACCCTGTTTCCGGCAATCTTTAATGAAACCACCTGTGCCTCGGCGACAACGGTTAGATTGGATCGACCTCGCGCCCGGTCCAGATAGGCCACGACCGTACTCTGGCGCTTTCCCTCCTTAATATTATAGGGAGACATGCAGACCCCAATCGGATCCGGGACATTGAGATCCGGGCATCGCGGCAGTCCCATGCTCAAAGCCCTATCGACAAAGGCCCGCACCGGCGCGGACATGGGCATGTCAAAGGTAAAGGGACGCTTGACGTAAAGCGGCCCGTCCCTGCCATGGATCGGACTGTCCGGATAGTCTTGGTCCGACTCGATCCGCTTCAACACGGGCAGTACCCTGTCATAGGCCCAATCGGGATTACCCCGCTCCACCCAACTATCGAGATCAAACTTGGTCGGGCGTAGAACCGACATCACATTGACCGAGGAGCCGCCTCCCATAATCCTGCCCGCCAGAGCGTAGTAGATGCTGCCGTCTATCTTGCGCTCGGTGGGATACATGAAGACATACGGAGACTCCAGGAGCAGGCGAACCTGCTTGGACGCGTCCGAGACTATATCCGGTATGGGCTGTGGATCCGGACCTGCTTCGAGCAGGAGCACCTTGCGCCTCGCGTCCTCGGAAAGCCGGGCGGCCGCCGCGCAGCCCGCCGAACCGCCACCCGCGATGATCACGTCATAATGGTCTGCCATAGTCGTCCCTCAATTGATGCCGACTGGAAAAATCCTTTCCAGATCCTACAAGCCTCTCTGGTCACCCTCGAGCCTCTTTCGCAGCCGTTCGGCGAACTCGTCCAGCAGCAGAGCGGCAGTGGCCCGTAAAACCATGTCGCCGAGAATCGCGAGTCTCCCCTTGATCTCCACGCGGGCCTGATAGTCCAAGTTGGTCCGGCCCTCCAGGGATTGGCTTAGCCTCAGAGTCACGGTCGCCCTCAAGTCGCTGGCGGTCACCGAGTCCTGACCCTCGGTTCGCACCACCAATTCCTTTGGAGGCGTACTCTCTACAATAGTTGCGCGGAACACAAACTTACCGGCAATGGGGCCGACTGCCGCACTCATGATCCCGTCGAAAGTATGATCGTCGAGCGGTGTCACCTTCTCCAGCCCAGGCATGCAGGAAGCAAACTGATGGATGTCCATAAGAAAATCCCACACCTTCTGAGCCGGAACCCCGACCTCGATTGCTCCTTCGAAGACCATCGAGAGCGCTGTAACATCAAATTGAACTGCTTGTCAATTTCGCCGTGCAGGTTGAAGCCTGGGCTGCGAAAGGGTAAAGCATAGGAAAATGAGCGCCTCTTCGCTTGAAGAGTTGATCCGTTCTTCCTCTCGCGCCTTGGTCATCGGCGTCGGCGGAGGAGGGGATGTAGTCGGCGCGCTCGCAACGGCTCGATTCCTCGAATTCTGTGGCCTTGAATTTCATCTCGGCGGCCTTTCTTGGGAACGTTCGGTCTTCGACCCGATTCCAGGTCCCCGCTCCCTGGATGAGGTTCGAGAGGTGCGCGCCCTTCACCCGTACGTCTGGCTCGCCAACCCCAGAAGCCGCACAGCCACCGGCGTCCCCTTCGCCGAGTCAAAAATGGCCGCTATCTACGGCCGCGAGGTTCTCCTTGTTGATATCCACGGTGGGGCAAGAGGGGTCGTAGAGGGGTTGGAGGTAGCTCTTAAAGAGTTCAAGGCTGACCTGCTTGTGGGCGTCGATGTGGGCGGAGACTCCCTCGCTCAAGGCGGCGAGCCGGGGCTGCGCAGCCCTCTGGCCGATTCGATCATGCTCGCCGCCTTGGCGGAGTTTGAGCGGCGCGGCCAGCCCACGTTGTGGGCTGTTTTCGGCTTTGGGAGCGACGGAGAAATGACAGTTGAGGAGATCGAGGTCGCGCTCAACAAGGTAGCCAAGGCCGGAGGACTGCACGGGGCCTGGGCTTTGACGGCCAAGGTGGTCTCCGAGTTGGAGCGAGTGATCCAAGAGGTCCGCACGGAAGCAAGCGCCGTACCGGTGGAATGCGCGCGGGGCGCATGGGGAGAGAAGAGAATCCGCGAAGACCGCAGGAGGGTAAAACTCACCCCGCTCACAACGCTGACATTTTTTCTCTCGCCTACAGTAGTCTTTCATACCTTATCACGCCCGGCCCAGTCCGTGAGCGCGAGCTCTTCCCTAGAGGAGGCGAACCAGGCACTCCATGCCTTAGGGCTCAAGACAGAGCTCGACCGGGAGCTTGAGAGGTATCAGGCGGAGAAAAAGCAGCAGTGAATGCTCAAGCGCGTGCATCGGGACGTGTTGCTGCTCATGGTCTCACGTGGAGTCAGGGCCTTCGTCGTGCAAAACCCCCAGAAAAAGAGCGGTTGAAGGCATAAAGGGACGAAGAGTTAAGGAGTTCAGAGGTGACTTACTTCAGCAAAATCGCAGAGCAAAGAATCCGCGAGGCACAGGAGGCCGGGGCATTCGACAACCTGCCTGGCAAAGGCAAACCATTGGCACTAGAAGATGTGAGCTCAGTGCCGGAAGAGCTCCGGATGGCCTACCATATTCTGCGTAACGCCCATGTGCTGCCGCCCGAGGCCGAACTGCTGAAAGAGATCCATACCCTTGAAGAACTGCTGAAATACATCGAGGACCAGGAGGAGCGAAGAGCGACTGTCAAGGTGATCCAATGGAAGGTCATCCGCTTCGATCTGCTCCGGAGACGCTCGTTACCTCTGCAAAGCGTCCGGTTTTACAGCAAGAAGCTTGTGCAGAGGTTTTGCCGCAAATAGGCTGTCGATCGGGTACCACCGCCCCCTTCTTTGAGGCCGCCGAGCTTGCCGAGTTTTGCTCTTGACAAAGCCTTTAGTAGTTGATATTGGTCTGACCAGCAGACAGCTAGACCCATTCATGCTAAAGGCGATAAAGAAAACCCGCATCTACGAGGAAGTGGTGAACCAGATCCACGACCTTATCCGCCAGGCCAAAATCAAGGCCGGGGACCAGTTGCCCTCCGAAAGAGAGCTAGCCGAGACCTTTGGGGTTAGCCGCACGTCGGTGCGGGAGGCCCTGCGCGCCCTGGAAGCCCAAGGGCTGGTGATCAGCCGGACGGGCGCGGGCACGTTTGTCGCTGACCTTCCCATAGAATCACTGGTAGCCCCGCTTGCCACGCTCCTTATCGAGGAAAAGGACGCCCTTACGGATATCTTCGAGATGCGCAAGCTCATTGAGCCTCAAATCGCCGCCCTTGCGGCGGAGAGGGCGACCCGGAGGGACATTGAGCGCCTGAGCAAAATTCTCGCCAAGCAGAGAGGCCAAGTGGAACAGGGGAAAACAGGCGTAGAGGCGGACGCCGAGTTCCACTACTCGATCGGACAGGCAACCCAGAACCAAGCTTTAGAGAAGCTCGTGTCTGGATTGATGGAGATCCTGAGCCGCAGCCGGGAAGAGTCCCTACAAACCCCCGGTCGGAGCCAGGCCTCCCTGGATTCCCACTATAAGATACTGTCGGCTATTGAGGACCATGATCAGGAAAGGGCAAGACAGGCGATGCTTTATCACATCGAGCAGGTAGAGCGGAACGTCCTTTTGGACAAGAAGAAGAAATCCCAAACCATCTATCGCACCCCACTAGAAGAGAGGAGTGTCTCATGATCAAGCGCGTGGAGATTAATTATCGCGGCATCTTTCAGAAGAATCTCGGCAAAAAGATCGGCAGCGACATCGTCATGATCGCGAGCCGCATGGGGCAAAGGGCATTCTCCAACGGTCGGTACAGCGACTCGCCGGAGAGAAACGGGATCCCATGTAAATATTTCGCCTTCGTTTCCCCGGACCTCCCAGAGGAGGAGCTGGAAGCGGAATGCGGCGCCAAGCTCGAGATCGACCAGGCCGATATCTCAGTCGTCCTGGACGATACGATGTGCAAGGGCGTCGAGCCCTGGGGATGGCACGGCGTTCGGCCCATCAACGAAAAGGTAGTGGCCGGTGGCACCCTCCTGGTGTTTTCGCGGAAGGAGCACAAGGACTTGCTTAAGTTCATCGGCAAAAAGCCCTTCAACTACCGCCTAGCCATTCTCGACGGAGACGCCAGTCTCGCCGGCCTCTGGGTCAACAAGGACGACCTGACCCACGAGCGGACTCTCGGCGGAATCGCTGCTCTCGATCCGGCCCTGATCAGCATCGAGGCGGCGGAAGCCTACCTGATGGACAAGACCAAGCAGAAACACCGAGCCGAAGCCGCGCGGGCGGCCTACGAGTCCTTGAGGTCTGAAACGCCTAAGCCAAGGGTCAAAGTCGTCACGCCCAAAGAGGGAATCGACTGGCCCTACGAGATCCCTGTCCTTCCCAAGTGGTTTGAGATGGCCGAAGGGGCGGCGGTGCCGGCGGTGAAGCGAGGATTTGAGATCGGCCCACGGGGACAGTCGAGAAACGCCATGTTCAAGCGCGGCACGACCAAGACGCAGAGACCCGCGGTCAGGTTCGATCTCTGCACCAAGTGCACGCTTTGCTGGGTTGAGTGTCCGGATGAGTGCTTCGATCCGACCAGCGACGGCTACTATGACATCGAATACCAGTATTGCGTCGGCTGCGGCAAATGCGCCGAGGTCTGCCCGGTCAAGGAGTGCATCGTGATGGTCGACGAGCTTCAGTTCGAGGACAATAACAGCCCGTGGGAGCATTGGAAAAAAGATTCCAAGGGCTACATCAAATGGGTCGAAGAGAAGAAAGGTAAGGAGCGCGTTTCCTATCCCGTAGTCACGGGAAAGGGCATGACGGTCACCAAGGGAGAAGTGATGCCCGAGGGAAAGATCGTGCCGGTCAGAAAGACCGAGGAGGTTGAAGCATGAGCGTTGCAGTTGCAAAAGCGAAATCAGATCTATCAGATGTCTACGAGCGGGAAGACCTTTTAAACGGCTGCCAGGCCGTTGCGCACGGCGTGCGGCTGGCTGACGTCGACGTGATCGCCGCTTATCCGATCCGTCCCTACACCGAGGTGATGGACGCGCTCTCGAAGCTGATCGCCGACGGCCAGTTCGACGCCGAGTACATCATCGCCGACAGCGAGCATTCCCAATTTGAGATCGTTAAGCACGCCAGCTCAGTGAACGCGCGCGCCTTCGGCGGATCGAGCGGCACGGGCTGGATGTACGGCTTCGAGGCGTTGGTCGTGACCGCGACGGATCGCCTGCCGCCTCTTTTCGTCGTGGGCAACCGCGCCCTGGACGATCCCGGCGCCTTCGGCGTCGAGCACAACGACGCCATGGCGCTCCGGGACATGGGCTGGCTTCTCTGCTGGGTCACGACGCCGCAGGAAGCACTGGAGCATGTTCTCATCGGCTATCGAATCGCCGAGGACAAGAGAGTCAGGATGCCGATGGGGCTGGCGATGGACGGCGCCTTCCTCACCCACTCCCAGCACATGGTGAAGGTCCCGTCCGTACAGGCCGCGAAGAGATTTCTCCCGCAGTATGATCTGGCCGAGCGGCGGCTCCATCCCGACAACCCGATCTCCATCGCGCCGCAGGTGAACGAGGACTGGGTCATGGAGCTGAGACGCCAGAACTGGGAGGCCGCCAAACGGGCGCGGGGAGTGATCAAAGAGGCCTATAAAGAATTCAACAACGTCTTCGGCGATCGGTACTCCGCCCCCTACTATTTCGAAGAGTTCATGACCGAGGACGCGGACGTGGTCCTGATCGGCGTCGGAACGGTCGCCAGTCCGGGGCGCACGGCGGTGCGCCGGCTGCGCGAGAAGGGACAAAAAGTGGGCTACGTGAACCTGCGTTGGTTCCGTCCGTTCCCGACCGTCGAGCTGCGGGAATGCTTGAGCCGCTTCAAGGCTGTCGGCGTGATCGACCGGGATTTCGCGCACGGCTCGCCGGACAACGGCGGCATTCTGATGCACGAGATCCGCTCGTGTCTCTACCCGGCCAAGAATCGGCCGGCGATAGTTGATTTCATGGGCGGCCTGGGCGGGCGCGACCTCTCGATTGCGGACGCGCAGAAGATGTTTGATATGACTCAACAGGCGGTGAAGAAGGATTCCATGGACGGCTTCGTAACCTGGATCGGCCTAAGAGAGTAAATAGGAGGGAAAGTTTATGTCAACCGCACCGACAATCGATTACGAGAAGATCAAAGGCGTTCACAAGATTCCGCTGGAGGAGCTCTATACCTCCGGCCACCGCACCTGCCAGGGCTGCGAGTCGGCGACGACGATGCGCGGCTTCATCAAGGTCGCGGGTCCGCGCACGGTGGTCACGGGATCCACCGGTTGCATGTACGTCGCCAACACTTCGTACCTGACCACGCCGTGGATCGTGCCGTGGATGCACACGCAGCTCGGCGCCGGCGGCTCGTCCGCCGTGGGCATGGCCGCGGGCCTGCGGGCGCTCAAGCGCAAGGGGAAGATCAAAGACGAGAAGATCAACGTCATCAACTTCTCCGGCGATCTCGGCGCCGGCGATATGGGAATTGGAGGAATTTCCGCCGCCCTGCAGAGCGATTACGACTTGCTGATCATCATGTACGACAACGAGTCAGCCGCGAATACCGATATTCAAGCGACGGGTTTGACCACCTACGGCGCGCAGACCACCTTCACGCCCCCGGGGACCAAGCATCCCATCATGCAGAGGCGCTGGAAGAAGAACGTCGCCGGCATGCTGGCCGTCGGCCATCCGACCTGCCGCTACGTCGCCACCGCCTGCGCCACCTTTCCTCCGACGGACTATTACAACAAGGTGCGCAAGGCGCTCAGCATCGGCGGCCCGACGTTCATCCACACCTACGATCCCTGTCCGAAGGGTTGGGATTATCACCCACGCTTCTCGAACGAGCTCGGCGAGTTTGGAATCAAAAGCGGCCTTTATCCGCTCTACGAGATCGTCGAAGGCAACGTCATCTATACCTGGGACGCGCGCAAGACAGGCAAGGGAAGAATCCCCGTAAAGGATTTTCTTACGAAACAGGGCCGCTTCGATCACCTCAAAGAAGAGCACTTCACCTACATCCAGAAAATGGTGGACACGATGTGGGAAGAGTGGGAGATTCCCGGCGTCGCCCCAATCAAGGGGATTTTGAAGGCAAGAATATAAGAGCCAACGTTCGACCTGAAAAAAGGCCCCGCACACGGGGCCTTTTTTTTGCCTGGTGCGGCTTAAGTTCACGCACCTTATGATTTTCCCAGACAGCTCTGCTACCCTGCGAGGACCCTCAATGCCTCGGGCGAAAAACAATCACCGAAGAAAAGATAGCTTGAATGCCGCGATCAAGGCATGAACGGTGGAGCTGCAAAATCTCCTAGGCCGAGTTGCTGCCGACAGCGGCAGTCAGGCCTGGGTTGGTCAGGGCCAGAAACATGGGAGTCTCCAAAGAAACCATCGACCCAATAGCCGCTGGGAGCCACTTCCCCCTCCTCCGACAGGAGGGCGAGCAAAGCCGAAGTTGCCAAACCACTACCAAGCACGGTGAGTGGCACAACACTGGGAGCTGGCTTTCCAACACCGCTCACAACGTAGTTTTCGCGTTCAAGGTGTCGCCTCTCTTCGGCGGACAAGTTCTCAGACCGGATCACGTCGGCATTAATAGTTCTCCGACACCATAAGCACGGAGTTGTCGGAGTAAGTACCCGGACTTCTGCTACGAGCCCACTAAGCCGGTTATCGGTTTTTGCGCTTACCCGTACTCCTACATCCACAACCGGAAGAAGGTAGGTACTTGCCAGCTCGTTCAAGATGGCTCTGCTCCCATGGGTGTCGGTAGCGCTGAACACGATGTCGGCGTCAAGGAGGTGACGAAACGCTGCCTCGGTGCGCACATCGCCCTTAAGAGCGCGGATGCGTACATTAAGGCCAATCCCTTTCAAATGTCGGCACATCACGCTTACTTTTGGATTTCTGGTGTGCAGGTCTGCAATCCTGGCGCCGAACATTCGGCGGACATTGGAGTCAGTATCGAGAAGGTCGTGGTCGAGTAAGACGACCTCGGCAACCCCCATCCTTACTAACTGCTCGGCAATTGGAGAGCCGATACCTCCAACACCAACCACTCCTACTGTGAGATTACCAACTTGGTCATGAACCACACCAAGGGCATCTCTCTGCCGAGTATCGAGAGCGGAAGACTCTAGTTCACGAATGGGGCTGAGAAAACACAGTGTCCGGCCGGCGCTCACGATGCAGTCGATGGGAACTATCTGGTTGCCTGACCATAGCACGCCAGCCCATCCCTGAGGGTGTACGACCGCTGCCGTAAAATGTCCGCTCAACATCGGTGCGATAGTCTCAGCTAAGGAGTGAAAGGATGCCACGTCCTGTGGACTTAGACCAAGCGGATAGCCGGGATCCGGGTGAGAATGGACGAACAGCAGGCCAGACCGTGCCCCGATTGCATGGCTGATCGCTGCGGATACCCACCGCGCTGATGGTCGGAGTATGCCAGGCCCCTGGTATTCCCAGGCATCTGGCGGTGGCAGAAGGACCTCACCGACAAGAAGCCGTATTCCCCCATGTCCCTTTCCCTCGCGCACCAGACAGAAAGCTCCGTGCTCTAGACCATCCCCACGTAACAGGTAGTCTTTAATCGCTCTCGCAGTTTCTTCAAGAATGGCCAGCCGTATCATCGTGTTGCCTTTCCCGTCCAGCGACCCTCCATAAACGCGAAGTGGTCAAGCAGGGGGTTTCCGGATGGGTTCCAAATGTTGTTCCGGTGATAACTAAAGCGTCGCCACTTGCGCCCGAGGTACTCCTCGATCGCTTCAGATCCTTCATACAGCGACCCGTTAGGCCGAACTACTGCAATATCGGTCCAAAACATGTCCATGGCGGAAAAGGGGTATTGGAAGTCAGTAACGAAAACCACATCCGTCTTTTCAACACTGGACACGCCATGGGGCAACTGGTAATCATGGATTAATACGAAGATGCGGTTGCCTTGCTCGATGACCTCGATCCGCAAACCTGCAATGGCCCCTAGCTCCTCTGCGTGTTTTTCTAGAAGCTGCTTGGCTGACATGAGCTAGTTTCCAAAGGTTCTGTTCCCAGGGATTACCCGGAAGTGGTCCCCATTCTTGACCTTAATGGTTTGGTTGAACATGATAAGTTCACCCCCGGTAGGGTCACCTTCCCCCTGGAGACGCAAGAGATCCCACTCGTTGCCGGAGAACCCAGCCGCTCTGAGGAGCTGCTCACCTGTTAGCTCCTCCTGGCCCAACTCCACCTTGCGGCGGTTAACAAAGACATGGATAGCTTTGGAAAGCATCTCGTGCTCTCCTCCTTTCTGATTCTGATGAGTCTGAACACTTTCCATGACGAAAACCTCCTTGTAATGTCCGGGACTACTCCCGGCAGTTTACGTGATCTATTCCCACTTCGTCTCCTTTTATCACGGTTCAAAATGTATGTCAAGCGAGAAAATACTTAAGAAGCATACGTCTTGAGCAATGCTATATTTTTATCTTGACCTGTGGAAGGGATATCTGGTAACCTGTGCTTAGATTTGTCGACCGGAGGTTGGAGTTATATATGACGCCTACTTTGGGAGAGGAGTTGAAGGAACTGCGGGAGACACGAGGAATGACATTGCGGGAGGTCGAACAAAAGTCCGGAATCAGTAACGGGTACCTGACCCAGTTGGAGAATAATAAAATCAAGGAGCCGTCACCAAACATATTATATAAGCTGTCTGAGGTTTACGATGTCCCTTACTCCAGGCTCATGAAATCCGCTGGGTATATGGTTCCAGCACCAGAGAAAAAGGTCAAAGCGGATTCCAGCAAGCTTGATGTCCCACGCCGTCTCTCGAGCTATGCCCTGAGTACATTGAAACTAAGCCCTGAGGAAGAAGAAGCCATCGTTGATTACCTGAAATATCTGAGATTCAAGAAAAAGAGGAAGAAGTGAGCTATCGACGTAGAGTTATAACTCTTTCGGAGGATGAACGGCGGCCCATTGAAGAGCGTGTACGGTTGTTGCTAAAGGCTGCAGAAGTTAAGAAGCCTCCCACGCCAAGAGAAGATATCATTGCCTGTGCAAAGATGGTGGAGGCCGGCGAGATGGCTTTGGATGACTTTAGAGGGAGTCTTTTAAAGGCCGGCCTGGGGCGGTTGATTACACGCTTTAATCTGTCCGAGCTTTGGAACAAAGTGCGAGGCCTTTTCCGCTATGATGATCGCGTTTTTTATGTCGATCCAAGACAGCATCGCCATAAACAAATCCAAACCACCTATCACGAGGCATATCACGCTATTGACCCAGCCCATAAAAAACTCTCTCACCTCATTCATGTCGATACCGAGGAAACCCTAGCCCTTTGGGCAAAGAGGAAGATGGAGAGAGAAGCCAATCTTGGAGCTTCTCTCATCCGCTTCCAAGTAGATCGGTTACAGAGAGAGAGTCGGGATCTCCCTACGAGCATGGAATCTATCTGTTATCTCGCGGAACGCTTTGACGCCTCTATCCATGGAACTCTCCGCCACTATGTGGAGTGTGGCGACAACCTCAGCGGTCACCCAAAACCGGCCAATGAAGGTCACCTGAAAACCGGCCAACGATAGCGACGCCTGAGACGTTGAGCAGCGACGGG
>Ga0137796_10001841_pt1 | contig 11743 bp, 12 predicted proteins | sample OV2TP3_FD_97704 | JGI IMG/M metagenome (GOLD analysis project Ga0137796, IMG submission 97704)
GAAGAACGGTATTCCTTGGGGTAATAGTTCGGTTAGAAATCACGGAGAGATTGCGGCAAACGTATGGAGGGATGTCGCGGAAACCTGTAAGCTACCCAAAGACATCGCTGACCAGATAGCAGAAGCCGTGCATTGTCATTACGGAAGATATACGCAAGTTCCAGGGGGTCAACCAAGAAAAAGATTGAATGATCTTCCGGATTTTGTGAAGATTGTACATCTTCTTGATGTCTGTTCTTCTAATCGTGATAATGAGTTTATATATAGACCCGTTGATCGTATCCCTTCGCCTGTAGAAGTTTTAAATTGAAGGAAGCACCAAAACTAAAAGGCGCATAAGCGCCTTTTTATATTAGCTTGGAGTTCAGTTATTTTCCGCTTGCAGAGTAAGTATTTCCGTCGGGGTTATTCCATGTAACTGTGTAGAGTGTGCCGTCATACGAGATCGAGGTATAAGCTCCGATGTTTACAATTTTCACCTCACTTCCCACGCTGTTTCCATTAGCGTCAAATTTTGCAAAAAATACTCCAGCATCGTGCCATGCAATGCCAAATTCAGAACCTGTCCAGACAAGTGAAGGGTCTTCTGACTGAACTGAAACATGGTAGCTGACTCGAACTGTTTTTTCTACTGTGCCAGCACTGCTTACAAGTGCAAGATAAATTTCGTTCACTCCAGAATCTCCGTTGTAGTAAGCCACACCATACTTAGAGCCAGTCCAGACAACCTTTTGACCACCCGCTTGAGTAGTGCCGTTCACTATTTTAATATCGTCTGTTAGTTTAACTGCGTCATTACTTATTCTAGCAAAATATAGTTTAAATAATTCATCTCTATCTCTATCGTCTTGCCAAACAACCCCAAACTCCGAACCGTTCCACGCAATTCTTGGATAATAAGAATCGGCAAGATCATTTGTTATCCTGACTTCGTTTGTTAGATTATTGCCGTTTGCGTCTCTTTTAACAAAATATATTTCATTATTTCCAGCTCTAGAATCGTGCCAGACTACCCCGTATTCAGAACCATTCCATTCTTTTTGCGGAGTATAATTGGGCCTATAATCTGTATATGGGCCAACTATTTGGGGCTTCCAATATATGGGGAGTGTAATAAATGACTGCTGACTACTTGTTGCAGTATTGTTATTAGAATCGGTGGATGAAACAACATAGTAATATGTTGTGCTAGCAGAAAGATTTATAAGATTTATACTATGGCCTGTGGTATAGTCTCGGTTGGATATAGATGTAGTTGCATAACTCACCCTGCTGTCAGCTGGTTCGTCCGTAGCCCACGTAATAGTTGCAGAATTTTGCGTGATATTGGTAACTTGAATATTTGAAATTACAGGAGCAGTTGTATCTGGATGAGGCACTGCGGGTGTTGCGGGAGTAGCCGGAACGGCAGGAACAGCTGGAATTGTTGATGTAGCTCCGTCTATGGGTTGAGCTGGGACAGCTGGCTGTGCTGGTTGGGCTGGGACCGATGGAGTGGCTTGCGATGTTCGTTCCATAGAAGATTCTGGTGCTATTACTTCGCCATCCTCGTATGAGTTAACATCAGAACTGTTAATTACGTGAATTTCTTCCCAGTTAAAATTATGTGTATAAAAAGATTCGGGGGACTCAACCCATCGCTTCTTGCCGTTTTCCAGATAATAAACTTTTGGATCATTGACTTGTCTGATAAGGTTACTGTCGGAATAGCTTGTTACTTCATCGTTAGATACTTCTGCAACATCCTCCCATTGAAATCCATAAGATTCGAAAACTACTGGATTTATTATATGCCTTTTGTATCCAGCATCGTTTAGCGCGTATACTTTTATATCTCCTGATTCTCTGATTAGATTATTTACTGCTATGTTTTTTAAGACAGCAGGACTAACTACTTGCACGTTCGTCCACTTGTAGCCATACGAATTAAACACATCTATATTTTTTATCCAACGCTTTTGGCCGTTAAAAATTGTATAAATTTTGTAATCGCCTTCGGCACGGATAAGGGTGCCATCGGGAGTTTCTTGCGCCATACCGAATAAAGGTATCACTAAAAAGGATCCTAGTATAAAAATGCGTAGAATAGTTTGGCTTTTCATAGTTTTGTTTTTATAATATAGTTATAACCTAGCAGTAAAATCAACAAAAAACAATGTCCTCTTTATCTATCGGCATAGTCGGCCTTCCAAACGTAGGGAAGTCTACTCTGTTTAAGGCGCTTACGAAAAAAGAAGTGTTGATTGCCAATTATCCTTTCGCGACCATAGATCCGAATGTGGGGGTGGTGGAAGTTCCGGATGATCGGCTAGACAAACTAGCTGTATTTTCCAATTCCGTTAAAAAAATTCCTGCAATTGTGGAGTTTGTTGATATTGCCGGGCTTGTGCGGGGGGCAAATAAGGGTGAGGGGCTGGGGAACCAGTTTCTCGCGAATATCCGCGAAGTGGACTTGGTGCTTTATGTTGTCCGAGCGTTTGAAGATCCAGATATTATTCATGTTGAGGCGAGAGTAGATCCGAAAGACGATATTGAAATTTTGACTACCGAGCTGATGCTTAAAGATCTGGAAACGATAGAAAAACACTTGGTGAAACTACAGAAAGACGCAAGAGGCGGGAGAAAAGAAGCTATTATTGAAATTGAAGTTTTAGAAAAAGTAAAGAACGGCCTGAATGATGGGGTGATGGCCCATAAAGTTCTCGGAGAAATTTCTGGCGAACAGCCTGCTTCGCCGAGTCAAGGCGGGCAAAAAGCGGCGGCAGAGAAGGTGCGAAAAGAGCTACAGTTGCTCACCTCAAAGCAGGGGATCGTGCTTTTAAATGTTAATGCGAAATGTGCGGTGTCCGACCCCGCACATCACGATGTGCGGTGCCGGACACCGCACATAGACGCTTTTCCGGAAATTTCAATGAACATTCGCGAAGAACTCGAAGGGGCCGGATTTTCAAATGAAGAAAGAAAGGAGCTTGGCTTGGGCCCCGCGAAGTTACCAGAACTTATTCGTCTTGCCTACGAAACTCTCGGCCTTATTACTTTTTTTACCACGGGCGAAGACGAAGCTCGCGCGTGGACGATAAAAAATGGCACTTTTGCGCCGGACGCGGCAGGAGTAATACACACTGATTTTAAAGAAAAGTTTATACGGGCGGATGTTATACAGTGGAGTAGTTTGTTAGAAACAGCGGGCTGGCCTGACGCAAGATCCAAAGGAATTATCCAGGCAGTTGGGAAAGACTATATAATGAAAGATGGAGATGTTATAGAAGTTAAGCATGGCGCGTGATATAATAAAATTATGGTATATCTTGTAATTGTTTTCTACATAATCCTGCTAACTATTGTGGCAAGGACTCTTTTTATTTTGAGAAAATCAGTAGAAGATCTGAAACGTGAAAAATCAAAGTCTACATCTTTGATAGAGTTGCTGAACGTGGGAGTACTTCTGGTTGATCCCAAAGGACATATAGATTTTGTAAATAAAAAAGCAAAGCGCGCGCTTGGATTGGAAGGTCACAAAGATGTAAAAGTCATAAATATATACGAAGAGAATATCCCGGATAATTTATACGCTTTATTAAAAGAGGAGGCAGAGGACATAAAACGGGGCGGGGGTAAAATTTATGAAGTTCATTTTAATAAGCCGGAATCTAAGAATTTTCGCGTAACAAGAACTTATGGAAGCGAATTGGGCACGAAGGGGGGATTTGGAGGAACCTTATACATCATGGAAGATCTGACGAAAGAAAGACAGCTTCAGGAAAGAGAAAGATTTGTGTCGGAGATAAAATCGGATTTCTTGTCAGTCGCGGCTCACCAAATGAGGACGCCGCTTTCCATAATGAAGTGGGTGTTTAGTATGATATTGGAAGGGGACCTTGGAGATATAACAGATAAACAGCGAGAATTTTTATCAAAAGGACTTATAAGCAATAACCAAATGATAAGGCTTATATCGGACCTCTTAGATGTTTCCAGGATTGAGAATGGCAAATTTGGATACAAATTTGCCAAGGCCTCGATTGCGGATATTATAAAAGAAACCGCGGAAAAGTTTACCGCGCGAGCCAAGAGTAAAGAAATCGAGATTCTCTTTGAGCAAGATATAGATTTGCCCGAATTAGATCTTGATGCTTCAAGGATTGCTATGGTGTTGGAAAATATAATTGATAATGCTATAAGGTATTCTCCGAGCAAAAGTAATGTTATAATTAAGGTTAAAAGAGATAAGGAAGCGATTCTTGTTTCGGTTTCCGATTCGGGAATTGGTATACCCGAACATCAAAAGAAAAATATGTTCATAAGGTTCTTTAGAGCAGAAAACGCGGTACGTACGCAGACAGAGGGATCGGGCCTTGGCCTTTTTGTTGCTAAAGCTATTATTGAAAAACACGGAGGAAAAATTTGGTTTGAATCTAAAGAGGGAAAAGGCACTACATTTTATTTCACAATCCCCATTTCATAAAATATTTAACTGCGCTTGTAAGATGCGTTCGCGCGTATTTATTGGTAAGAATGTCTAGTATGGCATTTTTTTTCTTGCTTGCCTGAAAATGATAATGAAAAAACGAAGAGTCGGGGTAATATACTACTTTCCAGCGTTTTGCCCAAAAACTTCTGCACCAATCCACATCTTCCATGTACATGAAATATCTTTCATCTATAGGGCCTACTTTCTCGTAAGCATTTCGGCGCACTAATAACGCAGAGCCCATTAGCCAGTCAGCTGGCTTCGGACATATACACAGGTCAGACCTGTGTATCACACAGGTCTGACCTGTGTAGAGAAACCGCTTTAATTCTCGTTTACCCCATGGCGTCTTACCAAACGGCGTTCTTCTCGCGAGTATGGTTTTTGGAGAATAGAACCTGAAGCATGACGGCTGTGATTCCCCGTTTATATTTAAAAGTTTTGGCCCAAGAATTCCTATATCCAGATTTTCCCGCATATACGCGGTCATTTTTGGGATCGCCTCTTTATCGGGCACTACTACATCCGCGTTTATTATCAAAAAAAATTCACCATGCGCGTTTATAATTCCCCGGTTTACTGATTTTGCAAAACCTATATTTTTTATTTCCGGAAGAAATTTTATTTCCGGAAAATCGTAATGCATCATATCTTGCGTCTTTTCTACAGTTTCGCTGTCAGATACAATGACTTCGCTGTCCAAGGGGGCATTTTTTTTAATGTAGCCCAGACATAATCTCAAAACCTCTGGAGATTTATAATGGTTGATTATGATAGAAAGCATATTTTTACCTCACCCCTAACCCCTCCTCCGACTATAGTCGGAGGAGGGGAACTCACGTGACACGTCTAATGCGGGTGCCCCCTCTACTTAATAAGGAGAGGGGCTAGGGGTGAGGTAGCCATTTAGTTAAATTGCTAAATTTGAGTTTTCTCCAATTATTATTTTATTTCCCTCCGGCATTTCAAATTTAGCGCTCGCTATTGTGGAGCCCGCGCCTATTACGCTGTCTATTATCTTGCTGGACGTAACAATACTCGCATCATCAAACACAAGAGAGTTTTCAATATTCGCGCCGTGCAATTCTACCTTATTGCCAAGTGAAGTAAACGGCCCTATATAACTATCTTTTATTAAGCAGTATTCGCCAATAGAAACCGGCCCCCTTATGAGGGTTTTGCCTCCGACTCTCGTGCCTTTGCCTATTTCTATTTCACCTTCTATTTTAGTGCTTTCTTCAAGCGCCCCTTCCTGCCTTGATTTCAAAAGACGCGAGAGTACTAGTTTGTTGCCCTCCAGAAGATCTCTCGGCTCGCCCCTGTCTTTCCACCAGCTCTTAATTTCTTTCCATATTACATTGTAATTGTTTTGAGCTAGCCATGTATGAATGTCGGAAATCTCATAGTCGCCGCGAAAGCTGGGTTTAATATTTTCCGCGGCAATGTGCGCGCAAGTATCATAAAAATACAGTCCGGCTACCGCGTATTCGCTTTTTGGGTAAACCGGCCTCTCTTCGACTCTTATGATATTATTGCCGCGCAATTCCGGAACGCCAAATCTTTGAGGATTTTGAACTTTGGCTAAAGCGAGGAGGCAGTTTGCATTGCTCGTTTCAAAGTGATCAATTAGCGCCGTTAGATTATCTAATATAATATTGTCGCCAAGATACAATAAAAATTTTCCGCCCGAGGCGGATCCGCCCTTGGAAGATTCCTCTTCCAAAAAATTTCTCGCAACTTTTATGACATGGCCGAGCCCAAGCGTGCCGCCCGTTTGTTTTATGTAAGTAATCCGGCAGTTCTGTTTTGAGCCATCGCCAATGATTCGAGGGACTTCGTTGTCATTTTCATTTATAATTATTCCAATATCGTTAATGCCGGCCGAAATGATATGTTCGAGGGCGTAAAAAATCATGGGCTTGTTGGCCAACGGTATAAGGTGCTTGTTTATGGTATGAGTCAGAGGTTTTAAATGACTGCCGCGAGCGGCTGTAAGTAAGGCTTTCATGCTAATTTTGCCCGCAAGGGCGCAGCCCGAGCGGCTGCAAAATTGAGCACCCCGAGCGAAGCGAGGGGTTATTCGGTTATTTTATTTATTATTTGTTATTTTATTAACTAGTTAACGGGTTAACGAGTTAGTAAATCAACCCGTTAACTCGTTAACCCGTTAATAAATCAATATTTAATACCATACTTTCCCAATATCTTTTTTACTCCGGGAACTTCGTCGGCAGAAAGACGTACAAAGTCACTAGGATCGTATCCCGTAGTTCCCGTTGCGAATGCCACGACTTTTTCATTCGTAAGTGGCCAGAACGCGTGATAAATATAAGGGGCAATTTCTATTTGCGCAAGTTTATTTTTGTCTATAAAGTAATATTTGGTCCCACGAAATACCCCTCTCGCCACCCCCTTCGCAAGGGGGTGGGTAAATCCCAGTATTACTGACCAAGTCTTTCCGAAAGTCTTTGATTTTTTGTTGAAGTCGTGAAATATCCAAAGCGCGGTGCCGGAAAGAATATAGAAATTTTCGATTAAGCGATAATGGTAGTGCTCTCCCCGCGCTACTCCTTTATTGATCGCAATAGACGCGTGAAGATGCTTTATTTTTGTTTGCCAAATCGGATTATCAGTTTCGGCAAGATCGCAAAAATATCCCCGGCTATCGCAGACGACTTTATTTAGATAAATTTTTAAACCGTTTATGGGAGTTTTAATTTTTTTGTAAGAAGCCATAATGTTATGCCAATCTGCAAATTTTAATGCTAATCTGCAAATTGCGAATCCCTAGATGATGAGTTCAGGATACGCTTTGGTCTTAAGTAGTTTTCACGAAAATTCACAAGTATTCCGAGTTTTAAATCTCCGGCCTTAAGATATCTCCTAACTTGATAATATTCTTCTCTAGATAAAAAGCATTTAGTTTTTATTTCTATCACTATCTTATCCTTAACCACGAAATCTACTATATTCCTTCGCTTGAGTTCTCCACCGAAGGATTCGGGCAGTTCTTTTTCGCGTTCGTACTGAATGTTAGCGATTTTGAATTCATTTTCTAAGGCATCAGCGTATTGTTTTTCGTTACAAAATCTACCTAGTTCGTTGTGTACTTTAAACATTGCCCCCACTATCTTATATGAAGTTTTGGGATAAACTACTTCGCTCATATTTGCAATTCGCATTCATTGGCATTAAGATTCGCAGATTGGCATAACATCTATATATATTTCGAAAACTCCTTATCCTTCTCTCTAATTCTCTCCACCCAATCAAGATTATGCTGGTACCATTGAATTGTCTTGAATATTCCCTCCTCAAATATTTGGCGGGGTTTCCAGCCGAGTTCGGATCTGATTTTTGCCGTATCTATAGAGTAGCGAAGGTCGTTGCCCGGCCTGTCCGGGACTTGGGTTATTAGCGACTCTGGTTTGCCAAGAATTTTTAATATTATTTTTGCAATCTCAAGGGTGGATTTTTCATTATCGCTGCCAATATTATACACCTCGCCCGGTTGGCCTCTGTGCAATATAAGATCAACGGCCTCGCAGTGGTCTTGCACATATATCCAGTCGCGAACGTGCTGGCCTCCGCCGTGGAGCATTATGGGCTGGTTTCGAAGAGCCCTGAACATGGAATTTGGGATTAATTTTTCAGGATGCTGATACGGGCCGTAATTATTAGAACAGTGGGTTACGATGACAGGCACGTTATATGAGCGATTATAAGCTCTGCACAGTAAATCTCCGCCGCCCTTTGCCGCGGCATAAGGCACATTCGGGGCAAAGCCCGTATCTTCCGTGAATTTTTGGGTATCAGTAAGCGACAGGGTGCCATAAGTTTCGTCCGTGCTTATCTGTATGTATATTTTTATTTTATGAGGGTTTCGCTTTGCCGCCTCAAGCAGAGAGTGAACTCCAAGAACATTGGTGCGCACGAATTCCTCTGCCCCATACATCACGCTCCTTCCCACGTGGCTTTCCGCCGCAAAGTTTATAATCGCCTCTATATCGTGCTCCTGTATTACCTTTTCTATATTTTTTGAATCTGAAATGTCCCCCTGAATAAAAATATATCGCGGGTCTTTTTCTACATTTCTTAAATTATCAAGATTACCTGCGTAAGTAAGCTTATCATAGTTTACTATTTTATAATGAGGATATTTTTCCAATATATGGCGAATAAAATTGCTGCCGATAAAACCAGCGCCTCCCGCGACAAGCAGTGTTCTTGTCTTGATAAAGCCCTCACGCAGAAATAAATCCCGCAGTTCGTTTTTTGGAACTCCGATTATTTCGGAAATTTCTTCCAGACTAATTTTATTTTCCTGAAATAAACGGGCTAAGATTTTTAATTTTTTATCTTCCATAATTCTTGTTAGATTAGCATTAAAGAATAGCCTTGTCCACGAATATTTTAGTAGATGAATGGGCAAGCGCCATTTCTCTCACCTCACCCCCAGCCCCTCTCCTCCTCTGTCCCACCTCACCCCCGACCCCTCCTCCGACTATAGTCGGAGGAGGGGTTGGGGGTGAGGTAGGAGCCTCAAGCTACGGTTGACTTTGGCTTTGCACGGTCGATTTTACATGATATCATTTTGATATGAAAATAGTAATACTTGGCGCAAAAGGCATGCTTGGCAGTGATTTGGCTAAAGTTTTTGCCGATTTTAAGCCGCATCTTTTTGATAAAGACGAGATAGATATTACTAATAAAAATGCCTTGATTGGTCTTCTTAAAAAAATAAAGCCCGATATAGTAATAAATGCCGCGGCATATACCGATGTTGATGGATGCGAAGAAAATAGAGATTTAGCTATGAAAGTTAACGCAGATGCGCCCGGATACTTGGCGGAAGTCTCAGAAAGTATAGGCGCAATTTTTGTGCATTATTCTACGGATTATGTATTCAGCGGTAACAACGAGAACGGTTATAGCGAAGATGATGATCCGGGTGATCCTGTAAATTTTTACGGCGAAAGCAAGCTGGCCGGAGAAATTGCGGTAAGAAAATCAGGCGGAAACTACTATATTATAAGGACATCATGGCTTTTTGGAAGCGGCGGCCCCAAAATAAATGGCAGGCCGCGTAATTTTGTGGAAACTATTCTTAGACTCGCGGAAGAAAAATCGGAGCTTAGAGTAGTTAATGACCAGCATGGCAAGCCGACTTTTAGTCTTGATTTGGGACAGAGAACACGGTATATTATAGAAAGAAAGAAAGACTTTGGAATATATCATGTTACTAATGAACCCGCGACTACATGGTATGAGTTTGCAAAGGAGATTGCGGGTATCCCTATAATAGTTCCTTGTAAATCTTCGGAGTTTCCGAGGTCGGCAAAACGTCCGGGATTTTCTATTTTGTTAAATACTAAACTTCCGCCCATGCGAAGCTGGCAAGAAGCGCTCGAAGATTATCTTAAGAGGAGGAGAGATGCCTGAAATAGATTTTGAAGCTGAAAAGTGCAAGCATTTTTGGGAAATACAACCCGCGAATGGGCAAACTAGCAAAGGTGTTTGTAAATATTGTAAGGAAGTAAAAGAATTTCGAAATTACATTGAAAGCGATAATTTTTCTTGGGGAGATGATTGGTCGCGCTTGCAAGGCATTCCAAAAGAGAAAAAATATTTCTATTCGTAAAAGGGGCTAAATTAGTCCCTTATTTTTTTTAAAAAAATTTGCTATAATAAACTCATGCCGATAAAGAGATTAAAAAAAGAAATTAAAAGACATACGCCTTTTGATTGGTTCGCAATGCTGGTTTTGGCATCTGCGGTTTTTGTTATAGCAAGCGTGATTACAAATGAGGTTGAAGAGTTCGGCAGGGAAATGGATATTGAAGCTGAGCGTTTGCGGGCGGATATAGTTTATCTGCAGAGTTTAAATAATTCGCGTCATAAATAATGGATTTTATACAGCTTATCATTATTGTTATTGGACTCTCGCTTTTCGAGATTATAAGCAGTGTTGACAACGCGATTATCAACGCGCAGGTTTTGCGCACCATGACGGAGCGTTTCAGGCGCATTTTTATGTTTTGGGGGATTTTATTCGCGGTATTTGTGGTACGCGGAGCGCTGCCTTTTGTAATTGTTTGGATCGCAAACCCTGGCTTTTCTTTTCCCGAGATGATGAAATTCGCATTTTCTGAAGAAGCCGATATTGAGCGGGCTCTGCATGATTCTAAGGCGTTATTGCTCTTGGGGGGAGGCGTGTACCTTGTGATGGTGTTTTTAAGCTGGCTTTTTTTGGAGGAGAAAAAATACGCGTTCTTTGTTGAGCATTTCGTGCATCGCCAGAGCGTATGGTTTTATGCGATATCTTCGATTTTACTCACGCTAATTGTCTATTTTGCGGTGCATGAAAATCCGTTGCTCGCGCTCTCCGCGTCGGTGGGCGCTACAGCATTTTTTATCACTGATGGTTTTAAGCACAATGCCGAGCGCAAGGAACAAGAATTGATGAATCCGAATATGGGAGCATGGAGCAAGATTTTTTACCTTGAAGCGCTCGATGCCTCGTTTTCCATTGATGGCGTGATAGGCGCGTTCGCCTTTACTCTCTCTATACCCTTAATTCTTTTGGGCAACGGAATAGGCGCGTTTGTCGTGCGGGAAGTAACTATACGGGGGATTAATTGGGTTTCTAAATTCGCTTATCTGAAAAACGGCGCGATGTATTCGGTGGGATCCTTGGGAGCTTTAATGACGCTGGAAAGTTTTGGCAAAGATTATCCGTTTTGGATCGCGCCGTTGAATACTACTGTGATTTTGAGCGTATTTTTCTTTCTTTCGTGGAGGGAACTGCGCCAAGCCAAAGCGATTGCGTAGCTGGATGTGATCGTAATAATATAGTGTCGGTACAAGTTATACAAAATAAACGCGGCCGCGTTTATTTTGTATAACAACATTATTTTAGTATATATATATTATGCATCCTGTTATATAATTATATAACTCTGTCAGTAGTTGACGGGTAAAATACGCAGAGGGTAGAATAGCAACAATGGCTAATAAAAATAAACTTATCGTGGCGCTTGGGTTTGGAGTTGGCGGAGCGCTTTGGGGGCTTGAGGCGTATAGGGGCACTGTTGGCTCCGACGAAGTTTTCACGAACCCGTTCTCGTATATACTTGGCTCGGTCGCGCTGGCTATTTGCGGCGGGATTGCTCTTGCTTACATTAAATCTTTAACTCTCCTCCCCAGCCCCCTCTCTTACCATAAGAGAGGGGGAGCGCGTGAAGGCGTGAAAATCATCGGACTCGGCCTTAT
>Ga0137796_10001842_pt1 | contig 11739 bp, 8 predicted proteins | sample OV2TP3_FD_97704 | JGI IMG/M metagenome (GOLD analysis project Ga0137796, IMG submission 97704)
CACCGCGTCGGCGATACGTCCTGGTACATCCAGTCGGACGATGGCTCCATTTTTCTGTTCGACGCCGGGCCGCTGAAGCCGATAGAAGAACTCGGCCGCCTCTTTGCAGAGAAAAAGCTCACCGCGGTCGACGCAGTCTGGATCAGCCATTACCACGATGACCACGTTGAGTCCGTGAATTGGTTCCGGCACATGAACCGCGCCCGCGTCTACGCGCAGGCCGAGCTGGCCGATATCCTGCGCCATCCGCACGCGTACACCATGCCTGCCATGTCCGCACAGCCGGTCGCGCTGGACCATGTCCTATCGGAGGGGGAAACCATCGCATGGAAGGAATACAAGCTCACCGCGTTCCATTTCCCTGGCCAGACGCTTTACCATGCTGGCCTGCTCATCGAACGCGACGGAATCCGCGTGTTCCACGTCGGTGATTCTTTCAACAATTGGGGCATCGACGACCACACCAGCCACAACCGAAATTTCCTTCGGCAGGGCCAAGGCTACCTCAAGTGCCTCGCCCTACTGCTGCGGCTGAATCCTGATGTGCTGCTGGCATCCCACTGGGGCGCCTTGCCGGTGTCAACGGAGTACCTGCGGGAGACACGGAAGAGACTGGAGCAGCGCATCGGATTGTTGGCTGTGGTTTTTCCCTGGGATGATCCCAATTTCGGCCTCGATCCGTACTGGATACGGGCTTATCCCTATCGCCAGTCCGTGCTTCCGGGAGCTACCGTGACGATCGAAGCGCGCGTTTACAACCACTCGGCACAGCCGCGGCGTGCATCGGTCGAGCTTCGGGTACCGGACGGCTGGAAGATGGTGCAGCCGCATGCTGAAATCGAGATCGGCGGCCATAGCGAAGGCACGATCCGACTAGTGGCGACCGCCCCGGTAAGCCGCAACGACGGCGCGAGGTGCTCGGTCTGGCCGTGCGGTTTGACGACCGAAACCTTGGGGAATTTGGAGAAGCAATCGTGGATTACCTGGGCCGCTGAGCTTCAGGCTGGCGCCTAAGGTGAATGTATAGCGTGCCCGTGGCTATTCGTAGCGCAGCGCTTCCGCCGGCAAGATCCGCGAGGCGGCCCACGAGGGATAGATCGTCGCCACGAGCGAAATGATGAGCGCCACGGCGGCCACGATGACGCCATCCACCAGGCGCGGCGCGAAGGGCACGTAGTCTATGGAATAGATTTCCGGCGCCAGCGAGATCCATTTGTAGTGTCCGCCCGCCCAGGAGATGGCGTAGCCCAGCGCCAGTCCCAGCGCGGTGCCCACCACGCCGATGAGCAGGCCCTGGGCGATGAAGATGCGGCGCACCTGGGCGCGCTTGGCGCCCATGGACATGAGCACGGCAATGTCGCGCGTTTTTTCCATCACCATCATGATGAGCGAGATCAGGATGTTGAGCGCGGCCACCAGCACGATGAGCCCGATGGTGATGAAGGTGACCACGCGCTCCAGCTTCAGGGCGCGGAAGAGCGCGCGGTTCTGCTCCATCCAGTTGGTGGAGGCGTAGCCTGCGCCGGCGGCGCGCTCGAGGGCGCGGCCCACTTCGGCGGCGCGGTCGATGTCGTCAATGCGGAACTCGATGACGCTGGCCACGTCGCCCAGGCCGAAGAGGCGCTGCGCGTCGGCCAGGCGGGTGAACGCCCACGCTGTGTCGTAGTCGTAGAAGCCGGAGTCGAAGATGCCGGTGACGCGGAAGCGCACGTACTTGGGCACCAGGCCGAAGGGCGTGAGCTCGCCTTGGGGACTCGTGACCAGCACCACCGAGCCCACGGTGGCGCCCAGATCGTTGGCCAGTCCCTTGCCCAGCACGATGGGCGCGAGGTTCTTCGGCCCCGTGCCCGCGAACTCGGGGAGATCGTCTTGCGGCGCGGCGGCCTCGGGATCGAGCGACGCTGCCGAGCCCAGCTTCACCTGCCGCAGCAGGTCGCTGACGCGGGTTTCAAACTGCGGCAGCACGCCCTTGAGCACCACGCCCTTGGCGCGCGCGCCGCGCGAGACCAGCACCTGCTCGTAGATGGCGGGCGCGGCCGCCACCACGTGCGGCTGGCGCTCCATGGCGGCGTGCAGGGCGCGCCAGTCGGCGATGCCGTCGCTGGCGGCGCGCAGCAGGCTGACGTGCGCTGAGGCCCCGAGCAGCCGCTGCTGCAGGTCCTGGCGGAATCCGTTGTTGATGGCCAGCGCGATGATCAGCGAGGCCACGCCCGCCGCCACTCCGGCAACGGAGATGGCCGTGATCACGCTGATCACGGCCTGGCGGCGTTTGGCGCGCAGGTAACGCGCGGCGATGAAGAGCTCGAACCTCACGTTGCGCTCCCCGGCGGCGCCAGGCGCGGCACCAGCGCCGGAGTGCGGCGCTTGTACTCGCGGTAGGCATCGCCAAAGCGCTGCTCCAGCTCGCGCTCTTCCAGGCGGACCATGAGCGCGCCGGTCACGATGGCGAAGGCCTCGAGCGCGTAGCACACCGCGAGTCCCGAGCCCACGGTCCAGCCGGACATCATCAGCAGGTGTCCGAGATACAGCGGATGGCGGACGCGGCCGTGCATGCCGCTGGTGGCGAGCTTCTGCTCGTGCTTCTCCGGCTGGACTTCCGCGCGCCCCATCACCTGCGCCGAAGTCATGTCGCCGCGCGCGCCGTGATAGACGGAAATGGCGGTGGCAAACAGCGCAATGCCCGCGATCCAGGAGTACGGCGTCTCATACAAACGCACGTGCCGCCACGGATAGGTGGCGCCGGCAGCGGCGGCGATCATGCCCACCCACAGCGGCAGAATGATTTTGTAGGGCGAGCCCGGGCGCCGGCGCCAGAATCCGGTGAAGGGATGGATCGCCAGCCAGAATGAGGGAATGGTGGCGTACCAGCTCACCAGCAGCCAGGCCGCCGCGTAAAAGAAGCCGCGCATGGGCAGAGTGTAAACGATGGCGCGGCCGGGTTACGGGACTACGGCCTTGGCCGCACCCAGGTTGTCGTAGCGGTCGTAGGCCCGCACCGCCACCACGTGCTCGCCTGCAGCGCCCGCGGGCAACGGAACCGTGAACTCGTAGCTTTCCGTGACAGAATCGGCGATCCCGCCCACAGGCTCCACCAGTTGCCACTCCCCGGCGTCCAGCGAATACTCCGCGCGCTTGACGGGAGAGAAGGAATCCTCGGCGCGGAAAGTCACGCGCAGGCCGCCGGCGGTGCGCGTTGCACTGAGTCCCACGATGCGCGGCGGCGTGGTGTCCAGCTCAAAGCGCGTGCTCTCCCGGGAGTCTTCGAGCGCATCGGCCGCCGAGTTCGAGGGCGCGTCCGAGGCCACCACCTTCAAGGTGTAGCCGCCATCGGGCAGCAGCGAAGCGTCCCAGGAATAAAACTTGTCGCTGATTTTGTCCTTCAGCAGCTTCCACCGGCTCTCGCCGTCGCCGCGGAAGTAGAGGGAGAACACCAGATCGTCGTCATTCTCGTCGCGCGCCGTCCAGCGCGCCGCCACCGAGCCTTTGTCGCGCATGGCCGGCACCTGCGCCTCGAAGCGCTGCGGCGGCTGGGTGTTGGAGGATGCACCTACGTTCACCGGCACCGAGTCGGTGGACGGCTTGGGCACCGCCTGAAAGCGCGCGCCCGGCTGTACCGCCACGTCATCCACCTGCGGCGCCACGTTCTTGGGACGGTAGTTCACGGTCACGCTCTCCAGGCGCGCCGGCGTTGCGCCCGCCTTGAGCGCCACCTTCCACTGCAGGAAGCGCGCCGGCGGCGCGTCCACCTGCCCGCCGCGTTCCAGGTCCACTTTCCTCCACGGGCTCCAGTTGCGCTCCGGATTGTCCACGTTGCCGCTGCGCGCGTGGATCGCAAACGCGCCCGTGCCCCGCGCTTCCAGTTGCCCCCAGCGCGAAAAGATGCGCGCATCGAAGACGTCGCTCTCAAAGGTGGCTTCGTTCTCGCCGGTTGTGGCCACGCGGAAGATCTTTCCCAGGTTGCTGGTGGCGGCATACCAGCCGCCGCCCGGCGCTTTGGCCAGCGCCGTCACCTGGCTGGCGCTGGCTTTTACCAGGTCGGCGTAAGAGCCATCGGCAGCGATGGCGAAGATGCGGCCCTGGTTGCCGGTACCGGCCAGCAGGCGCCCGTCGGCGCCCTGCGCCAGCGTGTACACCAGGTGCTCGCGCGAACTCCAGATGGTGCGCGGCGAGCCGTCCGCGGCGATGCGGTAAATTTCCGACCCGCCGCTGGCGCTGGTCGGCGCCACGGTCAACGTTGCCGGTGGAGGCGCGGAAACCGTCGGCTGGATGGCCGGCGGGGGCGGCGCTCCCGGCTGCTGCAGGGCCGGCGCCGTCACCGTGGCGGTGAACGTTGTGGCCGGCGGCAGGCTCACCACTGAAGGCGCCGCACGCTTTTCGCCCAGACCGGAAGCATAGATGTTGCCATCCCCATCCACGGCCAGTGCCGTGATTTCCTTCTTGGGCGCGCTGTAGAGCACGAACGCTTCGCCCGCCGGCGAGATGCGGTAGATCAGGCCGTTGCCGTCCGATCCCGCGATCAGGTTTCCCGATTTGTCGAGCGCCAGCGTGCGGATGTGCGCTTCATCGCTCTGGAAGAACGGCGCGCCTTCGCCAGCCGCAGTCACGCGGAAGATTTCCCCGCGGTCGCCGGTGGCAACGTAGAGCCGTCCTTCCTTGTCCAGCGCCAGGTCCCAGATGTACTTGGTGCGCGGTTCGAAATACACCGCCGCAGTCCAGGCCGGATCCACGGGCATTTCTCCGCCCCGGCTTTCTTCTTTGGAAGCCGCCGCCTTGGCGTCCTTGGCGGGCGTGATGCGGTACACCTTGCCGTCGGGCGAGGTGGCGGCGAAGATGGCGCCGCCCGCGCCCATCGCCAGCGCCTGCACTTGCAACTCCTCGGGCTTGAAGATGACCGTGGCCCGGCCGTCCTTGCCCACGCGATAGACGCGCGCCGGAGCTCCCGCGGCCGCGTACACGTTGCCGTCGCCATCCGCGGCCACCGCCCAGAGGTAGGTTGAAGGCGTGGTGGAGATGGAGGGAAACGCGGGCGCCGGCACCAGCGCGCCCCGGCTCTCGATGGCCACGCCTTTGGCCGTGCCCTTTTGAAACTCTTCGAAGCGGGACTGCTGCCAGGTGCGCGTGCCTTCGGCCCAGGCGGCCGCGGCGCAGAACAAAAGGAGGACGGCAAGGAGCTTTTTCATGATGGGTTCAGGATACCGGCTCACGGGCACTGCGCGCTATGGAACGGAAATCCTATCTCTACTTGATCATCACGCTCAGCACCTGCGCCCCGCTCACTACGTAATCCAGCGGTGTGGAGGATTCGCCCATGGCGGACTCACCCGTCACCACCATCTCGCGGGTTCCGCGCAGGCCATCCATCACGTTCATCACGGAAAGGGGCAGCGCGGGCATCACCTTGTCCTGCACCATGGCCTGCGGATTGGATTGCAGCACGCTCACGTAGAGGCGATGGTTGACGCGGTCCTTGTTCAGTAGGGCGATGGTCGAGGCCAGGTCCAGCGGGCGGCCGAAGGGAAGGCTGAGCTGGCGCATGCGGTCGAGCGTGTCGCCGTCGCTCACCAGGATGCGCAGCGGGCCCTTGGGCGCCGAAGCGGGAATGCGCACCGCCAATTGGCGCACCAGGCGTTCGCCGCGATAGGGACGAAGCACGGCTTCAATGGTCATTTCCTCTCCGGGCCGCGCCTCGATCACGTCGGTGCGAGCGCTCTCCAGCCGCGCCGAGCGCCGCTCCGGGATCAGGTCAAAGTCCAGTTCCACGCCCTCGATGGTGGGCCGTGAGTAAGGATGCACGAAAATCTGGTTGAACTTGGCCCCCAGGGCAAGGGCTACGGCAAAGGCCGTGGGCAGATTGGTCTCCGGCGGCGCGTACATGTCGTTCATGGTGACGTCGGGATAGCCGGTCACGCGGATGCGGCCCGCCAGGCGGTAGGTGACTTCCTCGCCGTACTCGTTGCCGCCGCGCAGCGCGTTGAACACCGTGGCCATCACCGCCACCGGCGTGAGGCGCGGATTGTTCAGCACTTCATAGTGGACTTCCTTGGGCTGCGGCCCGCCGCGCAGCGTCAGATGCACGGGGATCATCTCCGGCACCCGGTCCATCCGCCCCAGGATGCCGGCGAAGCGGTCCTGCACGAACGTGCCTGCGGGCTCGGTGGCGTTGACGATCTTGAACGAGTTCATGGGCGAGGCCACGGTGGCCAGCACCCGCGCCTTGTTCATGGGAATGTCCACCATGCCGAACTGCAGCAAGGGATGGCCGCAGGCCAGAAGGCGCCCGGCGTCCACCAGGGTGACGGTGCAGGCGGCGGCAATGTTCATGTCGCCGCGCACCAGCACGGCGGTGACGGCGGAACCCGGCTCCAGCGGCTCCGGCTGTTTTTCTTCGCTGGCTGAACCCGCGCCCTGCACAGGCACGATACCGGCGGCGGCGAATTCCGGAGCAAAGCGCCGCACCACCTCCTCGCTGAATCCGGAGAACACCAGCGGAGCTCCGATGGGCCGCAGCGCCGCGGCGTATTCGTCCATCTCCGCTGCGCCCGGCGACGCGCTGCGTTGGGGAGCAATCCCCGGGCGCGCGCTCTTCATGCTCTCCGCCGGAATGCTCGTATCCAGCTCTTCTATCTCCAGCATGTCAGCGATGGGCACTACCCCGGCGATGGCCTCCTTGGAAAAGAGCCCGATGCGGAAGGCCAGCGCTCCCACCAGTTTGCCTGCGATGTATACCGGGCTGCCGCTCATGCCGGCTACCACGCCCGTGTACTCCGCTTTTTCCCCGCGCAGCCGCACCAGGATCACGTCCTTGCGCGGTCCCAGCACGTTTTTCAGCGTGCCGAGCACCTCCACTTCCATGGGCTCCGGCTTCACGCCTTCAAAGACGGTGTAGGCCACGCCGCGCATGCCCGCGCGTACCTCGTCCACCGCCATGGTGGGCACATTGGGGCGGTCGGCGGCAAACGCAAGGCTGCCGGCTAGAAGGAGAAACCACAGGCGGGATACCACAACTGATCTCATGCCAACCGGTTTTCCGCCCCGTCACCGCGCGCAAGGGTTTGGGGGAAGGTGGCGCCGGGGCACAATGCCGATATCAAAAATCACCCTTCGCGCATCTATACTAGCATAGGAAATTCGCGGGAAAGGCCTGAGTGAAAACCATGCAGCGCAGCGGCGCAAACTCCAGAACGTTCGCGGTGACGGCCTCGGCGGCAGGTCTGGCCCTGCTGCTGGCCATGGCCGTCGCCCTGTTGTGGCTCGCTCCACAAGCCGTCTTCGCCCAGACGCCGCAGCAGGAGGAAGGATCCTCCTCCAAGGCCAAGCCCACGGAGCCCGCTCCGCCCGAGGCCGGCGGCCCGCAATCCGACGTGGGCCCCATCGCCATTCCGCGCCGCAAGGAAGAGCCGCCTCCACCGCCGCCTCCGCGCCGCACTCCGCCCGAGGGCCTGGCCGATTACTCCCTGCGCGTGGACGTGCCCGTGGTCAACCTCGACGTCCTGGTGCTCACCAAGGAAGGCGGATTCGTTCCCGGCCTGCAGAAGGACCACTTCCGCATCCTGGAAGACGGCGTCGCCCAGAAGGTCACTTCCTTCCAGCAGTCCGAGGCACCCATCACGGCGGTGCTGCTGGTGGAGTTCGCCTCCAACAGCTATTACTTCGTCTACGACGCGCTCAACGCCTCCTACCAGTTCGCCAGCTCGCTCAAGCCCCAGGACTGGGTGGCGGTGGTGGCCTACGACATGAAGCCCAGGATCATGGTGGACTTCACGCAGAACAAAGGAGCCGTCTACGCCGCGCTGGGCCAGCTCCGCATCCCCGGTTTCAGCGAGACCAATCTGTTTGACGCTCTCTACGACACGCTCGACCGGCTGGACGGCATCGAAGGCCGCAAGTACGTCATCCTGGTCTCCACCGGCGTGGACACCTTCAGCAAGCTCACCCTCGACCGCGCGCTGGCCAAGGTGAAAGCCACGCAGAACGTCACTATTTTCAGCATCAGCACCGGCGAGGCTCTGCGCCGCTACTATGAATCGCGCGGCGGCCTGGGCCCCATCACCAGCCTCACCTACCTGCAGGCCGACAACCAGATGCGCCACTTCGCCATCCTCACCGGCGGCCGCTGGTACAAACCCATCTTCGAGGGCGAGCTGCCGGGAATCTTCCGCGAAATCGCCGCCATCACGCGCAACCAGTACAGCCTTTCCTACAAGCCCACCAACAGCCGCCAGGACGGCAGCTACCGCAAGATCAAGGTGGAATTGGTGGCGCCCGACGGCAGCGGGCCGCTCAAGGTGCTGGACGAAAAGGGCAAGCAGTTGAAGGTGCAGATCATCGCGCGCGAGGGCTACACCGCACGGCAGATTGTGGAATAGCTGCTGCTCAGTGCAGCCGGAAGGCCGCATCCATCAGGAACAGCAGGCCCACGCCCAGAAAAACCACCAGCGCCATGCGGATGCCGGGCTCGCGGTTGACCTCGGGCAATAGGTCGGTGGCGGCCACGTAGAGGGTGACGCCGGCCGCCAGCGGCAGCGCCGCACTCACCGCCTGGCGCAGCAGTGCCATCACCAGCACCCCGCCCAGGGTGGCCGCTCCCAGCATCGCGGAAGCGCCCCAGGCCACGCCGCGGCTGCGCCCGCTGGCCAGCATCACCGAGGCCACCGTAAAACCCTCCGGCACCTTGTGCAGGAAGACCGCCAGAAAGATCACCCAGCCCAGCCACGCCGACACCAGAAAGCCGGAGGCGATGGCGATGCCGTCAAAGAAGGCGTGAATCATCAAACCCAGCAGCACCGAATAGCTGCGGTGCGGATGGGCAAATTCGTCGGCGTGCGTTTCCTCGCCAAAGTGGAAGTGGGGCGCCAGCGTGTGCTCGAAGAAGTGCACCACCAGATATCCGGCCAGCACGAAGATCAGCGCCTCCCGCCCGCGCAATGCAAGGCTTTCCGGAATCATCTCCACCAGCGCCGTGGCCAGCATGAAGCCCGAGCCCAGGGCGATGAAATATTTCAGGTAGCGGCGCTCCCAGTGGCGCTGCACGATGATGGCGCCGCCGAAGGCGTTGGCGGCCGCCGCCGTCAAACCCAGCAGCACGCTCACCAGGATGGGGTTGGTGCTCATCGGAAGAGTAGTGAGGATAGCAGACGCCTGCTGGTTCCCGCGTGTCGCTCGCTGCCGCCGCAGCGCAGGTGTATAGTGGGGCCCCATTCCCAACGACAACATGCAAGGAGGAACTATGCTCAAAAAGATGTTTCCTGTGGTTTGTGTCATCTTCGTTCTGTCCATCGGGGCCGTTGCGCAAAAGGCTTCCGGAGTTGTGAAGTGCGCGAAAGCGGAAAAAATGAATGCCATTCCGGTGACTCATCATCCCGACCATTCTCTCGGAGTCAGTCAGGCCAAGTGCGTCTGGACCCAGCCCATGACCATCGCCGGGGTCAAGACCAAGGAAGGCGTCGACACCTCGACGTCTGACACCAAGGGCAACGCTGCGAAAATTCACGGCTACTACGTCGATACCATGGAGAACGGCGACATCGCCTCCTACAAGTATGAGGGGACCGCAACCCTGAAGAATGGCGCCTTCGTAACCGGCGAGGACAAGTGGGAGTTGATGGAGGGCACCGGAAAGCTTAAGGGCCTGAAGGGCAGCGGAACCTGCAAGGGCAAGGGCAACGCGGATGGCAGCGTGACCTGGGCTTGTGACGGTATGTTCCAGCCCGCCAAATAGAGTTCGACAGCCACCTGCTTTCCAGAGAGCGGCTTCCGGCCGCTCTTTGTCTTTTTGTTTTCCGATTCTCGCTCTCACCCGCTCCGGGAACTGAGAACTTCACCCGCTGTGCCGCACGTGCACCACGTCTCCGTCCTTTACTTCGTAGTCCTTGCCCTCGAGGCGCAGCGTGCCCTTGGCGCGGGCGCCGGCTTCGGAGCCGGCTTCCAGCAGGTCGTCCCAGCGGATGGTTTCGGCGCGGATAAAGTGCTTCTCCAGGTCGGAGTGGATGGCCCCGGCGGCCTCCACGGCGCGCGCGCCGCGCGCCACCGTCCAGGCGCGGCACTCATCCTCGCCCACGGTGAAGAAGGAAATCAGTCCCAGCAGTTCGTAGGTCTTGCGGATGAGGCGCGCCAGGCCGCTCTCCTTGAGCCCGTAGCTGGCCAGGAATTCGGCCGCCTCGGCGTCTTCCATCTCCGCCAGCTCCGCCTCCACCTTGCCGCAGATGGCGGTGACGCCGCTGTTGGCCCGCGCCGCCGTTTCCGCAAGACCGTGGCGCTCCGCCGCGCGCTCCAGCTCCGCGCCCAAGTCGGCAGTCTCGTTCACGTTCACCACCACCAGCAGCGGCTTCTCGCTCAGCAACTGGAAGCCGCGCAGGCGCTTCTTGTCCTCTGGCGTCATCTGCATCTCGCGCAGCGGGCGCTCGCCCTCCAGGTGCGCCTTGGCCTTGAGCAGCAGTTCCTGCTCGCGGATAAGCTCCTGCGACTTCATCTTCTTTAGGTCCTTCTCCACGCGCTCCAGCCGTTTTTCCAGTTGCCCAAGGTCGTTCACCATCAGGTCAAAGTCCACGTGGCGCACGTCGCCGAACGGATCCATCGCACCCACGTGCGCAATGGCGGGATCGTCGAAAGCGCGCACCACGTGCGCCAGCGCATCCACGTTGCGCAGCGAAGCCGCATAGGCCGTTTCCTTGAGCGCCTCCTGGCCAATGGCCGCCACGTCCACGTACTCCACCGAGGCATGCACCGTTTTGCGCGGCTGGTAGAGGGCAGCCAGCTTGTCCAGGCGCTCGTCCGGCACCCGCGCCACGCCCAGGTGCGCCTCCCGCGGGTTGCCGTGCACCTCCAGGTGCGCCCTGGTCAGGATCTTGAACAGCGAGGTCTTGCCCACCTGCGGCAGGCCGATGATGCCTGTTTTCATGTCCTTAGTATTCACGCTTTGCGGAAGGGTGTCACCTGCGGGAAGGGACGCTCCCCGGCTCTTGACTGTGGCCCCAGGGCCAGCTCCCGGAACGGTAACCACCCCCTGGTTACTTAAGTGCCATGCCGCCCCCACCGAAGTCGTATTGCCCAGTTTTGCCTTCGGCCTGAGACTCAGAGCACTCCTCTCCCAGCTGTCCGCTTGTTCCTTTCAGACCAGCGGCGGAATTGATAGGGCCCTTGCGTTTGGACTGGCAGGAGACGTTTCCAGTTTTTGTAACATGCACGCCGAGAGGCGGAGAAAAAGGACGTTTATGACACGCGCCACAAAGTTTTGGGTTGTCGCGATGGTTCTGGTGTTTGGTGTGGCCCTGGTGATGACGGGCTCGGCTCCTCAAGTGGCCACAGGGACGTGGCAGGACGGCGCTTCCATGGCGGAAGCGCGCTCCGGCGGCGCCGCCGCGCTGCTCGAGGACGGCCGCGTGCTGGTCTTCGGCGGCACCACTGCGTCCGGCGGCATCACCAACGCCGTCCAGGCCTTCGATCCCAACTCCGGCTCCTGGAGCGACCTCGGCGCGGTCATGCTCGACGCCCGCTCCGGACACTCCGCCACCGTGCTGGCCGATGGCCGCATCCTGCTGGCCGGTGGCTCGAACTCTTCCGGCGCGCTCTCTTCGCTTGAAATCTACGACCCCGCGGGCAACAGCTTCAGTTTCGCCGGCACGCTCTCCGGCGCGCGCCAGTCGCACGGCGCCGCCCGCCTGCCCGATGGCCGCGTGCTCCTGATCGGCGGCTCCGACGGCTCCAATCCTCTGGCCTCATCTGAAATCTTTGATCCCGAGT
>Ga0137796_10001843_pt1 | contig 11738 bp, 13 predicted proteins | sample OV2TP3_FD_97704 | JGI IMG/M metagenome (GOLD analysis project Ga0137796, IMG submission 97704)
ACAGATCCTGTCGCTCGGCCGCCAGAACAAGATGACCGGCGCTGCCGAGCAGTACATGTACATCCTGCGCGACGAGTCGATGCACTGCAATTTCGGCATCGATCTGGTGAACCAGATCAAGCTCGAGAACCCGCACCTGTGGACGGCGCAGTTTCGCGACGAGATGACGGAACTGTTCCGCCGCGCGGTCGAGCTCGAGTACCGCTACGCCGAGGACACCATGCCGCGCGGCGTGCTCGGCCTGAACGCGCCGATGTTCAAGGAGTACCTGCGCTTCATCGCCAACCGCCGCTGCCAGCAGATCGGCCTCGAGACCCTCTACCCGGGAGCCTCGAATCCCTTCCCCTGGATGAGCGAGATGATCGACCTGAAGAAGGAGCGCAACTTCTTCGAGACGCGGGTGATCGAGTACCAGACCGGCGGCGCCCTGAGCTGGGACTAACCATGGAGCTCTCCGAAATGCATCGAGTGACCGCGTGCAAGGCCGAGGAGGACTACCAGCTGTGGCTGCGATTCGAGGACGGGCTCGAGGGCCGGGTGTTCCTCGGCAACCTGCTCGAGATCGGCGCCTTCCAGCTGTGGCGCGACGTGCGCGAGTTCGAGAAAGTGAGCGTCGATCCGGAAACGGCGACCGTCACCTGGGAAGGCGGCATTCGCCTCGACCCCGATATCCTTTACCATGACGTCGCGGCGCGAGCCAACCCCATTCAGCACGCCGGCAGCAGCAGCACGCCGCCGGCGGTTGGATAGTCCGGGCCAGCACGGCCGGGCTTTGTTTGTTCAACAACCTCAAGGAGATTGAGAATGGCGAAGAAGAAAGCGAAAAAAGGCGGCAAGAAAAAGAAGAAGAAGAAAGCATCACGAAAGAAGAAAAAGTCGTTGAAGAAAGCTGGTAAGAAGAAGGCGGCAGGCAAAAAGAAATCCGCCAAGAAGAAGACGAAGGCGGGAAAGAAGAAAAAGGCAGCCAAAGCCGCCAGACCTAAGGCCAGCCCTGCGGCACCGATGGCGACCAGCCCAGTCGCACCGCCATCCACCGCTGCGACTCCCGGCGCGAGAACCGCGCTGAATCCAGCGGCCGCATGGCCGTTTCCCACCGGGTCCCGGCCGTAACCGGGACCCGGAGAGGGAAGCGAGGCGGGGAGCGCAAGCTCCCTGCCAGCCCTCGAAGCTCAGCGGACCGGCTTGGTCAATCGGCCGAAGACTGAAGACTTAGGCCGGTCCGCGAGGCTTCCCCGAGGGGAAGTACTTCGGGCCCTATTTTAACGGGCCACACCAGGCGCAAAAGCACCAAAAAGAGATTTCGAAACAGAGGTTTCGCGGCGCCGCAACGTGTCCGCGCGAGGAGAGGAGAACTTATTGACGGATTGGTAGATATTACATATGATGACGTCCGTTGCACCGCAGCATTCCGCTAGGCTTGAGGGCCTGACACGGGCGCTCTCGAGAACCCTTTTCCCAGCCGCAGACCAACAGCGCCCAGCACGGGTAGCCAGGGCGCGGGCGAGGGAGGCACGGAGGTGGAAGATGAGCACCACGTTTCTCATAGTTGCCCGCGCCTATGCAGCGCTCAAAGGCGGCCTCGCCCTGGTCGGCCTGGCCGCGCTGTCCGCATTTGCCGTCCTGCCGGTGAGGCCGGATTCCCTGCTGCCTGAGCTGCTCAGCCTCGCCGGCGACCCCTTCGGCGGCAGCTCGACGATCGCGGCCGGGCCGATCCAGGCGGCGAGCGCCGAGACGCCCCTCGAGCGCGAGCAGCGCGCGATGACCGAGTTTATCGCCAGGCGCTACCGCGTCTCCGATGTCGCCGTGGCGGGCTTCGTTTCCACCGCCTACCGCGCCGGCGCCCAGCATTCGGTCGATCCCCTCCTGATCCTCGCCGTGATGGCGGTCGAATCGCGCTACAACCCGGTCGCGGAGAGCGTGGTCGGGGCGAGGGGACTGATGCAGGTAATCCCCAAGTTCCATCTCGAGAAGCTGATGGACCATGGCGGGGAGCAGGCGCTGCTCGAGCCCGACGTCAACATCACCGTCGGCGCCCAGATCCTGCGCGAATACATGCGCCGCTTCGGCGACACCGAGACCGCGCTGCAGATGTACGCGGGTGCTTTCGACGAGCCGACTTCGCAGTACGCAAGCAAGGTGCTCGCCGAGAAAGCCCGCCTCGAGTTCCTCAGGCAGAAGGCGCGAAAACAAAAGCCGCAATCCGCCTAGCGGCCTCCTCCAGGTCGGCCATGCTGCGCGTGTAGGCGAAGCGCACGAAGCGCTGCGTGCCGTTGGCGCCGAAGTCGACCCCCGGGGTCGCGGCCACGGCCTGCCTTTCCAGGAGTTCCCTCGCAAAAAGCCTCGAGTCGCGGCCGCAGTCCGCGTAAACGTAAAACGCGCCATGCGGCTCGGCCGGGATCGCGAGCCCCGCGCGCTTCAGCCGCGGCAGCAGGAAATCCCGCCGCCGGGCGAACTCGCACCTGCGCTGCTCAAGAATCGCGATGGAGTCTTTTGAGAACGCAGCGCAGGCGGCGTGCTGCGCGGCGGCAGGGGCCGAGATGAAAAGATGCTGCGCGAGCTTCTCGAAGCCGCGCACCGCGCGGCTGGGGAGCACCACCCAGCCGAGCCGCCAGCCCGTCATGCAGAAGTACTTCGAGAAGCTGTTGATCAGCACCACCTCGCCGGGCAGGCCCGACGCGCTCCAGGGTTGCGCGCCGTAAACCAGGCCCTGGTAGATCTCATCGACGAGCAGCACGCCGCCGCGGCCCGCGATGAACTCCGCGATGCTTTTCAGCTGATTTTTTTCTATCAAAGTCCCTGTAGGGTTGGACGGCGAGCCGAGGAGCAGCCCCTTGGTGCGCGGCCCCCAGGCGTCGCGCACCATCTCGAGCGTCGGCTGGAAGTTCCCGGCCGGGGAGACCGGCAGCGCGCGCGCGACGCCTTCGAACGCGCGCACGAAATGCCGGTATCCCGGGTATCCGGGATCGGGCACGAGAATCTCGTCGCCGGGGTCGACGTACAGGGCTGCAACGGTGAGCAGGCCGCCCGAAGCCCCCGAAGTAACCGCCACTCTCGCAGGGTCGACTTTTTTCGAGAAACGCGATTCGTAGTGGGCGGCTATGGCTTCGCGAAGCGCGGGCAGGCCGAGCGTCGCGGTGTACGCGGTGAGCCCGTCGCGCAGCGCGCGCACGCCCGCCTCGACCACCGGCGCGGGCGCGGTGAAGTCGGGCTCGCCGATCTCCATGTGCACCACGCGGCGGCCCGCGGCTTCGAGCGCATGCGCGCGCGAAAGCACGTCCATCACTTCGAAGGGTTCTATTTCGGCGGCGCGTCGCGCCGTGAGTCGGGGCGTGGCGATGGTGGCATGCATTCTATAGAATCCCTCGGGTGGACGAGCAGCTCAGGAGGAATGCCCTCGAGTATCACCGTCGCGGCACGCCGGGAAAGATCTCGCTCGCTCCGACCAAGCAGCTCACCAATCAGCGCGACCTCGCGCTCGCGTACTCGCCGGGCGTCGCCGCAGTGTGCGAGGAGATCGTGCGCGATCCGGCGCAGGCGGTCGAGCTCACCTCGCGCGCCAACCTCATCGCCGTCATCACCAACGGCACCGCGGTGCTCGGCCTCGGCGCCATCGGGCCGCTCGCCGCCAAGCCGGTGATGGAAGGCAAGAGCGTGCTGTTCAAGAAGTTCGCCGGGATCGACTGCTTCGATATAGAGATCGACGAGCGCGACCCCGAGAAGCTGGTCGACATCATCGCCGCGCTGGAGCCGACCTTCGGCGCCATCAACCTCGAGGACATCAAGGCGCCGGAGTGCTTCACCATCGAGCGCGCGCTGCGCAAGCGCATGAAGATCCCGGTGTTCCACGACGACCAGCACGGCACCGCCATCACGGTGGCCGCGGCAATCGTCAATGGTTTGAAGGTTGTTCAAAAAACAATCAGGGAAGCGAAGCTCGTCACCTCCGGCGCCGGCGCCGCGGCGCTCGCCTGCCTCGGGCTGCTGCTGAAGATGGGCCTGCCGCTCGCCAACATCACGGTCACCGACATCAAGGGCGTGGTGTACAAGGGCCGCCGCGAGGAGATGGACCCGGACAAGGAGCGGTTTGCGAAGGAAACTCGCGCTCGCACCTTAGACGAGGTTATTAGCGGCGCCGACGTGTTTCTCGGGCTCTCCGCCGGCGGGGTGCTCAAGCCGGCGATGGTGAAGAAGATGGCCGCGCGGCCGCTGATCCTGGCGCTCGCGAACCCGGAGCCCGAGATCCATCCCGCGGCGGCGAAGGAGGCGCGGCCCGACTGCGTCATCGCCACCGGGCGCTCGGACTACCCGAACCAGGTGAACAACGTCCTGTGCTTCCCGTTCATCTTCCGCGGCGCGCTCGATGTCGGCGCCACCACCATCACCACCGAGATGGAGCTCGCGGCGGTGCGCGCGATCGCCGAGCTCGCGCAGGCGGAGACTTCCGAGCAGGTCGCGCTCGCCTACGGCATCGAGTCGATCAGCTTCGGCCCGGACTACATCATCCCGCGGCCCTTCGATCCGCGGCTGATCGCGCGGGTGGCGCCCGCCGTGGCGCAGGCGGCGATCGACTCGGGCGTGGCGACGCGTCCCATCGCCGACCTCGAGGCCTACCGCCAGTCGCTCACGCGCTTCGTCTACCAGTCGGGGCTGCTGATGAAGCCGCTGTTCTCGGCGGCGAAGGCGGCGCCGCGGCGCGTCGTATATGCCGAGGGCGAGGACGAGCGCGTGCTGCGCGCGGTGCAGATCGTGGTCGACGAGGAGCTGGCGAAGCCGATCCTCATCGGCCGCCCGCAGGTGGTCGAGCAGCGCCTCGAGCGCCTCGGCCTGCGCGTGCGGCCGGGCAAGGAATTCGAGCTGGTGAATCCCGAGTTCGATCCCCGCTACCGCGATTACTGGGGGAGCTACCACCATCTCGCCGAGAGGAAGGGCGTCTCGCCGGAGTACGCGCGCATCGAGATGCGGCGCACGCACACCCTGATCGGCGCGATGATGATCCACAAGGCCGAGGCCGACTGCATGCTGTGCGGCACTTTCGGCACCCACGAGATGCATCTCAGGTACATCGATCAGGTGATCGGGCTGCGGCCGGGAGTGCGGCATTACGCCGCCATGAACGCGCTCATCCTGCCGGAGCGCACCGTGTTCATCTGCGACACCTACGTCAACCCCGACCCCGATGCCGGGCAGATCGCCGAGATGACGCTGCTCGCCGCCGAGGAAGTGCGGCGCTTCGGCCTCGTGCCCAGGGCGGCGCTGCTCTCGGCGTCGAATTTCGGCTCGGTGGACACGCCCTCGGCACGCAAGATGCGCGCGGCGCTCGCGCTCATCGGCGAGCGCGCGCCCGAGCTCGAGATCGAAGGCGAGATGCACGGCGACGCGGCGCTTTCCGAGGAGATCCGGCTCAAGGTGTTCCCGCGCTCCAGGCTGCGCGGCGAGGCCAACCTCCTCGTCATGCCGACGCTCGACGCCGCCAACATCTCGTTCAACCTGCTCAAGACCGCGGCGGGCGGCGGCGTGACGATCGGCCCGATGCTGCTCGGCGCGGCGCGCGCAGTCCACATCCTCACGCCCTCGGCGACGGTGCGGCGCATCGTCAACATGAGCGCGCTCGCGGTCGCGGACGCCAACGCGCCGCGCGGGCAGGAGAGCCTGTTCTAGAGATGGAGCCCGCCGCGAGCAACGTCGCAGCTTTCCCCGCGAGCCGCATCAAGCCGCGCGCCGGGCTGGTGCTGACGGGAGGCGGCGCGCGCGCCGCCTACCAGGTCGGCGTGCTGAAGGCGGTGCGCGACATCCTCGGCAGCCCGGTCAGGAACCCCTTTCCCATCGTCTGCGGCACCTCGGCGGGCGCGATCAACGCCGCCACGCTGGCGGTGTTCGCCGACAATTTCACGCGCGCGATCGGCAACCTGCTCGAGGTGTGGGAGAACATGCGCTGCGAGCACATCTACCGTACCGATGCCTGGCACATCATGCGCACCGGCGTGCGCTGGCTCTCGGCGATGATGCTGATCTCGCGCAACAACCCGATCTCGCTGCTGGACAACGCGCCGCTCAGGGACATGCTCGAGAAGAACCTGCCTTTCGAGCGCATCCAGCACCATATCGATGCCGCCGCGCTGTACGCCGTCTGCGTGACCGTCTCGGGCTACACCTCCGGGCAAAGCGTGTCGTTTTTCCAGGGCGGCAGCGGCCTCGAGGGCTGGGAGAGGAACCAGCGCATCGGCGCCGCCGTGCCGCTGAAGGTGGAGCTGCTGCTCGCCTCGGCCGCGCTGCCGTTCATCTTTCCGGCCGTGAAGGTGCACCGCGAGTACTTCGGCGACGGCTCGATGCGCCAGATCGCGCCGGTGAGCCCGGCGCTGCATCTCGGCGCGGACCGGGTGCTGATCGTCGGCACCGGCCGCCAGACCGCGGACCAGGCGCGCGCGCGCTCCAACGTCTATCCCTCCCTCGCGCAGATCGCAGGCCACGCGCTCAACAGCATCTTCCTCGACAGCCTGATGGTCGATATCGAGCGGCTCGAGCGCATCAACCGCACCGTGAAGCTGATTCCCCAGGACAAGCTCGCCGATTCCGCGGTGCAGCTGCGGCCGGTCAGGGTGCTGTTCATCACGCCGTCGCAGCCCCTCGAGCGCATCGCGGCGCGCTTCCTGCACGAGCTGCCGGGCACCGTGCGCTTCATCCTGCGGCCCACCGGCGCGCTCAACCGCTCCGGGTCGAACCTCGCGAGCTACCTGCTTTTCGAGCAGTCGTTCTGCCGCGCGCTCATCGACCTGGGCTACCAGGACACGGTGAGCCGCGAAGCGGAGGTGAAGGAGTTCTTCGAATCGCCGGAGGAAAGCGCTTATGGCTGACCAGCCTCCGCAGGACCCGTTCGAGATGTTCCGCCGCCTGTGGGGCCCGCTCGGCGTGCCCCTGCCGGGCATGGCGATGCCGACCTTCGATCCGCAGGAAGTGGAAAAGCGCATCGCCGACCTGCGCTCGGTCGAGGCCTGGCTCAACATGAACCTCAACATGATCAAGTTCTCGATCCAGGGGCTCGAGCTGCAGCGCGCCGCGCTGCAGGCGATGCGCGCCGCCACCGGACCGAAGAAGGAATGACCTCGTTCGCGCACGCTCACGCGGCTGGCCGAAGCTGGGCCGAATGCGTGGATGCGTGCGTGGAGCGCCTCGGCCGGCCTGGCCGAGGGCTGGGCTTCGTCTACTTTACCGACGCCCTTGTCCAGGATTCAAAGGGTATTTTTGAAAGGCTGCGGGAGCGCACCGGCGTTGCCGACTGGGTGGGCACAGTCGGCACGGGGATCCTCTCCACCGGAAGCGAGTATCAGGAGGAGCCCGCGGTCGCGGCGATGATCGCCGACCTGGATCATTACGAGATCTTCTCCGGCCGCGCCCCGCTCAGAGGAAGGGCGGCGAATTTCGCGGTGGTTCACGCCGATCCCGGCGCTGCCGATGTCGCCGGGCTGGTTTCCGACATGGCTTCGAAGGTGGCAAGCGGCTATGTCGTCGGCGGCATCTCGAGCTCGCGCTCGCGCACGGTGCAGATCGCCAACGAAGTCATCTCCGGCGGCCTGTCGGGCGTGGCGCTCGGCTCGGACGTGGCGGTGGCCACCCGGCTGACGCAGGGTTGCGTCCCTTATCCCGGCCGGCATCGCATCACGGAGTGCGAGGAGAACATCGTCGTGTCGCTGGATGGGCGGCCCGCGCTCGATGTGCTGGAGGAGACGATCGGGAGCGACCGGGTCGGGATCCTGGTCGGCCTGCCGGTCCCGGGCTCGGATACCGGCGACTACACTGCCCGCAATCTGGTCGGCATCGACCCGAAAGCGAGGCTGATCGCGATCGGCGAGCCGGTGGAGCGGGGCCAGGAGCTGGTTTTCTGCAAGCGCGACCCCGGGGCGGCACGCGCCGATCTCCTGAGAATTTTGAGCGAGTTGAAAACGATGTGCCCTGCGGCGCGCGGCGGGCTGTATTTTTCCTGCCTGGCGCGCGGCGAGCACATGTTCGGCAGCCGCGGAGCGGAACTGGGCATGGTACGGCGGGTGCTGGGCGACGTTCCGCTGGTAGGATTCTTCTGCAACGGCGAGATCTCCCATGACCGGCTGTACGGTTACACCGGCGTGCTGACGTTGTTTTCCTGAAAAATACTTCCCGAAGGAGTTTTCATGGCTAAAGCAGTCAGATTTCACAAGCAAGGCGGCCCCGAGGTGCTTCAGTACGAGGATGTGCAGGTCGCCGAGCCCGGCGCGGGGCAGGCGCGCATCCGCCACACCGCGATCGGCGTCAACTTCGTCGACACGTACCAGCGCTCGGGCCTGTACCCGATGCAGCTGCCGCAGACGGCCGGCAACGAAGGCGCCGGCGTGGTGGAGGCCGTCGGTTCCGGCGTTGCCGATCTCAAGCCCGGCGACCGCGTCACCTATACCGGGCTGGTCGGATCGTATTGCGAGTCGCGGGTCGTGCCGGCCGAGCGCCTGGTCAAGCTGCCCCAGGGCATCAGCGACGAGCAAGCCGCCTCGATGCTGCTCAAGGGCCTGACGGTGCACTACCTCATTCACAGCACCTATCCGGTGAAGAAAGGCGAGACCGTACTGTGGCATGCCGCTGCCGGCGGCGTCGGCCTGATCGCCTGCCAGTGGCTGAAGGCGCTCGGCGTCACGGTCATCGGCACCGCCGGCTCGGACGAGAAGACGGCGCTCGCCAAGGCGCACGGCGCGACGCACCTCATCAACTACGCGAAGGAGAATTTCGTCGAGCGCGTCAAGGCGCTCACCGACGGCAAAGGCGTCCCGGTGGTCTACGACGGCGTGGGAAAGGCCACCTGGGACGGCTCGCTCGACTGCCTGCGGCCGCGGGGGCTGATGGTGTCCTTCGGCAATGCCTCGGGAGCGGTGGCGCCGGTGAACCTGGGCATCCTCTCCGCCAAGGGGTCGCTCTACGTCACGCGGCCGACGCTCGCGACCCACATCGCGAGCCGCGCCGACCTGCTCGAGCGCTCGAAGGCGCTCTTCGAGATGGTGAGCTCGGGGAAGGTGAAGATCGAGACCACGCAGCGCTACAAGCTGGCCGACGCCGCGCAGGCGCACCGCGATCTCGAAGGCAGGAAGACGACCGGCTCGGTCGTCCTCGTGCCCTGACAACCTTACTTGATCCCGAGAATGCCCTTGGCCTTGCCGAGGGCGGCCATCGACTCGGAGTGTTTGCCCGCCTTGTGAAGCTGCTCGCCGTCGGCGCGCAGCTTCTTGACTTCGCCCATCTGCGACGAAGACAGCTTGGCGTTCGGCAGGGCGGCATCGATGGCTTTCATCTCCTTGGGGCAGCTCGAGGCGAATGCGGACGAAGCGGCGAAAGCGAGTGCAAGCGACATGGCGATGCGTTTCATGGGTTTCCTCCCTGGGTTGGTTTGGGCGGCACGACGCCGCCTCGAGTCTAGAACACATACGGGCGAGCGCCTATTCCCGATTCATCGATCCGTCTCGACCTGAACGAGTTGCGCAGGCGCCTCGCCCGGCGCGCTGAGCCGGCGTTTTCCGTCTATGGCGACGACGGCGCGGGCAGGGAGGCCGCCGCGCTCACGCCCGCGTCGGTGCTGGTGCCGATCGTGGCGCACGCCGCCGAGCTGACGGTGCTCTTCACGCAGCGCACCGCGCACCTCAAGAGCCATTCCGGGCAGGTCAGCTTTCCCGGCGGGCGCGCCGAGCCGCACGACGCGACACCGGAGTCGACCGCGCTGCGCGAGGCCGAGGAGGAGATCGGCCTGCGCTCCGGGCGCGTCGAGATCGTGGCCCGGCTGCCGGTCTATTTCACGCGTACCGGCTTTCGCATCACGCCCGTGGTCGGCGTGCTGACGCCGCCGCTCGAGCTCGCCCCGCACCGCGGCGAGGTCGAAGAGGTGTTCGAGGTGCCGCTCGCCTTCCTGCTCGACCCGCGCAACCACCGGCGCGAGACGCGCGACTTCGAGGGCCGCACGGTCGGCTTCTATGTCGTGCAGTACGGCAACCGCACCATCTGGGGCGCAACCGCGGGAATGCTCGTCAACCTTTACCGGCGGCTCGTGGAGTAGGAGCGGCCGCGCGTACGGCGCGCGCCACCAGGCGGCTGAAGTTCTCGAGCGAGTGCAGGTGCGCGTAGATCAGGCCCATGAAGCCCTTGGCGACGAGCGCCTTGTGGCTGGCGGGATTCAGCTCGCGCAGCTTCGCCTCGGACACGCGGTGCATGCCGGCGAGCCTGATCTGCGGCTGGTCGGTCACGTGCATCGCGAACGGCTCGAGCAGCCCGAGCCGCGCCAGCGAGGCGCACATCTGCGCGGTGCGGTCGAGGTCGGCATCGAGCTCGACGAGCAGCCGCTCGGCGGCCTGCCAGCGCGGCGTCGGCTTGCCGGCGGCGTCGAACAGCGCCACGCCCCCGGCGTCGACGTAGGCCTTCGCCACGCACACCACGCGCTCGCTCTTGGCTTCGCCGTCGGCGTAGACCTTGGAGACGCAGAACGGGAAGCGGCGCACGAACGCGGGGAAGTAGCTGTCGCGGTCCCACTCGCCCGAGGCGTCGACGAAGAGGTTCACGCCGTCGGCGAGGCCGAGCACGATCACCGGCGCGAAGCCCTTGCCGCCATCGAGCGCGGCGAACACGATGGGGTAATCGCGCCCGGCGGCGACGAACTCGGCCACCGACACGGCGAGTGCATTCAGCTTCCTGCAGAACGCGGGCGTGGTGCCGGCGGGCATCAGCACGCGGTGGAACTTCTGCAACGGAAGGATCTCGTCGTAGCCGTAGGGCGCGGTGATCTTCATCGCGGGCCCATTGTATAGAATGCCTCCATGGGCGTTATCGCGATCATCGCGGCTCTCGTCATCGAGCAGTGGCGGCCGCTCGGCGAGCGCAAGAGCGTACCGGCGGCGCTCGGCGGCTGGGGCGCGTGGCTCGAGCAGGCCTTCAACGGCGGCGAGCGCCGGCACGGCGCGGTCGCGTGGCTGGTCGGCGTGCTGCCCGCGGTCGCCCTGGCAACCGCGCTGCACGTGCTGCTCGCCATGGCGCACCCGCTGCTCGCGCTGGCATTCAACATCGCGGCTCTCTACCTGACGCTCGGCTTCCGGCAGTTCAGCCATTACTTCACCGACATCCAGCTCGCGATCAAGTCCGGCGACGTCGAGCGGGCGCGTGCCCGGCTCGAGGAGTGGCGCGGCGCATCCGGCGTCGTGCACTCGCGCGAGGAAGTGATCCGGCTCGCCATCGAGGAGGCGCTGATCGCCTCGCACCGGCACGTGTTCGGCGTGCTGCTGTGGTACCTGCTGCTGCCGGGACCGAGCGGCGCCATCCTCTACCGGCTGGCCGCCTACTTCGCCTGGCGCTGGAAGGACATGGGCGCCTTCGGCCAGTTCGCGCAGCGCGCATTTCGGCTGGTCGAGTGGCCTGCGGTGCGGCTCACCGCCGCGGCTTTCGCGGTGGTGGGGGACTTCGAGGACGCGGTGTACTGCTGGCGCACCCAGGCGCCCACCTGGCCGGATCCCGAGACCGGGATCGTGCTCGCGGCGGGTGCCGGCGCGATGGGCGTGCGCCTCGGCATGCCGGTGCAGGAGGTGGAGGGCATGCAGCCGCGGCCCGAGCTCGGCGTCGGCGAGCCGGCGGAGGGGCCTTTCCTCGACAGCACGGTCGGCCTGCTCTGGCGCGCGGTAGTGGTGTGGGTGTTCGCGCTGCTGGTCGTAGCCATCGCCCGGGTCCTTTGACGCCGGCACGCAGCTACA
>Ga0137796_10001844_pt1 | contig 11732 bp, 6 predicted proteins | sample OV2TP3_FD_97704 | JGI IMG/M metagenome (GOLD analysis project Ga0137796, IMG submission 97704)
AGTTCAGCCCAAATGAAAGAAATGTAATCTGCAAAAACACCGACGGGCGGCACATCCCGCTGAATACTGCGCAGCGCGGGCAGGCCAAACAACAGGGACATGGCCAGGGAGAGTGGCACCAGGTCCAGCGTGCGCTCCGGGCGCGTGGCCCGCAAGGTCATCAGGAAAACGCTTAGGGCCAGGGCCAGCATCATTGTCATGACGGTAATGGAAAGACCCTTTACAGCCGTCGAACGCGTCAGGCCCAGAAGGATTCCTGCGACCTCGCGTCCCTTGTCATGGGTAATACTTCCTGCGAAACGGAACCCGGGCACGGAGGCTGACAAGTCAAAGGAGACCGGCACCGGCTCGCTTTGCTGTAGTACGACGGAGCCAAACCCCGACTCCGGGGGCGCGGGCGCCTGCTTGGCGGTTTTCCTGCTTCGGCTCGGCGGGGGAGTGATGGGAGTCTCCGCCCGAGCCGGTGTTGTGAACAGTAGCCAGACAGATGTTTGGTGGCGGTCGAAGGGATACTCGTTCTGATTCCCGTCAAGAAAAAACACCGCCTCGACGGCGTTCATGCGCTTACCCCTCGGGAAATCAATTTCCTGTGCGCCCTTGACACTGTTCAGCAGCAACTTCAGGTTGAGCGCGGGAGTCACTTCGTCTTTTGCGAATCTCCCAACCGGTTGGAATTCTAGGCGCGCCGCAATCTCTGCGGCTTCCGTGTTCACGCTCTTGATCCGGACCGAAACTTTCACATGATCGCCGGCTCGCTCTTCTTCCTGGAGATGAATGGACCGCCGAGCGCTTTCCCCCCCTCTCGTAAAGAGGAGGGCCGAGTAAAGGGCAAGAAGGCTGACGACGATGATCCCCCGCACGACAGTCGCTTTGTCCCACGTCATGGAAAGCCTCTCAGCAGAACGCCTGCTGCCTCAGCTCTGCGGGACTCTATCGGGAACGACGCAAAGATTCAGCAAGCCAAAGCCTCGGGGCGGCTAGTAAGTCGCCCCTTCGGGGACCAGCACGATGTCCGCGCGTTGATTCTGCTTTCCAGCGCCGGCTTGGCCGCTCCCGGTGCGAGACTGCATGCGTGCGTCGGCAATGCCTTTCTCGGCTAGATATTTCGTGACTTCACTGGCGCGGCTCGCGCCGAGCTTGGCTGCCCCGCGTTCGCCCGGGTCGGCGTAGCCAATCACCACGACCGAAGAACGCGGATCGTTTTGCAAGCGCAGCGCAACGTCGTCGAGAATGCGCTTGCACACGTTGTCGGTGCGGGCTGTGCCGGTACGGAACAGGCACTCATTCAGCTTGCTGGCCTGCGGCGGTGGAGGCGGCTCGGTGACGCCGAGGCTTGCGGAACAGTCAGCAGCGCCGCCGCGGCCATCCTCTACGCGACCCGTGACCGTGTAGTTGCCGGCAGCGAGGCCTGTCGTATCGAGCTGCACCGTGGCTCCCGATCCCACCACCTGGCCGCCGGATGTGCGCCAGCCGTAGGTGAGTGAATCGTTGTCTGCATCACTGGCACTGGCATTGATGCGCACGCGTTCGCCGACCAGCACGGAACTGCGCTCAGCCGCGCAGGTCACCGTGGGTGCCGTATTGGGCTTGGGCTCGACGCGGATTTCCGTCTCGCACGTCGCGGCGCCTCCCTTGCCGTCGTTGACCTGCGCGCTGACGCGATAGCTGCCCACAGGAACTCCAGAGGAATCCCACTGCGCCTCAGCGCCGCTGCCGCTTACGTTGCCGCCGGTGGTGGACCACGCGTAGGTCAGGGAGTCGTTGTCCGAGTCGCTGGCGTTGGCGCGCACAGTGACTGGGGCACCGGAGCCGGCATACACCGACGCCGGCGTAGCAGCGCAGCTCATGGATGGCGCACGGTTGGCTGGTGGCGGTGTGGGTTTCGGTCCTCCAAAGCGCATGGTTGCGCCAATCACTAAGCCATGGAAGGTGAGCTCATCGATCGGCTTTTCGTCCAGTCCCATGGCACGATAGCCGATCAGCAAGGACATGTTCGGCTTGATGTCTTTGCCGAGCCCGCCGAACGCGTGCCAGGCCAGGTCCGAGCCAGCGCCGAATCCGCCAATATCACCGGTGACCGGCACAAACCAGCCTTTGCCCAGGTTCACGCGGAAGCGGCCGCCCACCAGCGGATTGACGAAATTCACAGACTGCTCTCGCGAGAAGGCCGGAAGGATGCCTGCGCTGGTGTCGAGCTTCAAATTGACGTGCCAATAGCGGAAGCCGGTGATGAAATCGAAGAAGCCCTTGTTGCTCTCGGCCAGCCGAAAGCTCACTTGGGGGCCCAGCATGAACATGCCCTGGGAAATGCGAAAAGCAGAAAAAGGCGAAGGCGCCGTAAAGGTCTCCAGATTGTCGAGGTTCATGTACATCAGGTCGCTGCCAATTCCCCAGCGGCCTTTGCGGGCCTCGAAGTTTTGCATGAAGCCAAAATTCAGTTCGTCCCAGATGTCTAAGAATCCGGCGGAACCTGAAACCTTTTGGCCCAGGATCGTGGCGTTGGCGTCAAACCCCGCGAACCAGATGTAAGGCGTCAGGGCGAACTGCCAGCCATTCGCCGACGAAGCCTGCGGTGGCAGCGCCGCGCTGGGGCGTGGGCTGGGGAAAATGGAGGCCGGCGTCGGAGTGCCGAATGAATACGGATAGGGCTTCCCGGATGGGAAGATAGCGTCTTCTGCAGTAGCGTTTGCCTCGGCCGAATCCTCCCTTTGATCTCTTTGGTCGACTGCAGGAGCGGCGGGCTCCTGAGTCTGGGCAACGGCACTCGTAGCCATCAGTGCGAACACCAGCAGCACGCCCATGATGCCAAACAGTCTCTTCATTGTGTTTCTCCTTGTTGTTTTGCCTCGTACCGGCCGCACGTCTCCCTGGGCCAAATGAAATCGTTGATTACGGTTTGTAGTGTCCGTGGTTGGTGGTCTTCACCCGGACTTGCTTGGCGGTCGCATCCAGCACGGACTCCGCCTGATAGTTCGTTCCGTCGACTAGTGTGTCGAAGCGCACGTTCAAATTGACCGCATCACCCGGCTCATCGAGATAAGACTTCACGGTGACACTCTGAATGTTGTTGGTGGCATTGTTGAATGCGAGCGAGAGCGAATCGCCCGGCTTCGCATAATCGCGAAAGAGCAGAGTTACGATCCCGCCTTCCGCGGGCTGGATGGAGGCCTTGCCTTCCTGAAATGCTTCCTGTAGACGGGCGGGATCTGGCGGCACGTAGCGATGAATCAAGGACGCCGCACGCTCCATGTAGTCCTGCATTTCATCTTTCTTCTTCTCGACGATCTTGCCCTTCAGGCCGCGCGTCTTCTTCGCTGGCTGTCCCGTGTCGCTCGAACCCATCGGCGTCTTTTGCACCTTGCCGTCAGGCCCGTACTGGCACTGCGAGTGTTTCTGCGACTTGGACTCTCCCTTAAGGAACATCTCGGTCGTTTCGGTCCAAGTGTACTGCCGCAAGGCCTGCTGGCTTTGCGCCATAGCCTGCTTGATGGCCGCCACCTTCTGCTGAATCTGCTCCTGCTGCGCAACGGCTGGCGAAACCACAGCCAAGGCAATGAGAGCAAGCAGGAACCCGAAAATCCTTCTCTGAAGCGTAGTGCGTTGCATGGCTCCCCTTCATGATCCTGCCGGACTGATCAAGTCGCCCGACGGAAGGTCTGTTCAGCTCATCCCGCGATAAGGCAAACCCCCGCCTAGCTGGCTTTGGGCGGATACTTCTTGTAAGCCTTCTCCGCAGCCTTTTCGATTTTCTTGATGTTCTTTTCAGGATTGTCGGAGACGGTGTCGGTAGCGATGGCACGCCAGACAAGCTGCTGGCTCTTCGCGTCCACCATGTCAATCACCAGCGTGGCTTGCAGCTCAACGTACTTGTGCAAGGATGTGGTTCCGCCACCCCAGCGATACGGTCCGTAGCCATAGCTATAACCCTGGACCGAAACCTGTTCCTTCAAGCCGGCGTTGTACACAACCAGCATGTCGGCATTCTCCGCGACCTTCTGGAACCCCTTGGCCGCCAGTTGTTTCTCGATGTTCTCGATGATGCGCTTGTGGGTGAGGTCGGACTTCGCCGGGTTCTTGCTTTCGATCCAGGCATAGGTCTTGTACTTCGAGAAGTCGGCGCTGTGGTCCCAATCGGTGTTCACCTTTTGTGCGGAGGCGCCCGACACTGCGAGCAATAGAAGCAGCGCGGCCAAGCCATGTAGTTTTTTGAGCACGTATCCCTCCTAGGCGCAGGGGTCAGATTGGCTAACGTCGATTGAGCTAATGAGCTTGCCCCTTGCCCGAGGAAGTCTAGGGCAAACCACACACCAAAGTCCGCATGCCCGTTGTTCCCATAACCATATGGAAATTAGAAACTTACGGACTGCCTTGCAAAGTGACATTTACCGTACGGACCCGACATTTCGGAGCGACTCCGAAATGTCGGGGGCAGCCCCAAGCCTAGAGATGAAGAACCCTAATGAAGGCCGCCAACAAGTTGGCCCGCTTGCTTGTGGGGCAAGCGGGCCATGGTTGGCTCAGGTGAGTCTTCTGAGGTTCGTTGGGACAGGGCCTGTGGAGCTCTAGAAACTGTATGTGACCTGTGCGCCCGAGTGAGTTTTCAAGTCAACCCTCGGGCAACGACGGCTGATAAACCCCCTTCAGTTCGAGTCTGTCTCCTCGATAATCGGCAGTCCAGAAGCAATCTGCAGATCGAGAAGCATCAGGATCTGGTTTTCGACCTGGAAGAACCGGACGGCCAGGACAGCGTTGAGGGCCTTCTTGAATTTCTCGTAGTACTTCTTGCGCAGTTCCTGGCGCTTTTCGTCGAGCTCCATCACGCGTCGCGCAAGGTGGTCGGCCTTTTCGTCGGTCATGCTCAGGTAATCGCGGGCGTAATCCTGGATAATCGCCAGCTTCTCATCGCCCAGCGCGCTGAGTTCGACATCATACTCGCGATAGATGGGCCAGAAGGCGGTTGCCTGCTGTTCATCGAAACGCATCACTTCGGTAATGACCTCCACCTTTTTCGCCTTGAGGTCGGCGCGCAACAGCTCCACGTAGGCGCGGATATTCTGTTCCTTGCTGACATCCTGGCTCTGGACGCCTTGCTGGGCCCACAGCCCCGGCGCCAGAAGCAAGCACAGCCCCGTCATCATCACCACTGCCAATCGGATCTTCATGATCTTTCCTCCTAAAGAATCCCTCGAGAGAGTTCCTAACGTGCCACCGGCAGCGGGGCCGGCTGCTGCAACTTGAATTCGAGCAGCGTTTCGCTGGGAATGCGAATGGGCTCGCCCTTCTTGGTCATGGCCAAACCCAGGCCGGCGGTGGCGCCAATCGCCGCGCCTTTGCCCGCGTCGCCGCCAATTGCGCCGATGGCTGCACCCAGTCCCGCGCCACCGGCAGTTTTCTTCAAGGTCTGCGCGCCTTCGCTTTTGCCCTTGGACTGGAAGTCGCTGGTGAGGATCGGATGAGCAGTGCCACCGATGACGATATCGGTGAGTTCGAGTTGCAGTTCGGACTTGCCGGTGAGCCGTCGAGCGTTCTCCGACTTCTTCACGCGGCCATGGACGGTAGTGCCCTTGCGCGCCACCACAATCCCGCTTGCGGCAAGATTCGTATCCAGGGTCGCGGTGAAGCGATCGCCGGTTTTGGTCTTGCTGGTGTCCAGCGAATCCACCATCCGGATCAGGATAAGGGTTCCGGCGGGCACGGTGACGTTCGCGGGCACCGCGGTGGGGGCCGGGGCCGCCACAGGTGCTGGCGGAGGCGGAGGCGCAGCAAACGCAACCGACTCCACCTGACCGATGGCGAACGCACGAACCTGGCCATCCGACCCCATAAAGCGAATCTCGCGGGTGCTGGCGCTGACCAAGCTACCTTGGAGAGATTGGCCAGACCGCAGTCGCAATGTGTCAGCGAGCGCCCCCGTTGCCAAGCCCAGTCCAACTAGAATTGTAAGTACAGTTTTTTTCGCTCTCATCAGGTTCTCCTTACTTTCAGAATTTCTTCTCAAGTTGCCAGAGTGGGCCGCACTTTATCGGCGGCTGCGCGTCCGCGTCCGGCTTCCACTGGACGAGCCACGCGAAGATCCCCAGTTGCTGTACTGCTGGGAACGCTGTGCACCTGTCTGACGCGCCGTAGCATCCCGGTTCAAACCATTGAGGGTTTCCCGGTCCACAGAGGATGTTCGTTGCGAGGCCAAAGAGGATGGCTGCTGGCTCGATTGGGGGCGAGTGGTACCCGGCGTCGCCCCAGTGGTACGCGTGGTGCCAGGAGTCGCCGCGGTTGAACGATTGGCTTGAGTCGTTGCCGGTTGCTGGGCAGTCGTCGTCTGACGAGTTTGCCCTGGTGTTGACGCCGAGGTTTGGTTGGGTGTGCTGACTCCCCGTTCGTTCAACTCACCTTGAGCCTGTTGCTTGCGCGCATCCACGCTTTCCTGCGGTACCTGCGTCCACCCACTGCCCTGCTCGTAGTGGTGCCAGTCACCGTTTTCATCACGCTTGTAAACGTTGCCGTCTTTGCCCGCGTAGACGTTGTCCTGACCCTTGGCGACGAAGCCCTGGTGCTCGTCATTGACGCCGGCTATTGCGCCAGTGCCCTCCGACGTGCGAATCCCACCCACGGCGCCCTGTTCATCGGCATACCACTTGGTCTGAGCCCACTGGTCGCCGCGCTGCGTGTAACTTCCGCCCCACGCCTGCTCATAGTTTGTGTAGGCGTAGCGCTGGCTGTAGGTACCGGTGCGAGGGTTGTAGGCTTGCGAATAACGGCCGGCATCGTAAGGTCCGTACCAGCCGGCCCCTCGCGCGTAGGTGCCCGTCGTAGGGTTGTACCCGCTCCATTGACCGTACCCGCCATAGGGTCCGTACACAGCGCCCCCGCGCACATAGGCTCCAGTATAGGGATTGTAGGCAGCACCCATTCCATAACCGTAGTAGGGGTAGGGGTAGTAGTGCGGGTAATAAATCCCCGGCGGCCAATAGTAGTAGGGCGGATAGTAATAGCCGCTTCCGAGCACAACGCATCCGTAGGCAACATACATTCCCGTGTAACCCGGGGTAGAGACATAGGTCACGGTTGTGGGTGTGGATTCCTGCACCTGAACGTACGTGACGTTGTGTTTCGGAGATTCAGGGGGAAGTTGGTAAATGTCCTGCGGCACGCTGTCCGCCGGTTCCCACGGGCCACCCGGACTTGCCGAGACAAACCACGCCGCCTGATAGCAAAGGTAGTATTTTCCTTCAACGAGGAAGACATCGAATTGCGTGTTCTTGGCGTAGGACACCGCCGTGCCCGGCACGGCAATGAACTCCGGCGTCCCTGCGTACTCCACCTTCACATCGGGGGACACACGCTTCATGTTCACGGTTTGCGGGATGGAGGCCTGAAGTATGGCCTCGCTGGCTTCGCGTGTCCCGCGCACATTGGCGAGCACCCGGCCTTTCGGATGATCGCTGGGAATCAGGGCAAAATCTGTCGGCAGCTTGTCGCTGGCAAACTCCCATTGGCCGTCTGCGGGCGCCGCTGACCGGAACCAGCGGCCGGCTGTCAAAAAGTAGAAGAAGCGGTCGCCCTCGTGAAAGAAGACGTCGCTCTCCGTGTTGCGGACATAGCGCAGCCGTGTGCCGGGGATGGAAGCGAATTGCGGCGCACCTGTAAACAGGATCAACTCCGCCGGCTTGGCATTGTAAAAAATCTTCGGCGCTGCGGCCGGTGGCGCTGCCTTGGGCGGGATACTCTGTTTTACACGCTGCCATTGCTCATCAGCAGGAAGCTTTGAGAATTTTGCAGGCAGCTTTGTAGTGGCAGCCCACGGGCCAGCCAAAGATTTGGTAACGAGCCAGTAGTCCTTGTTCAGCAGGAAATACTGCGAAGTGTCGGGGTCCACTAGTATGTCCCAGTTGGTGTTGAGGACATACTTGAAACCCGCGTCTTTGATGTCCACCAGAATCGGTTCGCCCTGAGTGATGAGCAACAGTGCAGGCTCGGTGCTATAGAAAATGGTTGGCGGCTCTGTGGAAACCTTGACCTCGCGTCCAGTTGTCTTGCCGACTTCAAGGTAGGCTAGAACGTTGTCCAGTCCCGTGGTCACCGGCGCGGTAGGCAAAAGGCTTTTGGCCAGGTCCTGCATTTGTGGCGGCGTGGCCTTGTCGGCAAACGTGAAATCGGTCACCTGCCAGTCGTAGATGTACACCGTGCGTTCATTTGGATTGGTTTTTGTCTTGGCTTCGAAGCTGAATGCCCCGTACAGGGGCTTCTGTGCCTTGGCAGGGGTTAGTTGAATGGCAGCTCTGCCTTTCAGCAAGAGCTGGTTAGCCCAGTCATCAATCTGCGGCTGGTAGAGCACCATGCGGTTGCCGTCTTTCTTGAACTCGCGTGGCCACTTGCGTGGCTGCGCCGTGGTCGTGGCAGTCGAGGTTGTCGCAGTCTTTGTTTGACCGGGCTGCTTGGCGGTGGTGCCGGTGGCCTGCGCAGGGGGTTTGGCGGGTGACGTCTGCGATCTTGCCACGACTGTCACCAACAGAATGAGGAGGGTCCCCGCAACAAGTATTCCCATGAACCCGCGAACTGGAGTCTTCACTGCTTCCCCCAATCGGTCGCTTGCTTCCGTTTGCGACAGGCAGATCTCCAGAAATAGCAACCGATTGGCCAAAGGCGGGCGGTGTCAATTTTCGGTCGAAGTAGCTTAATTCTTGTGCACTTGTGAGCGGTTATTGCAATGGCAACTCCCCTGAACCCACCGATCCTGCCCGACATTTCGGAGTGCCCCCGAAATGTCGGAGTGTCATGATTGACAATCCTCGGGACCCCCACTAGTATTCTGGCCTCTTCCGCGAGGTCCAGAGGGGGCATTGGGCCCTCAGCCCGGAGGCTCAACATGACCACAAAGCCGCTGCGGCCTCCAGCCCCCGATGAGGAGTTACCGGCAGACCCCGTTCCCATATCAATTGCTGATGCTGTGAGGGAGGTCGCCCCTGAAGGGCGGGCAGGGCCGCAATTTCGCGGACTGCTGGAAGCAGCTCCAGACGCGATGGTCATTGTCGACCAGCGCGGCCTGATTGTTCTGGTGAACCGGCAGACTGAGAACCTCTTCGGCTACCAGCGCGAGGAGTTGTTTGGCAAGCCGGTGGAGGCGTTGATCCCCGAGCGGTTCCGAAAAGGCCATGCCTCCCACCGATCCGGATATTCTGCTGCCCCGCGCGCGCGGCCCATGGGGACGGGTCTCGAACTCTATGGCCTGCACAAGGAAGGACGTGAGTTCCCCGTAGAGATCAGCCTGAGCCCGCTGGAAACCTCGGAAGGTGTGCTGATCGTCACCGCCATTCGCGATGTGAGTGACCTCAAGCGTGTCGAGGCGTTGCGCGAGCAGCTTGCCTTCGAGCGATTGTTGGCTGAGCTTTCCACCAGATTCATCAACCTTCCATCCGACCAGATTGACAGCCAGATTGAAGCAGCACAGCAACAGATTTGCGGTGTGCTCAGGCTCGACAGGAGCACACTGGCTCAGCTACAGGAAGATTCGAATGATGTTGTGACCACCCATAGCTGGGCCGCGCCCGGGTTTGCGCGCTTTTTGGGTTTCCGTAGGACTGACCTTCCCTGGGTAGCGAGCAAGATTCTCAAAGGTGAGCACGTTCAATTCTCACGCTTGGACGACCTTCCAACGGAAGCGGACAAAGATAGGCAAGTCCTTCGCCAAGATGGGTTGAAGTCGAATGTCACGTTTCCACTGCTGGCCGGTGGCAAAGTGTTCGGCGCAATCGGCTTTGGAGCCATGCAGGTGGAGCGGGAATGGACGGAACGCCTGCTCAGTCAGTTGGGGCTCCTCGCACAGATTTTTGCCAATGCACTTTCAAGAAAGCGAGTGGAGGAAACGCGCAAACGTCCTGAGAGAGAGCTGGAACACCGGCTGGAGTTTGAGGCGATGCTTGCGGAATTGTCGGCTAAATTCATTATTCTTCCGCCGGATGAGATTGATCGGGAAATCGAAAAGGGGTTGGAACTCATTGCCAAGGCACTCGGGGCCGACCGCAACACATTGGGCCAGGTTGACCCATCCCGGCAGGAGATTCGTGTCACCCATTCCTGGGCAGGCCCGGGAATACCTCGCGTTCCAATGGTCATCGTGCGGGAGGCATTTCCCTGGTTATTCGATCAGTTGTACCAAGGGCATACGCTCAGCATCACCAAGCCGGAAGATTTTCCCCCTGAGGCGGTGGACGAACGCCAGTTTTTGCTTTCGACCGGTGAGAAATCTGTTTTGTTCATTCCCTTCATGACAGGTGGCCAGCTCTCCGGCGGGGTGGCGCTTGGATGTTTCCACGAATATCGTCAGTGGGATGAGGAGACCATTCAGGCCTTTCGTTTGGCTTCTGAGATCTTTGCCAACGCGTTGGCTCGCAAGCGCGCCAGCGAGGCCCTGCGAGATCGCCAGCAACAGATGAACCTGGCACTCGATTCGGCCAAAGTCGGATTGTGGGTTTGGATGATCCAGCGCGACTCCCTCTGGGCCTCCGAGCAGACCCGTGCGCTGTTTGGATGGTCCGCAGATGCCAAGCTGGATTACGCCGCGTTTCTCAACTCCGTGCACGCCGAGGACCGCCAGAACATACGAGACCAGGTGGATCGGGTGTTGCGTGAATCAGGTGAGTATCACGCGGAATTTCGTGTCCCGCTGCGAGACGGCTCCGTGCGCTGGGTCAAGAGTCTGGGCCGAAGTTATGCCGGCCCCGACGGCAGCCCCGAACGGCTCATGGGCGCGTCACTCGATATCACGGATCGGAAACGCAACGAAGAGGCGTTTGCCGAGCAGTTAGCCTTTGAAACTCTGCTGGCCGAACTCTCGGCCACGTTTGTCAACCTGCCTCCAGATCAGGTTGACGCAAAGATCGAAAAAGGGCTGGAGATCCTGGCCAGAGCGCTGCGCGCCGATCGAAGTGCTTTGGCCCAGATGGATCCTCTTGCGGGCGAAATGCGCGTTACACACTCCTGGGCAGGCGTCTCGCTGGGCTCTTCCCTCCCGGAGGTTGTTTCCCGAGGAACATTCCCTTGGCTGGCGCAGGAACTGCAGGCGGGACGCACGGTAGTCGTCTCCCACCCCGACGACATTCCTCCCGAGGCCGTGGCCGAGCGTGAATACATCCGTTCCGCCGGGCTGAAGTCGGGCCTTATCGTGCCCTTCATGATCGGCGGAAAGTTCGCGGGCGCGATGTCCATTGGCTGTTTTCAGAACAGTCGCGATTGGGATAGTCCGATCCTCACCCGCTTTCGGCTGGCCGCTGAAATCCTGGCCCAGGCTTTGCGGCGCAAACGGGCGGATGAACATCTGCAGGACGCGTATTCGCAGATTCAGAAGCTGAAGGAACGGCTGGAACAGGAAAACATCTATCTGCGTGAAGAGATCAAACTGGAGCACCATCACGATGAAGTGATTGGAGGGAGTGAAGCGATCCGCAATGTACTGAAGAAAGCCGAGCAGGTGGCCGTCACCGACTCCACGGCGCTTTTGCTTGGCGAGACCGGCACCGGCAAGGAACTGATTGCCCGAACAATTCACGAAAACAGCCGGCGCAAAGACCGCCCCATGGTCAAGGTGAACTGTGCTGCGCTGCCTGCTTCTTTGGTGGAAAGCGAGTTGTTCGGCCGGGAAAAAGGTGCGTACACGGGTGCGCTAACGCGGGAAATCGGACGCTTTGAGCTGGCCAATCACTCCACGATTTTTCTGGATGAGATTGGCGAGTTACCGC
>Ga0137796_10001845_pt1 | contig 11727 bp, 12 predicted proteins | sample OV2TP3_FD_97704 | JGI IMG/M metagenome (GOLD analysis project Ga0137796, IMG submission 97704)
CCCGGGGGCGGTGGCCAACACGATCCTGCTCATGGGCCGGGAGAAGGTCGGGACCCGGGTCGGGCGCTTCCTCTCGGTGGCCAAGCACCGGGGGAGCGCGATGTCGGACGAGATCGTGGAGTTCGAGATCACCCCGCGGGGGATCGCCTTCCCGTGAGCCCCGCCCGTCCCCGGGTCCCCCCTCGGCGTTGATGCCCACGATCGGAACCCCGGCGCCCCCCTTCGTCCTCCCGGGCGTCCAGGCGGGCCGGGTCCGGCGGTTCTCCCTCGCCGACTACGCCGGGCGCTGGGTGGCCCTCTTCTTCTACCCGGCCGACTTCTCCTTCGTCTGCCCCACCGAGGTCAAGGGCTTCCAGGCCCTCTACCCGGCGTTCGCGGCCGCCGGGGCGGAGGTCCTGGGGGTCAGCGTCGATCCTCCCGACCTCCACCTGAGGTGGGTCGAGGAGCTCGGCGGGATCGACTACCCCCTCCTCTCCGACGAGGCCCGCGAGGTCTCCCGGCGCTACGGGGTTCTGGACGAGCCCTCGGGGCGGGCCCAGCGGGCGACCTTCATCCTGCGCCCCGGCGGGACCGTCGAGTACCTCCTGGTGAGCCCGACCAACGTCGGCCGGAGCATCGAGGAGACCCTCAGGGTCCTCCGCGCCCTTCAGTCCGGCCAGCAGTGCCCGGCCGGCTGGCAGCCCGAGTGATGGAGGCGATCCGGGCCAGGCGCGAGGCCATCGAGCGGAAGAGCCAGATCCGCGAGGTGGTGTTCGGGACCCAGGACGGCCTGATCTCGACCCTGGGGTTCGTGGCGGGCCTGCACGGGGCGGTGGCCGACAACTGGCTCGTCCTGCTCGGGGGGCTCGTCCAGATGGTGGCCGGGGCGTTCTCGATGGCCGCCGGCGCCTACCTCGCCGCCCAGGCCGAGCGCCAGGTCGTCCAGCGCGCGGTCCAGGCCGAGACGGAGCGGTTCGAGGAGATGCCGTACCTGGCTCAGGAGGCCCTGCTCGGGGCGCTGGAGGAAGAGGGGCTGGCGCGCGACAAGGCCTACCGGATCGTCAAGCTCTTCACCGACGAGCGGCACGCCTTCTTGAAGACCTTCCGGGAGAAGGTGCTCGGGGTCGGGAGCATGAAGGGGCCGCTCCCGCTCTGGGCCGCCACGCTCATGGGGGTCTCCTTCGCGGCGGGGTCCCTGGTGCCCCTGATCCCCTACTTTGTCCTGGCCGGCTACACCGCGCTCTGGGTCGCCATCGGCGCGACCTCGCTCGCCCTCTTCGGGATCGGGGCCGCGAAGGCGGCGCTGGCCGAGGCCTCCTGGTGGCGGTCGGGTGCCGAATTCTTCCTGGTGGCGATGGGGGCGGCGGGGATCGGCTACCTGGTGGGCTGGCTCCTCCCGTACTGAGCCATCGACGCCGTCCCGGATCGGACCGCCGCGATGGGCGCGCCGCCCAGCCTCCAGCTCGTCGGGCTCGAGCGGCGCCGGGACCGGGTCTTCCGGCGCCGGCCCTCCCTCCGGGTCCGGGGGGAGCGGTCGGCCCTGGCCTTCGTCGACGCCGTCGGGGTCTGCTCGACCTTCTACCGCTTCCGCGAGGGGCTGCCCTGCCTCTGGGAGGCGGTGGCCGGCCGGCGCGCCCCGGCCTGGCCGCGCCACTCCCATCACGACCCGGAGGTCGGCCTCACCTGGGAGCTGAAGGATACCCTGCCGGCGAAACGGCAGGTCTACTACGGCAAGCTTCTCCATGGCCGGCCGGTCCTGGTGGCCCTCCGCCTCTTCCCGGCCTTCTACGCCCTGGTCCGGGGCCGGCAGACGGCGCGGGACTACCGCGCCGAGTACGAGGCGGGGCGGCTCTCCCTCACGGCCAGGCGCCTCATGGACGTCCTCATCCGCCGCCACCCCCTCTACACCCGCGAGTGGCGGGCGGAAGCCTTCCTCCTCGAGCCGGGCCGGACCCGCGAGTTCGAGCGCGCCGTCGCCGAGCTGCAGCAGGGGCTCTTCATCGTGAAGACCGAGGAGCGCTATGAGCCCTCCTTCAGCTACCGCTGGGACCTCCTGGAGGCGTGGCTCCCGGCCGCGGTCCGGGCCGGGCGCGGCCTCGCCCGCCCGGCGGCGGTCCGGCGGGTCGTGGCCAACCACCTCGCGGTCGCGGGGTGGGGAGCGGTGGAGGGGGTCGCCCGGCTCTTCGGGCTCCCGCGGGCGGAGGTACTCCACGCGGTGGCGGAGCTGGTCCGGTCCGGCGAGGTGCGGGCGGGGCAGGTGATCCGGGGGCTGCCGGGGCGGTGGCTCGTCCACTGCGCCTGGGGCCGCGGGGCGCCGGGGATGGCCCGCCGGAGCGAATCGCGAACGAGCCGTAGCGGGCCGCGAAGCGCAGGGCGGCGCCGCGCCCCGAGCAGCCCAACGGAGTTGGGCTGCGAGGCTGAACCCCCCGCCTCCGGGGGGATGGGGGGGCCAGCGGCGACGCCCGAGCGAGCTGGCCCGTCGAGGCGAGGAGCCTGAGCGGAGGCGGGGCGACCCGGCGCCCCGCTCCGATCGTCACGACCACTCCAAATCGAGAGGGGCTATAGAGTGGAGCAGCCGGCCGGCTTCCGCTATATCGACGCCCACACCCACCTCCACCCGCCGTGGCTCGCCCAGGCGATCCGGCGCTGGTTCGCCGAGCGCACCCACTGGCGGCTCGACTACCCGACCGAGCCGGCCGAGGTCGCCGCCTTCCTCCGCGCGCGCGGCGTCGAGCGCTTCGCCTTCTTCAGCTACGCCCACAAGGCCGGGATCGCCCGGGAGATCAACCGCTGGCTCCGGGAGACCGCCCGGGGGCTCCCCGATGGCCTCCCCCTGGCCACCGTGCACCCAGGCGACGACGATCCCGCGGGCCTCGTCGAGACGGCCCTTGAGGCGTACGGCTTCTACGGGCTCAAGTGCCACATCCAGGTCCAGCGCTTCTACCCCGACGACCCCCGGATGCTCCCGGTCTACGCCCGACTGGTCGAGGCCGATCGGGTGCTCGTCATCCACGCGGGGACCGCCCCCCACGCCAACCGGTTCGTGGGGCTCGGGCGCCTGGCGCGGGTCCTGGAGCGCTTCCCCGACCTCCGGGTCGCCCTCTGCCACATGGGGGCCTACGAGACGCCCCTGGCCTTCCAGCTCCTGGAGCGCTTCCCCAACCTCTTCCTCGACACCACCATGGCCATGACCCCGGCCTCGACCCCCTACACCGGGATCGAGCCCGGGCGGATCAGCGACGAGACCCTCTGCCGCTTCGCCGACCGGATCCTCTTCGGGAGCGACTTCCCGAACCTCCCCTACGACTACGAGGAGGAGCGGCGGGGGCTCTGGGATCGGGACCTCCCGCTCGAGGTCTACCGGAAGATCTTCTACGCCAACGCCCTCCGCTTCTTCCGCCCCGGCCCCGCCCCTGGAATCGCGAGCTAGAGGCGTCGGTCCCGAGCGGAGAGTGTGGAGCGAGGGACCGGCGCCTCCAGCTCGGGGCGGACCCTCTGAGTGATGTGGGGTGGCCGTCGCGCCCTCGGCGGGCTAAGATGGGGGGGAAGGATCCGGGGGGCGGATGGGCGGACCGAAGGGGTTCCGGAACCACCCGAAGCTGGCGCGGCTCAAGCGCGGCCGGCCCGGCCCGCCGCCGGTCCGCGGAGGACGCGGCCGCGATCGGCGCTCAGGCCGGCCGTTCGTGGATCAGCGCGATCCCGGCCAGGGTGAGCGCCCCGCCGAGGAGCTGCGGCCAGGCGAGCGTCTCCCCCAGGACCAGGAAGGCGGCCAGGGCCGCGGCCAGCGGCTCGAGGGTCGAGGTGAGGTTGGCGTGGGCCGCGCTGATCCGGGCCAGCCCGGCCAGGTAGCAGGCGAACGGCAGGATCGTCCCGGCCACCACGACCACCGCGAGGCCGGCCCAGATCGCCCCGCGGTGCGGCGAAAGGAAGAAGCCCCAGGGCGGGGCGATGAGGATCCAGAAGCCGGCGGAGAACCCCAGGGCGTAGGCGAGGATCGTCCAGGCGGAGAACCGGCTGGTGCCTGACTTCCCCCACAGGTTGTAGAAGGCGAAGGCGCACGCCCCGAAGAGCGCCGCCGCCACCCCGAGGGCGCTCAGGCGGAGGGCCGCCGGCGCGTAGATGCGGATCACCAGGGCGCAGCCGAGGAGGGCCAGGAGGGCCCCGGCCAGGTCGCGGCGTCGGATCGGCTCGGCCCAGAGGACGGCCGAGGCCCCGAGGACCAGGAGCGGGCTCGTGTAGAGGATCAGGACGGCCGTGGCCACCGGGAGCTGGGTGAGGGCGAAGTAGTAGGTGAAGTTGGAGAGGGCCATCCCGAGGATCCCGAGGACGGCGAAGTACGGGAGGTCGCGCCGGCGGATGCTGAAGGACCGGGGGGCGGTCGCCGCCAGGACCGCCGCGAGCAGGAAGAAGGCCAGCGAGGTCCGGGCGCTCACCAGCGTGGCGACGGGGATCCCGGAGGCGAGGAGGAACTTGACGACGACCGATTGGCCTCCCCAGAGGACCGCCGCGGCCCCGACGAGGAGGTATCCCGTCAGCTCCGGCGTCAGGCGCGATCCGGGGCGGGTGGACACGGCCCTCCACGTGTAGCAGACCCGCGCGTGATCGTCAAGGCTCCGACCCTCCGGCTCCGCGCGCTCGGCGAGCCGGCGGCCGCCCTCCTGGCCGCGGCCGCCCCGCTCCTGCCGGCCCCGGCCTGGCTGACGGGGGGCGCGGTGCGGGATGCCCTCCTCGGCCGGCCCGTCCGCGACCTCGACCTGGCCCTCCCCGCGGCGAGCCTCGAGACCGGCCGCCGCCTCGCGGATCAGCTCGGCGGGGCCTTTGTCCCCTTGCACGACGCGCCCGGGGTCGCCCGCGTCGTCCTCCGGCGGGACGGCCAGGAGTACCGGGTGGACCTCGCCGACTTCCGCGCGGGCGGGATCGAGGGCGACCTCTGCGGCCGCGACTTCACCGTCAACGCCCTGGCGGTGGTCGTCGCGGAGCTGCTCGGCGGGGAGGCGCCGATCCTGGATCCCTCGGGCGGCCTGGGAGATCTCGCGGCCCGCCGCCTCCGGGCCGCCTCGCCCGGGGCCTTCGCCGCCGATCCCGTGCGGACGCTCCGGGCGGTCCGGCTGGCCCAGGAGCTCGGTCTCGCCGTCGAGCCCGGGACCGCAGCCCTCGCCGGCGCCTCGGCCCACGCCCTGGCCGGGGCCGCGGGAGAGCGGATCCGCGAGGAGCTCTTCCGGCTCCTCGCCCTCGGGACCGGGGCGGCCGGCCTCCGGCAGGCCGACGCCTGGGGGCTCCTCGAGGCGATCCTCCCCGAGGCCCGGCCGATGAAGGTGACCCCCCAGCCGCTCCCCCACCGCTTCACCGTCTGGGAGCACTCCCTCCGCGCCGTCGAGGCGGTGGAGCGGCTCCTCGGCGACCTCGGCCTGCTCGCCCCCCACGACGCGGCGCTCGCCCCCCACCTCGAGGAGCCGCTGGAGGCCGGGGTCCGGCGGCGCGAGCTGCTCAAGCTGGCCGCCCTCCTCCACGACGTGGCGAAGCCCGAGACCCGGAGCGAGGTCGAGGGGAGGGTGCGGTTCATCGGCCACGACAAGCTGGGGGCCGAGCGGGCCCGCGCCATCGCCGGACGGCTCCGCCTGGGCGGGCGGGCCACGGGGGTCCTGGCGCGGCTGGTGGGGCAGCACCTGCGCCTCATGCACCTCGGCCAGCTCGAGGAGGTGAGCCGCCGGGCGCGCTACCGCTTCTTCCGGGACCTCGGCGAGGAGGCGCAGGACCTGATCTGCCTCGCCCTCGCCGACGCCGCGGCGGCGACCGGGGTCGAGCCAGCCGCGGTCTGGCGCGGGCCGGCCGGCGCCTTCCTGGCCTCGTTTCTCGCCGGGTGGGAGGAGGCCGAGAGCGCAGCCGCCGCCCCGCCGCTCCTCCGGGGCGGGGACGTCATGGCCGCGTTTGGGCTGGCCCCCGGGCCCGAGGTGGGGCGGCTCCTGGCCGAGGCCCGGGAGGCCCAGGCGCTCGGCCTCGTCCGGAGCCGCGAGGAGGCGCTGGCCTACCTCAGGGCGCGGCAGGCCGGACGGGATTGACACGCCCGGCGGCCCGAGTAGAATGATGACAAAGCGGGCGTAATTCAGCGGCAGAATGCCAGCTTCCCAAGCTGGACGTCGCCGGTTCGATTCCGGTCGCCCGCTCCAACTGAAAACGAACCCCGCGGTTCGGCTTTGGAACCGCGGGGTTCTTGTTTGGATTCCCCGTCCCCTACGGCGTGAGGTCCAGGGCCTCGACGATCCTCGAGTAGGGGAGCTGCGCGGTCTCGTTCAGCTCCTTCACGTGCTCCGGCCTCGGCGCCTCGAAGAGGCACATGCACCTGGCCTCGCCCGGGACGAACATGCTCCGGATGTACCGCACCGGCCTCCCCTGGGCCGTCAGCGCCTGCCCGGTCTCGATGGCCCGCTTCTGCGCGGCCGCGAGCTGGTCGAGGGTGATCCCCTTGAGGTCGCGTTCGACCATGTAGACCGCCATGGCGTCTCCTCCTCCTGCGGCGCATCGCCGCGAGTTGTGGCTTCGCCTCGGAGTGTAACGGGTCTGCCGGTGGGGCCGCCATCCGCCAGATGGCGGATGCCTCGGGAACGGGGAGGTGCTAGAATGGGGGCCACCGGAGGAGACGATGGTCACGCGGAGCGGTCTCCGTCAGCTCTCCGATTTCCTCCACGAGCTCTACCAGCTCCAGGAGCCTGCCGAGGTCCTCGAGACGGTGGACCGGTACGCCGACCGCCTCGCCCCCCACGATCTCGCGGTCCCGGCGCTGACCGATCGGCGGAGCGGCAGTGTCATGCTCGAGGGGGTGGCCCCGGACTACCTCGAGGGATACCGGCGCCACGCCGGGGAGGACCTCTCGCGGCTGGCGCACCTCCGGCAGCGCCATCGGGGGGCCGTCCGCCTCTCGGAGTTCGTCTCACGGTACGAGCTGGAACGCACGGCGATCTGGAACGAGGTCATGCGGCCGAACCGGATCCGCCACGTGATGACGATGTGTCTCTTGGAAAACTCGCGCGTCGTCGCCGTCCTCAAGCTCATCCGCTCGGGCTCCGGGCGTGACTTTTCCCTGTCCGAGCGGGACCTGCTGGCCCTGGCTGCGCCGCACGTGCGCCAGGCGTACGCGAACGCCGAGGCCGTGGCCGGGTTGGCCCGGGAGGCGCGTCGGCTCCCCGAGGTGGCCGACCGTCTGCCGGTCGGCGTCCTCATCGCCAAAGGCTCCGGCCAGGTGGTATATCAGAGCCGGCTGGCCGAGGCATGGTGCGATCGCTTCTTCGGCCGACCCGGCCGTCGCGGCCCGGCGGTGGCTCCGGGAACCCCCGAGCCGCTGCGCCGTCTGTTCCGCCCGTTCCGCCCGTACGCCACCTTCGTCGGTCCCGGCGGCGCGCTGCTCACGGCCCGCGTGGCGCGGCTCGGCGACAGTGCTCGCGGGGAGCTTCTCGTCGTGTTGGAGCCGGGATCGTCGGCCTCCGCCCCGCATGACCGCCTCAGCTCCCGCGAGCGCGAGGTGCTCCGGTGGGTGGCGGAGGGGAAGACGAACCCCGAGATCGGCCTGATCCTCGGGATCAGCCCCCGGACCGTCCAGACCCATCTCGAGCACGCCTACGCCAAGCTCGGCGTGGTGGGTCGCGCCCAGGCGGTCGCCGAGCTGGCGGCGCTCCGGGTGGCGTCCCCGGCGAGCCGTTCCCCTGCGTAGCGCCGTGATATGAGCCAGCTCCGGTCGGTCGCGCGGGTCGTCGACAGCGTGACGACGCGGGAGGGGGCGGGGTTCCTCGTGCACCGGCCGTTCCCGACCGCCGCCCTGGAAGCCTTCGACCCCTTCCTCCTCCTCGACGAGATGGGGCCGGCGGACCTCGGGCCGGGGGAGGCGAAGGGGGCGCCCGACCATCCCCACCGCGGGTTCGAGACGGTGACCTACCTCCTGGCCGGCCGCATGGAGCACCGGGACTCGGCGGGGCACGCCGGCGCCCTCGGGCCCGGCGACGTCCAGTGGATGACCGCGGGGGCGGGGGTGGTGCACTCTGAGATGCCCGAGGCCGAGTTCCTCCGGACCGGAGGGCGGATGCACGGCTTCCAGCTCTGGGTCAACCTCCCGCGCCGGGACAAGATGACGCCGCCCCGCTACCAGGAAATCCCGTCGGGCCGGATCCCGGTGGCGACCAGCCCCGACTGCCTGGCCTGGGTCAAGGTGCTGGCCGGCGAGGCGCTCGGGGCGCGGGCGGTGATCGAGACGCGCACCCCGATCCTCTACCTCCACTTCACGCTCCGGCCGGGCGGCCGGGTGACGCAGCCGGTCCCCCGCGACTCCCGCGTCTTCGCCTATGTCTTCGGCGGCCGGGGCACCTTCGGGCCGGACGGCCCGGAGGCCCGGGAGCACCAGATGGTCGTCTTCGCCGACGACGGGGACCAGGTGGCCCTCGCCGCGCCGCGCGACTCGACCGCGCCCCTGGAGCTCCTCCTGATCGGCGGCGCCCCGCTCCGCGAGCCCATCGCCCGCTACGGGCCGTTCGTCATGAACACCGAGCGGGAGATCCTCCAGGCGATCGAGGACTACCGGGCCGGCCGCCTCGGCCGGATCTAAACGTCGGAGGGGGGCTGACGCCCCCCTTCCGAGTGTTACTCGTCGGATTCCTCGAGGCGGGCGAGCAGCTCGATCGTCCTGGCGTCGCCGGCCGGCGGTCGCCAGTCCACGTGGACCACCGTGATCCCCGCGGCCTCGAGCTCGAGGGCGAAGACCTCCAGACCGAGGTTGATCACGCGGAGCGGCTGGCCCAGGAGGCGCTCGAGACTCACGGCGCCCCTCCCAGGAGCCCCGGCTCGAGGTCCGGCCTGAGGGCCAGGGCGGCGAAGCGCGCGGCCTGGGCGTTGGAGGGGAGGACGGCGGCGCCGGCCGCCTCCAGGGCGGCCGCCTGCCCCCGGAGCCCCTGCGGGTCGCATTCGGTGCCGACCACCGAGGCGACCACCGCGAGCGCCCGGCCGTCCCGGGCCGCGGCCTCGCGGGCCTCCCGGATCGCGGCGGCCAGGGCCCGGGCCGGATCCTCGTGGGCGGCCCGGCCGAGGACGAGATCGACGAGGAGCACGCCGACCTCGGCCGAGCGCCCCGCCTCGCGGACGCGGGCGGCCCGGCCTTCAGGATCGAGCATCGGGTGCGGCCGGCCGATGGTGAACTCGTCGGCGCCGAGGTCGAGGATCCGGTGCGGGCTCGCCCCGGCGGCGCCGCCCAGGTTCGACGCGACCGGGCCGAGGAGCGGCGACAGGAGCAGGTGGGCCTCGTGGGCGAGGGTCCCCCCGGTGTAGAGCCCCAGGAGGCCCGGGCCGCGGGGACGCCGGTCGCTCCAGAGGGCGGGGAGCAGGTCCCGGACGGCCGCCGGATCGGTGAAGGGCCGGGGCGCCCAGGGGCGGTCCCCGAGGCGGGCCGCGGCGGCCTCGGCGGCGTCCTCGAGGGTCGTGACCCAGGTGGCGGTCGTGCGGGCCGGCCGGGTCGCGCCGAGGCAGCAGACCACCACGGGCTTCCCGACCGCGTCGAGGGCCGCCTGGAGCCGGGGCATCACGCTCTCGGCCGGGGGCTTCGAGATGAGGACGACGGCCTCGGTCCCCGGGTCCCCGGCGAGGGCCTGGAGGGCGAAGGTCGTCATCAGGCCGCCGACCTCGGCGGAGAGGTCGCGCCCGCCGACGCCGACCCCGTGGGAGAGCCCCTCGCCGAGGCCCGCCAGGTGGGAGGCGACGGCCTGCAACCCGGTCCCCGACGCCGCGACGCACCCCACCCGGCCGGGCGGCACCACGTTGGCGAAGCCGAGACCGACGCCGTTCAGGTAGGCGGTCCCGCAGTCCGGGCCCATGCAGAGGAGGCCGCGGCCCACCGCCAGCCGCTTCAGCTCGATCTCGGCCTCCAGGGGCACGTGGTCGCTGAAGAGGAAGACGTGGAGCCCCCGCCGGAGGGCGCGCCTCGCCTCGTACTTCGCGTAGGCGCCCGGCACGGAGATCATGGCGAGGTTCGCGTCCGGGAGCTGGCGGAGCGCCGAGTCCAGCGTGCGGGGCAGGGCGCGCCCGGCCGCCTCCCGCACCCGCCGCCGCTCCTCGAGGAGGCCCCGCGCGGCCTCGAGGGCCGCCTGCGCCTGGGCCTCCGTCGCCGCGTCCACGGCCAGGATCAGGTCCCCGGGCCCCGCGCCCTTCGCCTCCGGCGTCGCGAGCCCCGCGGCGGCGAGCAGCTCCAGGTTCGCGGGCGTCCCCATCAGGGCCGCCGCCTCCCGCACCCCGGGCAGCGCCCGGAGCGACCCGGCGACCCGCATCAGGACCATCGAGTCCTGGTAGGAGGAGCGCCAGACGACCGCGCGGACCGCCACCGTGTCCTCGCCTACCGCCTCACGCGCCCGGACCCGCCCGTTCCATCCCGGACCGTCACGACAGGGGGATCGACAGTTGCCACCGGTCGTCGGGGACCACCACGGTCCCGGCCTCGCCGCGGATCCCGGCGAGGGCGTCCTCCAGCGCGCAGATCGTGGCCTGCCGGCCGCCGTCGTGGACGAACCGGTAGGCCGCGCGGACCTTGGGGCCCATGCTCCCGGCCGAGAACGGCTCCTGCACCAGGTGCCGCTCCAGCTCGGCGAGGGTCACGCGGCGGAGGAAGCGCTGGTCCGGCTTGCCGAAGTTGATGGCGACCCCCGGGACGTCGGTGAGGATGAGCAGCGCGGTCGCGTGGACCTCGAGGGCGAGGCGGGCCGCCGCCAGGTCCTTGTCCACGACCGCCTCCACGCCCTGCAGGCGGCCGTCGGGCCGGCGCAGCACCGGCACCCCCCCGCCGCCGCAGGCGATCACGATCGCCCCGGCGTCCAGGAGGGCGTGGAGCGTGTCCGTCTCGATGATGCCGATGGGCTGCGGCGAGGGGACCAGCTTGCGCCAGCCGCGGGCGTCGATCTCCGCCCAGGTCTCGCCCTTGTCGCGCATCCGCTGCTCGGCCACCTCGCGGGGGAGGAAGGGGCCCACGGGCTTGGTCGGCGTGGAGAAGGCCGGGTCGTCGGCGTCCACGAGGACCTGGGTCACCAGGCTGGCGACGGGCCGGGCGATGCCCAGGGCGGCCAGCTCGTTCCGGAGCGCCTGCTGCATCATGTAGCCGATCTGCCCCTGGGTCTCCGCCCCGCACACGTCGAGCGGCACGGGGGGGACGAGGTGCGCGGCCGCCTCGTTCTGGATCAGGAGGTTGCCGACCTGGGGGCCGTTGCCGTGCGTGAAGACCGGCCGGTACCCCTCCACGACGAGCTGGGCGACCTGCCGGCAGGTGCGGCGGACATTCTCGAACTGCTCCTCGTAGCTCGAGAGCTCCTTCGCGCGCAGGATCGCGTTCCCGCCGAGCGCGACGACGATCCGCACCCCTTCGGCGCCCATGCCGCCCCCCGGTCTCTCCGGACCGACGCCGTCCGGACGCGGTCACTTTAGCGGGGGTTCCGGGGGCTGTCAAGGAAGGAGGGGGTCGGTATAATAGGGGGCAAGCCCGACGATCAAGGTGCCCCATGAAGACGCTCGCCATCCTCGTCGGCGGGGGGCCGGCCCCCGGGATCAACGCGGTCATCGCCGCGGCCGCGATCGAGGCGCGCAACCACGGCCTCCGGGTCCTCGGCTGCTACGACGGCTTCGAGTGGTTGATGCAGGGCGACGCGACCCGCGTCCAGGAGCTCGAGATCGCCGAGGTCTCCCGGATCCACTTCGAGGGCGGCTCGATCCTCCGGACCTCCCGCGCCAACC
>Ga0137796_10001846_pt1 | contig 11724 bp, 13 predicted proteins | sample OV2TP3_FD_97704 | JGI IMG/M metagenome (GOLD analysis project Ga0137796, IMG submission 97704)
GGGCCTGGGCGCCGCAGGGGCGTTCGCTGTGTCGCGGTTCTGCAAGTGGTTCGAGCTGCCGGCGTTCGCGGCGCTCGGCGACAGCGAGTTCCGCGAGCTCTGGATCGCACTCTACCTTTCCACCTACCTGGCGGCATGCGCGCTGCGCCTCGCCGAGCTGGACCGGCGGCGCGACACCGCTATCTCCTCGGCCTAGTTTTTATTTCGCGGCGGTCTTGGCGAAGGACTTGAGCCGTACCTTGCCGTTCACGAACTGCACCGTGATCACGGCATCCTTGCCGACCCATTTCGCGGAGCTGCCGGAGACGCCGAGCACCTGCATGCTCGAGGACTCGGTCGGCTTGCCGAGCAGCGCGATCACGTCCTGCTCCGGCATGCCGTCGCTGATGCGCGCGAAGTTTTCCTGCGTGACGTCGCTGCAGGCCGCGAGGAGCAGCGCGGCAAGGACGGCGGCGAGGAGGGCTTCATGCCTCGAACTATAATCGTTTCATGATCATCTGTACCGCCGCCGCGGAGGACATCGCGCAGATCCAGGCGATCTACGCGCACCACGTGCTGCGGGGGCTCGCCTCCTTCGAGGAGGTGCCGCCCCCGGCGGAGGAGATGCGCGCGCGCTACGCCGAGGTGCGCGCGCACGGGCTGCCCTACGTCGTGGCGGAGGAGGCGGGCGAGGTGCTGGGCTACGGCTACTGCGCGCTCTACCGCTCGCGCTCGGCGTACCGCTACACGCTCGAGGACTCGATCTACGTGCGCGAGGGCAGCCAGGGCAAGGGCATCGGAAAAGCGCTGCTCGCCGAGCTGATCCGCGCCTGCGAGGCGCTGGGATACCGGCAGCTCGTTGCGGTGATCGGCGACAGCGCGAACGCGGCCTCCATCCGGTTGCACGCGAGCCTCGGCTTCGTGCGCGCGGGGACGCTGCGCTCCAGCGGCTACAAGCTCGGGCGCTGGGTGGACAGCGTCTTCATGCAGCGGCCGCTCGGCCCCGGGGACGGCGCTAGCCCGTCGTGAGCACCACCTTGCCCTTGGCGCGGCGCGAGGCGAGCAGCCGGATCGCCTCGGCCGCCTGCTCGAGCCGGAACGTGGCCGAGACGTGGGGCCTGAGGCGCCCCTCGCGGTACCACGCCGCGAGCTGCGCGGCGCTGGCGGCGAAAGCGCGCGGCTCGCGGCGGGCAAAGTCGCCCCAGAACACGCCGACCAGCGCGGCGCCCTTGAGGAGGGCCAGGTTGAGCGGCAGCCTGGGGATGTCGCCGGCGGCAAACCCGATCACCAGCAGCCTGCCGCGCCAGGCGATCGAGCGGAACGCGGGCTCGGTGTAGGGCCCGCCGACCGCGTCGTAGATCACGTCCACGCCCTTGCCCGCGGTGAGCGCCTTGAGCCGCTCGCGCAGGTCCTCCTCGACGTAGTTGATGGTCGCGTCCGCGCCGTGCTCCCGGCAGACCTCGAGCTTCTCGACGCTGGAAGCGCAGGCGATCACGCGCGCCCCGAGCGCCTTGCCGATCTCGATCGCCGCGATGCCGACCCCGCCCGCGGCGCCGAGCACCAGCAGCGTCTCGCCCGGCTGCAGCGCGCCGCGGTCGCGCAGCGCGTGGTCGCTGGTGCCGTAGGTGAGGATGAACGAGGCCCCGGTCGCGAAGTCCATGCCCTCGGGCATGGGCAGCAGGCGCGCGGCCTCGGTCTTCACCTCCTCGGCGAACGCGCCGAAGGTCGTGAAGGCGATCACCCTGTCGCCGGGCTTCACGTTGCCGACGCCCGCGCCGATCTCCTTCACCACGCCGGCGAGCTCGCTCCCGGGGGAGAACGGCAGCGGCGGCTTGAACTGGTACTTGTTCTGGATGATCAGCACGTCCGGAAAATTGACGCTGGCGGCCTTCACCGAGACGACCACCTCGCCCTCGCCCGGCGAGGGCGAGGGCAGCTCCTCGAGCACCAGCGACTCCGGGGGACCGAACTGTTTGCAGAGCACCGCTTTCATCGGGTTACCATGAAGGATAACGTCGAGGGGAAAGCCGATTATGACCGAACCGGTGCTGCATCATTACGACTTCTCGCCCTACGCGGAGAAGGTCCGTGCCATGCTGGGCTTCAAGCGGCTGGCGTGGAAATCGGTGCACATCCCAGCGGTCATGCCCAAGCCCGACGTCGTCGCGCTGACGGGCGGCTACCGCAAGACGCCCATCCTGCAGCTCGGCGCCGACATCTACTGCGACACCGCGCTCATCGCCCGCGTCCTGGAGCGGCTTGCGCCCTCGCCCTCGCTCTTCGCGCCGGGCGACACCCTCGCGCTGCAGGCGGCCGCGCATTTCGCCGACACCTCGATCTTCGGCGTCACGGTCCCGATCGCCTACCAGCCGGGGAGCGGCATGATCAGGCTCTACCTGTCGGACGCGCCGCCCGATTTCGTCGCCAACCTCGGCAAGGATCGTGCGGCAATGCGCCAGGGCGGCACCGCGCGCCGCGGCCCGGTGCACGAGTGCCGCGGCCTGCTGCCGGGGATGCTGGCCAAGGTCGAGGCGCAGCTCAAGGCACCGTTCCTGTTCGGCGATCGGCCCTGCATCGCCGACTTCTCGCTCTACAACGCGCTCTGGCCGCTGTGGAAACCATCTGACACGCGCGTGTTGCTCGACCCGTATCCTAAGGCCAAGTCCTTCGTCGCTCGCATCGACGCGATCGGCCACGGCAGGTTCACGGAGATTACGAGCGGGGACGCGATCGAGCTTGCCCGCTCATCGACGCCCGAGCCGGTGAAGGACGCGGTCGCGCTGGAGACGGGCGGCATCGCGCTCGGCGAGCGGGCCTTCGCCATGCCGATCGACAGCGGCCTCGATCCCGTGGTGGGCGAGCTCGTGAACGCAGCGGGCGACGAGTTCGTCATCCGGCGCACCGACCCGCGCGCGGGCACGGTTCACGTGCACTTTCCGCGTTTCGGCTACCAGCTCGGCAAGCCTGGCTAGCTCCAGCGCGCCGCGAGCCCGCCGTCGATGCTGAGGATGCAGCCCGAGGTGTAGGCCGAGCGCGCGGAAGCGAGGAAGGCGACCGCCCAGGCGACCTCCTCGGCGCTCGCCGGCCGCCCGAAGGACATGTCCTTGAACAGCTCCTCGTAGCGCGAGGCATCGCCCAGCTTCGTTTGCGCCATCTGGCGGTACAGGCTGATCAGCCGGTCGGTGGCGACCGGACCCGGATTGATCCCCACCACGCGGATGCCGTCGGCGTGCGAGGCGCCCCCCAGCGTCCGGGTGAAGGCCATGAGGCCAGCGTTCGCAGTGCTCCCGGCGATGTACGCGGGGTTCAGGCGCTCGCCGGCGTTGCCGAGGATGTTGACGATCACGCCCCGGCCGCGCGCCTTCATGCGCGCATAGACCGCGCGCGTGAGGTTGATGTAGCCGAAGACCTTCAGGTCCCAGGCGCCCCGCCAGGTCTCCTCGTCCACGCGCTGCAGGTCGCCCCCCGGGATCGCGCCCGCGTTGTTGACCAGGATGTCCAGCTCCCCCGCCCAGGCGGCGAGCACCTCGGCCGCGCCGCGCTGCGAGAGGTCGGCCTGCATCGCGCCGGGGCCCGGCGCGATGCTGCGGGAGGAGCCCAGCACCGTGCAGCCCTCCGCCGCGAGCACCTCGGCGCAGGCGCGGCCGATGCCCTTCGAGGCGCCGGTGACGAGGACGCGTTTGCCGCTAAGATCGAGGTCCATTTCCCGGCTAGTCTAGCAACATGCCCACCCTCACCACCGACGACGCAGTGAAACTGCACTACGAGGAGGCGGGCAGCGGCACGCCGCTCGTCTTCGTGCACGAGTTCGCGGGGGATGCCCGCAGCTGGGAGCCGCAGATGCGGTACTTCTCGCGCCTTTACCGCTGCATCGCGTACAACGCGCGCGGCTACCCGCCCTCCGAGGTCCCCGAGGACGTCGAGCGCTACTCGCAGGAACGCGCGCGCGACGACATCCGCTGCGTGCTGGATGCGCTCGGCATCCAGCGCGCGCACGTGGTGGGCCTCTCGATGGGCGCCTTCGCCACGCTGCACTTCGGCATGCACTACGGCTACCGCGCCATCTCGCTCACGATCGCGGGCGGCGGCTACGGTGCCCATCCGGCGCAGTACGCGGCCTTCCAGGCGAGCGCGCGCGAGAACGCGCAGGCGATCCGGGAGAAGGGCATGGTGCACTTCGCCGCGACCTACGGCCATGGCGCGACGCGCGTGCAGCTCGAGGCGAAGGACCCGCGCGGCTTCGCCGAGTATCTCGAGCAGCTCGCCGAGCACTCCGCGCTCGGCTCGGCGAACACCATGCTCGGCTATCAGGGGCGCCGGCCTTCGCTCTACGCGCTGACCGAGGAGATGCAGCGCATCGACGTGCCGACCCTGATCCTCGCCGGCGACGAGGAGGAGCCCTGCCTGGAGGCGTGCCTCCTCATGAAGCGCTGCATCCCCGCGGCCGGGCTCGCGGTGCTGCCGCGCAGCGGCCATGCCGTCAACCTGGAGGAGCCGGCGCTCTTCAATGCGCTGCTCGCCGACTTCCTGCACCGGGTCGAGGCGGGGCGCTGGACGCCGCGCGATGCGCGCGCCGCGCCGCCATCGATCTGGGGGCCGGGCGGCAAGCCCTGACTATTTCGCCAGCTCCGGCGCGAGCGGTTTGCCGCCGGCCCGCTTGGCGCGGATCTCCTCGACCACCTTCTCGAGCGCGAGGAAGCGCTCCGGCGTGGAGGGGTGGCTCGAGGCGAAGCCGCGCTGGATGCCGCCGGGATTGGCTGCCGCCATGCGGCGCCAGAAGTTCGGCGCGGCCTCGATGTCGTGCCCCGCGCGCGCCGTGAAGTAGAGCCCCACGTAGTCGGCTTCCGCCTCGAACTCCCGCGAATAGACCAGCGCGGCCATGTCGCCGAAGGCGCCCTGGGTGTTGACCCCGCGGCTCGCGGCGAACAGGTCGAGCAGCGTGCCGAGCAGCGCGTTGCCGGTCTGCTTCTCGATGTGCTTCATGGTGTTGTGGGCGAGCTCGTGGCCGATCACCACCGCGAGCTCGAGGTCGTCGCGCACGAAGCGCAGCATGCCGCGCGTCACCATGACCTGCCGGCCATCCGCAAAGGCGTTGATGACCTCGGCGAGGTGGAGCCCCACCGGAAAGTCGCACGCGGGCCGTGGCGTCACCGCGAGGGTGGTCTCGGCAGCGCCGCGCCTCACGGTCAGCGCGAGCGCGGATTGCGCCTCGGCCTTCGCCGCGAGAATCTCCGAGAAGCGCGCCCTCGCCTCACGGCCCGCAGGAAGGGCAACGCCCTCCAGCGCCACGATGACGTCGCGCTCCCGCAGGCCCGCCTTCTCGGCGGGCGAGCCGAGCGCCACCTGGACCACCTGCAGCCCCGCGGCGAGGCCCAGCACGGCGCCGGCGGCTTCGCGCAGTTCCTGCGGCACGTTCTCCAGGGAGAGCAGGCGCACGCCGAGAACGCGGCGGACCTTCTGCTCGCAGAGCGGGGCACCGTGGGCCAGGATCGGGTAGGCGATGCGGTAGAGCCGCGCCTCGTCGGCGGCGAGGTCGCGGAACGCGAGCTCGCGCTGCTTGCGGGCTTCGGCCGCGACCGCCTGCTCGTCGAGCGCCGGGCGCTGGGTCACCGGCGCGCACGCGCAGAGTAGCGCGGCGGTGCAGAGGGCGGGTAGCGACGCCTTCATGGCGCGGACGGGCAGGGCGCGGCTATCATCGCACAGTTGCGCTCGACCGGAGGAGGCGCGTGAAGACCGAGCTGCATCGGCTGAAGGTCCGCTCGCTCGCGGTGCGCGCGGTCGCCGCGCCCATGAAGCGGCCGCTCGCGACGAGCACCGGCGCGGTCACGGTCGCGCCGCTGCTGCTGCTCGACCTGCGCACCAGCGCCGGGATCACCGGGCGCAGCTATCTCTTCGGCATCGGGCGCCAGACCCTGGCGCCCCTGGCGCGCCTCGTGGCGGCGATGGGCGAAATGCTGCAGGGCGATGCGCTCGCCCCCTTCGAGATCGAGAGGAAGCTGCGCGCGCGCCACACGCTGCTCGGCGTGCACAACATCGTGCTCTTCGCCATCTCCGGCATCGACATGGCGGCCTGGGACGCGCTCGGGCAGGCGCTCGGGCAGCCGCTGGTGCGGCTGCTCGGCGGCGCGCCGCGCCCGGTCCGCGCCTACAACTCCAAGGGGCTCGGGATCATGCCGCCGAAGGCGCTCGCGAAGGAGGCGGAGGAATTGGTGGCCGAAGGCTTCGAGGCGGTGAAACTGAGGCTCGGGCGTTCGCGTGCGGAAGACGATCTCGTCGCGCTCCGGGCGACGAGAAAGGCCATCGGCCCGAAGGTGACGCTGATGGTGGACTTCAACCAGGCGCTCTCGGTCACGGAGGCGATCCGGCGCGGCCGCATGATCGACGCGGAGGGCGGCGTGCTGTGGATCGAGGAGCCGGTGCGCGCGGACGACCTTGCCGGCTGCGCGCGCGTGGCGCGCGAGGTGGCCACCCCGATCCAGATCGGCGAGAACTTCATGGGCCCGGAGCAGATGGCGCAGGCGCTCGCCGCGCAGGCCTGCGACTACGTGATGCCGGATGCGCAGCGCATCGGCGGGGTCACCGGCTGGATGCGCGCCGCCGCGCTCGCGCAAGGCGCGGGGCTGGAGATGTCGAGCCACCTCTTTCCCGAGGCGAGCTGCCAGCTGCTCGCGGTGACGCCGACCTGCCACTGGCTCGAGTACGTGGACTGGGCCGAGCCGGTGCTCGAGGCGCCGGTTGTGCTCCAGAAGGGCCGCGTGCTGTGCCCCGCGCGTCCCGGCCTGGGCATGAAGTGGGACGAGAGGGCGGTCAGGAGGTACGCGCTCGATGCCTGATCGGCCCCCCCGTCTGGGCCCTGGATGCCGCTCTAGGTTCGGCTCGCGCCGTCCGCGACGCCCGCCTGCCAATCGGAAAGCTGCCTCTCCGCCTCGTCCATGCTGACCGCATAGACGTCCCGGATCCTGCCTGCGAGCAGCGGCCGCCGGCCGGCGATGGCATGGAGCTGCTCTTCGCTCAGCTTGGTCCAGCGCTGCTTGGCGGCAACCTTGAATCGCTTCCAGTCGCGCTCGATGAGATCCCAGTTCACGTCACTGGCCCGCAAGTCATCAGGTTTTCCTGCCGGGCGGTGTGGCGGGCACTCTCAACGGCGCGGCCGCGAAGGGCGCTGCCGGAACGGCGAGCTTCTTGGGCTGCTTGGGCTTCTTTGCTTCACGATTGCTGCGTTGCTGGCCCTTGGGCACTTGCGCTCTCCTTTGATGCAGTCTAGGTGTTGACGATCCCTGCGATCAGCTTCAGGAGCTCGGCCTGGACGAGCTCGGCGTCGATCTGGGCCAGCCGGTAGTCGCCCCTGGAGCCGGCCGGACCGCTGGGCATGGGCACCGCGTTGCTGGCGAGCACGCACACGGTCTTGTTGTAGTGCCGCGTGACGAAGCAGAGCGAGGGGAAGCGGGCGCCGGTGAGCGAGGTGCTTGCCGTCCCCGCGGGCATGACACGGATGCAGATGGCAGCCTCACCTGCCCCGCTGCCGCCTTCCACAGCTTCGTCTTCGGTCACGCTGAAATCATGCTGGCGCGCTTTCAGGATCGCACCGGCGGCCTCGAAGACGGGCCTGATCACGCTGGCCCGCAGCCTGGCAAAGCCTTCCCGAAACGCGTCCTCGTCCGCCTTGACCTGGCGCTTTCTCTGCTCCACGGCGCGGCGATTCTCGTCGAACTGATCGAGCAATCGGCCCAACTCGACGCTCAAGTCGTGTGACACGGCGATGTCAGGCCTACTGCCCGCCGATCGACACCGTGAAGTTCAGCGTCTGCTCCTTGTATGGCGACGGAACGTAGGCGAGCTCGAGGCGGATTTCCTTCAGCTTCTTGGCCTTCAGCGCCTCGGCCGGAAACTCCGCGTCCACGGCCTGCGTCGCGTCCTGCCCCGGATCGAGCCGCTCGGACTGGCCGTACGAGGAGGCGACCTTGAGGGTCGGCTCGGTGCGGTTGTCTTCGAGCTTCATCGGCTGCCCTTGGGCGTCGATGTACAGGAGCTTTGCCCCGAGCAGCCGGACAGTCTGGTCGGCGGAGACGTTCTTCAGGACCAGCTTCCCGCTGAGTTTCGCCGCAGAAGCGATGCGGCCGGAGCCCTCCTCGACGCGCTCCATGACCTTCATCTCCGTGATCTCGCCGGTCAGGATTCCGGCCGCCACCTTCACCGACGCCGGCGTCACCGTGTAGACCCTGTCATTGATCGGCGCGGCGCTCGCCGTCTGTTGCGGCGAGCAGCCGGCCATCAGGGCCGCCGCCGCCGCGCTCACCAGCATCACGCTCGATCGCATCCACATCGCCGTCTCCCTGCCGTCCTCGGTCTGATTCCAGCTCATCTGATTTTCCTCGGGTTAGCTAACGATCATTGCGTTCGACCGCAGGTCCACCGGGCGACCCGGCGGCCGGCCGGGTGCCGGCCACCTCGATGCCGACGCGCCGATCCGGCTGCAGGCAGGCCACCAGCTTCGCGCTCCGACTTCCGCTGCATTCGTCGCGCTTCGTGACCGGCTGCGCGGAGCCCCTGCCTTCGGCGCGCACGCGCGCCGGCTCGATGCCTTTGCCGACCAGATAGGCCTTGACGGCCTCGGCGCGATCCTCGGAGAGGATCTGGTTGTAGGCCTCCGAGCCCAGGCGGTCGGCGTGGCCGACGGCCCTGATCACGCCGAAGGTGGCGTGCTTCAGTCCGGCGACGAAGTCATCGAGCGCGGCGCGCCCCGCGGCGCGCAGCTCATGGGTGTCGAAATCGAACTGCGCGCTGGCATCGAGCACCATCTTTTCGATGGCGGGCTCGGGCGCGCCGCGCGGCGCAGCCGCCGCAGGCAGGGTCAACGCAGGCAGGGTCAGGGTGGGCGGGAACTGGCGCCGCGGCCGGGGATCGTCGAACAGGGACTGGGCGGGCGCTGCCGCGCACGCGCAGCCCAGCGCCAGCGCCAGCGCGCAGATGGCAGCGCCGCGGTGTGCTCGATACTGACCGGTCACTATCAGATACATGTGCTACGATACTGACCGGTAACTCACAAGTCAAGCCGATGGCGAAGAAAAAAGACACGACGCGGCCCAGCGCCCGCAAGCGCATCTTCGACACCGCTTCCGAGCTGTTCTACCGCAGGGGAATCCGCGCGGTGGGGGTCGATGCGATTGCCGCCCGGGCCAACACCACCAAGATGAGCCTGTACCGGAGCTTTCCCTCCAAGGACGAGTTGGTCGCCGAGTGGCTGCGCGACCACGACGCCAAGTTCTGGCAGGCGTGGGATTCCATGTCGCAGCGATTTCCCGGCGAGGCGCGCAAGCAGATCCAGGCGGCGTTCGCGGTGCTGGCCAAGCACGTCTCCGACCCCGCTGCCCGGGGGTGTCCGATGACGAACGCAGCGGTCGAGATCACCGAGAAGGATCACCCGGCCAAGAGGGTGATCGAGGCGCACAAGGCGAAGCTGCGCGCACGACTTGCCGAGCTGTGCGAGCGAACGGGAGCCCGGGAGCCGACGCTGCTGGCGGACGAACTCTTCCTCATGATGGAGGGTGCGCAGGCCAGCAACGTGCTGGGGGTCCGCGGCCCCGCGCGCAACGTCGGTCGCGCGGCGGATGCGCTGATCGACTCTCACCTGCCGCGCGGGCGCCGCGCATAGCCCGCAACGCCTCTGACTGGTCGATCCCGCCGAGCGCTTCGCCCCCCGCGCGAGGGGCAGGATGGACGCGTTGAGAGCAGCGATCTCTCGGGCCCTCGGGCGCACGTCCCAGGCCGCACCGTGGGATAGCGAAGAGTCGATCCGCGAGGAGCTCTTCAGCGTCGAGCGCCTGGAGCAGCATGCCGAGAGCCTCGCCGCGGCCCAGGCGGTCGCCTCGAGGCCGAGCACCGGGCGGCCGCTCGCCGGCCGACTGAAGGACAACGAATCGGTCCTGCTCGAAGCCTATCGAGCCATCTCGGGCGCGGCCGGCGAGAGCCGTGCCATGACGCCGGCTGCCGAGTGGCTGCTCGACAACTACCACCTTGTCGAGGAGCAGATCCGGGAAATACGCGACGATCTGCCGCCCGGCTACTACCGGCATCTGCCGAAGCTGGCGAGCGGCCCGTTCGCCGGCTATCCGCGGGTCTTGGGCATCGCCTGGGCTTTTGTCGCGCATACCGACAGCCGCTTCGACCCCGAGATGCTGCGCCGGTTCGTGCGCGCCTACCAGCGCGTTCAGCCGCTGACCATCAGCGAGTCATGGGCCATCGCGATCACGCTGCGTATCGTGCTGGTGGAAAACCTTCGCCGCGGGGCCAGGCGCATCGTGACCAGCCGGACGGCGCGCGAGGAAGCGGACGCGCTGGCCGACCGGCTGCTGAGGGTTGGCGCGCACCCGGTCAAGCCGGTTCGCCCGGTGTTTCAGCACTACGAGCAGGCACCCCTGCCGGCCGCATTCGCCGTCCAGCTCCTGCAGCGGCTGCGCGACCAGGACCCGAAAGTCACGCGGGCGCTGATCTGGCTGGAGGAGCGCCTGGCGGCGCAGGGAACAAGCGCCGACGAGATCGTGCGCGACGAGCACCAGAGACAGGGTGCGACGAACGTGACCGTCCGCAACATCATCACCAGCATGCGGCTGATCTCCGAGTTCGACTGGGCCGAGCTCGTTGAAGGCGTCAGTTCGGTCGACGAAATACTGCGGTCCGGCAGTGATTTCGCCGACATGGATTTCCCGACGCGCAACCTCTACCGCAGCGCGATCGAGGAGCTGGCGCGGGGCTCGAAGCTCACGGAGCTCGAGATTGCGCGAGCGGCGCTTGAGGCCCCGGGCGGAGCGGATTGCCGCGAGCGTGATCCCGGCTACCGCCTGATCGCCGGGGGGCGGCGCGCATTCGAGGCGACGGTCGGCTTTCGCCCTCCCATGCGCAGCTGGCTCCGGCGTTTCAACGTCAGGATCGGCATCGGCGGCTATATCGGCAGCGTCGTCATCGTCGCTGCGATGCTTCTCTCCCTGCCGCTGTTCGCGCTGGCGGCGCGGGAAGTCGAAGACGGCTGGCTCGCGTTTCTCGCGCTGCTCGGGCTGATTCCGTCGATCGATGCCGCAATGGCGCTGGTGAACCGCAGCGTCACGAGAGGCGTGGGTGCGACGATCCTGCCGGGCCTGGAGCTGCGCGACGGCGTGCCTTCGCAGCTGCGCACGGTGGTCGCCGTCCCGATTCTGCTCACGACCCGGGCCGCGCTGGAAGCACACATCGAGCGCCTGGAAATCCATCATCTCGCGAGTTCGGAAGGCGAGCTCTATTTCGCGCTGCTTTCGGACTGGACCGACGCTGCGACCGAGACGGTGCCGGGAGACGATGCGCTCCTCGAGGCTGCTGCTGCGGGCATCGCCCGCCTGAATCGCCGCTATGCGCCCGCGGCCGGAGGAGACCGCTTCCTCCTGCTGCACCGCCGCCGGGCCTGGAGCGAGGACCAGGGGCGCTGGATCGGGTGGGAGCGCAAGCGCGGCAAGCTGCACGAGCTCAACCGGTTGCTTCGAGGCGCGGCCGGTACAGGCTTCGTGGGCGTCGGCGGGCCTCCGCCAGCCCCGCCCGCAGGCGTGCGCTACGTCATCACGCTCGACGCCGACACCCGGATGCCGCGGGGAACGGCGTGCAGGCTGGTCGGCAAGATGGCACACCCGCTCAATCATCCACGGTTCGATGCCGGTACCCGGCGCGTCGTAGAAGGCTACGGCGTGCTGCAGCCGCGCGTTACGCCTTCGCTGCCGGTCG
>Ga0137796_10001848_pt1 | contig 11723 bp, 11 predicted proteins | sample OV2TP3_FD_97704 | JGI IMG/M metagenome (GOLD analysis project Ga0137796, IMG submission 97704)
CCTGATCAACCCGTTCGTGACGAATCCCGACAGCCCGGTGCCGCTCGAGGCGATGACCCGCGCGGACATCATCCTGGTCTCGGACGGCCACCGCGACGAGGTCGGCTCGGCGCCTGAGATCGCCCTCCGGACCGGGGCGCGGATCGTGGCGGCCCGCGAACTCGCCATGGGGCTCCTCCGCGCGCGGGGGGTCCCGGAGGACCAGCTTGTCCTCGCCCAGCCGGGGTTCGTCTTCCGCCTGGAGGGGATCAAGGTCCGGGTGGTGCAGGCGGTGCACGGCTCCGGGGTGGCCGAGCACGCCCCCGGGCTCCCCTACGGCGGCCCTGCGCTCGGCTTTCTGATCACCTTCGAGAACAACCTGACCGTGTACTTCGCCGGGAGCACCGCCCTGACCGCCGACCTCGCCCTGTTCGGGAGCCTCTACAAGCCCGACGTGGTCATCCTCCCCCTGCACCCTCGGACCGAGGCGCGCGACGTCGCCCAGATGGTCCGTCTCCTCTCCAGGGAGAACCCGAACCTCCGCCTGGTGATCCCCCATCACCACCGCCTGCGCCCCGAGCCCGGGAGCCCGACGGTGGCGGACCTCGCGGCCGAGGTGCGCGCCCTCGGGTTCGCCGTCCCGGTCCTCGAGCCGGCCCTGGGCCAGGCCTACCACCTCGCCAAGTAGCCGGGCGCGTCCGCGGGATGCCGGTCGTGCCGCCCCGGGTCCCCGCCTCGGGAGCCGGTCCGCCGTGAGGCTCCGGGACCTCCGGGGCTTCGCCCTCGACCTCGACGGCTCGGTCTGGGCGGGGGAGCGCCTCCTGCCCGGCGTCCGGGTCTTCCTCGACGCGCTCCGCCGCGCGGGGCGGCCGGTCGTGTTCCTCACCAACAACTCCCGCGAGCGGGCCGAGCAGCTCGCCCTGAAGCTGACCCGGCTCGGCGTCCCCGCCTCGCCTCGCGAGGTCGTCACCGCCCTCGAGCTGCTCGGGGAGGCGATCCGGCGGGGTTTCGGGCCGAGCGCGGTCCTTCCCCTCGGGACCGAGGAGCTGGCCGAGGTCCTGAGGGCCGCCGGGCACACCGTGGTGGCGCCGGAGGCGTGGGCCGAGGCCCGGGTGGTCGCGGTGGGAAACGACCCCGCCTTCGACTACGCCAGGCTCCGGGCCGCCGCGCGGGCGGTCGCCCGCGGCGCCGGGTTCGTCGCCGTGAACCTCGACCCGCGGCTCCCGCTCGGGGGCGGCGCCTTCGAGCCGGGGTGCGGGGCCCTCGCGGAGGCGATCGCGGTGGCGGGCGGGGCCCGGCCCCTCGTCGTCGGCAAGCCGTTCCGGCCGATCTTCGAGCAGGCGCTCGCGCGGCTCGGCTGCCGGCCGGCCGAGGCCGCGATGGTGGGGGACAGCCTCGGCACCGACATCCGCGGCGGGCTCGAGGCGGGGATGGTCGCGGTCTGGCTCGCCCCTCCCGAGGCCTCGCCCGGGGCCCTGACCCCCCACCTCCGGGTCGCCTCCTTCGAGGAGCTGCTCGCCCGCTGGGAGGCCGAAGCCACCTGACCCCTGGGAGGGGGGCTCCACCCCCCTCCCAAACCTCCCCCCGTTGAGGTTGCGCCGGCGAAGCCGGCGCTCGGAGTGGACCAGTCAGATCGTGACGTCAAGATCACTGCGCCAGCCCCTTACGCCGGCCCGGTACCCCGCGGGGAGGCGGCGGCCCCGAGCGGAACGTTAAGCGGAGCGGCGCGGGTCCCCGTCGTGAGCGAGCCGGGTGGGGAAGCCGACAGACGAGCGGTAGGCAAAGAGGAGGGGCCCCGCCCGGCGAGCCACTGACGGGTGCGCCGCGCAGCGTGTGGAGCGAGGGGTTGCCGCCTCCCCAGCGGGAGCGGTCGGTTGGCCCACGCCGGACCTCTCTGGTAAGATGCGCCTATGGGCGCCGAACCGATGGCGATCCGCAAGGAGCGCGCCGCGCGATTCGCCATCGCGGGCGCCGCCGTCCTCGGCCTTCTCAAGCTCGTCACCGGGCTCCTCATCGGCTCCATCGGCCTCATCTCCGCGGCCATCGACTCCCTGGTGGACGTCCTCATCTCCACCGTCAACCTCTTCTCCATCCGGCTCGCCGAGTCGCCCGCCGACCAGGGCCACCCCTACGGTCACGGGAAGGTCGAGAACCTGGCCGGGCTCCTCCAGGCCGGGGTCATCGGCGTGACTGGCGGCTGGGTCATCACCGAGGCGATCCGCCGGCTCATCCGGGGCGTCCCGATCCAGCACGTGGATTGGGGGATCGCGGTCATCCTGGTCTCCATCGGCGGGAGCTGGCTCATCGCCTGGCGGCTGCGCCGGACCGCCCGGGAGACCGACTCGGTGATCCTCCTGGCCGACTCCTACCACTACGCCACGGATATCTGGACCGGCCTCGGGGTGCTGGTGGCCCTCGTCCTCATCCGGCTGACGGGGATCCCCCTCTTCGATCCCCTCATCGCCATCGGGGTCGGGGGGCTCATCCTCGGCGCCGCGGGCAAGATCGCGCGCCGCGCCATCTGGGACCTCATGGACTCGGCCCTCCCGGCCCACGAGCAGGGCGAGATCGACCGGATCATCCGGCGCCACGCGTTCGTCCTCTCCTACCACGACCTCCGCACCCGCCGCTCCGGCTCCCGGCGCCTCATCGACTTCTCGGTCGTCCTCTGCCGCTACCTCCCCCTCGGCGAGACCCACGACCTGGTGGACCACATCGAGAAGGAGATCGAGGCGGGCATCCCCCACTCGGACGTGGTCATCCACCCTGAGCCGTGCCCGGAGGGCTGCCCCGCGGCCGAGCACTGCGTGCTGGCGGCTCAGCGGCCGGACCTCTTCGCCCACCAGCGGGTTCCCGACCGCTGACGGCTTGTCAGCGCGGGGAGGCTGTGCTAAAAGAAGGAGACTGAGCGACGGCCATGTCCGACAACGATTTCGCGTATCCCCTGATGGCCCGGGCCCTCATCCTGGGCGACCGCGAGACGGTCGGCCGGATGACCCGGGAGGGGCTCGACCAGGGGCTCGACCCCAAGGCGATCATCTTCAAGGGGCTGATCCCCGGGATGGACGTGGTGGGGGAGAAGTTCCGCCGCAACGAGTACTACGTCCCCCAGGTCCTCCTCTCGGCCCGCGCGATGTACGCGGGGCTCGACCTCCTCAAGCCCCTCATCACGGCGTCGGCGACCTCGGAGTACCTCGGGACGGTGGTCATCGGCACCGCCCAGGGCGACCTGCACGACATCGGCAAGAACCTGGTGGCCATGATGCTCGAGGGGGCCGGCTTCAAGGTGATCAACCTGGGGCGGGACGTGGCCCCGGAGACCTTCGTCCAGGCGGTCCGCGAGCACCACGCCACCATCGTGGGGATCTCGGCCCTGATGACCACCACCATGCCGGCGATGAAGCGGACCCTCGACGCCCTCATCGCCGCGGGGCTCCGCGACCGGGTCCGGGTGATGGTGGGCGGGGCCCCGGTGACCCAGGCCTTCGCCGACGAGATCGGGGCCGACGGCTATGCCAAGGACTCGACCCTGGCGGTGGTGAAGGCCAAGGAGCTGGCGGGGACGGAGGCGACTGCCCCGGCCAGGCCCTGAGGCGCGCATGCCCGGGCGCGGGTGGGAGCTGATCCAGCGGGCCAGGGCCGGCGAGCCCCTCGTCTTCGACGGCGGCTACGGGACCATGCTCTTCGCCGCCGGGCTCGTGGACGGGGCGTGCCCCGAGCTGTGGAACGACACCCGCCCCGACATCGTCCGCGGGATCCACCGGGCCTACTTCGAGGCCGGCTCCGACTTCGTCGAGACCAACACCTTCGGCGGGACCCGCCTCAAGCTCGAGGCCTACAAGCTCGGCGACCGGACCCGCGAGCTGAACGAAAAGGGCGTCCGGCTCGCCCGCGGGGTCTGCCCCCCGGGCGGCTGCGTCGCCGGCTCGATCGGTCCCACCAGCCACATCGTCGAGCCCTACGGGGACGTGACCGAGGCCGAGCTCTTCGAGAACTTCCGGGAGCAGGCCGAGGCCCTGGCCGAGGGCGGGGTCGATCTCTTCGCGGTGGAGACCATGATGTATCCGGAGGAGGCCCTGGCCGCGATCCGCGCCTGCAAGGCGGTGACCGATCTCCCGGTCATGGCGACCATGTTCTTCCAGTACGAGGACCTCCACGACCGGGACCGGACCATGTGGGGCGAGAGCCCGCCCGAGGTGGCGCAGAAGCTCCTGGCGGGGGGCGCCGACGTGGTGGGGATGAACTGCGGCCGGGGGCCGGACCGGGCGATCGTCATCATCCGCGAGATGCGCGGCGTCACCGGCGCCCCGCTCGTCGCCTACCCGAACGCCGGGCTGCCGATCACCCGGGGCGGCCGGGTCACCTACGAGCTGGGCCCCGAGGAGATGGTGCGCGACTACCCCGCGCTCCTGGATGTGGGCGCCAACATCGTCGGGGCCTGCTGCGGCTCCACCCCCGAGCACATCCGCCTGATCGCCGAGGTCGTGCGGGCCCGGCGAGGCCGGTAGCCGCCGCCCGCCTTCCGGCGTCCGGACTGTGATCGGCTCGGTCCTCAGCGAGGAGGCCGCCCTCCTCACCGCCATCCCCCTCCGGATCGACCCCGCCGAGGTCGTCCGCTTCCACGCCTACCGGCCTGGCCCCGCCCCGCCCGCGGCCCTCCACGCCGAGGCGCTGGCCGAGGCCGAGCGGCTCATCACCCCCCGCCTCGTCTACCGGGCGGCGCGGGTCGTCGGCCTGGAGCCGGACCTCCTCGCCCTCGCCGACGGGACCGAGCTCCACATCCCCGACATCCACCACCACTGGGGGCCGATCGAGGCGCTCGGGATCGGGCTCGTCACGGTGGGGGAGGGGATCGAGGCCAGGGTCCGCGAGCTTGGGGAGGCGGGCGAGGCACTCCGCGCGAGCCTGCTCGACAGCGCGGGTTCGGCGGCCGTGGAGTGCCTGGCCGAGTGGGCCAACGACGCCCTCTGCCTGGCGGCGATCCCGGAAGGGCTCCGGGTGACGAACCGGATCAGCCCGGGCTACGCCGGCTGGGCCCTCGCCGAGCAGCCCCACCTGCTCCGCCTCTGCCCGGGCGGGCCCGCCGGGATCGCCCTCTCCGCGGCCGGGGCGATGAACCCCGCCAAGACCATCAGCTTCGCGGTCGGGATCGGCCCCGACGCCCGGGTGGACCACTACTTCGTCCAGTGCCGCCGCTGCTGGGCGGCCGGCTGCCCCCTCCGCCGGGTCCCCGCGACGGTCACCGTCTGCCGCGCCTGAGCCGGCGCCCTGGCCTCGGCCCGCTGCGGCTGCTATCATCGGGGTGATGGGCGCCGAGGGCCAGACCGTCATCCTGGTCGGCTTCATGGGGGCGGGCAAGTCGGCGGTCGGCCGCCTCCTGGCCCGCCGCCTCGATCTCTGCTTCGTCGAGACCGACGACATGATCGTGGCGCGGGAGGGGAAGCCGATCCCCGAGATCTTCGCCGAGCGCGGAGAGGCCTATTTCCGCGCCCTGGAGGTGGAGGTCCTCGACCTCCTGGCCCAAAAGCGCGGCCACGTCATCGCCACGGGGGGCGGGTTCCCGTGCCGGGACGGGGTCATGGAGCGCCTGAAGCGGCTCGGGACGGTGGTCTGGCTCGACGGCGACTTCGAGCACCTCTACGCGCGGGCCCAGCGGAGCGGCGATCGGCCGATGCTGGCCGGACGGGGCCGCGAGGAGGTCCTGTCCCTCTGCCGCCAGCGGGAGCGCTACTACGCCGAGGCCCACGCGCGCGTGGACACCACGCGGGGCGGGGTGGACGCGGTGGTCGGGCAGGTCCTCCGGCTCCTCGCCGAGCGCCAGCGGCCTCGCTGACCCGCCCCCCTCCGAGTTATTTAGCCCAGGAGGCGCTCGTAGCGGCCGTACTCCCGGGCCGCCTCCATGAACCACTGGACGATCTCGGGCTTGGAGCGCGGCGGGATCTCGCAGGAGGTGGAGAGGATGAAGGCCGAGTCGGCCGCCGCGGTCTCGATGCAGCGCCGGACCTCGGCCTCGATCTCGGCCCGGGTCGCCCGCTCGAACATGGTGGCGTCCACGTTGCCGATGGCCACGACCCGCCGCCGAGCCACCTCCTTCAGCCGCCGGAGCTGGTCCACCTTGAGGGCGGGGTCGGCCTGCTGGTCGAGGTCGATGGAGACGGTCGTGAAGCCGGCCTCGATCAGGTCCTCGTAGATCGGGTAGGTCGTCCCGCAGATGTGGACCGTCGCCCCGACCTTCTTGGCCTTGAAGTACTCCACCAGCTCCCGGTGGTAGGGCTTGATGAACTCCCGGTAGTTGTCCGGGGAGACCAGGCTGATGGAGGCCGTGGGCTCGGAGAAGCTGAGCCCGATCCGGGTGGCGAGGACCGCGTCCCCGAAGACCTTGCAGTACTCGGTGGCGAAGCGCATCAGCTCGTGGATGAACCCGGGGTCCTCGAAGGTGTCGAGCAGCATCACCTCGGGGTTCCGCATGAGCATGGCGATCGTCCAGGGCCCCACCACGACCGCCCCGACCGCCGTGGGGAGCTTGGCGGCGACGAGCCCCTCGCACATCTCCAGGAACCCGGGGAGGCGGCCGGCCTTCCTCGGGTCCGGTATCTCGAGGCGCGCCAGCTTCCCCTTGTCCTCCTGGAGGACGTGGGTGGCGATGGAGGGGACGACGTAGTCGGAGTACTTGACCCCGCACCCGACGGCCTCGGCCTCCTTGGCCAGGTCGTTGTAGGCCAGGACCACGTCCGGCCGGTAGCGCTCGTAGTAGTTGAGCTGGGCCCGGATCGCCTTCTGGGGGTTCGTGCAGTACTCCTCGATCGAGAGGCCGTCGAGGGTCCCGGCGAAGGAGGCGGTGATGGGGTAGACCGGGACCCGGTCGGTGAAGCTCCGCTTGTAGGCCGCCACCACGTGGTCGCGCCCGGTGTACTCGGCCCGGCCGGCCTGGACGTCCCAGAGCCTGTTCACCTCCAGGTACTTCGGCGGCATCTTGGCCTCGTACTCCATGAACTGGGTGATCGGGTAGCGGATCCCGCCCCGGTGGGTCCCCTCCAGCCCCTGGATGATCTCCTCCATCTTCTCCCAGGGGATGGTGAAGGCCATCTCGTGGTCCTGGGTCTGCCCGAAGATCCGGTCCCCGGAGCAAGGGAGGATCACCTGGCACTCATCCGTCTTCATGGTCGTGACGATGGTCTCCGAGCAGGAGATCCGCCCGCCGAAGGTGGAGGCCAGCTTCCCCCCGCGCTTCCAGAGGGCGGCCTGGGCCAGGCGCATCACCTGGGCCGGGTTCGCATAGACCACCACCAGGTGCGGCTCGAAGGTGCAGCGGTCCAGGGGCGAGACCAGGAGGCAGGCGTACTCGCCCGGGGCGAACTTGTCCACGGCCGCCTCGGAGCGCTGGCCGGCCTCGGCGGTCTCGGTGTACATCCCCTCGCAGAGGGTCCCGGAGGCGTAGAGGTGGGTGGGCTTGTCGAGCCCCAGGGCGGTGATTCCCAGCGAGCAGATGTGGTCCTCCCGGGTCAGGGCGATCATCCAGCCGTAGCGCCGCGACATGTCGATGACCTGGCAGTTCATGGAGAGCTTCTTGAAGTCGCGCGCCGGGCGCTTGGCCTTCTCGGGGATCGGCTCGCCGGGCCGGAGCATCCGGATCGCGACCGGGAAGGTCTGGGGCCGGACGTAGGTCTGGAGCGCCTGGTCGGCCGTCTTGGGATCGATCATGGGGACTCCCTTCTCACGCGGAGGCTCTCGGTCTCTTTCGAGCCTACCCGGCCCCCCTGGGACTGTCAAGCGCGCGGGGCGCTCACTTCCGCCAGATCGCCGGGCTCAGGAGGACGAGGACGGTGAAGATCTCCAGCCGCCCGAGGAGCATGCAGGCCGACAGGATCCACTTCACCGCGAGGGGGAGCGGGGCGTATGTCTCGGTCGGCCCCACCACCCCGAACCCCGGCCCGACGTTCCCCAGGGTCGCGGCCACCGCGGCGAGGGCCGAGAGGAGATCAGGGCCGAAGGCCGTCACGGCCAGGGTCGCCAGGGCGTAGACCCCGAGGTAGAGGAGCAGGAACCCCTGGACGCCGTTCAGGATCTCGTCGGAGACCTGGCGCTCCCCCAGGCGGACGACGACCACGGCCCGGGGGTGGGCGAGCTTGAAGAGCTGGGCCTGGGCCCGCTTCACCATGAGCAGGACGCGGACGCACTTGATCGCCCCCGCGGTGGAGCCCGCGCACCCCCCGAGGAACATCAGGAGGAAGAGGAGCCCCTGGGCCAGCGCCGGCCAGCGCTCGTAGTCGGCCGTCGCGTAGCCGGTGGTGGTGGCGATGGAGACCGCCTGGAAGGCCGCGTAGCGGAGCGCCTCGGGGGCCCCGTACGTCCCGGCGCGCCAGAGGGTGAACGTCAGGAGCCCCGTGGCGCCGGCGAGGACCGCCGCGTAGAGGAGGAACTCCGGGTTCCGACGGTAGCCCCGCACATCCCCGCGCAGGGCGTGGTAGTGAAGGGCGAAGTTGGCCCCGGCGAGGAACATGAAGACGGTGATGACCCCGTCGAAATAGGCGCTCCCGTAGGCCCCGACGGAGGCGTCGCGGGTCGAGAACCCGCCGGTGGCCGTGGTCGTGAAGGTGTGGGCGAGGGCGTCGAGCCAGGACATCCCGCCCCCGAGCAGGAGGGCCAGCTCGGCGGCCGAGATCAGGACGTAGACCCGCCAGAGGCGCCGCGCCGTCTCCCGGATCCTCGGGGCCAGCCGGTCCACCACAGGCCCCGGCGCCTCGGCCTTGTAGAGCTGCATCCCCCCGACCCCGAGCGCCGGCAGGATGGCGAGGCTGAGGACGATGATCCCCAGCCCGCCGACCCACTGGGTGAAGCCCCGCCAGAGCAGGGTGGCCGGCGGGAGCCCCTCGATCCTGGAGATGATGGTGGCCCCTGTCGTGGTGAATCCCGACATCGCCTCGAAGTAGGCGTCGGTGTATGTGGGGACCGCGCCGGAGAGGTAGAAGGGGAGCCCGCCGAAGGCCGCCGCGAAGACCCAGGCCAGGGTCACGATCGCGAAGCCCTCCCTCGGCCCCAGCTCCTCCCCCTTGCCGAACGGCGCGGCCAGGACCATGATCCCCCCGACCACGGCGGTGATGAGGGCCGAGACGCCGAAGGCGAGGGCGTCACCTCCACGCGTCGCCAGGGCGATCCCCAGGGGGAGGAGGAGGACCAGGGCGAGGCCGAGGAGGAGCCGGCCCAGGAGGTGGAAGACGAGGGCGAGCTTCACCGGGTCAGCCGAAGAGCCGCTCGATCTCGGGGATGGCCCGGGGGAGGGCGAGGAGGATGACGTGGTCCCCGACCGTGAGCACGGTGTCCCCCCGCGGGACGATCACCTCCTCGCCCCGCACGATCGCCCCCACCAGGGAGTCCTTCGGCATCGCCAGCTCCTTGAGGGAGCGGCCCGCGGCGGGCGTCTCGGGCGCGACGACGACCTCGAGGGTCTCGGCCTCGCTCTCCGGCAGCTCGAAGACCGACAGGACCCGGCCCCGCCGGATGTACTTCAGGATCACGCTGGCCGTCAGGAGGCGGGGGCTGATGGCGGCGTCGATCCCCAGCGGCTCCACCAGCGGGATCAGGTCCGGGCGCTTGATGAGGGCGATCGCCTTCCGGGCCCCGTAGTGCTTCCCGAGCAGGCCGGCCAGGAGGTTGGTCGCGTCGTCGTCGGTGATGGTGACGACGGCGTCCATCTCGGAGATCCCCTCCTCCATCAGGAGGCGCACGTCGGTCCCCTCGCCCTGCAGGACCAGGGCCCGGTCGAGACGCTGGGCGAGGAACTCGCAGCGCGCGGGGCTCTTCTCCAGGATCTTGAGGGCCGTGGACTCGGCCTCGAGGGCCTCGGCGACGCGCGCCCCGATCCGGCCGCCGCCGATGATGAAGAACCGCTTGGAGGGGGGCTCGGCGCGGCCCAGGAGGACCAGGATGTCGCCGACGTACTCGCGCCGGGTCACGATGTAGAGGTGGTCCTCGGACCCCACCATGGTGTCCCCGGTGGGGACGAGGAGCTGATCGCCCCGGGCGATCCCCACGATCAGGAACGGGGTCGAGCTCTGGACGGAGCGGAGGTCGCGGAGGCGGCGGTTGGCGATGGGCGCGCCCCGGGCGATCTTCACGCCGAGGAGCTGGACCCGGCCGTCGGCGAAGTCGGCCACCTCGGCGGCCGCCGGGGCGCGGACGACCCGGATGATCTCCTCGGCCGTGACCTGGTTGGGGTTGATGAGGAGGTCGATCCCCAGCACCTTGCCGCCCGCGAGGATCGGGTGCTCCCCCAGCTCGAGGTCCCGGACCCGGGCGATCTTCCGGGGGACGCCGTACTGGTTGGCCAGGGCGCAGGCGACGATGTTGATCTCGTCCACGTCGGCCACGGCGATCACCATCTCGGCCTCCCGGATCCCGGCCTCCTCGAGGGCCCGCGGGGAGGAGCCGTCGGCCTGGATCACCATGAGGTCGAGCCCCTCCTGGACCTTCTGGCAGACGGCCGGGTCGCGCTCGATGACGGTGATGTCGTGCTGCTCGTGGGCCAGGCGCTCGGCGATGTGGTAGCCGACCTCGCCCGCCCCGATGACGATGATCCGCATCACTCACCTCGGAGGGGAGCCCGCCCCCCGGTGGGAGGCATCGGCCCCTCGCTCCACACGCTCCGCGGCGCACCCGTCAGTGGCTCGCCGGGCGGGGCCCCTCCTGTTTGTCCTCCGCTCGCCTGTCGGCTTCCCCACCCGGCTCGCTCACGACGGGGACCCGCGCCGCTCCGCTTAACGTTCCGCTCGGGGCCGCCGCCTCCCCCCGGGAGGGGGTTGCCCGCCGGGCAGAGGGCCAGCCATCCGCGGGGCGACGGTCGGGAGCGAGCGGGCGGCATTGCCATGCGGCCCTCTAGGGCACTCGGCCTTCGCCGAGGGTGGGGTGGTCCTTGGTGGGGATCAGCACGTGGCGGCGGAAGGACATCACCCGCTCCCCCCGCTGGTTGGTGACCCGCGTCTCGACGTAGACGACCCCGCGGTCGGGCTTGGAGGCCGAGAGCTTCTTGTCCAGGATCTCGGTCTCGGCGTAGATGGTGTCACCGGCGAAGGTGGGGGCGTGGTGCTGGATCCCCTCGTAGTCCAGGTTGGCGATGGCCCGCCCCGAGATGTCGGCCACGGTCATCCCCACCCCCACGGCGAAGACCAGGGTCCCGACCACGAGGCGCTGGCCGTGCTGGGTCCGCGTCTCTGCGTAGTGGGCGTCCGAGTGCAGGGGGTGCTGGTTCATCGTCATCAGGCTGAACCAGGTGTTGTCGAACTCGGTGAGGGTCCGGCCGGGCCAGTGGCGGATGACCTCCCCGACCGTGAACTCCTCGAAGTAGCGTCCGTAGGGCATGGGCTACTCTTCGGGGGCCGCCTCCTGGTACTCGGGGCAGTGGGCCGCGTAGGCCGGCTCGACCCGGCGCTTGATCCAGGGGCAGTAGAACGGCTGGGTGAGGGCCTTGCCGGCCGGGCGGTCGGGCGCCGACTCCTCGAGGTCCGCCGGGGCCTCGGGGTAGTGGACGCAGTCGAAGCAAAACGGTCCCGCGGGCTCGCGCTCGGCCATCACCCGGCTCGCTCCACGGGGCGCCCCCTCAAGCCTCCACCCGGTAGCGCCGGAGGAGGTTGCGGGCGATCACCAGGCGCTGGATCTCGTTCGTCCCCTCGCCGATGATCAGGAGCGGGGCGTCCCGGTAGTAGCGCTCCACGGGGAACTCGGTGGTGTAGCCGTAGCCGCCGTGGATC
>Ga0137796_10001849_pt1 | contig 11722 bp, 10 predicted proteins | sample OV2TP3_FD_97704 | JGI IMG/M metagenome (GOLD analysis project Ga0137796, IMG submission 97704)
TGGACACTGCAACGCCCCATGTCCTGCTGCTGGTCAAAACCCTCATTCATCACCGCTCCTCCCTCTTAACGTTGCAGGGCTGCCTACGGCAGCCCACCGCAGGGCGTGGGATCATGCCGCCTCCGTGATGGTTATGGTTGTCGAAAAAGTCTCCGTGCCGCCAATGAAGCGCACCTCAGGCAGCGGCAGGATGAACGCCCCGCCCCGCCGCCGGTATTCCGCCTGCTGCGCCAGTACTTCATCCGCAAAGTTCCAGGCCAGCAGCACCACGTAGTCCGGCTGGTCCTCCAGCAGGCGCTGCGGCGGCACCACGGGGATGTGCGTCCCAGGCGTGTATCGTCCCTGCTTGAGAGGGCTCTTGTCCGCGATGTAGTCGATCAGATCCGGCCCCAGCTCTAAAAATGACAACAGGGTGTTCCCCTTGGCCGGCGCCCCGTAGCCTGCGATCCGCTTGCCCTGGGCCTTCAGGCGGCTGAGGGTGTCGCGCAAGCGCTGCTTATTCGCGAGCGTCGCACGGGCAAACTGGTGGTAGGTCTCGAGCCGCTCCAGGCCCCTCGCGCGCTCCAGCGCCACAAGGTCGGCCACCGAGGGCTGCACGCGCCCCTCACCCTTGCGCTGCACGAAGACGCGCAGCTGCCCGTGATGGATGGGCAGCCGCTCCACCTCGACTACCTGCATGCCCACGCGCTCAAACAAACGCGTCATCGGCCGCAGGGCCCAGTAGGAGACATGCTCGTGATAGATCGTGTCAAAGGCGCCTTGCTCGAGCAGATCCAGTAGATAGTGGGTTTCGATCACAAAGACCCCGCCGGGCGCCAGCGCGTGTGTGATGCCTTCCACAAAATCTCGCAACGCCGGGATGTGGGGGAACGTGTTCGTGGCGGTGATGGCGGAAGCCTGGCCCCATCGCGAGACGATCTCCCAGGCTGTCTGTGCGTTGAAGAACCCGACGTACCGCTCGATCCCGTCTCTGGCAGCGAGCCGCGCCAGGTTCTCTGCTGGATCCACTCCGAGGGTCTTGACCCCATGACGCGCAAATCCCCGCACGAGCGTGCCGTCGTTGCACCCGATATCCATCACCAAGTGTGACGGGCCAAGCCGGTAGCGCTCCACCACCACATCGCTCAGTTCCTTAAGGTGCGCTGTCAAGGTGTCAGAAGCTGACGAGATATAGAGGTAGTCCATGAACATCTCGGAGGGCGGCACATGGTCCATGAGTTGGATATGCGTACAGCTATGGCAAAAACCGACCTGCAACGGATACGCGGGTTCTGGGCGATTCAGCTCTTCGCGGGTCAAAAATTTGTTCGCCAGCGCCGTGGCGCCCAAGTCCAGAAACAACTCAACCCGTGTGGACTCGCACACGATGCACCGGGTCATCTCACGCCCTGTTGACTGGCCGATCCCACGCCCTGTCGCGGGCCCGAAGGGCCCGGTGCGATGCACCGGGCCGCCGGTGGCGGCTGTTGAACCAGGGGACGGCGAAACCCAGCAGGGCGTGGGATCATGCGGAGGCTCCGACCGTGTCGCGCGCCGGTTCACTCGGACGCTGCGCAACCTGATTGGCCAGTTCACGGTGCTCGGTGAACCAGGCAATGGTCCGACGGAGTCCTTCTTCTATCGATGTCCGGGGTTCCCACCCCATGTGCGCTTTGGCTGCGGCGATGTCTGCAGACATCTCCAGAATCTCATCAGGCCGTGTCGGCAACGCGCCGATGAGCGGCTTGACCGGATTGCCCATGAGAGCAAGGAGGCGCTCAACCAGCGTGTGGACCGGCGTCCCCACACCGAAGCCAATGTTCAACACGCTGCCAGCAGGCACTGGCTTGACCGCGGCAGCACAAAACGCCTCGACGACGTCATCGATGAAGATCATGTCCCGCTGCTGGCGGCCTTCTGTCATCCGGATATCCTGACCCGCTAACGCGGAGAGGATCGTGTAGGGGATGAGCCGGTTCGGATGTTCCCACGGTCCATAGGGCGTGAACAGCCTCAACTCAATGGTATGGAGATGAGAGCGCCGCGCCGCCATCTGCAGCAACAAACTCGCGGAGGCTTTCATCGCCCCCAGCACTGTGCCGGGCCGCAAGGGCGCGTCTTCCCGCAACTGGGAGCCGCTACCGTAGGCTGCGGCAGAGCCCGCAGCGACCACCCGAACCGCCGGTCGGTCGCTCAGTGCCTCCATTAGGTTCATCGTCCCTTTCACAATCGTCTCAAGATGCATCTGCGGGGAAATCGTCGGCGGATTAAACGGCGTGCTGGCGAGATGAAAGACCACCTCCGGCTTCGCCTGTCGTACCGCGCTCTTGACGGCCGCCTCGTCGCGGATGTCTCCGGCGCAGAAACTCAGCCGCTCCTCAAGTCCTTGAAGCCGAGAGCGATTGGAGCGGTCACGGATTAGGAGGGTCACACCATCTCCTTCAGCAACGAGGCGTGCCACCAACGCCGCGCCGATCATGCCGGTTCCACCCGTCACCAGGACGCGTTTCATCCCACCACCTGCGCCTCACGGTGGCTCGGTGGCCTGAGCCCGGAGGCCACCGTGACGATGACGACGTGATGTCGTCGGGTCCACCAACTCCTTGTTTTTCCTCCGCTGATCTCATCGGGCTCCGCCACGGGCGGAGCCGGCGCAGGTAGTGGGATCATTCCACCACCGGCAACAAGACCCGCGAACCCTGGGCTTCGTATCGAAGCGGGACCTCCATGAGATCCCCAAGGGCCTGCCGGACCTCGGCCCGCCGCTCCGGCGGCATCACAAACAGCAGGAACCCGCCACCGCCTGCCCCGCACAGCTTCCCTCCAAACGCCCCCGCTCCCAGCGCTCGCTCATACCACGCGTCAATGCGGTCATTGGTGATGGTGGTAGCCAGGCGCCGCTTCAGCCGCCACGTCTCATCGAGCACTCGCCCGAACACCATCGGATCAAAGCCGTTGCGCGTCAACGACGAGAGTTGCCGCGCATGCTCGCGCATGACGTGCAGGGCGTGGAGGTTGTTGGCGGTGTTGCGCTGCTGTTCGGTCAGTACCAAGCCGGCGTCTCGCTGGATGCCGATCCAGACCATCAACAGGTGATCGAATAATCGGCCGATGACTCCCTCCGGAAGCCGTTGGGAGGCGACCGTGACACTCCCGTCCGGCATGAAGGTGAAGAAGTTCAACCCTCCGAAGGCTGCCGCATAGTGGTCCTGCTTGCCGATGGGCCGTTGAAGGCGTTCGATCTCCACGGACGAGGCCTCCTCCGCCAATTGGCTGGCGGAGACTCGCTCACCCCGGTAGGCGTGGAGGGCATTGAGCAGTCCCACCGCGAAACTACTCGACGAGCCCAGTCCCGAAAACTCCGGCAGATCGCCGATCGTGCTGATGTAGAGCGGCGGACTGATGTTCAGCAACCGCAGGCACTCCCTGGCGATGTTATTCTTGATCCCCTCGAGCCGCTGCGCCTGCTCGGTCTGCGAGTAGTTGAGCCGGAACCCTTCATCGAAGAGCTCCCCATGCCGTTTCACGGTCACATAGAGGTACTTATCGATCGTCGTGCTCAAGACGGCCCCATAGTCCCGCTCATAGAACCCCGGCAGATCAGTACCACCGCCCGCAAAGCTGACGCGCAGCGGGGTGCGCGTCACGATCAGCCCCGGCGTCAACTGACGCGGCCGATCAGCCATGCTTGAGCCCCCAGTCGTACGGGATGTCCTTGGTGAATGGATCGAGATGCACGATTTCGCTCGGATCGTGTGGTTCCGTCGCGCAGTTGGCCAGGATCACGAGCTTGTCGCCGTACGCTTTGTAGCCGTTTGTGATACCAGGTGGAATTTGCACGAGCACGTAGTTGTCCTCCCCGAGGAACATCTCCTGGAGCTGGCCTTTCGTCGGCGATCCAGGACGACCGTCGTAGAGCACAAGCTTCGCGCGGCCGGAGATCACCGCGTTGTTCAGCGTCATCGACTTATGCAGATGCCACGCCTTCACCGTCCCCGGCCAGGCGCATGAAAAGTAAATTTCGCCAAACCGAATAAAGTGCGGATCGGTGGCCTTGAGCATGTGCATCACCTTGCCCCGCTCATCGGCGATCTGCTTGAGGGGAATGATCTTCACCCCCGCAATCCCCAATGAGGAAGCAGGGTCCGGTTGAACCGATTTAGCGACGCGCTTCTGCGTGGTGCGCAACGTCGTGCCACCGTAACGAGCCATTCAACCTCCCCGTCTCTAGGAGATACCGCAACCATTTCAGCCGAGTGAAGCGCCGGTCGCTAAAATCCGCTTCCGTCAAGCCGACCGCCGCCAACGCCTGGGACAGTTCCTGGGCCCCGCGTTCCACCGTCCACTGAAACCGAAAGTCCGGAAACGTGCGCGCAAACTTGCTGAAATCAGTTTGGTACGTCCGCTGGTCGGCGTCGGGGCTGGCCAGGCGTTCCAGCCGGCAACCCGGGATCGTCTTCACGACGATCTCCGCGAGCTCGCCGATCTGATAATTCATCCGCTCTTCGCCGTTGTTGAACGCCTGATTATGGACTCGCTCGATCGGCGCCTCGAGGACATGGAGAAACGCGCGGGCGATATCCTGCACGTGCACCACCGGACGCCAGGGCGTGCCGTCGCTGTGCAGGACGACCTTGTCGGTCGCCACCGCGCTCCCCACGAGGTTGTTCAGGACGGTGTCGAATCGCATCCGCGGGGAGAGCCCGTAGATCGTCCCGTTGCGCAGGAAGGTCGGGGAAAACCGCTCATCGGCCAGAGCCGAGATCGCCCGCTCGCTCTTGACCTTCGAGCGCGCATAGTCGGTCTGGGGATCCAAGGGTGAATCCTCATTGACCGTGGTCGCTTCCGACATCCCGTACATGATGCACGACGAGGAAAACAGGAACCGACTCACCCCAGCGGCCTTGGCGGTTTCCGCCAGCCGAACCGACGCCTGGACATTGATCTCCTCCGTCCAGGCGGCATTGAGATTTCCGATCGGGTCGTTGCTCAACGCCGCCAAGTGAATGACGGCATCACAGCCGTCCAGATCGCGCGGTTCCACATCGCGGATGTCCTTGGGCACGGTCGGCACCTCCAGCGCATCAGGCACCATCCCACCCCCTGCCGCCATGCCGCGCACTCGGCCCTGAGGCCGAGAAATCGCCTTCAGCGATGCGTCAGGGCGTGGGACCAGCGTACACTCCGCGAAGTACCCTGTATCGAGGCCCACGACCTCCCAGCCCGCCTGCGCGAAGAGCGGGGTCATGACCGACCCGACGTAGCCCTGGTGGCCGGTGATCAGCACGCGCTTAGCCATGGGTCCCTGCCAACACGCGAGCCCCCTGTTCGATCCCACCATTCAGCACCTGCTTCGTGATCTCCAGCAGCGGGCGTTCCTCCGACACCAACAGCCATGGGCAGCCGGCCGCTTCCGCCGCCTGGCCATCGCGCTCATCATCTCCGAAAAACGGCGTGCGACTCAAATCAAGGTGAAAATCTCGCTGGGCCTGAAACAGCAGGCCAGGGTTCGGCTTGCGGCACGCGCAGCCGTCGTCCCATCCGTGCGGACAGTAGTAGATCGCATCAATCCGGCCGCCGGCTTCTTGCGCCTCGCGCTGCATCTGCGCATGAATCGCAGCCACGTCAGCTTCCGTCATGGCGCCGCGGGCGATGCCGGCCTGGTTGGACACCACCATCACGCGGACACCCGCCTCGTGAAACAGACGCAGCGATTCACGCGCGCCGGGGAGCCACTCCCAGTCGGCCCATGAGCGGACATACTCCGCGCGCGGCGGACGCTTGTTCAGCACCCCGTCGCGGTCCAGGATGACTGCAGGGCGGCGGGTCAAAAACTCCTCGGTGAGCGCCAGCCGCTCAGGCGAGCTGACGCTGTAGTAGCGGTGGCCGGTGACAAACGCCCACAGCTTCTGTTGAGCCGCAAGCCGCGGATAGACCACCCGCTCAAAGCAGCAGTTGCTATCCGGCAACGCCTCCACCACCGAGCGCCGGAGCACGGCATACCCGATCTCCACGCCGGACAAGCCGGGTTGTGTGCGATCCTTGTCATACCGGACGATGCGGCCTTTCCCGTTAAGCTGCACGTTGTCCTTCGTGTAGTGGTCGCGGTTCTCATACACGGTCAGCATCGCGGAAGCCCTTGTCGCCAAGTAGCGCTCCCACATGCGGGCAAACGACATCGGCCAATAGTTGTCGCAGTAGACGAGGAAGAAGGTGGGATCGAGATGTGAGGCCGCCAGTTTCAGGCGCCGTCCGGTGTCATCCTCAACCGCCGAGATCGCATAGTCGATGGCAAGGCCCCACGGGCTTCCATTGCCGCAATACGCCTGGATCACGCCGGGTAAATAGCCAAGCAACATCAGCACACGCTCAAAGCCCTGTTCGCGAAGCAGCTCCAGGAGATAGCCTAAGAACGGCTTACCGTGGAACTCGATCATGGGCTTCGGTTTCGTATCGGTCAGCGGCCGAAGCCGGCTGCCCCTGCCTCCTGCTACGATCACGGTCTGCGTCGGTCGCTGCATCACGCCACGCCAGCCGGACGGGCCGGATACTCAGTCCGACCGATGATCAGATCAACCAAGGCGAGCAACCAAAACTGGTGCGTCAGCTCCACGAGGTTGTAGGCCCGGCTGTCCACCCAGAAGTTCTCATCGCCCAGGTGGCGCAGGGGATTCGCCGGATCAAATCCCGACAACGTGACCACCGAGGCGAATTTCGTTCGCCTGGCCGCCTCGCAGGCGTTGAGGATGTTCTTCGACTGCCCGCTGGAGGAGATGGCGATGAGGATGTCGCCCGCGTCTCCGTAGCACTCAACAGCCTTGGCCATCCACTGCTCGTAGCCGTAGTCGTTAGCAAAGCAGGTGATGAGATCCGCCTCGTTGAAAGTGATCGCGCGAATCCCGGCGTTTTTGGTCAAGTCCACTGCCACATGGCTGGCGATCGCGGCGCTGCCTCCATTCCCCACGACAATGACCTTGCGTCCGCTGCGCGACGCGCGGACCACGAGATCTCTCAGTGTGATCAGCTTGGAGATCCACGAGGCATCGCCCTGATACAACTGCTGGAACTGCTCGACGTAGCGCTCAAGAAACGCCGTCGCGTCCTTTGGCTCGGCAGCGGGCCGCCGTTCCAGTGAGGGAACCGATGGCTTGCGTGTTCGGCTGACGCGGCTAACTGAAACGGGCATGTTCGGATCCAGTCGCCAATGGCTCCGCAGGCTCTTCGACTCCACGACGATCGTCTTCGGTATAGAGCCGAGCGTAGAAGGTGCCCTGTTGCATCAGGGTTTCGTGCGTCCCTTGCTCCACCACACGGCCGCCTTGGAGGACCAGGATCTGATCGGCGTCTTTCACCGTGCTGAGCCGGTGAGCGATCACGATCACAATGGCCTCCTGATGCAGTGTTTTGATCGCCTCGTACACGGCCCGCTCGGTCAAGTTGTCGAGCGCGCTGGTTGCTTCATCGAAGATCAGCACCTCCGGCCGCCTCAGGACGGCTCTGGCGATCGCCAATCGCTGGCACTGCCCCCCTGAGAGACGCAGGCCCCGGTCCCCCACCACCGTGTCGTAGCCGTCAGGCAACGACGCGATGAACGTGTCCATCTGGGCGATCCGAGCCGCCCACTCCACCTGGGACACGGGAACCGTTTCATCTCCCAGGGCGATGTTGTCTCGAATGGACGCGTTGAAGGCGAAGACGTCCTGGGAGACGTAGCCGATCGTTTGCCGCCACGCGCGCAGGTCCAGCTCGCGCAGGTCTGCGCGGTTGATCAGGACGTGTCCGCTACGCGGCTCGTAGAACCTCAGGAGAAGACTGGCCAGCGTGCTCTTGCCAGAGCCCGTCGGTCCGACGATGGCCGACACGGTGCCCCGCGCCATCGACGCCTTGACGGCCCGCAGCACCTCATGATCCGGACGCGTCGCATACGCGAAGGTCACGTCCCGTAGCTCAATCGTCTCAACCCGACTCACCACCCGTCCACCCGGAGACTCCTGTGGCAGGTACTGGAGCACCTCCTCCATCACTTCCAGTTTCTGCTTGTGCTTGTTCAGTTCCACGCTCGCTCGGTTCACCATCGCAAGCGAGGGCGCGATCCGCCGGATCCCCATGAGGAATGCGGCCAGCATCGAGAATCGCAATCCGAGTGACGGCCACAGGAACGTCGCGGCGCCAAGCCCCAACACAATCGCCACCGCAATCAGCTCATTCACCAGCATCGGCCCGTGCGAGAACAGAACAAGTTGCAGCTCCGGCCGCCACTCCGCGACCGACAGCGCATCCTGCCGCTTGACCATCCGCTCCTCCAGGCCGTGAGCCTTGACGACCTTCAGCCCGTCAATCGCGTCCACCTGGAGCTTCGACTGTTCGCTGCGCAGGTCGTAGAGCGTCCGCCCGTGTGCCGCTGAGCGGCGGTCGGCAACGAGACGCCATCCCTCCACTCCGGCGAACGCGAACAGCCCGATGAGGAGGGTCACCCACCAGGAGAGGTACATGAGCAGCGCCGCGATGAGCACGCTGTTGAAGAGCCCGGTCAGGAACAGGCTCATCTGGGTGATCACGGCGGCCAATGCCTCAGAGGGTTGATCGATATCGTTGAGGATCACTCCACGGGAGCGGCGCGTGGCTTCCTCGTAGCGCGCCTTGAGAAACCGTTCGAAGAGGGACACCTTCACCGTTCGGCGCAGCTTCACGGCGATGGCGGCTGTCGAGTACTGATTCAACAGGAAGAACACCCCGCGGATCGCGAAGAGGAGGCTCGCGATCATCAACAGGGTAAACACCACCACATTCCCCGTCGCCGCCATCCCGAGGGTCCGCAGCATGGCGGCCACTGCGGCAACGATGGGGCTGGTCTGTCCCCGCTCCGGCGCGGTCAGCACGTCGAGGAGCGGGACGGTGAGTCCTACGGTAGCTGCATCCAGCAGCGCCGAGCCGACAATCAGCCCCAGCAGCGTCGCGGCCTCCCGCGGGTAGGGTTTCACCGCGACCCGCCATGAGAAGGCGAGCGTCCCCAACGGCTTCGACCCTGCGACGATCACGGGGCGAGACATGGAGGCTTGGCTCCTTCGGCTCTGATGCAGACGCCACCTGGCACGGTGATGTCCTGCCACGACACGTTGGCTCTGCCCCCAGGTTCGTTGCATGAGTCGCGCGTGGAACATGCGCCAGCATGAGCCAGTCACCGAGGCGAGGTTCCGCAGCGTAAACGCCTTGGAACCGCCACGGCAACGGCTGTTGTTGGCAATCTGGACCTCGACCGCTGACTTGCCTTCCCGAAGGAGGCGACAGAGCAACTCCGCCTGGTACCCAAATCCAGAGGGTCTCGAGACGTTGCAACGTACGTTGGCGGTTTTGTGGAGGACCGGGCCGTTGTAGTACCGGAGTCGGGTCCCGCTCAACCAACTGACCAGACGCGCGAAGACGCTGCTGAGGGTCCGCCGGACCACGCCGCGCGCATCGTGTGCCCTAAAGTACGGCACGACCATGTCGGCACGTCCCAGGTGCTCCAGGATCTTCCGCAGCGTCTCCGGTGGCTCTGCCGCATCACCACAGACCATCATGTAGTAATCCCCCCTGGCCTCATCGGCTGCGCGGAAGTAGTTGGCCCCCAGCCCGCGGCAGACGCGGTTGCGAATGAGCCGGATACGGTGGTCAGGATACCGACGGCAGCGATCCAGCACTTCCTGGATGGATCCATCCGTCGAAGCGTCATCCACCACCAGAATTTCATAGGGCACGCTGGGCTCTGCCATGACCTCGACGATCGTATCAATCGTCCGACCGACGTTGCCCTCCTCATTCAAACAGGGAACGAAGAAGGTGATCAGTAGCTCACCCGCGCGATTCATGGATTATCCCCGCAGCTGGCTGCACGTCAGGGCGCTGAGCATCCGGATCCCTCGGGAGAGGGCCAGTCCCTTCGACGTCAGCGTGACCGTATCCCCAGAGACCTGAAGCAACCCGACCCTGCGCATGTGCTCAATGCGATCCTCAAATCGAGACGAGGCGGTGTAGGCGTTGACCAGCGTCTCCACATCAAGCGACTGTCCACGGCAGCGCAAGAGGTCGGACAGGAGCGTCACGGAGACGGAACGGGCCACGCCAGCATACACAAAGAAGTAACACGCAACCACCAAGGCATCAATCCACACCACCACGCAGAGATCGTGGCTGTTGAACCGTGTCAGAAGCCCGTTGACCAGGACCGAGACCCCGACTCCCCCAAGCGCAAGCCAACCCAGGCGCCCCAGGCGTGGATAGGGCGATGGGCTCCGCCTCCAGATGGCGACGTGCAGGGTGACCATCGCGACCATCCCCGTGAACACGGCGAGCACCATGTGCAGACCCGTGGTCTCCATTTATCCGACCCGCTCCATCCGCAAGGCTCGCCGCATCAGCGAACCCGTCACCGCCACGAGCGCTCCGAGCGGTGTCAATGGCCCAGCCTGATTCCCGCGCAGATGGAGCAACCGCAAGCGAGCGAGCGTCTTCAAGCGTCGCGCTAACAGTCCTCGTACGCCCACGCCATTGCCGTACCCAGACTGCAGATGGGCCAGGGTTGCGCCCTCTTCTCGACTCATGAGATCGAGCAGAATTCTGAACGAATACCCGCGCGACAACAACGACCGGAGCTCCAGATAGCAGAGGCAGCCAGCTAAGAACAGGCACACGGCCCCGACTTTTACTGACAGAGAAATCGACGCGAGCCGTGCCCATACCAGGAGAGATCCTGCGACAACGAGCCCGGCCAACAACACGGCGGAGGTACGCCAGGACGTTGGCGTGCGCTGAGTCCTCGTGCATGCGAGATACCCCACATGCAAGACCGTCAGGCTCGCCAGTGCGGCGACCACGATCGAACCTGCCTCAAGGAGTTCCCCCGGCATTAGCGCATCCCTCCTGCTACCTGCGCGCACACCTCACGCACGGTCATGGCGAATCCATCATCGAGAGGCGTCCAGGAAAAGTCCGGAGAGGCCCTCCGGAGTTTATCCAGCACAAAGGCCTGGTGCGTGACTGGTCGACTCCGTGCACCATGGAGCACACGCACAGGGTCAGACATCAGACGCTGGATTATGTCCGCGAGCGCCGCGAAAGACTGGCTGTGGCCACTCGCCAGGTTGTACACCCCGGTCAGATCATTTTCTGCGAACCGCCGGACGGCCCGGGCGGCATCCGCGACAAAGATGTAGTCCCGTCGCTCCTCCCCAGCCCCCACCAACTCAATCGTGTGAGATTCCAGCGCGGTCTTGAGGAACCGCGCTGGACCATAGGCCAAGACATGCGGGTCTCCAGGCCCATAGACCCGGCAGGCCCGCAAGATCACGACAGGAGTCCTGGAGCTCGCTGCCGCCTGCCGAATGAGCAGCTCCCCGGCCAACTTGGCCATCGCGTATGGGGTATTCGGATGAGTCGGTGTTTCTTCGGTAATCGCCTCATTGGTGACATGATCTCCATACACGGCTGCTGAGCTGAGATAGAGACATTTGCGAATGGCGATCTCCGACAGGAGACGGGCCACACAGGTGATCATCGCGATATGATCCTTGAAGGCTTCAAGAGCCTCTTCATGGTCTCGCATAATCGCTGCGGCCATAATGAGCACGGTCTCCGGATCGACCACACGCCTCAGCGTGTCAACGCTCTCCGGGCGTCGGAGGTCGAGCGTCGAGGAACGCGTCCCAATCACGGTGTGGTCCGTGCGTTCCAACTCCGCGGAGATCGACCTCCCCAGGAACCCGCT
>Ga0137796_10001852_pt1 | contig 11697 bp, 10 predicted proteins | sample OV2TP3_FD_97704 | JGI IMG/M metagenome (GOLD analysis project Ga0137796, IMG submission 97704)
ACGGCAACACCAAACTCTCCTTCCAGGAGACTGGGGGGTGACATTTTCATTCTGCTGTTAGGGTGACATTTTCACGTTGCTACAACAGGTGCAACTGAGCGGCGGCATCTGGGTGTATAGCGAGATGGGGAAAGGCACAACCTTCAAGGTCTATTTGCCCCGGATCACCGAGCCCGTTCCAATCATCCCGGAGCAAGTCTCGGCCGCAGTCTCCGGAGGCAAGGAGACAATCCTGCTCGTGGAAGACGCGCTGTCACTCGCAGCGCCAGAGCGCCTAATGGCGAAGATATTGTCGCCGACGATGCGCAGCCAGCGCAATGCGTCCATTGCACCGGTTTGCATGAACTCCGCTAAGCGCGCGTATGGCATGCCGTGCTCGACGCTGGCTCGCATCTCACCGCTCCCCCCATGAGACGCGCCAGGCACGCGCGGATTGCTTGCTTCTGGTCAGTTTCTTTTCTTTGCGGATGACGGTCTCGGCCATGCGGTCGAGGGTGGTGGTTTCGAAGAAGTGCATCAGGTGCGTGCGGATGGGTTTCCATTGGTCGTGAACCGGGCAAGGCGAATCGTCGCTGCACTGGGGGAGGCCTGCTGAGCAGCGCAGGAAATGGTCGAGCCCGTCCACCGCGGCCACAATGTCACGCAGAGTGATCAGGTCCGCGCGTCGTGCTAGCTGGAATCCGCCGCCCGGCCCGCGACGGGAGGCCAGCAGTCCTTTGCGAACCAGATCCTGAAGTACTTTGCCCAGGACAGGCTTGGGAACGTTCCCCGCGCGTGCGATGGAGTCACCCGAAGCAGCCCCAGCGGGATTCCGCGCGATGCATACGAGCGCGCGGATGGCATACTCGCAGGGCTTTGAATAGAGCATATCTGGGTCTCCAACTCCAGTGTCCGGCCTGAGGTGCCGACGCGTCAAGCCTGCCCGTGTTCGTGCGACAGGCTGAGCGCTTTCAGAGGGCAGTCAAAAAAAACGCTTGACAGCGCGACAATACAGGAATAAAAGGTCGGTAATTCTCGTAACGGGATGGCGGCCATGCTCCTTTACGGACACGCTTCCGAACTGGCCATTCGCGCGGCCCTGTTCCTCTCCCAGCAGCCACCGGGGAAGCGTTCCACGGTGCAGGAGGTCGCACAGGCCACACGGCTTCCGCAACCCTACCTGGCAAAAATCCTCCGGCAACTGACGGTGGCCAACCTGGTGCGCGCGTTTCGCGGACCAGGTGGCGGCATCGAGTTGGGACGACCGGCTGACGTCATCTCCCTGGGGGCCATCATCGAGGCGGTGGAGGGGCCGGATCGCACCGACTACTGCGCGCTGGGCGGGCGGCCCTGCACGGAAAGTCAGCCCTGCCCCCTGCATGAGCGATGGCGGCCACTGTGCGAGGAGATGCGGCGGCTGCTGGCGGAAACAACCCTAGCGGCGCTGAATGGGCCGTTTCCCTCGACGCAGAGAAAGAATGGCTGGTCATTTTCTCCGGCCTCGACCGGACGGGCCGCGCCTCGCGCGAAGCAAGGGACAATCAGGAGGAGTCTGGCATGACCAAGGTGAGCAAGAAGCAGAGCCTGCGGGAGCGACTGGGATCCTCCGGTGCGGTTGCAAGCCTCGTTCTGCTTTTAGTTGCCGCGCAAGGTACGCAGGCGCAGCAGCCACCGGAGTATTTCCGGCAGAACTGTATGAGCTGCCACACGATCGGTGGTGGCGCATTGACCGGGCCGGATTTGAAGGGTGTGGCCGAGCGTCGCGACCGGGCTTGGCTGAACCGCTTCCTGCAAAACCCGCAGGAAATAATTGACAGTGGCGATGCGTACGTGCAGCAACTGGTCGAGCAGTCGCGCGGCGTGGTCATGCCCACCCCGCCTGGGATCACGCCGGACCTGGCCGATGCGCTGCTGGACTTTCTCGAAGCCGAGTCGAAGCAGGCGCAATCGCAGTTTGGCGGAGTCAGCATCACAGACCAGCCATTTAGCGCACAGGAAGTAGCGCTGGGCCGCGAGTTGTTCCTCGGGCTGCGCTCGCTCAACGGTGGTGGTGTGAGCTGCGCGGCTTGTCACACGGTCGGCAGCATGGGTGGCTTGGGCGGCGGTCGCCTGGGGCCGGACTTGACGCGCGTGTACGAACGGCTGGGCGACCGCAAGGCCGTCGGCACGTGGTTGATGGCCCCGGCCACGCCAACTATGCAAGCCGTATTTCGTGAGAAAGCGCTTACGCAGGACGAAATCCTGGCGCTGCTGGCTTACTTGGAAGAATCACGCGTGGCCCAGCCTTCCGACCAGACGCAAATCATGACCTTCTTCCTTCTCGGGCTCGGCGGGATGGTGCTGGGATTGGTGGCGTTGCAGGGCGCGTGGCGGCAACGATTGCGCGCCGTACGCCGGCCGCTGGTGGAAAGCCAGAAGCGAGGTGCCGCGTGAAACACAAGAGCGCCATTTCCTGGATCAAGGACGAAGTCGCGCCGGGGCTGCGAAGCTGGGAGGAGTTCTACCGAAACCGCTGGCAGCACGACAAGATCATCCGCAGCACGCACGGAGTGAACTGCACGGGCGGGTGCACGTGGCAGATCTACGTGAAGGATGGAATTGTCACGTGGGAGATGCAGGGGCTGGACTACCCGTCCTTGCAGGCGGGCCTGCCGCCGTACGAGCCACGCGGATGCCAGCGCGGGATTTCCTATTCTTGGTACCTCTACAGCCCGCTGCGCGTGAAGTATCCCTACGCGCGAGGGGCACTGCTGGACCTGTGGAAGAAGGCGCGCGCGCAGTACGACGATCCGGTTGAAGCGTGGAAGTCACTGGTGGAAAACCCGGAGGCGCGCCAGCGCTGGCAACGCGCTCGCGGCAAAGGTGGATTCCGTCGTGCGGACTGGGACACGGTGGTTGAGCTGATCGCAGCGTCCTGCATTTACACCATTCAAAAGCACGGGCCGGACCGCATCGCGGGGTTTTCGCCCATCCCGGCGATGTCCATGATCAGCTATGCCGGCGGCTCGCGGTTCATGCAGTTGCTGGGCGGGATTTCGCTTTCCTTCTACGACTGGTATTGCGACCTGCCGAGCGCTTCACCGGAAACGTGGGGTGAGCAAACCGACGTGCACGAGTCCGCGGACTGGTACAACGCCAAGTTGGTGGCGGTGATGGGCTCGAACCTGAACATGACCCGCACACCGGACTGCCACTTTGCTGCCGAAGCGCGCCACAACGGCAGCAAGATGTGGGTCTTCTCCCCCGACTTCAGCCAGGTTTCCAAATACGCCGATGAATGGGTGGCCATCAACGCTGGGCAGGATGGCGCGTGGTGGATGGCGGTCAATCATGTCCTGCTGAAAGAGTTTCACCACGAAAAGCAAACGCCGTACTTCCTCGACTATGCGAAGAAATACACCGACGCCCCGTACTTGGTTGAACTGATTCCTCACGGGGAAGCCTACCAGCCTGGGCAACTGTTGCGTGCGAACCGTTTGACGGCGTACGCGGGCGTCGAAAACGGTGATTGGCAATTCCTGATGTGGGATGAGGCAGAAAACCGGCCCAAGATGCCATTGGGCAGCGTTGGCTTCCGCTGGGCGAAGGAGAAGGGCAAGTGGAATCTTAAGTTGCAGGACGGCTTCGACGGCAGCGAGATCCGCCCGGCGCTGACCTTCCTGAACACCGGCGACGAGGTCGTCACGGTCGAGCTGGATGATTTCAGCGAAGCGCGCGGGCTCAAGCGTGGTGTGCCTGCGCGGCGAATTGCAACGGCCGATGGACGAGAGGTGCTGGTCGCCACGGCCTACGACCTGCTGATGGCGCAGTACGGTGTGCCGCGCGGCCTCCCCGGGGAGTACCCCGAGGACTACAACGCTGACGCGCCATACACGCCCGCGTGGGCCGAGAAGTACACGGGCATGAGCCGCGAACTCCTAATCCGCTTCGCGCGTGAGTGGGGCACCACGGCTGAGCTGACCCGCGGCAAATGCCTGGTGATTATCGGCGCAGGCATCAATCACTGGTACCACGGCAACCTGATGTACCGCTCGGCAATTCACGCGCTGATGTTCTGCGGCTGCGTGGGCGTGAACGGCGGCGGGCTGGCGCACTACGTGGGGCAGGAAAAGCTGGCGCCTATGGAGTCGTGGTCCGCCATTGCGTTCGCGCGCGACTGGCACCCCGCGGCGCGCCTGCAGAACGCTCCAAGCTGGCACTACGTGCACACCGACCAGTGGCGCTACGAACGGCACTTCACCGACTACCACACCGTGCCGCAGACCAGCAACGGGCTGGCGCACGGCCACACCATGGATATGCAGGTGCGCGCGGTGCGCAGCGGCTGGCTACCTTTCTTCCCGCAGTTCAACAAGAACCCGCTGGACATCGAGAAGGATGCAGAAGCATCCGGCGCTTCGACCCCCGATGCCGTGAATGCGCACGTAATCCAGGAGTTACGCGAGCGTAAGCTGCGCTTCTCTGTTGAAGACCCCGATGCGGCGGAAAACTGGCCGCGGGTGTGGTTCATCTGGCGTGGGAATGCGCTGATGGCCAGCGCCAAGGGACACGAATACTTCCTCAAGCACTACCTAGGCACGCACACCAACGCCATCGCTGAAGATCTCAGTCGCGATGCGGTTCGTGATGTGGTGTGGCACGAGGCCGCGCCACAGGGAAAGATGGATCTGGTGGTGGACCTGAATTTCCGGATGGACACTTCGGCGCTCTACTCCGACATCGTCCTTCCGGCGGCCACCTGGTATGAGAAGTCGGATCTCAATTCGACCGACCTGCACAGCTTCATCCATCCGCTCTCGGCAGCCGTGCCGCCGTGTTGGGAGACGAAGAGCGACTGGCAGATCTTCGAGGTGCTGGCGCGGAAGTTCACCGAGTTGGCGCAGCGACACTTCACCGGGCCGGTGCGCGACCTGGTGGCTTCACCGCTGGCGCACGACACACCCGCCGAAATAGCGCAACCAGCGATCCGCGACTGGCTGCGCGGCGAGGTAGAGCCAATTCCGGGCAAGACCATGCCCGCGCTGCGCATGGTGACGCGCGACTACCGCACGCTTTACGACCAGTTCATCTCGCTCGGCCCGCTGGTGAAGGAGAACGGTCTGGGCGCGCACGGAACAAGTTACCCGGTAGCCGACTTCTACGACGAAGCGCTGCGAACACTGCCGCGCGTCGCTTGGAACGGCAAGGAGTATCCCTCTCTGGCTGACGACGAGGATGTGTGCAACCTCATTCTGCGGCTCGCTTCGGTCACCAACGGAGAGCTGGCATACCGCTCGTACAAAAACATGGAGGAGAAAACCGGCGTACCGCTGGCGCACCTGGCGGAGAAGACGCGGGGGTTGCGGCTCAGTTATCGCGAGTTACAGGCGCAGCCGCGGCGGTTCGTCAACAGCCCGATGTGGTCGGGACTGATTGACAACGGCCGGCCGTATTCGCCTTTCACTTACAACGTCGAGTGCCTGGTGCCGTGGCGGACTCTCACCGGCCGCCAGCACTTCTATTTGGACCATCCCGGATACATCGCCTTTGGTGAGCACCTTCCGACGTACAAGCCGAAGCCGCTGCCCGTGCAATACGCGGATATCCGCGTGAGCCGCGAAGTCGGTCCGACGAAGACGCTCAACTACCTGACGCCGCACGGGAAGTGGCACATCCACTCCACCTACGGCGACAACCACCGCATGACCACGCTGTCGCGCGGCGTCGAGCCACTGTGGATGAACGACAAGGATGCGGCGGAAATCGGCGTCGCCGACAACGACTGGGTAGAAGTGCACAACGACAACGGCGTGGTGGTTACGCGCGCCGTAGTCAGCGCGCGCATCCCGCGCGGCATCTGCATCCAGTACCACTCGCCGGAGCGCACGCTTTCTGTGCCGACTTCGCCGCTGCGTGGCAACCGGCGCGCCGGCGGGCACAACAGCCTGACGCGCACGCGCCTGAAGCCGAACCTCATGGTAGGCGGCTACGGCCAGTTTACTTACCACTTCAATTACTGGGGGCCCGTGGGTTGCAACCGCGATACGCACATCCTGGTGCGCCGGCTGCCGGAACTGAAATGGTGAACGCCCAAATGGTGAACGAAGGAGCATCCCGATGAACGTACGCTCGCAGATTGCGATGGTCTTTCACCTGGACAAGTGCATCGGGTGCCACACCTGCTCGATCGCCTGCAAGAACATCTGGACCGACCGCCGCGGCACGGAGTACATGTGGTGGAACAACGTCGAAACCAAGCCCGGCACCGGCTATCCCTGCGATTGGGAAGACCAGCAGAAATACCACGGGGGTTGGGAACAGCGGAACGGGCATCTGCAACTGAAGTCCACCAGCAAGCTGCAGACAATCTTCAACATTTACCACAACCCGTCCATGCCCACGATGGACGACTACTACGAGCCGTGGACCTACGACTACCAGCACCTGTTCAACGCGCCCGAAGGACCTGATCAACCCACGGCTCGGCCCGTTTCCATGGTCACCGGAGAGTTGGTCCAGATCGAGTCCGGCCCGAACTGGGACGACGACTTAGGCGGCTCGCCGGTTTACGCCGCGAACGACCCCAACCTCAAGGGACTCACACCCGATGTGCAGCAGCAGCTCTTTGCCGTCGAGCGGCTGGTGTTCTTCTACTTCCCGCGCATCTGCAATCACTGCGTGAACCCGGCCTGCGTGGCGGCCTGTCCCTCCGGCGCGCTGTACAAGCGCGGCGAAGACGGCATCGTGCTGGTCGACCAGAAGCGTTGCCGCGGCTGGCGCGCCTGCATCGCGGCTTGTCCCTACAAGAAGATGTTCTACAACTGGGACACGGGGAAATCCGAGAAGTGCATCCTGTGTTTCCCGCGCATTGAAACGGGCCAAGCGCCCGCCTGCTTCCACTCCTGCGTGGGGCGCATTCGTTATCTCGGGGTGTTGCTCTATGACGCCGAGCGCATCGAGGAAGTGGCCAAACGGCCGGACGCCGAGTTGGTGGAAGCGCAGCGGTCGCTCATCCTAGACCCCAACGACCCGAAAGTAATCGCCGCGGCGCAGGAGAACGGCGTGCATGCTTCCGTGATTGCCGCGGCACAGCGCTCGCCCGTGTACCGCTTTGTGAAGGAATGGAAAATCGCGCTACCACCGCACATCGAATACCGCACGCTGCCCATGTTGTTTTATGTGCCGCCCATGGCGCCGGTGATGGCCAGCAAGGAAAACGGCACTGTGGAACACGTGTCGGATGAGTTGTTCCACGACATCGAAGACGCGCGCGTGCCCATGAAGTTTCTGGCCAACCTGTTCGGCGCAGGCCAGGAAGCGCCAGTACGGTACGCGCTGCGCAAGCAGAAGGCGGTTCGGTGGTACCGGCGCGCGTTGACGGTGGGGGACGTGGATATGGCCGTCGCACAACGCATGTTGAATGAAGCGGATTGCACGGCGGATGAGGCCGAGGCTATTTACCGGCTGACCTCGCTGTGCACGTTTGACGAGCGGTTCGTGATTCCGCCGGGACACCGCGAACTTGCCATCCAGATGCTCGACGATCCGCTTGTGCACAAGCAGTCCACCGGCTTCGGGTTTGTTTCCGAGCCGCATCGAGGGATGTGATGGACCGGATCGAAACCTACGGCGCACTGGCTGCACTCTTCGAGTACCCAGGCGAAGACTATCCCGCGCGCCTTGCGCAGTGCGAGCAGAGCGTAAGGTCCGCAGAAAGCGACGCGGCCGCCTTGCTCGGCCAATTCGCAGAAGCAACTGCCGGGCTCACCACGGAGGCGCTGCAGGAACTGTTCACGCAGAGTTTCGACTTGAATCCCGCCTGCGTTCTGGACCTAGGGTGGCACCTGTTCGGCGAGCAATACGAGCGCGGGGAATTCCTGGTGAAGATGCGCGGCCTGCTGCGACGCGCCGGAGTGCAGGAATCCCAGGAGCTACCTGACCATCTCACACACGTTTTGCGCCTGCTGGGCCGCATGGAGCCGGAGGAAGTTGAGGAGTTCGCTGCGGCCTGTGTCTTTCCCGCGCTCGATAAGGCGCGAGCCGGGCTCGGAGACGCAGGGAATCCCTTCGCCTTATTGCTGGATGCGACGATTCGCTGGCTGGAGTGCCAGTACCCGCGGTGCGAGGAAGCAGCGGTGCCCGCGCCGCGTCTGCCGGTGTGGAACGGAAGGAGTTTCCAATGACCACGCTATACGACGCCAATGCGCTGCTGTTCGTGGTGATGCCCTACACGGTGATGTTGCTGTTTTTCGTGGGCACGATCATGCGGTACTTCAAGGCGCCGTTCAGCTACTCGAGCCTTTCTTCGCAGTTTCTGGAAAACCAGGAGCACTTCTGGGGCCTGGTGCCCTTCCATTACGGAATCGTGGTCGTGCTGCTAGGACACATTGTGGCCTTCCTGATTCCCCGGCAGATCCTGTTGTGGAACAGCCGGCCGCTGCGATTGTACGTGCTGGAAATTTCCGCGCTCATCTTCGGGTTGCTCGCACTGGTGGGCCTGATTGGAGCAATGCATCGAAGGCTGACGGTGTCGCTCATCCGCTGCGTAACCAGCCCCTTGGATTGGGTCGTGCTGTGCCTGCTGCTGTTTCAGATCGGCAGCGGGATTTACGTGGCGGTATTCCATCCGTGGGGGTCGTCATGGTTTGCGGCGGCGATGACGCCGTACCTGTGGTCGCTGGTGAAATTCGCCCCGGACATCGGCTACATCGCGCAGGCGCCGCTGGCGGTGAAGCTGCACGTGGTGTTCGCCTACGTCGTGATCGGCATCGCGCCGTTTACGCGGTTGGTCCACGTGCTGGTAGTTCCCAACCCGTATCTTTGGCGCAAGCCGCAAGTGGTCCGCTGGTATCGCCGGCCGGGAACGACGCCATGACTCTGCCCAAGGCCATGGATGCGCAAGCTCAACCCGATTCACATGCCGCGCCTTTGCGCGCTGTTCTGGCCGGGGTGGAGCAACTGCATCCCGCCTATTTTGCTCTGGTGATGGCCACGGGAATTGTGTCCATCGCTGCGCAAATGTCGGGTTTTGCGCGAATCGCCTATGTGCTGGTGTGGGTGAATGTGGCCGCATTTGTCGCGTTGTGGATGATGACAATGGCGCGGCTCCTGCTGTTCCCGCAGGCGCTCCTTCGCGACCTGACGGACCACGGCCGAGGGGTAGGTTTCTTCACGATCGTGGCCGGCACCGGAGTGCTGGGCAGCCAGTTGATTCTCATGTTCCAGAACTACGCGCTGGCCCTCGCTTTGTGGTTTCTCGCCGGCGGCCTCTGGCTGCTTTTCACTTACGCAGTATTTACCGGCCTGACGGTGAAGGAGAACAAGCCGTCACTGGCCGATGGCATTCATGGCGGGTGGCTGGTGGCGGTGGTGGCGACGCAGGCGGTCTCCAATCTCGGCACCATGCTGCTGCCGGTGCTGCCCGAGCATCGGGATCTTGTTCTCTTTCTTTCGCTGAGCCTCTGGCTGTGCGGCGGGATGTTGTACATCTGGATGATTTCGCTGATTTTCTACCGCTACACCTTCTTCCGTTTTGAGCCTTCCGACCTGATGCCGCCCTACTGGATCAACATGGGTGCGATGGCCATTTCCACACTTGCAGGCGCCAACCTTGCGCTGCAGGCGAAGCCTGGGGACTTCGTCATGTCGCTGATGCCTTTCCTGAAAGGATTCACGGTTTTCTTCTGGGCTACGGCGACGTGGTGGATTCCGATGCTGGTGATCCTCGGTTTCTGGCGGCATGTCTACAAGAAGTACAAGCTGGCATACGACCCGCTGTACTGGGGCGCCGTCTTCCCGCTGGGGATGTACACCGTGTGTACCTACCGGCTGGCGGACGCGCTGGAATTGGAGTTTTTGCTCTGGATTCCACGCGTGTTCGTCTATGTGGCCCTGTTCGCGTGGGCGCTGACGTTTTTCGGGTTGGTGACCAGCCTAGCCGGGTGGCGCGGGCCCGCGACCCCCAGGGAGAGCACGCGATGAAGGCTCGCATGCTGACACTCGTGCTTGCGGTCGGAATTGCAGGAGGTGTCTTCCTGCTGATTCCCGCGCTGGGTTCGATGCGGCTGTGGGGTGTGCAGCAGGGGTACGAGCCGCCACAGCCGATCGCTTTTTCGCACCGCTTGCATGCCGGAGAAATGCAGATTTCGTGCCTGTATTGCCATTCGGCCGCGGAGTCCAGTCGCCACGCGGGGATCCCGGCCGCCAGCACCTGCATGAACTGCCACGAGTTTGTTACGGCTCCGCTGGGTGTGCAGCGCGCTGAAGACGAGCTGGCGAAGCAGGAGAACCGCACTCCGCAGCAGATCGTTTCGCCGGAGTTGCAAAAACTATACAGCGCTCTGGCGCTGGACCGTGGGCTGCAGCCCCATCCGACGAAAACTCCGCAACCGATTCAGTGGGCGCGTGTGCATCGTGTGCCGGACTTCGTCTATTTCAACCACAGTGCGCATACGAACGCGGGTGTGAGTTGCCAGTCCTGTCATGGCCCGGTGGAGACAATGGACACGGTTCGCCAGGTGCCGGATCTGACGATGGGTTGGTGCGTGAACTGCCATCGCAGTGCCAATGGCCAAGTTCTGAGCACGCGACAGGTGAAGCCGTCAGTGGATTGTGCGACGTGCCATTTCTGAAAGGCGCCATGGACGAAGTCAGACACTACTGGAAAAGCCTGGACGAACGCAACGGGGCGGAACCGTGCGCCGACGAGTTCGCTGAGCCGCTTGCATCCGCCGCTGTGCAGTGGGACCGTCGCAGCTTTTTGCAGGCCGCTGGCGCCAGCGCGGCCACCGCGGCGTTGGTGGGTTGCAGTCGCGCCCCGGTGGAAAAGGCCATCCCGCTGCTCGTTCAGGCTGAAGAGTCTGTCCCGGGCAAGTCGTACCTCTATGCCACGACATGCGGCGGGTGCAGCGCAGGCTGCGGAGTGCTCGCCAAAGTGCGGGACGGCCGACCGGTCAAGCTGGAGGGCAATCCAGAGCATCCGGTTTCACGCGGCGGGTTGTGCGCTGTGGGACAGGCTTCGCTTTACGAATTGTACGATGGCAACCGGTTGCGCGCGCCGCGTCTGCACGGGAAAGAGACGCAGTGGGATGAAGTGGACCGTTTCGTGAGCGCCCGGTTGTCAGGGCTGGGTGAACAAGGCGGTGTGGTCCGACTCCTCAGCACAACCGTGACCAGCCCTGCGCTGCGAGCTGTGTTCGCGAAGTTCCTGGCGCAATTCCGCGGTGCGCGCCACGTCATCTACGACGCGCTTTCTTGCTCAGCCATTCTCGACGCACACGAGCAGACTCACGGAATTCGTGTACTGCCGCGCTACCGGTTCGATCGCGCCGAAGTGATTGCCAGCTTCGACGCGGACTTTCTCGGCACCTGGATCTCTCCCGTGGAATTCACGGTAGCTTGGCGCGCGGGGCGTGACCCGGATGCAGATCCGCCGCGACTCTCGTACCACATCCAGTTCGAGTCGCGATTCTCGCTCACCGGAAGCAAGGCCGACCGGCGAGTCGCACTCCCGCCCGAACAGATCGAGGCAGCGGTGGGCCAGCTCGCGGCGAGAATTGCACACAAGGCTGGAACTTCGTTTCCTGGTGTCGCAGCCGATGCTCCGGTTCATGGAGAACAGCTTGATGATCTCGCCCATCGGCTCTGGAACGCGCGCGGGCGCAGCCTGGTGGTGAGTGGCAGCCAGGATGTGGCCGTGCAAGTCGCGGTCAACTTCATCAATCACCTGCTCGGAAACTA
>Ga0137796_10001853_pt1 | contig 11697 bp, 11 predicted proteins | sample OV2TP3_FD_97704 | JGI IMG/M metagenome (GOLD analysis project Ga0137796, IMG submission 97704)
CACCGGGCGAGCAGGGCGCAGCCCAGGATGGACAGCAGGCAGAGGATGAGGTTGGACATCGGCATGTGGCTGTAGGCCATGAACGACGCGTGCAGGACGTAGCGGACCGTGTTGGCCAGCAGGCTCACGCCGATGGAGAGACAGAGCCCGAAGACGATGGACCGGGGCGTCACCCCCCTGTCCGGCGACCTCTCTCCTCTGGGTCTCTGGACCTCTCCGGAGAGGTCCTTCTGCATCTCGACTCGTTCCCCGTGCTCTTCGGCCATGCGTCGTCCCCCTGAAACGCCTGAAAAGATGAACCACCAGGACACGAAGACGCCAAGAAAGACCGGCCCTTAGGGGAACTTACTCCAAGGGGAAACGGGAGTCAAGCACAAAAAAATTCCCGCACTTGCGGGCATGTGATCCACTTCACGGTCTTCAGGACGCCTTATGCCGATATTCAGGATGAGTTTACCCCCAACTTCGGGTATCCTAAGTGGCCTTTCACGACTCTTGTATATTTTGATCCGGGAAAGGAGTCAACGCATCGCTTATATCTCTCACCCCTGATCGAGAATCGCTGGAAAGAAGGGGCTATCGACTCGCGCCTGCCACAGCTCGTCCCCGATAGCCCGACAAGACCGCTTTTTCACCAAGGAGGCCCTATATGGGACAGACTCAAATCCTGATGATCGTGCTGGCCGTCATCATCATCGGCATCTCCGTGACCGCCGGCATCACCATGTTCAACAAGAGCGCCGTCACAGCCAACCGGGACGCAGTCGTGGGGGATTGTCAGTCGCTCATCTCCGCGGCGCAGCAGTACTATAAGAAGCCGGCCGAAATGGGCGGCGGGTCGCGCGCGTTCACGGGTCTGACGCTGGACAAGCTGAACTGGCCGGGCTCGAACGTCAACGGGAGCTATACCCTGACCGTCAACAACGCGGACCAGATCACGATTGCCAGCACGGGGGTGGAGACGGGGGTCGCCTGCTCCATGATTTACTACGCCAACGGGGACAGCACGAGGACCGTGGTCACGCCGTAAGGTCCAGGTCCTCGACCTGACGCCATTGTGGCAGGCTTAATGATAGAGGGCAGGTCTTCTCCGGAAGGCCTGCCCTTTGATTTATATAGCTTTTCACGATTCCTGTGCAGAGGGCTATATCGAGAGCCTGATTCAAAAATCGCTGCGGCTCTGGCCCTCACCCCGGTTCACTGCGTTCACCACCCCTCTCCCATAAATGGGAGAGGGGAAGCCGAGCGCCAGCGAGGCAGGGTGAGGGCTTGTGCGCCAGACGATATCGTTCCATGCACAAGATTTATGAAAAGTTATTTAAGATACAAGTTATGCAATTCTTCGGGTCCGGTTCCTCTTTTTTTCGTATCTTCAGGTGACTGTGTCTGGCAGTTGCACGGGGTGTTTTCGGGAGGCGGCCAGGCCGAGGCCGCTGCCGTCTCCCCAGTAGTGGTTGATGAAGAGGCCGCGAGGCCCGAACCGTCCGACGCTCACGCGGCTGCCGTCGGGGAGGGTGTCCCGGCACCGGCCCCATTTCCTGGCGTTGAGACAGACGCCGTTTTTCACGAAGTGGAGCGTGACCTTCAGGGCCTCCTCCACGGCGGAGGGGACTTCGTAGCCGGGGGGGAGGGCGGCCATCTGATCCTCGAACGCCTTGCCCGCAGAGCCGGGGACGATCTCCTGGAGGGCGAGGCGCCACCTGAAGTCACAGGTCGTCTCTGAGGCGAACGCGAACTTTTCGTACCAGGGGTTGGCGGCGTGGTAGAACAGGGGGCGGCCGGCGCGGGCGTGGAGGTCGTGGAGGCGGAGAACGGTCAGGGGCGCCCCGTCGATTGCGCTCAGGCCCAGGAAGGCGAAGTGGGTCTCCCGGACGAGCCGGCCCTCCACGAACGGGCAGGGGGCGTTGAGGACCTCCTCGCCCCACGGAAATGCGGCGACCCGCCGGGCCTGATCGGGGGAGAGGGTCGCGCCGCAGAACGTTGACCAGTCCTGGATCCCGAAGAAGTTCTGCCCGAGGAGGTCTCGGGCGCGCTCGTGGGGGATGGGGGATGCGTTGCGCATGATCTGACGGCAGCCTGGTACGGCAGGCGACCTATGACACCGGCGAGAAGGAGGTGGGGGTGAGCATCCCGGAGATCACCTCCCGGACGATGGGGCCGTTGGCCTCGGTCCGCCGGCGGGCCTCCAGCCACTCGGGGTCCTGGCGGAACGCGGCCCAGGCCGCCTCGCACGCATGCCGGTCTTTGAACCGGAGGAGGTAGACGAGTTCGTTGACGTTCGTGCGGGTGATGCGCTCGCCGGTGGCGTTGACGGTCCGGTCCTCCTGGTCCGTGGTCCAGAAGCCGACCACCTCGAACCCGTGCCTCTTGAAAAGGCGCATGGTGACGGTCTCGAAGCGGTTGAGGATGTCGGGCATGCGGCCCGGCGGGATGCGGTAGGTGCGGAGTTCGTAGAGCATCGGGGGGCTCCTTTCTGTTTTTTACCGAGGAGGGATTGTGTTGAAGATCGAGCGTTCGATTCACGTGTCCCCGGTCTGGGCGGGGCACCCGGTGGGGTTCGACCTGCTGACTCACGGGGACCGGCAGTTCGCGGCGTTTTACGACGATCAGCGGCGCATGACGGTGGCCTCACGCACGCTCGACTCCGATGCGTGGGCCTGCGTCCGGCTGCCGACGAGCGTGGGATGGGACAGCCACAACTCCGTCACGATGGCCGTGGACGAGGAGGGGCAGATCCACCTCAGCGGGAACATGCACTGCGTCCCTCTGATCTATTTCCGGACGGCCCGGCCGCTGGACATCACCAGCTTTGAGAAGGTCGACGACATGGTGGGCCGGAACGAGGAGCGATGCACGTACCCCTGCTTTATACGGGGCGCAAAGGGTGAGCTGATTTTCCGCTACCGCGACGGGAAGAGCGGGAACGGGGTGGAGTACTACAACGTCTATGACCCGAAGGCGCGGGCGTGGCGTCGGCTGATGGATGGGCCGCTGACGGACGGCCAGGGGAGGATGAACGCCTACCCGCACGGGCCGGCGCAGGGCCGCGACGGCGTCTTTCACCTCTGCTGGGTCTGGCGGGACACGCCGGACTGCAGCACGAACCACGACCTCTCCTACGCCCGGAGCCGGGACCTGGTCCGCTGGGAGTCGAGCCGGGGCAGGCCGTTCCGACTGCCGATCACGGTGGAGACCGGGGAGGTCGTGGACCCGACGCCCCCTCAGGGGGGCATCATCAACGGGAACACGGTGATCGGGTTCGACACGCAGGGCCGCCCGATCATCACCTACCACAAATACGACGCCGACGGCTACACGCAGGTCTACAACGCCCGGCTGGAGGCGGACGGCTGGTGCATCTACCGGACGAGTGACTGGGCCTACCGCTGGGCGTTCAGCGGCGGGGGGGCGATCTTCTTTGAGGTCCGGGTCGGGGGCGTCCGGGTCGAGGCCGACGGCGAACTGAGCCTGTCCTACTGGCACGTGAGGGAGGGGGCAGGCATCTGGCGGCTGGACGGGGCGACGCTGAGGCCGGTCGGGACGTACCCGTCGCGGCCCGATGACCTGCCCCCCGAGATGCTCCGGGTCGAGTCGGACACCCCCGGCATGGAGGCGCGCACGTGCCGGGATCGCGGGAGGCCCCCGGAGCCGGGGGTGCGCTACGCCCTGCGCTGGGAGACGCTCTCCTTCAACCGGGACCGGCCGAGGGAACAGGCGCCCCCGCCGAGCGAGTTGAGGCTCTACAAATTGAATCCTGAGTCCTGAGTTCCGAGTCCTGAGTAAAGGCAAAAGCTCTGTTCCTTACTTCTACTCAGCACTCAGGACTCAGCACTCATTACTTTTTTCGTATGTGACCACGCCCCGGCAGACGGTGAAGTGGGCGAAGAACCGCTGCCGGGCGAGGCGCGTCCCCCGGTTGCGGTCCGTGAGCGTCCACTCCCCCTCCCGGAGTTCGAGCACGGTCACGTCGGCCACGCGGCCTGCGGCCAGGCTGCCCAGCTCACTCTCCCTCCGCAGGGCCTTCGCGGAGGCGGCGGTGGATTTTCGGATGACCTCGACCAGGTCCGCGCCGAGGAGGAGCATCTTGGACATGCAGGAGGGCATGTCGATGTCACCCACGGGGAGGCTGCCGGTGTGCAGGTCCGTGGAGATCGTGTCGGGCTGAAAGCCCTGCGCAAAGGCGGCCTCGGCCACGGCGAAGGAGAAGCTCCCGGCCCCGTGCCCCAGGTCGAACAGGATGCCCCGCGCCCGCGCCTCGACGGCCGAGGGGCGCACCTTTCCGCCGTGCAGGACCAGGCCGCCGTGGTAGCCTTTGTACATGTGCGTGGCGATGTCGCCAGGCCGCATGACCGGGAGGATCTGCTCCAGGGAGGGCGGGGGGTAGGCCAGGTCCACGATCAGGGGGAGGCCCACGGCGTCCGCGGCGTCCCGCGCCAGGTAGACGGGGGTGATGCCGTTGGCCCCGACGGCGACGGTGTTGGCCCGCACCTTGATCCCGCCGATGAGGTCCCGGTGCGCCTGCACGGCCCTGACGCACTGCTGGACGTCCACGTGCTCGATGTTCCGGCACTCCCCCACGCCCCCTCCGGCCAGGCCGATGGAGGAGATGTGCAGGAAGGGGATGACGCGGGTCTTCGCCTGTTCGATGATGAAGCGGCGGAAGCCGAGGAAGGTGGATGCCCCGGCGCTGCCGGTGTCCACGACGGTCGTGACGCCGAAGGGGCCGCCGATGTCGTCGGGCATCAGGCTGAGGTCCGTGCCGCCCCACCAGACGTGGGCGTGCAGGTCGATCAGGCCGGGGGTCACCAGTCTGCCGGAGGCGTCCACGACCTTCGCCGCCTGCCGCGGGGGGATGCCGGCCTGCACGGCCGCGATCCGGTCGCCTTTGACGGCCACGTCCAGCGCCCCGTCGGTCCCGGTCGCCGGGTCGATCACCCGGCCGCCCCGGATGAGGATGTCGTAGTCGGGCATGGGAGTCCTCAAATAAACGATGAAGTATGAACGATGAAGTATGAACGAAAAGCAAAGAACGACAAGTGGGTTTATTCATCGTTCATCGTTCCTCATTCATCGTTGTTTTTTTAACATCCTCTGCCGGCGGGCTCTGAAGAGGGCCTCGAACCGCTTCTGGATCGGCCCCCGCGTCTCGCCGGACGGCGGATGGAGGGACAGGGCGACGCAGAGGGCCACCATTCCCTCCATATCAGATGCGGAGATGTACTCTTCAGCGGGCCAGCGTTTGCCCATGTTGTGGTAGTTGCCGAGGGGGAAGGCGAGCGCGCCTACGGCCATGCCGCAGAGGACATAGAGGGTGGCCTCGCAGACCCCGCCGCTCATGAGTTGCCGCTGGAACCGGAATCGGGCGTCGTTCTTCTGAAGCCCCTGGGCGAGGCTGTGAATGGCGTACTCCACCTTCGGGTCGAAGACGCTCATCCGATCCCCGACCCGGACGATGGGGCCCCTGCCGACCTCGGCGCCGGGGAGGGCCTTGCTGGCCTCCAGGACGATCACCGGGACGCGCTTCGGGATGGGTCTCGTCTCGACAAGCCCTGCGGCCCCGAGCAGCCCCACCTCCTCCGCGCGGGTGAAGACGCCGTAGAGGTCCGTCTCCGCGCCCTGGCGGTGAAGGCGGTCGAGGGTCGCCAGAATGGCCGCGCAGCCCGTCAGGTTGTCCGCGGCCTTCGTCCAGATGCGGTCTCCGTCGAAGGCGACGGGCCGGAGCCGCCAGCCGCCGAACGCGCCCTCGACCTGCGGCAGGGGGCGCTGCACGCGGAGGGAGAAGGTCTTGGGGCCGTTCTCCGGCCAGGAGAGGGGGGAGGTGACGCGGCCGGGGATCTGTTCGCCGCCGGAGATGACGGTCACCTGCCCGCAGGGGAAGTGCTGCGGGTCGCACCCGCCCAGCCACTCGGCGGTCAGGTCCCGCCCCCGCGCGTCGAGCACCTCGAAGCCGGGATGGTCCATGTGCGCGGTGAGGGCGACGGGTTTGGGGCGAGCGCCCCGCCGGTAGCGCACGATCAGGTTGCCGTAGCGGTCGGCCTTCACGGACATCCCGCGTTGCGCGGCGAAGGCCCGGATGCAGGCGGCCACGGCGTCCTCGTGATAGGGCGCGGTGGGGAGGGACAGTACGTCCGAGACGATCTTTTTGGTTGTCTTGTCCATAGGCATCCTGTTATATCCACCGGCTGATCGTGACCTTCTGGCGCGTGAAGAAGGCCACGCCTTCGCGGCCCTGGACGTGGAGGTCGCCGAAGAAGGAGGCGTTCCAGCCGGAGAAGGGGAAGAAGGCCATGGGGGCGGGCACGCCGACGTTGACGCCGATCATGCCGGCGCTGACGCGGTGGCGGAACTCCCGCGCGGCGCGTCCGCTGGAGGTGAAGAGGACGGCGGCGTTGCCGTAGCCGCTGGCGTTGCAGAGGGCGATGGCCTCGTCCACGTCCTTCGCGCGCACGACGGAGAGCACGGGGCCGAAGATCTCTTCGCGGGCGATGCGCATGTCCGGCGTGACGCGGTCGAAAATGGTGGGGCCCAGGTAGAAGCCGTTCGGGGCGCTCTGGACGCGGACCTTCCGGCCGTCCAGCAGGAGGTCCGCCCCCTCCGAGAGGCCCGCGTCGATGTAGCCGAGGGCGCGGTCGAGGTGCTGGCGGGTGACGAGGGGGCCCATCTGCGCGCCGGGGTCGCGGTCGGTGGGGCCCACGCGGAGGCTGGCGGAGGCGTCGCGGAGGGCAGGCAGGAGGCGCTTCCCGGCGTCGCCCGCACAGACGAGTACGCTTCCGGCCATGCAGCGCTCCCCCGCGCAGCCGTAGGCGGAGCCGAGGACGGCGTCGATCGTGCCTCCCAGGTCGGCGTCGGGCAGGGCGACCATGAAGTTCTTGGCCCCGCCGGAGGACTGGACGCGCTTGCCGTGCAGGGACGCCACCTCGTAGACGTGTTTCGCTACGGGCGTGGAGCCGACGAAGGAGACGGCCCTGACCAGGGGGTGGGTCAGGAGGGCGTCCACGGCCTCGCGGCCGCCGTGCACCAGGTTGAGCACGCCGCGGGGGAGGCCGGCCTCGACCAGGAGTTCGACGAGGTGGACGGCGCTCAGGGGGACCTTCTCGGAGGGCTTGAGGACGAAGGTGTTCCCGCAGGCCAGGGCCACGGGGAGGGTCCAGAGGGGGACCATGACCGGGAAGTTGAAGGGGGTGATGGCCGCGCAGACGCCGAGGGGCTGCCGGACGGTGTCGCAGTCGATGTCGCGGGCGATGTTCTCCAGGGTCTCGCCCATCAGGAGGGAGGGGATGCCGCAGGCGAACTCTACGACCTCGATGCCCCGGCGGACGGAGCCTCTGGCCTCGGCCAGGGTCTTGCCGTTTTCGCGCGTGACGGAGCGGGCCAGGTCCTCGAAGTGGTCCTCCAGGAGCTGCCTATAACGGAACAGGAGCCGGGCGCGCTCCACCGGGGGGGTCTCGGCCCAGGCGGGGAAGGCCCTCTCGGCGGCCTGGACGGCCCTGGCGATTTCTCCGGCCCCGCACAGGGGGGTCGCGGCGATCTGCGTACCGTCGGAGGGGTTGTAGACCGGCTCGGAGGCCGTGGCCTCGGAGGGGAGCCACTGGCCGTCGATGAAGAGGGGACAGGGTTGGGGTGCGGGCGATTGCATGGGGAATCATCTCCTTCAGAATCTCTTATCAGGTCCTGGTCCTCAGGCGTTCAAGCTGATCGCGGTCCAGCTCCACGCCGAGGCCCGGCCCCTCCGGGGAAGCGAGGTGGCCCTCGACGTAGTCGAAGGGCTGCGTGATGATGTCCTCCGTGTACATCGCGGGGCCGATCAGGTCGGAGGGGTAGCAGACCTGCGGGCTGGAGACGCCGAGGTGGACCTGGGCGGCGGTGCCGACGCCAAGCTCCACGGTGCTCCCCAGGAGGGCGTCGATGCCGGCGGCCTCGGCCAGGGCCAGGACTTTCCTGCATCGGTGGATGCCCCCGCACCCCTCCGGGAAGAGGTTGATGATGTCCACGGATTTGTGCTGGATGAGGTCCAGGATGTAGTCCCACCGGTCCCAGACGTGTTCGATGATTTTAACGTCTACGGCCTCGCGCACGCGCGCTGTGTCGGCTGCGCCCCGGCCCTTCACGGGGGACTCCACGCCCTGGAGGTCGTAGGGGGTCAGGCGCTGGATGTTCCGAATCGCCTCCTCGGCGGTCCAGGCCCCGCTGGCGTCTAACTTGATCTCGGCGTTTGGGCCGGCGGTCTCCCGCATGATCCTGACGCAGGCCTCGTCGTGGCGGATGTCCGAGCCGACCTTGAGCTTGAAGGCCGTGAACCCCCGGCCCACCATGGCGCGCATCTCGTCGCCGATCAGGTCCGTGGTGCGGATGTAGACGACCCAGGAGACCTTCACCCGGTCGCGCGCGCGGCCGCCGATCAGGTTGTAGACGGGGGTGTTGAGGGTCTTGCCCACGAGGTCGTAGAGGGCGCTGTCCACGGCGCAGAGGGTGGAGCGGTCGAGGTCGAGGCCGGAGAGGATGGCCTCGATGTCGAAGGGGGTCCTGCCGACCAGAAAGTGTTCCAGCCTGGCCTTGAGGGCGGGGATGTCCAGGTCCTCCGGCGGGCCGTAGCCCTTCGTGCGGAAGGTGGAGGAGACCAGGCGGCCCGGGGCGGCCACGTCGGACCACTCGCCGAGGCCGGTGATGCCCTCGCTGGTGCGCAGCTCCAGGGCGGCGAAGTGGGACCGGGTGGGCGCGGCGTCCGCGCCGGGGATGAGGGTGCCGCTCCCCTGCCCCACGACGGTCCTGTGCTGGCGTCGGACGGTGACGGGGTGGATGTCGAGGCCGGTGATTTTCATGGCGATTATCCCCACTTCGTGAGGTCCAGCAGCACGCCGAGGTATTTCTCTTTCTCGTCCAGCAACCCCCGGTAGGCCCGGTCCGCCCCGGACGCGGGCAGGGTGTGGGTCAGCAGGGGGGCCACGCGGAGGCGCCCTTCGGCGATGAACGAGAGCATCAGGTCGTAGGGCTCGGGGTCTCCGTAGCGGGCGGCGTCCGCCTGCCGGCTGGCGTGCGCGCCGATCAGGGTCACGCCGGGGGAGTGGAGGCCGAAGTAGAGGCTGATCTCCGCGTTCCCCCGCGGGCTGCCCAGGAGGACCACCTTCCCCATCTGCGCGGCCAGGCGGATGGCCTGGGGGGCCACCTGCGGGTTGCCCGTGGCCTCCACGACGACCTGACACCCTGCGCCGCCGGTCAGGTCGTCGATGCGCTTTCGGGGGTCCCCCTCCGCCGGGTTGATCTGCACGTCGACCCCGCACTGCGCGGAGATCCTGAGGCGCTCCGGCACGGCGTCGATGCCGATCACCCGCCGCGCCCCGGCGCACCGCATGAGCTGGGCCGCGAAGTTGCCGATCAGGCCCTGCCCGAACACGGCGACGGTCTGGCCGAGGCGCACCTCCGAGAGCCGGACCGAGGTGAGCGAGATGTGCGCCATGGTCGCAAACGGCGCGTGCTGGACGGGCACGCCTGCGGGCACTTTCAGCTTCGGGCGCTGCGCCGGGAGGAGGGCGTGGGAGGCGTGATTGCTCCGCGTGAAGAGGATGTCCCCCTCCCGCACTCCCTGCACGCCCTGGCCGACCAGCACGGCCCGGCCCACGGAGGCGTAGCCGGGCCGGAAGGGGAACTTGGCGTAGCGGAACTCGGGGTTCGGAAATCCGATGTGGGTCTCGGTGAACATCGCCAGTTCGGTGCCGGGGCTGATCAGGCCGTAGAGGTTCTCGACGAGCACCTCGCCGGGGCCGGGGGCGTCCGGGAGGTCGAACTCTTCGGTTTCCACCCGCAGTTTGCCGGTGAAGACGAGGCGTCTGGCTTTCATGCGCATCTCCTGGTTAATGCCCGAGGCCATCTCCGGTGAGGCAGCCGGTGCCCACGGCGCCGTCGGTGATCATAAAGATGGAGGGGAAGCGCTCCGCCCATCCGGCGTTGGCGTTCGGGCAGTACTGCCGGGCGTTGCCCTCGATGGCCGTGACGCCGGGGACGCGGGCGGCCAGGCCGGCCGAGTGGAGGAAGGAGGCGCCTGGACAGGTGAGGTCCTGCACGCAGAGGAACATCCTGTATTTCTGGGCGGCGGCGGCCATCAGGAGGGCCTGGGTCTGCCCCTTGCAGGCCTTGAGGGCCACGCCGGAGTAGCCGAGGTCGCGGGCGAGGAGGAGGCTCTCGAAGTCCTGCAGGGACTCGTCGATGACCACGGGCCGGACCTGCGCGGCCCGGTGCATTTTGTTCTCCGGGTTGGCCTTCAGGTCGCGCGCCGTGGGTTGCTCGATGTAGGCGACGCGCTCCAGGGCCTGGGGGCTTTTTTCGCGGACCCGGGCCAGGAAATCGAGCAGGTAGCCGACGTTTTTGCACTTCTCGTTGAAGTCGAGAGAGTAGGCCCACTCCGTCACGCCCCGGGCGGCCTGGGTCTCAGCGGCGACGCGCTCGACTGCGCAGACGCGGTTCACGTCCCACGCGAGGTCGTCGCCGTTGAGCTTGATCTTGAGGTGGGTCAATCCGTTGAATCTGATCCATTCGGGCAGGGTCTCCGGCAGGCCGTCGTTGATCTTCTGCGAGATGTCCGCGTCGGTGAGGGGGTCGAGGGCGCCGATGAGGTGGTAGAGGGGCATCCGGGGCTTGGGCTGCCGGAGGGTGTAGCGGTCCAGGTGCTCGCCCCGGAAGTCGTCGTTGAGGTAGGCGGACAGGTCGCGGGTCAGGAATTCGGGGCTGAGGCCGTTGTAGGCGTTGAGGCCGTTGACCCTGCCGAACCCGTCGTGCAGGGCCGCGTCGAAGGGGCTGGCCGTCACGAGCGTGCAGAGTCTGGGGATCGGCTCAGGGAGCGTCATCTCCATAGACACCTCCGCGGCCAGGTCCAGGAACTGCGGCTCAAGGGGGATCATCAGGTCGATGGGGTGCGCGCGGTCCCGGCAGCGGCGGGTCGCCTCCGCCATCCGGCCGGCCAGGCGCTTCATGGCCTCCAGGGACTGGTCGGGCCCCACGCGCTGCGACGGGAACGACCAGGTGTTGCCCAGGGGCATGGACCCGAACCCCTCGGCCCGGCTCCCCGCGCCGTTTTCCACCAGGACCGTGACGTTCAGGATGGTCGCGTTCGCCACGACCATGCCGCCGAATTTCAGGGGCGCGCGGTACAGGTACTCTTCATAGCCGACCCCGACCTCGCAGACCCGGATGTCCGTCGTCTTTGGCATGATTCCCTTCCTCCTCCGTCACAGAAACGGGGGAGACCGAGGCTCGGCCTCCCCCACTCATTCAGTTATCAGATCACGTTGATTTGCTGGGCCGTTATCCAGATGTCTTCCTGGACGGTATCCGTGCTGGTCACGCCAAAATGCGCCACGAATTCCTCATCGGTCTGCGTGAACTTCTCCTGTTCAACCTGTCTGCCGTCATTGTAATACAAGGGCAGCAGAATTTCGAACCTGAGCATAAGCACGTTCGACCTCTTCGTCCGTGGCGCGTCGGTAGGAGATGTGCTGCTCGTCCAGGAATGACAGGGCTTTAATGGGTACGATATAGATACCGCCAGGTAGGCTGCTGACCCCCGCCTTGGTGGCCAGTTCGTAGTAGCCCTTGATCTGATGTTCCCGGCTGTTGAATTTTGGACTTTGAACAAAGTGAGGGAATGAAAAGGGTTTAAAGGATCGGCGGAATTGCGTATAGTTGGGTCCCAAAGGAGGGAGCCAG
>Ga0137796_10001856_pt1 | contig 11692 bp, 6 predicted proteins | sample OV2TP3_FD_97704 | JGI IMG/M metagenome (GOLD analysis project Ga0137796, IMG submission 97704)
CCGCCAATAGACTAAGCTCTTTCGAATGGCGATATGGATGCCGAGGAAGCCGCGCTGCACAATCGCATACGCCATGAGGCCGATAAAGAGCGGGACGCCGTATAAGCCAAACGGGTTGAGCCACCCTAACCGGACGCCATACTTTAACGCGAATTCAGGGCAGCCTCCTGCATAGGCGGCGATTGACCCCACCAAAAACAACGCTAAACCGGCTCGCTCCGGACCTGTCTTGCCTCGCCATGCGCGGAAGGTCAACGCAATGCCTGACAAGAAGGCTCCCATAAAGAAAACAAGGAATGGCCAATAATGTGGGCCCGCCAGCCCCCAGATCGGCAGGTACGCGACCGGCTCTGACGTGACATCGAGGAACAGGCTCGTCGGATGGATGCTCGAGACGAAGAGGGCCATTGCGCTGCCGGCATAAAGAGGCAGGAGGAACCGCCTCCGAGTCTGCGGTCGAAAATCAAGCAAGAAAGACACCGTTGTGCAAAGGAGGGTGGGGATAAACGAGACCCCGATATATTCAATCTGCATGAGTTGGCGTGTCAATTCTCTCGTCGGCATGTGAAGCGCCGCGCATTCCCAGCCGCTCCACCAGGACAAGCTGAAACCGTAGAGAGCCATTGAACGATGGAGATTCCGTTTCGGGTTTTTGTAGAGCACAAACAACCCGAGGCCTAATGTGCTGGCCGATGTGATGCCAAGTGCCAATAGATGGTGATCAAAAAGGGTCATGCTCGAGCGGCCTCGCTATAACACGGGTGGCGTGATGACGGACAGGCACTTGGCGACGGCATGGCCGGGGTTGCGCAGGCTGTGGGGGATGGAGGCATCGAGGTAGAGGCTGGCGCCGCGCTTGACCTCGTGGACGTTGGCGCCCACGCGGGCCTCCAGGGTCCCCTCCAGCACGTAGAGGAACTGCTCGGTGCCGACTTTGGCTTCCTCCTTCTGGGTGCTGCCGCCCGGCTCAATCGTGATGAGCGCCGGCATGAGCTTCTTGCTGAGGATGTCGGTGGTCAGCATCGCGATCGAGGACCTCCCCGGCTCGTGGACGTAGACGTCGCCGTGGCGTGAGGCCGGCTGGATCGTCACGGCGTCGCGCGCGCGCGCCTCCTCGATGCCGGCGTAGAGGTCCGTGACCTTCAGCCCCAGCGCGCTGGCGAGCCGGATGTGCGACTCCAGCGTGCCGCTCATCTTGCCGGTTTCGATCCGCGAGATGGTGGCCGCGTCCACGCCGGAGGCCTTGGCCAGCTCCACCAGCGTGACCTTCTGCCTCTTGCGCAGCAGCCGCAGCCTGGCCCCAACGTTGCGCGCGGCCTGCTCCGCCGCCGGCACGCTCGGCCGGCCGGCCGGCCGTGCCCGCAACGCAGGCATCGGGGTAGCGCGTTTGGGTGCCTTCGGTTCCTTGAGCATCGGGCTCATGCCTTCCTCCTGACACGCGTCTCACGCTTCAGCCGACGAACCCTGCTCCTAGTGTGCCATGCTGTTTTCCATTCGTCAACATCGATTTACAATTTTTTCAAAAGTACCCTTGACAAGACCGCCCTGGATATGGTATGAATAATTTACAAATTAATTTTGAAAGTATTTAGAAGCAGAAAACGGAGGAAGCCATGGCGCACGGCTATCGAGGGATTCGCATCGTTGGGGCTTCCCTGCTCCTGGCGCTGGCCTATGCCCCCGCCGGCCACGCCGCCGACACGGCGGTGAGCTTCGACGGCTCCAACGACTTCATCTACGTCGCCAGCTCCGCCTCCCTGCAGGATGTCACCGACCGCAGCTTCTCCTGGTGCGCGTGGGTGAAGCCGGCGGACGTCCCACCCGCGTGCGACAGCTATCAGACCCGCTGCACCTACGCGGCCGTCGCCCGCCCCGGCAACCACACCTACATCGGCTACACGAACGCGCAGCAATATTCCGCCACGATCTACAACTCCAGCAACGCCGGCTTCAGCCTCGCCTCCGGGACCATCGGCCCAGGTGCCTGGCACCACCTCTGTTTGGCGGTCAACGATACGACCAAACAGATGGCCTTCTACGTGGATGGCACGCCCGTGGCCGGCTCGCCGAAGACCTACACGGGCGCGCTGAAAGACTACGGGGGCACCCCCTACTATATCGGCGCGGCCAATCCCAACTACTGGGGCTGGATGTGGTTCTTCAAGGGCGCGATCGATGAGGTCCGGATCTACAACCGGGCGTTGAGTGTCGCCGAGGTCACTACCCAGCGCAATGGGGGTCTCGGCCAGTACGGCCTGCTGGAAGCCGGGTTGGCTGCGGGCTGGCATCTCAACGAGGGCGGCGGCTGGGTCGCCGGGGACTACGCGGGATCTGGCAACACCGGGATCCTGGCAAACGATCCGGGATGGACGGCTGGGCTCGTGGTGACACCGTCCGGCGCGACCCCACCGCCGACGCCGCAGGGGATCACCCTCGAGGCGGAGAGCATGGCGACCAAGACCACTGGTGCTTCCAACGGCTGGGCGTGGATCTTCTACAACAACGGCTCCATCGAGCAGCCGGTGTCGTTTGCGATGACCGGGGACTACGCGTTCGCGGTGGTCGCGGCGGGCAACTGGGACGGCACCTATCCAAGGTTCGAGCTGCGGCTGGACCAGCAGGTGATCGGCGCGGACACCACGAGCTCGGCCGGCACGAAGACCTACGGGTTCTTCAAAAGCGGGATCGCGGCAGGCACGCACCAGGTCGCGGTCACCTACACCACCGACTACAACAACCAGAACCTCACCATTGATCGCATCCGCATCGTGCCAAGCAGCGCGAGCGCGCCAGCGGACACCACCGCGCCGACGGTGAGCCTGACCGCGCCGGCGGCGGGGGCGACGGTGAGCGGGACGATCAGCGTGAATGCCACCGCCAGCGACAACGTGGGCGTGGCGGGCGTGCAGTTCCACCTCGATGGGGCCAACCTGGGCGCGGAGGACACGACCAGCCCGTACACCGTGAGCTGGGACACGGCGACAGCCACGAATGGCAGCCACGCGCTGACGGCGACTGCGCGGGATGCGGCCGGAAATCGGACCACGTCCGGCTCGGTCACCGTCACGGTGAGCAACGACCGGACGCCGCCGACAATTGCCGGGGTGGGTGTGTCCAACATCACCCCGACCAGCGCCACGATCGCCTGGACCACGAACGAGGCGGCGACGTGCGCGGTCAGCTTCGGCCCAACGATCAGCTACGGGCAGACCGCCAACGCGGCCGGACCGGGCACGAACCACAGCGCGTCGCTTGCGGGCCTGACGGTCGGCACCCTGTACCACTACCAGGTGCGCTGCGCGGATGCGTCAGGAAACGCCGCGACCAGCCCGGACGCCGCGTTCACCACCGTGGCGGATACGACGCCGCCGGTCATCACGATCACCTCGCCGGCCGACGGCGCCATCCTCATCGCACCGTAGATGGAGTGGCAGCCATGCCTCGCACCACGCGGCTCATCGTTGATGGAGGCACGTACCACGTGTTGACCCGCGGCAATAACGGCCAGCAGGTCTTCCACGAGGACGCGGACTACCAGCGGTACCTCCAGCTCGTCTCGACCTATGCGCGGGGCTATCAGCTCAAGCTGTACCACTTCGCCCTCATGCCGAACCACGTCCACCTCGTCGCCGGGGTGATTCGCGGAGAGACGCTGAGCCAGGCTATGCACCGCATCAACCTCACCTATGCCTGGTTCTATCGCCGGCGCTACCGCTACAAGGGCCACTTGTGGCAGGGGCGCTTCAAGAGCCTGCTGATCGATCGAGACAGTTACCTGCTGGAGTGCGGCCGTTATGTTGAGCTCAATCCGGTGCGCGCAGGCTTGGTGAGGCATCCCGCGGACTACGCGTGGAGCAGTTACCGAGTCTATGCCTACGGCTTTGACAACCCGCTGATCGCGCCCAACCCGCTGTACGACACCCTGGGCGCCTCCGCGGGCCAGCGACAGGAGCGCTACCAGCAGTTTATCCAAGAGGGGATCAGGCAGGGCGTCCAACCGCCACTGGATCGGTATCAGTTCCTGGGTGGCACCTCCGCCGCCACGAAGGCGTTCGAGGAGCTGTTCGGCCTGCCCAGCATCCGTCGCCGGCGGGGCCGGCCCAGGAAGGTGGCGGTCGCTGCCCGGATGGCTCCGGAAAATGGACCCGGTCCCAATTTTTCCAATCGGGGGAGCGATGATAAATAGAAGCGTCCCCTATTTTCTCTATTTGCTGGTGGCGCAGACGGCGTGGGCGGCCAGCCCAGACATGACCGCGACCGTCACCGGAACGGTGAACGAACCGGTCCAGTCGGTCACCGTCACCACCGAGATCGGCAGCGTCTCCGCTAACGTCTCCGGCACCAGTTTCTCGGCGGCCAGCGTCCCCCTCGCAGTCGGCCCGAACGTGATCACGGTCACAGCCAAGGACCTGGCCGGCAACTCCGCGTCGGCCTCCGTCACGGTCCAGGTCCACAAGACGTTCACGATCCGCGGCACGGTGGCGGATGAGTCGGCGGTCACGGTCGTCGTCAATGGGGTGAGCGCTTCAGTCGCCAGCGGCGTCTTCACCGCCGATGTGCCGCTGCCGCTCGGCCTGAACCCGGTGACCGCGGTCGCCACCGACGCCTCCAACAACGCCAAGTCCGTCATGATCGACGTCTTCATCGCCCGCAAACCCGTGGACCACCCATGAGCAGGAGAAAAATGGGACCGTTTCTATTTTTCCTGCGGGCATCCGATAGAAAAATAGAAACGGTCCCAATTTTCAGATCAGGTGGAGAACCCGAGTTGTCTCAGAAAGTCGGCCAACGTCACGATCCGCACCCACTTGTAGCGGGCCAAGGCCAAGAGGTGGCGATCGCCTGTCACGACGACATCCGCCTTCCCGGCAGCCGCGCAGCCAAGCACCTGGTCGTCCGAGGGGTCGGCCAGAACCACCCGAGGCACCCTGCTGACGGTGACCGGCGTGATAAAGGGCAGCAGCTCTTCTTCAACAAGAGACCGGATGTCATCCTGGGTGAGATGAAATTTGGGATAGTGCAGGACGCGGAGGTATTCGGTCAACAGCTGCTGCGAGACCAGCAGCCTAAACCGGCGCTGTTGCCACGCAGCCACCAACCGGTTGGATGGCCCCTCGAACACCAAGGCCGAAACCACGACGTTGGTATCGAGGACCACCCGGGTCAGCGCCTGCCCCGTCTGGCCCACCGGATGGCGTCGTCCAGGTCGGCCTCGGTCAGTCCGAGGGCCTTGATCTTTGCGCGAATGGCCGCTAACCGCGTGCCGATCGGCCTGGTCTCCACCGGCCGCAACACGATCGCGTTGCGGCGTTGGACCACATCGAAATACGCGACATTCGGAAACGCCTTCACGACCACCTTGGGGAGCGTGAGCTGGTTTTTGTACGTCAGCTTGGCCAACATGCGCATCACCTCCATCCTGAGTGTACCAGAGCCTCAACGGGGTGTCAAGCAATGAATCATTACTTCCTTACCCGTGCCAGACGAAGCACCGCGCTCGTGACGGCGGTGGCGCTCGTGGGGGCCCAGGTCGCCCTCCCGCCCGCTGCGGACGCCTCGCACCTGGGCGCCTCCATGGCCTCGGCCGGGTCGGCGCCGCCGCCGTCCCTCTCCGTCACCCAGAGCTTCCAGCCGGATCTGTTCACCGGCCGCGCCACGACCTCGATCCCGCTCGCCGTCCCGCCTGGACGCAAAGGGCTCCAGCCCAGCCTGGTCCTCACCTACTCCTCCTCGGCCCGCAACGGCTGGCTGGGGGTCGGCTGGAACCTGGATCTGGGGCACATCGAGCGCTCAACGAAGGATGGGGTGCCGAAGTACGCCAACGGGGATCCCCTCACCCTGATGCTGCAGGGCGTCGCCCATGAGCTGGTCCCGGTCACCGCCGGCTCCTCCGCGAGCTACCGGGCCAAGGACGAGGGGCTGTTCCTGCGCATCCTGCAGAACGGCCTCTCCGGTTGGGAGGTCACGGACAAGTCCGGCACGCGCTACTTCTTTGGCCAGACCGCCGCCTCCCGCATGGGCAACCGGGATGTCCGCTGGGCGCTGGACTTGGTCCTGGAGCCGAACGGCAGCACCCTCACGATCACCTACACCAAGGATCAGGGACAGCTCTACCCCGCGCGCATCGAGTACACCGCCCATCCGGCCAGCGGCCGCGCGGCGACCCACCGGATCGACTTCACCGTCGACACGCGCCCGGATGTCGACGTCAGCTACCGCGACGGCCAGGACGCCCCGATCGTCGCCGCCAAGCGGCTGACCATCATCGACATGCGCACCTGGGTCGGCGGCTCATGGTCGCTGGTGCGCCGCTATCTCTTCGCGTACACCCACAGCGCGCGCACCAACCGCTCGCTGCTGGCCAGCATCACCCTGGTCGGCACCAACGGCGGCAGCCGCCTGCCCGCGACCCGGTTCACCTACCAGGACGCCGAAGCCCCCACCTACACGGTGAGCCAAGCCGCCGACTCCGGCATCCGGCTGCTGGCTGATGTGGACGGCAACGGCTTCACCGACTACATCCAATACAGCGGCGGCACCGCGACCGTCGTCTGCCCCGCCGGCGCCACCTGCACGTATGCGTCCGGCAAGGTCTGGCTCTCCGGGTTCGGCAACGACCCCCATCCCCTCAGCACCCCGCTCGTGGGCGACTGGAACGGCGACGGCCTGACGGATCTTGGCTACTTCACCTACGGCGGTCTCAGCGGCACTGTTGAATTCGCGCTCTCCAACGGACGCGACGGCTTCCAGCGCGGGACGACGCCATCCGTCACCTTCACCCCGGCCGGCGTCTCGTTCATCAGCGATTTCAACGGGGATGGCTTCACCGACGTCGGCATCTACAGCCATGGGTACTGGTGGGTCGCGCTGAACGCCGGCGGGACGTTCGCCGCCCCCGCGTTCTGGACGAGCGGCGCGGACGCCGACGGCACCCCGCTCACCGGCGATTGGAACGGCGATGGGCTCACGGACATCGGCGTGCTCGCCAACCAAGCGGTCACGGTGGCGTATTCGAACGGCCGGGCGTTTCGCGGCAGCGCCACCCCGGTCCTCACGGACCTCGGCTCTACGAACCTCGCGCCGGCGGACGTCAACGGGGATGGCTTGACCGACCTCGCCTATGTCGACTGGGCCACCGGCGTGCTCTGGGCGTACCGGTCGACCGGCGCCGGGTTTCTCCCGCGCAGCAGCCTGGCGCCCCGGTTCGGCTCGTTCACGTTCGACCCCGGCCTGAATCTGGCCTTCGGCGAGTTCAACGGCGACGGGCTGGCCGACCCCCTCCTGCTCAAGCCCAACGCGCCGCCCGAGGTGGCGCTCACGCACGGCACGATGCCGGACCTGCTGCGGACCATCGCCAACGGTGTCGGGGGCACGACGACGATCGGCTATCAGTCCTCAGCCGCCTGCGACAACGTCTGCCCGATCGAAAAGCTCCCCACGCTGCCGTTCGTCCTCCCGCTGGTGGCATCCGTCACGCTGGACGACGGCATGGGCCACACGTACACCACGCGCTACCACTATGCGCGCGGCCGCTACGACGGCGCCGCGCGGGAGTTCCGCGGCTTCGGGCGGGTGGAGGTGCGCGACGCGGACCACACCGTCGCCATCACCGACTTCCACCAGGATGCGTGCTTGAAGGGGCGGCCGGTTCGCGCCGAGGTGCGCGACGCGGGCGGCGCGCTCTGGACCGCCACCGACCAGACCTGGACGTGCCTCGACCCCGCCCCCGGCGTGCATCTGGCGCAGCTGACGCAGGCCGACGCGACCACGTACGACGGCGACGCCACCTCCCGCGCGATCCGCAGCCGGTTCGAATACGACGCCTACGGCAACGTCACGGCGGCCTACGAGGACGGCGAACCCACCGTCGTGGGGGATGAGCGCGCCACCCACACCACCTTCCTCTACAACACCTCCGCCTGGATCCTCAGCCAACCCAGCCTCGTGCAGACGCGCGATGCCGCCGGCACCCTCATCGCCCAGCGCCGCTTCTTCTACGATGGCGCGACCGACTCGGCCATCCCGCCCACCAAGGGCCTCCTCACCCAAGAAGACGAGTGGCTCGCCGGCACGCCGGAGCGGTGGCTCGCCACGACCCTCACCTACGATGCGCTCGGCAACGTCCTCACGGTAACCGACGCGCTCGGCCGCACCACCACCAACACCTACGACGCGGAGGCGATGTTTCTCGTGACGATCACCAACGTCCTCGGCCACAGCCGGCAGCTCGCCTACGACCCCCGCTTCGGCCACGTCATCCACTCCATCGATCCCAACGGCCAACGGACCCAGACGACCTACGACGAGTGGGGCCGGCTCGCGTCCATCGCCGGCCCGAATGACACCAGCAGCTTTCCGGCGGTCCAATACGCCACGGATCCCTGTGAGGAATCCGATACCTGCCGCGCGCCCATGCGGTCGACCGTCCGGACCCGCGTCCGCTCCGGCGCGCCCGAGGTCCTGACGAGCTACGTCTTCACCGACGGCCTGGGCCGGGTCATCCAGACCCGCGCCCCGGCGGAGGAGCCCGCGCAGCAGGTCGTGAGCGGCGCCGTGGAGTTTACCGCGCGCGGCCTCGCCGCAAAGCAGTGGGTCCCGTACCTGTCCGCCGCTTCCTCTTCGTACGTCCCCGTGAACCTTGAACCCGGAGCCTCGAACCTCGCTGCGGTCTCCTACGCGTATGACGCGCTGGGCCGGCTCACCGCGATCACCGACCCGGATGGCTCCGTGACCTCGACGCGCTACGACGACTGGACCGTGGCCGCCACGGATGCCAACGGGAACACAACCCGCCGCACCCAGGACGCTTTCGGCCGCCTGGCCACGGTGGAAGAAATCAATGGGCTGGAGACCTACACCACCACGTACCAGTACGACACGCTGAACAACCTGACGCAGGTCACCGACCACGCCGGCAACGTCACCCGCCTCAGCTATGACTCCTTGGGCCGCAAGGTCGCGATGGACGACCCGGACATGGGCCGCTGGAGCTACGCGTACGATGCGGTCGATAACCTGATCCGCCAGACGGACGCGCGCGGGGTGACCATCGCCTTCACGTACGACCGCCTCAACCGCCTCACCGGCAAGGCCTACACCGTCCCTTCCACCGTGAACCTTGAACCTCCAACGCCGGTCGCCTACACCTACGACGAGCCAGCCGTGCCCTTCGCGAAGGGCAAGCTCACGCAGGTCACCGATGGCTCGGGGAGTACCGCGTTCACCTACGATGAGCTCGGCCGGGTGGTGCGCGAGACGAAGACGGTGACCGGCCATGGCTCCTACCCGATCCGCCGCAGCTACGACCTCCTGGGCCGGCTGACCGCCCTCACCTACCCGGATGGGGAGATCGCCACCTCCACCTATAACGCCCAAGGGGGCCTTGAGACGGTCACGCTGGGGAGCCAGCCCCTCCTGACCGAGGCGACCTACACCGCTGCCGGCCAGGTGACCCAGCTCATGTTGGGTAACGGCGTGATCACGACCTCCACGTACGATCCCCTCACCCTGCGGCTGAAAGACCTCAAGACGATCGGGCCGACCGGGACGCTCCAGGACTTCCAGTATCAGTTTGATGCCGTGGGGAACGTGACCAGCATCCAGGACTTCGCCCACGGCCACAGCCAAGCCTTCCAGTACGATCCCCTCCACCGGCTCACCCAAGCCACGGGCCCCTATGGCACCTTCACCTACGCCTACGATCCGCTGGGGAACCTCACCGAGAAGGAGGGCCGGGCGCTGCTCTACGGCGCTGGGGCGGCGGGCCCCCACGCGGTCACCGCGACCGCGGAGGGGCTCACCCTCACCTCCGATGCCAATGGGAACGTCCTCGAGAAGCGTCCCGCGAGCTGCCCCGCCACCGGCCCCTGTGCGGCCGCCCAGACCTTCCGCTACGATGCCGAGAATCGGCTGGTGGAAGTCACGAGTCCGAAACGCCAGACCCTGACGCTCACGCTCCAACCCGGGTGGAACCTCGTCTCGCTGCCCGTCACGCCGGATGATGCCGCCATCAGCGCCATCTTCGGCACGGACCTCAGCGCCATCGCGCAGATCTCCCGCCGCACCGGCAGCACGTGGGAGCACTACGTCGGGCAGGCGAAGTTCGACCAGTTCAGCACGCTGGAGGCCGGGGTCGCTTACCAGATTTTCTCCACGCGGACCACCCCGCTCACCCTCCCGCTCACCGGCTCGGTGCCGGCGGCCGCCCCCCGCCCCCTCGGGGCGGGGTGGCACCTCCTGCCGGCGCTCGTGGACGCGCCGACTCCCCCCGCCCAAGCCTTCGCCGGGCTTGCGCTGGGGTCGGTGCTGGGCTACGATACGACCAGTCGCTCTTTGACAAGCGTGAGCGAGGTCCAGCCGGGCGCAGCCTACTGGGTGCAGGTCACGAGGGCTTCCACGTGGACGCCCTCCATCAGCGGGCGCCTGACGACCCGGTTCGTCTACGACGGGGACGGGGGCAAGGTCAAGCGGATTGACGGGGGCAAGACCACGGTCCTCCTCGGGGAGTTGGTGGAGATCGCCCCGGAGGGGACGACGACCAAGTATGTCTTTGCCGGGTCTCAGCGGCTCGCCGCAGTCGCCCAGAGCCCCCAGCCCGGAGCCCCGAGCCAGGTGCGCTTCTACCACGCCGACCACCTCGGTTCGACCCACCTCGTCACGGATGCGACGGGCCAGCAGGTGGAGCTGACCGAGTACACCCCGTTTGGCGCGGTCGCCCGGCGGGACACGGTGCCTGGCTCCGAGCGGCGCGAGGTGCCTGGCTCCGTGTCCCACGGCTTCACCGGCCAGCGCCAAGATCCCAGCCACGGCCTGATCCTCTTCCCCGCCCGCGCCTATGACCCGGCCCTCGGGCGCTTCCTGTCGCCCGACCCCTTCGTCCAGGATCCCGCCGACCCCCAGAGCCTCAACCGCTACACCTACGTCCGCAACAACCCCCTCACCCTCGTCGATCCGAGTGGCTACGGGTGGTTCCGGAAGCTCATCGCGGCGATCGTTGGGATCGTGGTCGGTGTCATCGTAGCGACCGCCGTGTTGATCGTTACGGAAAACCCAGTCGCGGCCGTGGCCGCCGGGGTCGCCGCTGGCTTTGGCACGTACCGGGCGATCGCAGGAAGCGAGGGGACCCGTTCCACACCAGGTCCAGCGATCAGCTTCCCGTCAACCCCTGCTCCGGCTTCTCCAGCCAATCAGCCACAACTTGGGCTGCCGCCAGCTACCGGGCCACCTCTGCTGGCTGCAAGCGTCGTTCCGCTGGCCTCCCCTGAGCAGGGGCAGCCTTGGTGGCAAGAGCTGGCAGAAGGTCGATACTTTGGCACAGGGTTCGGTGAGGGGGCCGTTGAATTCTGGGCTCAACGTCAGATTGATACAGGCAGTTGGCTATATGGGATCCCTGGTACACTTGCTGCAACTTGGACTCCTGAAACCTATCTAGCTACTGCGGGAACATTCGCTACTGGATTCTCAGCAGCTCGATATCTCGGCAGGCCGTTCTACCGATACGTTGGGCCCAAGTCCAATCCGAACAGCCCCTGGCTCACACGAGGACGTGGCTGGCAGCCCCCATACGGCAGGAACATGGAACAGGCAAAGGAAGCGCTGCAGATGAAATACAAACCTAGTGACTTAATTAAACCCAAGGTAAAATGGTGGGAACCAGTCGTTGGACCTCGGCGCGCAGTTAAGCATCCGGAAT
>Ga0137796_10001858_pt1 | contig 11689 bp, 9 predicted proteins | sample OV2TP3_FD_97704 | JGI IMG/M metagenome (GOLD analysis project Ga0137796, IMG submission 97704)
CGAGGGAATGTTCCGCAATGCCGGCTTCTCCAGCAGCGAGCTGCACCCTCTGCCGCCCACTTTCCAGAGCGTGCTCATCTCGCACAAATAGCGCGGAACACAAGCCTTCCTATTGACAACCTAAAGGGACCTGCCTATTCTCTTATAGGCTTTCTATAGGAGAGGACATGGCTGCAGAGAAGAGCGACGTCCTGCAAGGCACGCTCGACTTGCTGATTCTGCGCACCTTGGCGCTCGAGCCCTTGCATGGGTTTGGCATCTCCCGGCGCCTGCGGCAGATCACCGGCGGCGTATTCGTTGTCAATCCCGGATCGCTGTTCCCCGCGCTTTACAAGCTGGAAGCCGAGGGTTACGTGTCGGCAAGCTGGGGAGAATCTGAAAACCGCCGCCGCGCTCGCTACTATCGCCTGACGGCCGCCGGGCGCAAACACCTTGAGGCAGAGCAAAAGAACTGGCGTCGAATCTCGCTGGCGATTAACCGCGTGCTCGAAACTACAGCGTGACCGGAGACAAATCATGCGCGTGCTCCTAAAAATTCGAGCATTCATCCGTACCGCGCTACACCGCGAGCAGAAAGACCGTGAACTCAGTGAGGAACTACAGTCCTTCCTCGAAATGAATGCCGATGAAAAGGCGGAATCCGGGCTTGACTTGGCAGAAGCGCGTCGCCTGGCCGCTGCGGAAATGCGGGGCGGCGAGCGGGTAAAGGATTCGATCCGGGATGCGCTGCCCGGCGAGCGGCTGCGCAGCTTCCTGCAGGATCTGCGCTACGGCTGGCGAAGCCTGCGGCGGCGACCGAGCTTTACCACAACTGCGGTGGTCACGCTGGCGCTGGGCATCGCAGCAACCACCACCGTCTTCAGCGCAATCCATTCTTTCCTGTTGCGGCCACTGCCGTTTGCGCAGCCGGAGCAATTGGTTCTCGTATGGGGCACGAACTTGAAGGACGGCCAGCCGCGCGACGTCATCTCCGGCTCGAATTTCATCGACCTGCAACGGCAGAACACCACGCTCGATGGCCTTGCCGCGATCCATCTGGACGACATGCCCGCGCGCGGCGCCAATGGCACGGGCGTGATAGGGGGAATGGAAGTCACTCCGGAGTTTTTCTCGGTGCTGGGAGTTCAACCCGCGTTGGGGCGTTCCTTTGAGGCGAGTGATGGCCTGCCGGGGCGAAATCATGTGGTCCTGCTGAGCTACGGATTCTGGCGGCAGCGCTTTGGTGGCGACCCGGGCGTCGTTGGCAAGACCCTCGCACCGCTTGGGCAGCCGCATACCATCGTCGGCGTCCTTCCGCCGGACTTCCTTTTCTTTTCTGCGCCGGACGTGGTGACCCCGCTCCTGCCGAGCGAACTCGAAAAAGACGCCCGCACTCATTATCACTACTGGGCAGTTGGAAGAATCAAGGCCGGCGTCCTCCGCGAACAAGCGGAAGCAGACCTCGACTCCATCATGGCGCGGCTGGGTGCAGAGTATCCTGCGCTGCGGAACTGGGACGTGACGGTCGAGCCTTTGCAGGCTGCGATGGGCGAGCCGGTACGGCCCGCGCTTCTGGCGTTGTTTGCAGCCGCAGGCATGCTGCTGCTGATTGGCTGCGCCAACGTGGCCAGTTTGCTGCTGGCTCGGGGCATGGATCGCCGTTGGGAGTTTGCTATCCGCACAGCCCTGGGAGCGGGGCGCGGGCGACTGGTCCGCCAGCTTCTTTCGGAGAACTTGTTTCTTGCGCTGCTGGCGGGCGTGCTGGGCGCGATTCTGACATTCGGATTCGTGGCCGGGCTGGTCGAGATTCTCCCGGCCACGGTGGCGATCGCAGGGTCGGCAGCGCTGATCTCGCTGCCCACCGTACAAGTGGACGGAATGGTTTTGCTGTTTGCCGTATTGATTTCATGTGCCACGGTGATGCTGTTCGGCCTGGCGCCGGCACGACAGGCATCTCTTGCGCAGCCACAAGATGCGCTTCGTGCGTCCGCCGGGAGAGTCACAGCCGACCGCCGCGGCCGGGCGTCGCAAACGGCACTGGTCATCAGCGAGACGGCCCTGGCCACCGTGCTCTTGATTGCGGCAGGGCTGATGCTGCGCACCGTTCACAACCTCGTGCAGGCCGACCCGGGATTTCAGCCAGGGCAAACCATCGCCATGTATGTTGGCGGCGTGGAGGAGCTTGACGACGCAGCGCGCGCGCGCTTCTACGAGGCCGTGGTCGAAAACGTGCGCGCCGTGCCGGGCGTAGTGGCGGCCGGGCTCAACGACTACGTCCTGCTGCAGAACGAAGACGACTACGAGGGCCTGGTGCCGGAGGGCAAGCCGCTGGTGCAGGAGTCCGTGACGCGTGAAGAGTGGCGCCGCATCAGCCCTGCTTACTTTGCCGCCATGCGCATTCCACTACTGCGCGGGCGAGAGTTCACCGCGGCAGACAATGGGGAGGCGCCTTCGGTGGCCATCGTCAATCAAGTCTTCGCGCGCAAATACTGGCCCGGCGAAAATCCAGTGGGCAAGCGCCTGTTGATTACACACAAGAAATTTCGCTGGACTGAAATCGTCGGACTGGTAGGCGATGAGCGCACGGTCGGCATCCAGGTCCCCGCAAAGCCAATGCTCTATGTGCCGTTCCACCGGGCGCCGCGGCCGTCGATGGGGCTGTTCGTTCGCACCGAGGGCGACCCGCGCGCGAGGATTGGCGATATTCAGCAGGCCGTATGGTCGGTGGATGGCACGCGGCCCGTGTACGGCACCGTGCTGGTGGAAGCCCTGGTGGCGGACTCCATTTCCGTGCAACGCCTGACCCTGATGATTGCCGCGGCGCTGGCCTCTGCCGCCACCGCGCTGACTGCCATCGGTATCCTCGGCGTGGTGAGTTACACCACTGCCCGGCGCACGCAGGAGTTCGGTATACGGGCCGCGCTCGGCGCGCAACCGCGTGATCTGCTTGCCCTCGTGGTGCGCGAAGGCTTGCGGACCGTGGCCGCTGGCGTGGCGCTAGGACTTGCCCTGGCTGCGCTGCTGGCGCGTGGCCTCGCGAGCTTGCTTTACGAGGTAGCTCCCATTGATCCTCCCACGTTTGGGGGCGTTGCTTTGCTCTTGCTCATGGTCGCTGCGCTGGCGTGCTGGCTGCCCGCGCGACGCGCCTCGCGGTTGGATCCGGTCACGGCCCTCCGCTACGAATAGCCCACCGGACGGTGCATGCTGGTTGCAGCATTGTAGAATGTGCGCCGGAGCATCGCGTGAATCTCAAGCTCTACAACTTGTGTCTGGTGGGGTTCGGCAATGTGGGCCGGGCGCTGGTGCGGTTGCTGCTCGAGAAAGATGAACGAATGCGGCGCGAGCACGGCGTCGCCTGGCGACTCACGGGTGTAGGCACGCGGCGGATGGGCTGGCTGGCAAATGCGGATGGGCTCGACACGACGGCCTTGCTCGAAAGTGGCACACCTGCACACACGCGCTGCGCTGATGTGAACGAGTGGCTGCGGATTGCGAAAGCCGATGTACTACTGGAAGCATCGTCACTCAGCAAGCGCGATGGGCAGCCGGCCATCAGCTACATCCGCGCAGCGCTCGAACACGGCGCGCACGTAGCCAGCGCGAACAAAGGGCCGCTGGTCCACGCCTACGACGAGCTGCGAGCGCTGGCGCGCGAGAAGCAGCGCTGCTTTCTCTTCGAGTCCACCGTGATGGACGGCACGCCGATCTTCTCCCTGTTCCGCGAGGCTCTACCGGTGGCGGGGCTGCGCGGCTTCCGCGGGCTGCTCAACTCGACGACGAATGTGGTGCTGGCGGAGATGGAGGCCGGGCGCACGCTGGCCGAAGCGGTGAAGCGCGCGCAGGAGATCGGCGTGGCAGAGACCGATCCGACCGATGACCTCGAAGGCTGGGACGCTGCCGTCAAAGTGGTGGCGCTGGCTCGCGTGCTGATGGGCGCGCCGCTACGGCTCGAAGAAGTCGAGCGGCGGGGCATTGCCACGGTCACGCCCGAGCAGGTGCGTGCGGCACGCGCCGCGGGGATGCCGTACAAACTGATTTGCCGCGCGGAACGACGTGGGGAGCGCGTGGTGGCCAGTGTCCGGCCGGAACAGATCCCGCTAAGCGATCCGCTGGCGCCGCTCACCGGCACCACGTCATGCCTGCACTTCGATATCGATGTATTTGGACTGACGATAATCGAGCACAAGCCGGGCGTAGAAGCGACTGCCTACGGTTTGCTTGCGGATTTTCTGCGTGCGGTACGAGAGCCGCTGGAACCTCAGGGAGCTTGAAAGAAAGCACAGGCTGAAAGCCTGTGCTACCTGCCGAAGCGGAGCTGCACGCCTAGCCCGTAGTTGACGCGTGAGCCTGCAACGATGCTCTGCACGCCCGGCGCTGTACCCACTTCGCCGGCATAGGCGGGACTCAGCACAGAGTACATGCTGGCCGTGTGAAAGCGCTGCTGCACGGCGGAGAGCCGCAGCCGGCCGCTCCACACCGCGGTAAGCGGAATGCGCGATTCACTGAGGAACGGAGTGTGCTGCGCCGTCACTTGCACCTGAGCAAGAGCCGGCACGTCGGGGATGAGAGGCGCTGCTCCACACACCGAAGCGCAACCGGGCGCGGCCGGACGAGATTCTGTCTGCGAAAAACCGCCGGCGGCATGATGCTGGCGCGCGTACAGGCTCTCGTCGCGCAGGCCGGCATGAAAACGCACCGGCTGGAGATTCGTAAGAGCAGGGGTTGGCAAACTCTCAGCGGCGCGCACCACCGCCACCTCCTGCGCCGCGACGGGCACGGCGCAGCCCACAAGGGCAAGCAAGGAGAAGATTCGCCGGATACTCATGTGCGACCGTTCCTGAACTGGCTGATTCGAGTCTACGCGCTTACGCAGTGTAAAGCTACTGGACACGGGTACAGCCGTGGGGCAGGTGCTTCTGTCCGGCGGATTCAGTCTGTGCGCGTCTGTTGGTAGAAGCGGAGGATCAAATCGGCGCGGCGCTGCACCTTGAACTTGGCGAGGATGCGCGAGACATGGAATTTCACGGTGCGCTCGGTGATGTTGAGACGCACGCCGATTTCTTTGTTGCTCAGATTCTCGAGCAGGCCGTCGAGCACCTGCTGCTCACGCGCGCTCAACCCTGCCGCGGGCATGGTGCGTCCGCTGGCGGGGCCGCGGCCCACCAGCGAATCCACAAAATTGCTGAGCAGCTTGCGCGGTACCCAGTAGTTGCCTGCCGCTGCCGCCTCTACGGCGCGCGATAGGTGCTCGCCGACGTCGGCATAGCGGATCAGCCCGCGCGCGCCCAACCGCAGCAGCGGAAATGCCGCTGCCTCGCTGAACTCGCCGGCCAGCATCACCACCGCCGATTTAGGATTGGCGCGCAGCACCGCGGCCAGCATGGCTTCCGCTGACGAGCGGTCCGACTGTCCGTCGAGCACATACACGTCGGCAGCGGGGACAGGCGTGTCCGACTCCTGCCCGCGCCAGCCGGAGGGCAGGGTCACCGCGTGCGCGTCCGCGCGCGATTTGGCGAGGGTTGTCTGCAGTTCTCCCAGGACCAGGGGATGGGCGGAGAGCAGGCAAACCGCCGGCCGTCGTTTTTCAGCCGCTCGGGTCACCAGCAACAAGCTACCTGACCCGGGCTCGCTGCACAAGGGATAAGGTTCCATTCGGTAACGGTTCGCCCGCCTTCCCAGTTTTACTGTTGCTGACGCGGCAGTTGCGCCGCCCGGTTGGATTCGCGCGCCGGAGTTGCGGCCGAGCGGCGTCCGGAGACGCGCGTCTCCAGCGTCACTGCATGTAAGCCTTCCGTCGACGAAGCCGCAAGAATCGTTTCTGACGCGGCGGAGCGCGCCAGGAACGGGAAGCGCTCCTCAGCTTCCGCATCGCGCAGCGGCTCCCAGCTCTGCCCGCGGTCATCAGAGGTGAACAGCCCGCTGTTGGTGGAGACGAGCAGCGCTTCGCCGGCACCGACGAAGCTATCGATGCGGCGGCCGGGGAGATCAGCCGGCTGCCAGCTCTCGCCGTGGTTGCGCGAGAAGAACAAGCCATTGTCCGCCGCGATGAAGAGCATGCGGTCGGCCTCATGCAGCTTGAGCTCGCCGCGCAAGTCGAGCGGAATCGACCTGCGGCTCCATGTCTTGCCGGCGTCCGCAGTGGTCAGAAGATGGCTCCGCAAGAGCACGTGGATCTCGCTGCCATTTTCTGAAACGCGCACGGAGTGCAGCTCCGCGTTCTTCTCACCTGTAGAGAGTGCAGCCCACGTGTTGCCGTGGTTGGCGGAGACGTAAAGCCCGCGCGCCGTGGCTGCATACCAGTGCGTGCTACTGAAGGCCATGTCGAGCACGCGCTCGCGGAATGGAACGGACTTCGCCGGAGCTGTCTTGGCCGGAGCGGCCTTCTTGCCCTTGGTCGGCGGCGCGGCTTTCGCCGCCGCAACCTGAATCGTGCCCGCCGCTTGCCACTTGCCTAGCTTCACGTCGTAGCGCAGCAGCCCGCCGGATTGCAGCGCGGCCCACCATTCGCCTGCCGGCGCATAGACGCTGTGCGTCAACTCAGGCCTCAGCCCGGCACCCAGCGTCCGCCAGGTGCGCCCGCCGTCTTCCGTGCTGCGGACGGCGTCGGCCGCGTTGGTCAGAACCAGCAGCATGCGCTCCGGATGCGTCGCGTCGGCTGCGAACAGGAACGTCTGCTGATGATGGAAGCCCGTGTTGGCGGAGTGATAGTTTTTGCCGCCGTCTTCACTGACCATGATGCCGCGCCGCTCGAGGCCCACCACTAGGCGGCCCGGGCGCTGTGGGTCGGTGATCAGACCAATGATGGACCAGTCGGGCCGCGTGACGCGCGTCCACGTCATCGAGTCGTCGGTGGACTTCCATAGACCCTGCGTGGTGCCTGCGTAGAACACATTCGGGCTCACAGGGTCCTGCCGGATGAAGTGCGTGCGGCGCGAGGCAAACGGAATGCCCTGGATTTTTGTCCAGCGCTCGCCGCGCTCGCTGCTGCGGTACATGCCGGAGCACGCAGTGGCAAACACGCGGTCGGGGTTGTTGCGGTCGAGCACAATGCTCATCACGTCGGAGTCGTCAATCATGCCGGCGTGGATGGGTGCCCAATTCTTGCCGGCGTCGGCAGTCTTCCACGCGAGGTGGTAGGTGCCGGCATAGATGGTGTTGGGATCGCGCGGGTCCACCGCAAGCGAATCGAAATTGAGCAAGTCGGCATGGCCGGTAGGAGAGATGCGCTCCCACTTGTGGCCGTCGTCCCGCGAGCGATAAACGCCGTCCAGCGTGGCGGCATAAAGAAGATCGTCGTCGGAGGGCGCCTGCACAATGGCGCGCACATTTTGACCTTCGAGGCCGGCGGGCTTCCACGTTTCGCCGCCGTCGGTGCTGCGCCACGCGCCGCCACGTCCGCGGCCGAGCGACCACGTGCCGGCGTAAAGAGTCTTCGAGTTGCGGCGGTCCACCATCAGGGTGAACACCACCGTGTCCGGAGTGCCCACGCGGCCGAGCTGGCGCCAGTGGCCGGCGCCGTCGCGTGAGGTGAAGATGTGGCCGTCGGAGGTGCCCAGGTAGAGCACGCGGGCGTCGCGCGGGTCGGCCACCAGCGAGCGGACGTCGCCGCCCTCCGGGCCCACCTGCGTCCACGACTGCGCTGAGGCAGCACCACTTAGAACCATCGCAAGGGCGAAAACGGCTCCAGCCTTCCATAAGCGCATGGCTTCCTCCGAGTTGAACCGGGTCTTCTCGAAGGTAGAGGAATGCGTGCGTGGAATCTGCTGACCGTGAGGTCAATCGAAGGCCAGTGGCAACTGTACGAAGGGCTCAGGGAGCGGGGACTATTCGCGAGGGGAGGGTTCTTCCGGGACGGGGGCCGGCTCGGCCTTCAGCCGGCCGGCCTGCTGCAGGGCGCGGCGCAGCACGAATTCGATCTGCGCGTTCAGGCTGCGCAGCTCGACGGCGGCCCAGCGCTGCATGGCGTCGTGGACCGCCGGGTCGAGCCGTAACAGGAATGGTTTGCGGTCCGCCAAAAAGCCCCCTTACATCTCTTCCTCTTCGATGATGTATGCGGGCAGCTTGCGATAGCCCATCAGGAGCAGCATCGTCGAAACCGCGGCCATCACCAGAGTAATAACCAGCCACCCGGCGAAGCCCGGATCAACCGAGCCTCGCTCGGTGAAGAACATCTTGTAGCTCACCAGGCCCCACATCGGCACCGTGAACAGTTGACTGAACCACGCCAGCCACAACGGCAAGTAGACTCTGCGTATCCGGCTCATGACTTCCTCCTTTCGGGCGCGGCCGCCCGGGGCTGCAAGCCTCCCGTTTCAAAGCGGCGGCTAGCGCCCTGGAAGAAACACCCAAAACAACAGTGACATAAGCATCCCCAGCAATCCCCAGAGCAACCAAGACATGTCCATGGTCGTTCTCCACTCAATGCACATGACTATTGATAGAGCGTGCCGGCGTTGACTACCGGTTGTGCGTCGCGGTCGCTGCACAGCACCACGAGAAGATTGCTCACCATGGAGGCCTTGCGCTCTTCATCGAGCGTGACCACATGCTTGGCCGCCAATAGCTCGAGCGCCATCTCCACCATACTCACCGCGCCCTCGACGATCTTCTGCCGCGCCGCGATGATGGCCGTGGCCTGCTGGCGCCGCAGCATGGCATTGGCGATCTCCGGCGCGTAAGCCAGATGGCTGATGCGTGCTTCGATTACGTCCACGCCGGCCTTGGTCAGCCGCTCCTGGATTTCGCGTTTGATCTGCTCGGCAATCTCTCCCGTGTGACTGCGCAGAGCCTTCTCGCCGTCCTCGTGCTGGTCGTAAGGATACGAGGTGGCCAGGTTGCGCAGCGCGGACTCGCTCTGCACGTGGACGAAGTGCTCGTAGTCGTCCACATGGAAGATGGCTTCGGCCGTCTCCACCACCTGCCACACCACCACGGCGGCGATTTCAACCGGATTGCCGTGCTGGTCGTTGACCTTCAGCTTGGCGGTCTCAAAGTTGCGCACGCGCAGCGACACGCGGCGCTTGTTGCACAGCGGATTCATCCACCAGAAGCCCGCCTGCTTGATCGAGCCGAGGTAGTTGCCGAACAGCAGCACCACCTGTGCCTCGTTGGGATTCACCACGATGAACCCCGTCAGCGGGAAGGCGTCAAGCGCCAGGAGAAACACACAGAGACCCACCCCCCAGGTGCTGTCCGCCCGGGCGGACATCACCAACCCGAATATGCTGCCGATCAAAACAGCCAGCAGCACAACCACCATCAGCCAACCGGAAACGGCTCGTGTTTGCTTTTCACGGACCATGTAAGGGCACCGTCCTTTCCACTCTAAGCAATCATAATGATATCATTTTGAAATGCACGTGTCAAGCGAAATCGGACATTAAGTAAGGTCCATATTATTAATGAATTGCGGAAGAATTCCGGCAGGAGCCTCCGCGTGGCAACGCCTCAAGCTCACCAGGCCACTTTCTTGTTTCAATCTGCCTGATCGTCAACTAAGCTTGCCGAAACGCGGAGGTGCGCATCACGTTCCTAGACGACCTGCGCTTTGCATTCCGCTCACTTGCCAAGTCGCGCGGCTTGTCTGCCACGCTAGTGGCCATTCTCGGTCTGGGGATCGGCGGCACGACGGCGATGTTCAGCGTGGTGTATGGGGTGTTGCTCAAGCCGCTGCCGCTGGTCGAGCCCGACCGCTTGGTGCACCTCTGGGGTTCGCTGACCGCAGTTCCCGGGGAGCAGGATCGCCTGCGATTCTGGTCGCAGGTCCCGTCGTTTGAAGCCCTCGCGGAAGTTGCCCAACGCGGCGGCGCCAATCTCGGCCTGGGGGACACTCCTCTATATGTTCCTACGGCGGCCGTTTCCGCCAGCTTCTTCGATGTCCTTCGCGAAACGCCCTACCTGGGCCGGACGTTCCGCGTGGAGGAAGAAGTTTCCGGGCGAAACCGCGTGGTTATCCTGAGTCACGGACTTTGGACGGAGACCTTTGCCGGCGACCCGCACATCGTCGGCAAAGAGGTCCGGCTCGGCGGCCATCTCCACACGGTGATCGGAGTGTTGCGGCCCGGATTCACGTTCCCCGATGAAACGCAGATGTGGATTCCCCGCACGGTGGACTCCTGGAAGACAGTTCTGGGAGGACTCGAAAAGTCGCAAGTCCGGTACCTGGGCGGCCTAGCCATCTTCGGCCGGCTGAAGCCCGGTGCGACGCTGGAAGAGGCACGGGCGGAAATGCGAGTCCTGGATGCGGAGATGAAGAGGCTCCAGCGCGCAGCGGGACGGGGCGTCGGTGACGGGAGTGCCACCGTGGTTCCGCTGCGGCAATCCATCGTCCGCTCGCAGGGACAAATCCTCTACGTGCTTCTGGCGGCGGTAAGTTTCCTGCTGCTGATTGCCTGCGCCAACGCGGCGAACCTGATCCTGGTGCGCTCGGCGGCACGACAGAAAGAGATTGTCGTCCGCGTCGCGCTGGGCGCCGGGCGCACGCGGATTCTTCGCCTGCTGCTGGCGGAAGGGCTGCTGCTGGCGCTGGCCAGCAGCGTGGCAGGGACGCTTCTGGCGCTGTGGCTCGTGAACCTCATCCGCGTGTTCGGGCCGGCCGGTGTGCCCCGCTTGAGTGAATTGCAAATCGATTCGGCGGTTCTGGCATTTTCTCTTGCGGTCGCACTGCTGATCGGCGTGTTGTTGACTCTGGCCCCGGCCGTGCAGGTCTCGGCGCTGCGGTTGACTACTGCACTCCAGCAGGAAGCAGGACGTTCGGTCGGCCGCCTGGGCAAGCAGGCGCGCAAGGCGCTGGTGGTGGCAGAGGTTGCCTTGTCGGTTGTGCTGCTGGCAGGGGCGGGGCTGATGATGCAGACGCTGCATCGGTTGATGAGCACAGATGCCGGATTCAATCCGCAGTCCGTGATCACCATGCACCTTTCGCTGCCGGCGGCCAAATACGTGCCGCGTGCTGCGCAAGCTTCCCCACCGGCCCGATCCAGTGGCGCCGATCAGGTTCCCGTGGAGCGAGCCCATCGGCAAATCCTGGCGGCGATTGCCGAGTTGCCGGGTGTGCTCTCTGCTGGCGCCATCCAGGGCCTGCCGCTGGCAGACGAAGGTGGTTGGCTCTGGATTCATCCGCCGGAGGTTCCCCACGGGCCTATCGCCCGAGCCAATTCTGTTGATGGCGATTATTTCCGCGCTATGCGGATTCCGCTGCTGAGGGGAAGATATTTTGATCCGGCTGATTTCGACCGTCCCGACGAAACCATCATCATCAGCCGCAGCCTGGCCGAACGCTTCTGGGCCAAAGGCAGCCCCATCGGCGAGAAGTTGCGGGTCGCCTTCCATGCAGAGAAGAAGCCGCGGGTTGTCATCGGCGTGGTGGAAAATGCGGTCACCAGCGGTCTCAGCGACGATTTCAACTGGACCCACCAGTTCTATCTCCCGTCAGAGAAGATGAGCGAGTTTGCGCTGGTGGTGCGGGGCCAAGGACGCGCGGTGGACCTGGGCAAGGCCGTGCGCGCGACAGTAGCCGCGTTCGATAGAGACGTGTCGGTTTCGCGCGTCCAGACCATGTCCGAGGTGGTTCAGAAGTCCGTGGGGCCGCAGCGCTTCCGCAGCCAGTTATTTGGCGCGTTTGCCGCAGGAGCTTTGCTGCTTGCTCTTGTGGGGCTGGCTTCGGTGATGGCGTATTCAGTGGCCACGCGCACGCATGAGATGGGGGTGCGGT
>Ga0137796_10001859_pt1 | contig 11687 bp, 11 predicted proteins | sample OV2TP3_FD_97704 | JGI IMG/M metagenome (GOLD analysis project Ga0137796, IMG submission 97704)
CAATGTAGGCCCAAGTCATAGCCGAGTTGGAGCGGCCATCGTGAAATTCCTTTCTCAAATTGTAGCAACTTCGGCTGTGAGCGGCAACCTCTGCAGGATGCGTGCACGTCCTCGATGTGTATCGGGGGCGTGACCAGTTCGAGGGGACTCTGAGGATGTTGTCTTGGTGCCCCGGGAGGGGATCGAACCTCCAGCCGTCGGCTTAGAACGCCGCCGCTCTATCCAGTTGAGCTACCGGGGCTCGTTGACACCGTAGCATAGCGGTCCAGGAACACGGAGTCAATGCTTCCGAGCAACATCGGGAGCGTTGGTGATTCATTGGTCCCATCGTGTAGTGCGCAGAGGAATTGGTGCTCCGCGAGTTCCATGACGACCGAACCGCATCATGTGGGGGCGTCAATGAGAACGATGCCATCCTTGAATTGTGAGCGGAGAGCACTTTGAATCGCAGTGCGGGAGACGTTTTCCCCCAGCGAGTAGCCAATATGGATGATAAGGATCACCTTTTTCCCCGGCGGTACCTGAAGGGGGCGCTCTCGACGGTAGGACTCCGAAATTTCTTGGTTGAGATTATGGCTGGCATACAGCCGTGTCGGCTCGTCGCTGAAGCCATGGACGTAATGCTCAAATCCACGAACGACCACCACCACACGATTTGCCGGATGCCGTGCAATGCGATCCTCCAAGCCCTCCACCGCATTGTGGATTCCAGCGTCGTGTCGTACATCGATTTCCGGAAGAGGCTGGCCGCTTGCCGCTCCGCCAACATGCTCCGTGAGATACTGCACGATCGCGGGGAGCTGATCGTCAGGACATGCGACGTAAAACTGCAGGAAAGGTCCCGCTTCCCCTTTCAGTATTGATTCCCATTTCCGTCGTACTGCTTCGAGTGGTGTACCGAGGAGCGTATCCCGTATCCCACCGATATCCGGAACGCCACGTTCTGGAGAAGGAGAAGCTTGATCAGGGTTCTTCATACGCGCACTATCTTGCGTCGTCGTTCCCCGCCTGCCATCGCCCGTGCCCCCAGTACGATTCGAACGTACATCTCACGGCTTAGAAGTCCGGTGCTCTTCCATTGAGCTATGGGGGCTCGGGCCATGGCGGGCAGGTATCCGTTGTCCACCCAAGGCGGATCCGCCTCTGGCGGAAGCTACCGAGGCCTGACATCAACGTACCATAGCGGTGATTGTGCGTAGCGTCAACGGTGTTTTCGGCGATGGAATCGTTTGTGCGCTTCGCGGAGGTGCTGCTCGGTCACGTGCGTGTAGATTTGTGTCGTCGTGATAGAGGCGTGGCCGAGCATCGCCTGCACCTCGCGGAGCTGTGCGCCGCCGCGCAGGAGATCGGTCGCGAAGGAGTGCCGGAGCGTGTGCGGGTGCACCGGTTTCATGATTCCCGCCGCACGCGCGTACCGCTGGACGAGGCGTTCGACGGATCGGGCGGTGAGGGGTTGATCGTCACCCCGTTCGTCATTTCGAGCAAAGCGAGAAATCTCACTCATCGCACGCTTGCCTCGCGTGAGATCCCTCGGCTTCGCTCGGGATGACACAAGAGCGGCCGCTCGATCGTGCCGTACGAATAGGAATGGGCTCATGTCGGCACGAGCATCGAGGTACCGCCGCAGTGACTGCTTCGCTTCCGGAGATAGGAACACAACGCGTACCTTCCCACCCTTGCCCCGCACCGCGAACTCGTCTCGCTCGAGGTTCACGTCGTCGCGTTGGAGCGAGACGAGTTCCCCAACGCGCATGCCGGTGGAGAAGAGGACCTCGAGGATGGCCTTGTCGCGGAGGTGAATGATGAATAATGAATCATGAATGATGGCCTTCGATTTCGATTTCCCTTGATTCTTCATTCTCGATTCTTTATTCTGCGCCAACGGCGCATCGAGTAGCCGCTCGACCTCCTCCGGCTCGAGGAATTCGACCTGGCGGTCTTCTGTTTTAGGGAGCTCGATTTTTTCCGCGGCGAGGGACGGGATGTCCCGTTTCGTGAGGTATTTCAGGAATGCGCGGATCACGACGAGGTGGAGCGCCTGCGTGCCCTTCGTGAGCGTTTCGCCCTTCCGGCCCGGCCGCCGATGGAGCCAGAGACGGAATTGTCGGATGAGCTCGAGGGTGAGTTGATCGGTCGTGCGGACACATTTCGTTTCCGCGAACGTCGCGAACCGTTCGAGCACGAACGCGTACATCCGGACGGTCGCCGGCGACCGCCCGCGCTCGACCTCACAGTATTCGAGAAACTGCCGGATAGCATTCGGGAGCTGCATAGGCGTTCAGCGGCTGGCGGTCGCCGTGGCTCGTGGAGCGCGCGAGGGAAGAAGGGCTTTGCCCGACCCTCGCGTACGGAACGAGCCGGGGGTCGCACAGGGGGCGAAGCCCCTTGTGACAAGCAACAACCGTCCCCGCTCGACTCCGCAGTATTCGAGGAATTGACGAATGGCGCCCGTGAGCTGCATAGGGTCGTATAAGTATACTCCGTTGCACACCTACTTGCTCGTAGAACGGCACCATGCTACGGTCGTTCCATCATCCATCATTCACGTCGCGGCTCCTTGGCTGTCCGTGAGTCCAGCGGCAGCTCAGCAGCGCGCCCCGTATATGCTCGATAAAGCGGCGAAGGATAAGATCATCAAGAAGTTCCAGACGCATGACGGAGACACGGGGTCCCCGCAGGTGCAGGTCGCGATCCTCACGGAAGAAATCCGGGAGCTCGTCGAGCACCTGAAGACGCACAAGAAGGATTTCTCGTCGCGGCGCGGATTGCTCAAGAAGGTGAGCGAGCGACGCCGACTCTTGAAGTACCTCGAGCGTGAGAACGTCGAGGCGTACATCGAGCTCGCGAAGCGGCTGAAGATCAAGATCAAGGTCACCGAAAAGCCGGCCGATGAAGTCGGGAACGTGCAACCGGTCGCAAAAGCAGCAGCGAGTACACCAGCATGATCAAGCACGCCGAACAACGGGTCGCGGTCTTCATTGACGCACAGAACCTCTACCACTCCGGCCAGCACATGTTCGGGGGCAACCCGAACTTCGCGGAGATCCTCAAGGAGGTCGTCGCCGGTCGCCGGCTCGTCCGCGCGATCGCGTACGTCATCCGCGGGAAATCCGGCACCGAGCAGCCGTTCTTTGAAGCGCTCCAGAAGCTCGGTATCGCGACGAAGGAGAAGGATCTCCAGGAGTTCGCATCCGGCGCGAAGAAGGCGGACTGGGACGTCGGACTCGCGGTCGACGCGATCCGCATCAGCGCGCTCGTGGATGTCGTCGTCGTCTGTTCCGGCGACGGCGACTTCATCCCGCTCGTCGAGTACCTCCAGCACCAGGGGCGCCTCGTCGAGGTCGCGGCGTTCCGTCCGACGACATCCGGGAAGCTCCAGAACCTCGTTGACGACTTCACCGACCTCGCCGCGGATCCGAAGCGCTTCATCATCCGCGCGCGTCGTCGCGGGCGGAGAGACGGGGGATCGGGAGCGAATACCTCGGAGTAATTCATCATTCACTGCTGACCGCGGGACAGAGAGTTCTCCTCGGATCGTGAGGAGCATTCGTGTCCAGCGGCCAGCCTTCCATCGGTATGGCCGAATCATCTTCGGTTTCGCCGCGCCACTTTGAGATCGAGTGGGGCGGCCGCACGTTAGCGATCGACATCGGGAAATTCGCCGGTCAGGCGAATGGCGCGTGCACGGTGCGCTACGGCGACACCGTCGTGCTCGCAACCGTCGTGCTCTCCGCAAACTCGCGCGAGGGCATTGATTTCTTTCCGCTCATGGTGGACTTCGAGGAGCGGCTGTACGCCGCGGGGAAGATCAAGGGCTCGCGGTTCATCAAGCGCGAGGGACGACCATCCGACGAGGCGATTCTCTCTGGGCGGCTCATTGACCGCGCGATTCGTCCGTTCTTCCCGGAGGGTATTCGGAACGACGTGCAGGTCGTCATCACGACGCTCTCGTGGGATGGCGAGAATGATTCTGACATCCTCGGCATCATCGGTGCATCGGTCGTGCTTTCCATTTCCGACATCCCGTGGAATGGGTTGATCGCAGGTATACGCATCGGGCGCATCGCGTCGGAGGACGACACACGGCACGAATGGGCGATCAACCCCACGTACGCTGCACGCGAGAAATCGCTCCTCGATCTCATCGTCGCAGGAACGCACGAGCGCGCGATCATGATCGAGGCGGGAGCGAAAGAGGTGCCAGAGGATGATTTTCGAGACGCGATCGCATTTGCCATGAAGCACCTCCGGCCGATCGTTGCGCTCATCGCACAGATTCGGGAGCAGGTCGGGAAGCCGAAGTGGACCCCCCCGACCGCAGCGTCGGGGCTCACCGAGGATGACGTCAAGATCGAGCAGCGTGCGCGTGAATTCCTCACGACCCGCATCCGCGAGGCGCTCCGGCAAGGCGTGCGCGAGACGAAACGCGAGCGGAGTGAGTTCGTCGCGAAGCTCAAGGTGGAGCTCGAGGCGTTCCTGACGAGCGCGCAGGTCGGGAAGGACAAACGCAAGCGCTGCTTCGACCTCGTGAAGCCGCTCGTCGAGGAGGGTGTCGTCACGCTTATCCTCGATGAGGGGAAGCGCGTGGACGGCCGTGCGCTCGATGAGATCCGACCGCTCGGCGCCGAGGTTGCGTTGCTGCCGCGCTGCCACGGGAGTGGGTACTTCACGCGCGGGGATACGCGGATCCTCTCGGCCGTCACGCTCGGCGCTCCGTCGAAGGAGCAGGTCATCGATACGATGGAGTTTGACGTGAAGAAGCGGTACATGCACCACTACAATTTCCCGGCGTACTCCGTTGGGGAGGCGGGGCCGAATCGCGGCCCTGGTCGCCGAGAGATCGGTCATGGCGCGCTCGCGGAGCGCGCACTGGAGCCGGTGCTCCCCGCGAAGGAGCAATTCCCGTACGCCATGCGCGTGGTGTCGGAGACGCTCTCGTCGAACGGGTCGTCCTCCATGGCCTCGACCTGCGCCTCATCGCTCGCGCTCATGGATGCAGGCGTCCCGATCACGGCATCGGTTGGCGGGGTCGCGATGGGGCTTGCATCGGACGCGAATGGGCGATGGAAGGTCCTCACCGACCTCCAGGATCTCGAGGATGGCAAGGGTGGGATGGACTTCAAGATTGCGGGGACGAAAGCCGGCATCACCGCAGTGCAGATGGACACGAAGACCGCTGGGCTCACGGCGGACATGATCGCGGCGACGCTCACCCAGGCACACGAGGGACGCCTTGAGGTCCTGCGCGTCATGGAACAGACGATTGCGGCGCCGCGTCCGGAGCTCTCGCCGTACGCACCGCGCGTGCAGACGCTCCAGATCAAACCCGATCGCATCCGCGACGTCATCGGTCCGGGCGGGAAGATCATCAACGAGATCATCGACAAGACCGGCGCGGAGATCGATATCGAGCAGTCCGGCCTCATCTTCATCACGTCGGTCACGAAGGAGGGCATGGATCGCGCGATTGACTGGATCAAGCAGCTCACGCGCGAGGTGGTGGCCGGCGAGATCTTCCGCGGGAAGGTGACGCGGCTCCTCGACTTCGGCGCGTTCGTTGAAATCCTTCCGAAGCAGGAGGGGCTCGTGCACATCTCCGAGCTCGCGCCGTACCGGGTGAACGAGGTGACCGACATCGTGAAGATCGGCGACGAGGTGCCGGTCATGGTGAAAGAGATCGACGACCTCGGGCGCATCAACTTGTCCTTGAAGGCGGCGGTCGCTGCGGGAGAGGCGTTCGAGTATCCTCCCGCGCCGCCAGACGGTGGTGGGTTCGCGGAGCGAGGAACGCGAGGCCATGGTCACGGCCCGAGCGGGTTCCGTGGAGGCCCGCCACACGGCGGTCCGCGTGGGCACGGTGGCCCCGGCGGCCCGCGGCGTGGTCCCCCGCGGCGGTACTAGGCGGACATCATCGTGACGGCGAAGAAGGTACCAGGTACCCTCTCGGTAAGGTACCTGGTACCTTTTTGTATGCGTTTTCGGGTCATCGGGGTTACCACCATTACCGTTGTTGCGTACATCGCCGCAGCGTTCTTGTGGCGGCAGGTGTTCCCGTTCCGCGATGGGATCGCGGAATTCCTGCCGGAGCAGACCATTGCGTACGCGCACGTCAACCTCACGCCAGCGATGCGGAGGGATCTCCTTCGGTGGGGAAATTCTTTTATCTTTTCTCCCCCTCCAAGTAGTAGGAGGGGGAGCGGGAGGGGGTGGACGATGGATGACACGCTGATGACCGCTATCCGATCGCCGGACGTCCAAGAATTGGCGTTCGTATCGTTCCAGCCGGAGCAGCATGAGCCAACCGTTGCGGTCATCATCGGTCAACGGGCGTCCGAACGACCGGATGTCGTGCCAACCGAGACGTTCGATGTCGGAGGGCAGGAGATTCGTATCCTCGTGGTCCGAGTTCGTGGCGAGATTGTTACGTCCAGCTCCTCCCGAGGACGAGGAGGGTCTGTGCTCGCAATGGCGGAGGCGGGGCATCGGCCCTGGAGCCAACCGATCCAAGCGTTCTTGCGCCCGCAGCTTCTTCCCATCCCCGCGCTTGACGCCGCGCGGCACCTCCTCCCGGAGGTGTTGACTGCCGCAGGGACGACCGGTCGTCGTGGATTCATCCTCCGGAGCGACGGCCGGATCCCGCTCGTCCTGCGCACCGTACGCACGCCACTCCTCGTCGGGGCGCAACCGGGGAGACTCCAGGTCATCGGACTCCCAATCCGTGCGATTGCGGCACAGCTCGACCTCCCGTTCCATGCGGAGCTCCGTGCGGCGATCGAGCCATCGCTCCCCGACCTCGTAGATCTCCTCCTCGCTGGTGGCCGCATTGCGATTCGCATGGGTGAGCCAGCCGTCTCACCGCCCGATGTCACCATCCGTTCGCTCGCCGCGCGCATCTGGCCGTCCGCGCGGACCCGCCGCCTCGACGGGCTCCCGGCTACCGTGCAGGTGGCCGACCCCAGCGAGTTCGAGGTCATACCAACCGGCGAGAACCGCTGGGTCCTCCGGCAACGGGGTACCGACAGCGCGGTCGTCACCGTAGAACGACGTGATGGGCAGATTCTCCTCTCGACGGACGCGTCGCTCCTCAACGAGCTCGGCGACTCGCCGGAGCACGACGTGGCTCTCCCTGGGCGGTGTCGGTTCGGTGATGGTGCCGTATTCGCCGTTTGGTTACCCTATCCACACCTCATCGTTTCTGTTGGCCTGGATCAGGCGTGGTCGGAGTTCGCCGTTTGTGGACGATCATTGTAGAGCAGAGACGTATTGGCTCAACCGAGTCTCTTTCCAGTGGGGACAACTTGTTCATGATCATTGCAGTCAAAAACGAGAGAACGCTTCCATCGTCGCGGCAATGAACAACGTCGGTGTTCTTCGTTTCGGCAGCGGCGCTCGGTTGTGCGATTTTCGCATCGCTTCGATGCCGTGTCCCCTGCTTGACGTCATGTGGTCCCGTGCTATACTTCACGTCTGACGGATGGGAACGAGAACGAGGGACCTCCGGTTGGTCTCATCGGGCCGGCGTCCAGTGCCGATCCGTTTTGGCGTCTCCGGCTCGTGTGATTCCGGTGATGACGAACGGAGTTCCCTCCCCCTCTCCTATTCCATTGGTCTCGTCGCTGACCGAGGCCGGACCGCTTTTGCAAACCAAAAGCAAAAAGGGTGCAGTCCCTCGCTGATGAAGCTTGTGGCCACCCGGAGAATGGAAGGGGGGGATTGGCGCGGGTCAGCGCGCGCTCGGGTCCACGGTGGGACTTCTCTGCCCTGCGCAAGCGGGTCGGGGACCAGCCAGGGACCTCATGGGGAGGCGTGGGACGTGCAGCAACCATTACCGCCATCAAAACGGCGGAGCACGACTCACGCCTCTTTCCTTTTGCAGGGCACTGGACAGGTAATTCTTGTCGGGGTATGCTGGGCCCTACGGGGACCTATGGCGACATCCACCTCACCACTCACACAGGAGCGCCTCCGATCCATCGAGCAGAAGCTCCGAGAGCGGAAAACGCAGCTCGAGGTCGAGCTCAAGGCGTTCGCGTCGCGTAACCCGCATGCGTCCGGCGACTGGCAGGCGCGGTACGCGGATGTCGGACGGAGCGAGGATGAGAACGCCGCGGAGGTGACGATCTACTCCGATAACCTCTCGCTCGAGCGGACGCTCGAGAAGGAGCTCCGTGACGTCACGAACGCGCTCTCGCGTATCGAGGGCGGGACGTACGGCACCTGTCGGTACTGCAGCAAGCCGATTGATGAAAAACGCCTGCTCGCGCGACCGACGTCGAGCGCGTGCATCGCGTGCAAAGTCGAGCGGAAGGCGAACGCGGTCTAGGTATCTCGAAACGATGCGCAGCGCATTCCTCCTCATCCCATTCGCGATTGATGTCGCGTTGAAGATCGTTGCGCGGATGAACCCCAATGCCCTCGGGCGTTTTTCATTCCCGACGCGCTTCGGCACGATCGGCCTCGCACCGTCCGTGAATGACGTCCTCGCGTTCTCGCTGCCAGTGCCGAACGCGTGGATCTGGCCAGTGGGATGGGCCATCGTCGCAGTGCTCCTGTGGGAGCTGCGGCGAAACTCGAAACTCGAAACTCGAAACTCGAAACAATTTCCAAAAATCAAATTTTCAAAATTTGAACTTTCGGGTTTGTTTCGGATTTCGGATTTCTCCGCCAGAGGCGGATCCGCCTTTGGAGGAGGATTTCGGGTTTTCGATCGCCGCGTAGCGATCGTGGCGATCGTGCTCGGCGCGCTCTCGAACCTCACCGACCGCACGTTCCTCGGCGGCGTGACCGACTACCTCTCATTCACGAACCTCTTTCCGGCCTTCAACGTCGCGGACCTATTGATCCTCGGTGGGATCGTCGGATGGTTGCGGAGCACGCGCACGAGATGAGGCGCACGGTTCGCTCTCGTCACGTTGAGACCCCCTCCGATGTTTGTCGGAGAGGGTCTTGTGCGTGTGGCCGTGCGTCGTGATCACGTGCGGGCGGCGCGGCAGAGCTCCCGGAGCTCGCGGCGACGTGTGGCGCGTCTGGCTGGCGGCGTTGCGTTGAGGACGCGGGCGATGAACTCGCGTTCGAACGCCCCGCGGCCGCGCGCCCAGATCGCGGCGATCTGGGCGACGCTGAAGCGGTGGCGGCGCTTGATCCGGTCGCGCTCGCGTTCGAACGAGTCGCGTCCATTGTGACGCGCTTCGAAGAGGCGCAGACGCAGCGCGTCGTGTGCCGAGATGGCTGGCGTCTCGTTCCGATGGTTCGGCATGGGTCCTCCTGGGAAGGTTCGATCCGTTTCCCTTGTACCGCGCCCCCGCAGCGCCGTCAAGCCCTCCCATGGCCGTTGCCGTTCCAGGCCTTCCACCACTCGAGGATTTGATCGCGGGAGACACCGTAGAGTTCAGCCAAGCCGTTGCGTGCCCCCACGCGGTCATCGTGCGGCGTCCGCGCGATCACCCGGCCGACGAAGTCCGGACGGAACTTCCCTTGGCAGCGCGCCCACCATGCGTTCACCTGGTGGCCGCTCGCGTGGTGCTCCGCGGCGATCCGGTCGCGCTCGCGTTCGAACTGTGCACGGCCGCGCTTCATCGCAGCGAGCATCCGCATGCGGAGGCGATCGACTTCCTCGATCGTCAATCGCCGATCGGATTCCGGCATCATGCTGTCGAGGCGCCGACGGATTTCGTCGAGCGTCTCCGGCTCCGACGCGCGCTCGCCGCGGCCGCCTCGGAGGAAGTCGTCGAGCTTCGCCTCGGTGACGCCGAGGCGAGTATGCATCGCCTCGACCGTTGCAGCGGTTCGCTGCGACTGCGTGAAGAGCGTGCGGAGCGCACCGGCGATCTCCGGCGCGAGCCCGCGGAGCCACGCGTCGACTTCCGGTGGGAGCGCCGGAGGCGCTCTGACAGGGTCCTTCTGCATGCGTTCACCTCCTACGATTGTGTGCAAAGGAGCGAGGCGATCGTAGCGGGGGCGTTGGTCGCCGTCAAGGGCCTCCCGTCAATGGCCTTCCGCCGCTTGACGCCGCTACGACCGCGTGCTAGAGTCCAGACGGTTGACGCACCTTCACCACACACCACGGAGGTCCCATGCCACAGGTGAACCGGGACGCCATCCGCGCGTTCCTCCGAGAGAGCGGCACGCCGGACGATATCGCCGATGACGCGATGCGAGCCGCCGAAGAACTCTTTGCGGTCCTCGACACTAGTCGTCGGTCGCCCGATGATCCGGTCGACCCCTCACGCCTTGCGGCGGTGGTCAGCAGCGTGACCGGCCGACCCGTTGAACGCTCCATGTGCCTCAGTAGGAGGTACCTGATTTCGAAGGAACCGTGGATGACCCCGGAGGCGTACGAGCGACACCGCGAGATCGAGCTCCGAAATGCTGGAGCCGTGATTCTCGAGGAAAGCGTGAGTCCGACGTTTCGGGAAGCGCTCGAGAGCGCCCAGAGCGAACCACTCGAGCGGGCACTCCGAGCGGTGGCGCGGGAGCGAGACCTCGCCCTCCGATGGGGCACGATCGACTTCGACGCACAGGAGCGGGCTGCGGCCCTCGCCGTCCCCCAGGGTTTTTCCTGGCGGAGCATCTGCCTCGAAAAACTCAAGGCGCGTATGGCGCTCACCGATGTTCTGTCATCCGTGATGGATGAGGACGATGGGATGCACGTGCGCATCGCTCTCGAGCACCTCTTCGCCTACGCGATCGCTGGCAACCGCGAGCGCGTGGAGCTCTTCGCATCGCTCGTCCCGCACCTCACGCCGTACCGCAGCACCTTCATCCCGATCGGCTGGAAAAAGCACGAACCGACGACGCTGCTCGTCAACGTCGCGTGATCTGCGTGGTATACGATCGAACGCCCCGACATGCTCGGGGCGTTCTTCACATATCCCGTTTCTCCCCCGCCGCCTTCTTGACGGCGGAGGCGCCCCCTGCTACCGTCCACCCGAGACCTTTCCCAACCGAACATGACACGGTTGGCACACACTACGAAGGAGCCCCCATGGGAACATCGTTCGAACCGGTTCGGGCGCTCCTCCGGGAGTGCCTCGGGTACCCCGGGCAGAGCTACGAGACCATCCGTCGCGTCGTCGGTGCGAGTGCGGGTTCCTTGATCAGGAACTGGCTCGAAGGCAAGACGACGCCGAAGTGCCAGCGTGACTGGCCGGTGATCGAGCGGAAGCTCACGGAGCATCGCACCGAGCTCGATCGGCGCGGGACGAACCCCGAGATCTGCGACGAGCGCTGGGCTGCGCACTTCCGTTCGTACTGCGATCGGGAACACGTGACACCCGAGGCCTTCGCGAAGCGCGTCGGCGCGCCCGAGTGGCACGGGCACCGTTGGCACCGCTGGGGCGAAGTTCCGTTCGACCACGTCCGAGAGGTGGTCGTGCGGCGGACCGGATACGACTTCGACGCGCTGCGGTTCCAGCGCGGGCACGAGGCGGCGGGGCAGCATTTCGGACGCCAGCTCCCCGCACCACTCGACGCTGCAGTGGATGCCGCGGCGCTCCGCCAGGCAATTCTCGAGATCCAGCGTCGGAGCGGCTTGACGAGGGAGGCGCTGGCGAAGCGGACGGGCCTCCGGAAGTCCCAGCTCGACGGTCTCGCGCGGTTGCCGGAGACGCGGCAGAAGCTGTACAACGCGGCATCGATCGCTGGGGTGATCGTCGGGCTCGCGCGGTACATCATCGCACACCACGATC
>Ga0137796_10001860_pt1 | contig 11680 bp, 10 predicted proteins | sample OV2TP3_FD_97704 | JGI IMG/M metagenome (GOLD analysis project Ga0137796, IMG submission 97704)
GAGACGGGCGAGCTCGCCGCCGCCGAGGATGTCGGCCGCCGGGCCGTCGACATCAACCCGGACGACCCGTGGGCGGTGCACGCCGTCGCCCACGTGATGGAAACCGCCGACCGCCACGCCGAGGGCATCGCCTGGATCAAGGGTCTCGAACCCCATTGGTCGAAGGCCAACAACTTCCGCTATCACCTCGTCTGGCACTGGGCGCTGCTGCATCTCGACCGTGGCGAGGCGGACGCGGCGCTCAGGCTCTACGACGACTCGCTGTGGGACCCGCAGTCGGACGAATATCTCGACCTCTGCAACGACGCCTCGTTGCTGCTCAGGCTGGAAATGCTGGGCGCCGATGTCGGGGCCCGCTGGCGGCCGCTTGCCGACAAGGTGGCCGAGCGCACCGACGAGCATATCCTCGCCTTCATCGACTGCCATTTCGTCGCCGCCCTGGCTGCCGACGGGCGGCTGAAGGCGGCGCGGGAGCTGGTGGCCGGGATGCGGGCCAAGGGCGGCGCGTTCGCCGTTGGGGCCGCCGTCGGCGACGCGCTGCTCGCCTATCGCGAGAACGACCACCGCCGCGCGGCGACGCTCCTTGAGGACGCGCGCCCGGACATCGTGCGCATGGGCGGCAGCCACGCGCAACGCGACCTGTTCGAGCTGGTGCTGCTCGACGCCACCCTGAAATCCGGCGACCGCGAGCGCGCCAAGACGCTACTCGCCGCGCGCACGGCCGCGAAACCGAAAGACCCGTGGTCGTGGCGGACCTACGCCGGCGTTTTGAAGGGCCTGGGCGAGCCGGCCGCCGACGCCGAGGCGCGGGCCACGGCGCTGACCAACTAGCGGCAGAATTACCGTGAGCCAGTGGCGCCGCGTCGGACGGTTGCCTACACGGACAATTCGTTTATAATCGAACTATGATCGCCAACGTGGACATAGCCGAAATCGCCGCCCTGATCGGCGATCCGGCGCGGGCTAACATGCTGTCAGCGCTAATGGGCGGACAGGCGCTGACGGCGACGGAGCTTGCCTACGAAGCGCGGGTGACACCTCAGACCGCGAGCGCGCATCTCGCCAAGCTGACACGGGCGCGCCTCCTTGCCGTCGAGCGACAAGGGCGGAATCGATATTATCGGCTCGCCGGGCCGGCGGTCGCAAACGCGCTTGAATCTCTGACGATCCTTGCCGGCGATGCACCGCCCCGTCGACGTCCACCGGGGCCTAAGGATGCCGCCATGCGGGCCGCCCGCATTTGCTACGACCACTTGGCCGGAGGTCTTGGCGTTGCAGTGACGGATGCCCTGGTGTGCCGCGGTTTCCTGACCGAGCGGGGTGACGAATTCGTGGTCACGCCCGAGGGACGGGAATGGCTCGAGAAATTCGAGATCGATGTCAAAGCTCTGCGCCGCATGCGGCGCGTTTTCGCCCGCCGCTGCCTGGATTGGAGCGAACGCCGGCCGCACCTAGCCGGCGCTCTCGGCGCGGCGATGGCCGACCAGTTGTTCGACCGCGACTGGGTGGTACGGATTCGCGACTCCCGTGGTCTCACGGTTACCGGGGCCGGTCGTCGCGGCCTGCGTCGGATCCTCGGAATCGACCTTTCGTGCGGCTGACGCCCCATGCGCCAATCACGCCAGAAACAGAAACGACACTTCGTTATTGAACGAAGTGTATCCGCATGACGAGACGATGTTGGCCTGGCAAATTGCTTGCCATGGATAGCCCATCATCGCGAAAGGACGAAATCATGGCGTCGCTTCAATCCACGGCGTGCGTTTCCGTCGTTCCCTTGGAGCCTGCTTTATTACCCATACGGCCGTTGCGGGCGGTGCTCGCCGTACTCCACGTGTGGATGGAGAGAAGTCGCCAACGCCGGGCGCTTGCCGACCTAGAGGATCACCACTTGAAGGACATCGGAAAAACGCGTGAACAGGCGCTGGCCGAAGCGGATAAACCGTTTTGGCGAGCGTGACCGATCAGTGCCGCCCGCGCTCCGTCACCCGCACTGCGCCCGGTGGCGGAGCAGGTGGTCGGCGAGCACGCATGCGATCATCGCCTCGCCGATGGGCACGGCGCGGATGCCGACGCATGGGTCGTGGCGGCCCTTGGTGACGATCTCGGTATCCTTGCCGTTGATGTCGACGGTGCGCCGGGGCGTCAGAATCGAGCTGGTCGGCTTGACGGCGAAGCGCACGACAACGTCCTGGCCGGTCGAGATGCCGCCGAGCATGCCGCCGGCGTTGTTGGAGAGGAACGTCACCTCGCCGCCCTTCATCCGCATCTCGTCGGCGTTCTCCTCGCCGGTGAACGTGGCGACCCGCATGCCGGCGCCGATCTCGACGCCCTTCACCGCGTTGATGCCCATCATTGCCGCCGCCAGATCGGCGTCGAGCTTGCCGTAGATCGGCGCGCCGAGCCCGGCCGGCACGCCGGAGGCGACGATCTCGATAACCGCTCCGAGCGAAGAACCCTTCTTGCGCACGCCGTCCAGGAGCTTCTCGAATTTGCTGACGGCTTTCGCGTCGGGGCTGAAGAACGGATTACGGTCGACCTCGGCCCAGTCCCAATTGCCGCGGTCGACGAGAACGTCGCCTATTTGTATCAGCGCGCCGCGGATGACGACGCTCTTGCCCAGGACCTTGCGCGCGATCGCCCCGGCGGCGACCCGCATCGCCGTTTCGCGCGCCGACGAGCGGCCGCCGCCGCGGTGGTCGTGGCGGCCGTACTTGACGTGATAGGTGTAGTCGGCGTGGCCGGGCCGGAATTTGTCCTTGATGGTCTCGTAGTCCTTGGAGCGCGCGTCCTCGTTTTCGACCAGAAGCCCGATGGGGGTGCCGAGAGTGACCCCCTCGAACACACCTGAGAGAATCCGCACCGTGTCGGATTCCTTTCGCTGGCTCGTGTGGCGGCTCTGCCCCGGACGGCGCTTGTCCATGAAGACCTGGATGTCGGCTTCGCAAAGTGGGATGCCGGGCGGCGTGCCATCGACGACGCAGCCGATGGCAGGCCCGTGGCTTTCGCCGAAGGTAGTGAAACGGAACAGGTGGCCGAAGGTGTTGGCGCTCATGGCGGGCCTTTATAGCCCCGGCCGGCCGGTAACGCTAGACGACGGAGATATCCGGGGCGTCGACGGCCTTCATGCCGACGATGTTGTAGCCGCAATCGACATGGTGGATTTCGCCGGTGACGCCGCCGGACAGGTCGCTGAGCAGGTACATTCCGGCGCCGCCGATGTCGTCGAGGGTGACGTTGCGGCGCAGCGGCGAGTTGTACTCGTTCCATTTCAGGATGTAGCGGAAATCGCCGATCCCGGCGGCCGCCAGGGTCTTCATCGGCCCGGCCGAGATGGCGTTGACGCGGATCTTGTCCTTGCCCAGGTCCTCGGCCAGGTAGCGCACGCTCGCTTCCAGCGCTGCCTTGGCGACGCCCATGACGTTGTAGTGCGGCATCACACGCTCGGCGCCGAAGTACGTCAGCGTCAGCAGGCTGCCGCCGCCCGTCATCAGTGCTCGCGCGCGGCGGCAGATGGCGGTGAACGAATAGCACGAGATGTTCATCGTCTGGGCGAAGTTCTCGGGCGTGGTGTCGATGTACTGCCCCTTCAGCTCCCCCTTGTCGGAGAAGGCGATGGCGTGGACGACGAAGTCGAGCCGCCCCCAGCGCTGCCCGACGGCCGCGAACACCGCGTCCATGGAGGCCGCGTCGGTGACGTCGCAGGGCACGACGAAGTCGCAGCCGACCGACCCGGCGAGCGGCTCGACGCGTTTCTTCAGCGCGTCGCCTTGGAAGGTAAAGGCAAGCTCGGCGCCCTGAGCATGGACGGCCCGGGAAATCCCCCAGGCCAGCGAGCGCTCGTTGGCGACCCCCATGATCAGGCCTCGCTTGCCTGCCATCAGTGGCCCGGGGTCGGTCATACTTCCCTCACGTCGTTGTTCGGTTGTCACGGCCGGCCCGGGGGCCGCTGGTTTGACCCAAGAATGTACACAATAGCCGGGCAAAAACAAAAGCCGGCGTGATCACGATTGATTGCCCTTTGTATCGCTGGAACCGCCCCGACATCTGGCCCAAGCCGCTGACGCCGGTTTGCCCTATAGTATGCGCAAGTAGTATGCGCAAGCGGTCGCAACCGGACCGCCGGGAAGGAGCCCATGGTCTCCAATATCGACACCAACCGGATCGGGGAACGGCTGCGACGGATCGGCGGATTCTGCCGCTACGTGTGGTGGCGGTTCCAGTCCGAGCGCTGCCTCCGGATGGCGGCGTCGCTGAGCTACACGTCGCTGCTGGCGATCGTGCCGTTGACGGCGATCGCGTTCGCCATGCTGGCGGCTTTCCCGGTGTTCGATGGCGTGCGCGAGCAATTTCAATCGGTGCTGTTCTCCAACCTGCTGCCGGACTCGGCGGAGGCGATGCGCGACTACTTCGACCAGTTCGTGCGCAACACGGCGCGGTTGACGGCGGTCGGCATCATCGGCCTGGCGCTGACCGCGGTGCTGTTGCTCGGCACCATCGAATCGTCCTTGAACGCCATCTTCCGGGTGGCGCGACCGCGGGCGCTGGTGCCGCGGCTGCTGGCGTTTTGGGCGCTTATTACGTTGGGTCCGCTGCTGCTCGGCGCCAGCTTTTCGCTGTCCACCTTTTTCTTCGCCGCCACCGAGTGGCTGGGGCTGGACATCCTGACCGGGCCGGTCGGGCAACTGGCGAAGGTCATGCCGACCATCATCATCGTCGTGCTGTTGATCTTCTTCTACGCGGCGATCCCGAATCGGCCGGTGCGGCTCGGTGCCGCCGTGCTCGGCGGCATCGTCGCCGGGGTGCTGTTCGCGGCGTTGCGAAACGTGTTCGGCTACTACGTCGCCAACTTTCCTACCTACCAGACTATTTACGGCGCGGTGTCGGTGGTCCCGATCTTCCTGGTGTGGATGTATTTGTCGTGGGCGGTGGTGCTGCTGGGCGCAGTACTGACGGCGGCGGCCGGCGAATGGCGGCTGGCCGGCGGGCGGCCCACCGCCGATGCGCTGCCGGCGGGCCCGCGGCTGAAGGCCGCCGTCGCCATCCTGGCGGAGCTCGGGGCTGCAGCGCGCACAGGCGTCAGCGTCACGCGGTCGCGTCTGTTGCGGCGGACGCGCGTCGGCGACTGGGCCCTCGACCGGCTGCTCGGCGAGCTGCGTGACGCTAAATTCGTCGAGCATGCGGCGGCGGGCGGCTGGCTGCTCGCCCGCGACCTCCACCGGGCAACTCTAGTCGAGTTGCTGGATGCGCTGGGGCTCGGGATCGGCGACGACATGGCGCGCGCCGCCGACGCGGGGACCCGCCTCGGCGCCGCCCTCGCCGACGCCCGCGGACGGACCCAGCAGGCGCTCACCGTTTCTTTGGCCGATCTGGTCGACGGCGACGCGGCGGCGCCGACCGAGGGCAAGACCAAGGCCGGGCTGAGGCCGGTTTCGTAAATCCGATTTTCCAGTCGCGGCCGCGGCGGCGCGGGATTATTTCGCGTCGAGGATCTTGCCGCGCACCTTGTAGCCGTGCTTGGCCGCCCATTTCCTGACGAAGGCGCTGAGCTCGTCGTCCGGAGCCTTCGGCAGCACGACGCGCAGGTGCACGATCTGGTCGCCGCACGCGCCCTTGTCGTCGACGGCGCGAAGGCCACGCCCGCGCAGGCGCAGTCGGGAGCCGGTGTTGGAGCCTGCCGGCACGGCGACGGCAACCGTGCCGTCGATGGTCGGCGCCTCGATCTTGGCGCCGAGCACCGCCTCCGGCAGCGTCACCGGCACGTCGACGTGGATGTCGTTGCCGATGCGGCGGAAGATTGGGTGCGCGTCGACGATCACCTCGACCAGCGCATCGCCGTCGGCGCCGCCGCCGAACCCGGCCATGCCCTGACCCTTGAGGCGCAGCACGCGGCCGTCGTCGGTGCCGGCCGGCACCGCGATCTTCAGGCGCTTGCCGTTGGCCATGGTGATGTGGCGGACGGCGCCTGTGGCGGCCTCCATGAAATCGACGCGCAGCGAATACTCGACGTCAACGCCCTTGATCTTCAAGCTCGCCTTGCGGCCGCGCCTGGCGTCCGGTTTCAGGGCCTGCGGTTTCGGGGTTTCGGGTTTCGCCGCCTGCGGCCGTCGCGGGCCGGGACGCGTCCGGCGGGCGCCGTCGTAGCCCTGCTGGACGCGGTCGAAAATGGCCCGCCGGCCGGGATTGGACAACAGGTCGTAGGCCGCCGCCAGCTCCTTGAAATCCTCTTCCGCCCACGGATTGCCCGGATCGGCGTCCGGGTGGCGCTGGCGCGCCAGACGGCGGTAGGCGGACTTCAGTTCCGTGGGGCTGGCGTCGATCGGCACGCCGAGGACGGCATAGGGGTCTTTCATGGGCCAGGGTCCCGGCTTCGGAGCGGCCGGAAACTATGACACGGACCGGCGCCGCGGTCCAAGGGGAGCGGCCGTCCGCCCGCCGCTCCCCGGGTGGCGACTATTGAACGATCTGCCAGGTGCCGTCGGCGCGTCGGCAGGCGCGGCCTTTGGCGGTCTCCTGCTTGCCGTCGACGTAGACGGTCTGCTCGAACTCGCGGCAATTCTGCCCGTCGGCAGTCCGGTAGGTGCGGGTTGGAGTGACGGTGCCGGAATGACCGCTGTCCGGATTGCGCCACGCCGTCGCCTGGCCGGACTGGTTATATTCCAGGCTTTGCTGGGCGGAGCGTTGAGCGTACAGCTTGTCGGCCTTGTCGAGGGAGGCGCCGACCTCGCTACCCATCCATGCGCCGGCCAAGGCGCCGATGGCGACCGCCGCCAGTTGGCCCTTGCCGCTGCCAATCTGCGAACCGGCGAGAGCACCGAGGCCGGCGCCGACCAGGGTGCCGGCGGTCTGCTTCGGGCTATCCTGCATGGTCTGGCAAGCGACGAGCGGCAACGCCACCACGGCGGCGACGGACAATTGCAACAGGCGTTTCGTTGTACCCATATTTCATTTCCTTCGATTTCGGGACCCGGCGGACGGCGCGGGCAAAACTTTCCCGGCGTCGGCCATCTCCCTATATTATGGCAGAAATTCCCGCGCTTTCGAGTCCCGGCCGGGAACCGCCCGGAACAGGCCGTTGCGCGCCGATTGGCGGACGTTAAACCGTTGGCAAACCAAATGGCTGTGATGACGGTCACCGCGACCAAGGACCCGATCGCCGAATTCAAGGCCTGGCTCGCCGAGGCCGAGGCGTCGGAACCGGTCAACCCGAACGCCATGGCGCTGGCGACCGCCGACGGGAACGGCAGGCCGTCGGTGCGGATGGTGTTGCTGAAAGGCGTCGACGAACGCGGCTTCGTCTTCTTCACCAACCTGGACAGCCGAAAGGGCACGGAGCTCAAGGCGAACGCCGAGGCGTCGCTGTGCTTCTATTGGAAGACGCTGGCCAGGCAGGTGCGCATCGACGGCTCGGTGACGCCAGTCAGCCACGCCGAGGCCGACGCGTATTTCGATTCCCGCCCGCGCTCGGCGCGCATCGGCGCCTGGGCATCGCAGCAATCGCAGCCGCTGGAGAGCCGCTTCGAATTGGAAAAGCGGGTGGCGCAGTTCACCGCGCGCTTCACCGTCGGCCACATTCCGCGTCCCGATTTCTGGTCCGGGTTCCGAGTGGTGCCGCGCACCATCGAGTTCTGGGAAGAACGCAAGTTCCGCCTCCACGACCGGGTCGTCTACCGCCGTTCCGGCGACGCATGGACGACGGAACGGCTGTACCCATAATGATGGACACCCCGCAGCCCGCGGCCGGCAGCGCCAACGCCGCGCGGCGGCTGCCTTCGGACCAGTTTGGCCCATTGATGAAGCTCGCCACCTATGCCTCGGTGACGGTGGCGACGGTGTTGATCGTCACCAAGGCGGTGGCGTGGGTGCTCACCGACTCGGTAAGCATGCTGTCGACGCTGATCGACTCGCTGCTCGACGTCGGCGCGTCGCTGGTCAACCTGATCGCGGTGCGCCACGCGCTCGAGCCGGCGGACCGCGAGCACCGGTTCGGCCATGGCAAGGCGGAGGCGCTGGCCGGCCTGACGCAAGCGGCGTTCATCGCCGGCTCGGCGATGTTCCTGGTGGTGCAGGCGGGCGAACGGCTGGTCAACCCGCGTTACCTGGTCAACACCGAGATCGGCTACTGGGTGATGGTGTTGGCGATCGTGCTGACCGTCGCCCTGGTGGTGTTCCAGCGCCACGTCGTCAGGAAGACCGGCTCGATTGCGATCACCGCCGATTCGGCGCACTACCAGATGGACGTGCTGGTGAATGCGAGCGTCATCGTGTCGCTGCTGCTGGCGAGCGAGTTCGGCTTGATTTGGGCCGACCCCGTATTCGCCATTGCCATAGCAGCCTACATTTTGTGGGGGGCGTGGCGGATCGGCGAGGCGTCGATGAACATGCTGATGGACCGCGAGCTTCCCGATGCCGACCGCCAACGGATCCGCGACATCGCGCTCAGCCATCCGGCGGTGGTGGGCGTCCACGACCTGCGCACGCGCTCGTCCGGCAACCAGGTGTTCATCCAGATGCACCTGGAGATGAACGGCGACATCACGCTCAATGACGCGCACGTGATCTCGGACCAAGTGGAGGCCAGCGTCATCAGGGCCTTTCCAAGCGCCCAGGTGCTGATCCACGAGGACCCCGAAGGCATCAACGAGCAGCGCGCCGTCTTCCGTTAGGCGCCCGACCCGAGCGTGCCCGCCAAGGACCCCCAGGACGAGGTTATTCGGCTGCTCTCGGACCCCAAGGTCCACGGTGTCGAAGCGGTCGAGCGCGTCGAGACTCACGTCTCGGAGGTGTTCCTGGCCGGCGACCGGGCGTTGAAGCTGAAGCGCGCCGTGGTGTTCCCCTATCTCGACTTCTCGACCGTGGACAAGCGCCGGGCGGCCTGCGAGGCGGAGGCGCGGATCAACCGCCGCACCGCGCCGTCCTTGTATAAAGGCGTCGTCGCGGTGACGCGGGAGCCGGACAGCCGGCTCGCCCTCGGCGGCACGGGCACCCCGGTCGACTGGCTGGTCGACATGCGGCGCTTCGACCAGGACACCCTGTTCGACCGGATGGCCCGGAAGGACGCGCTCAGGCGCCCGATGATGGAGGACCTGGCCGACGCCATCGCCGGTTTCCACCGGAACGCCGAGGTGCGCACCGATTTCGGCGGCCGCGACGGAGTCGCCATGATCCTCGACAGCAACGCCCGGTGCTTCGCCCAGTCGGGCGCCGGCGTATTCGCCGCCGGCGACACGGAATTGCTGACGCGACAATCGCGGGCGGCGCTCGCCGCCGTCGGCGACGTGTTGGATCGGCGCCGCGCCGTCGGCCGGGTGCGCCTCTGCCACGGCGATCTGCACCTGCGCAACATCTGCCTGGTCGACGGCCGGCCGACGCTGTTCGATGGCATCGAGTTCAGCGAGGCGTTCGCCGCCATCGACGTGCTTTACGACCTGGCGTTCCTGCTGATGGATCTCGACCACCGGGGACTCAGAAGATTGGCCAGCATCGTCTTCAACCGCTACCTCGACGTCAGCGGCGACGCTGCCCCGGACGTCGGCGGGCTCCGCGTCATTGCACTGTTCCTGTCGATGCGTGCGGTGATTCGCGCCCACGTCGACGCGGCGCAGGCGCAGTCTCTTTCGGACACCGGCAAGGCCGAGGCACGAGCCGAGGAAGCCCGTGACTACCTCACCCGAGCCCTCGACTATCTGAAACCCGTGCCGCCACGGCTGCTCGCGGTCGGCGGACTTTCCGGTAGCGGCAAGTCCCGGCTGGCGCGCGAGTTGGCGCCAAAACTCGGCGCGGCGCCGGGGGCACGAGTGGTGCGCAGCGATGCGATCCGCAAGCGGTTGGCCGGCGCTGCGCTGACCGCGCGACTCGGCGACGACGGCTACAGCGCCGAGTTGACGGCGCGCACCTATCGGGCGATGCGCGAGGAGGCGGCCGCCGCGCTCGCCGCAGGCCACTCGGCGATCGCCGATGCGGTGTTCGCCCGGCCCGACGAGCGTCGCGCCATCGCCGCGGTGGCAGCCGAGGCGGGCGTGCCGTTCAACGGCCTGTGGCTGGAATCGTCGCGGGCGGTGATGGCCAAGCGGCTGGCCGAACGCCGCCGCAACGTCTCCGACGCCGACGCACGGGTGCTGGAGATGCAGCTTGCCTACGACCTCGGCGCCATCGACTGGCGGCGCATCGACAGTTCCGGGACGCGCGAGGACACCTTGAAATCCGCCCTGGCGGCGCTCGCCTCCTGACGGCGGCGGGCCGGCGGCATCAATCGGGTCTTTATGTTTGGCCGGCGAATCGCCATGATAGGGGCGGAGGATCGGCCCGCGGACGACCATCCGGGCGGGCCGGCGGGGGCGACACGATGGATATACGCTCGATTCTGGTTCCGACGGACGGTTCGGAAGCCGCCAGTCCGGTGATGGAGGCGGCGCTGACGCTGGGGCGCGACCTCGCCGCCCATGTCGAGGTCTTGATCGTCCGCCCCGATCCCAAGGACACCATTCCCTTGCTCGGTGAGGGCATGTCGGTGGCGATGATCGAGGACATGATCCAGATCGCCGAGAAGGAAGGCCGCGAACGCGCCAGCCGCGGCCGGCGGGTGTTCGACGATCTGGTGAAGAAACTGTCGATTGCGGTACGCGACAAGCCGGATGCCAAGGGGGCGTCGGCGCACTGGGGCGAGGAAGTCGGCCGCGACGACGAGGTGACCGCCCGGCGCGGCCGTCTTGCCGATCTGATGGTGGTGGCGCGGCCGACCGCGACGTCGGACGTCTCCTCGACGATGACGCTGAACGCGGCGCTGTTCGACACCGGCCGGCCGGTGCTGGTGGTGCCGCCCGGCGGCCGCAAGATCGGCAGCAATATCGCCGTGTCGTGGAACGGCAGCGCCGAATCGGCGCGCGCGGTCAGCTCCGCCCTGCCGCTGCTGAAACGCGCGGCGAAAGTGACGGTGTTCACCGCCGCGACGCCGAAGATCCCGTCGGTGCGCGCCCAGGACCTGGCGGCTTATCTGCAATGGCACGGCGTCGAGTCGGAGGCGCACACGCTCGATACCAAGACCTCCGACCGGCAGGCGATCGCGGTGGCGCTGCTGGCGGCGTTGACCGAGGGCAACGTCGACCTATTGGTGATGGGCGCCTATACCCACAGCCGGATGCGGCAACTGATCCTCGGCGGCTTCACCCGCCACGTGCTGGAGAACGCCACCATCCCGGTGCTGATGGCCCACTGACGCGGGCCTTGCCGGGTCACCCGAACAAATTCGATTGGCCGCGGCGGCCGATGCCGGGCGGCGCATCCTCGACGGCAGTCAACGCCCCGATATAGGGGGCCAGCAGGTTCTTCACTTCGGCGAACGGGACGGACGGATCCATCCACGCCGCCTCGGTCGTGTGCGCGAGCACCACCGGCATGCGGTGGTGAATGTGGGCGACGCCGGGTGCCGCGGCGCAGGTGACGACGGTGAAGCGGGCGCCATCGGCGAGCCCGGCGAAGGCGAAGATGCCGCCGCTGTTCGGCGCGATGCGGTTCTTGAGCTTGGCGCGGCCGACCTTCCGCCACTCGAACCAGGCGGTGGCCGGCACCAGGCAGCGCTTGTCGAGAAGCGGCCTAAAGGTCCGCTTCTCGGTCAGCGTTTCGGCGCGGGCGTTGATCAGCGGCTTGCTGTCCCAGGTGACGGCGAGGCCCCAGGCCAGCA